>ERZ1694968.1282-NODE-1282-length-8395-cov-8.650480_pt1 | contig 8395 bp, 4 predicted proteins | sample MGYA00581610_ERZ1694968 | MGnify/ENA primary metagenome ERZ1694968 (study PRJEB42213, sample SAMN07424363) | human gut metagenome | biome: ENVO:00009003; feature: ENVO:2100002; material: ENVO:00002003 | host: Homo sapiens | place: USA | collected 2014 ... | reverse complement strand
AACCACAATCACGCATAGCTCCCCCAACCGCTCCAAAATCTTGAGGTATAAAAGAATAAACGTGGGTCAGCATCTTTTTAGTTGAATCAAAATACTTATAAATATTCTCTTTCGTATTCAGCTTATCCGTTTCTTCGAAATCTAAATAATCACACGCCCCTAACAAAAAGGTAAACGATATCAATAAACTATATATCTTTTTCATAACAGCAATTCATCTAAACATTAAAAATTCATTTTCAATCCCAACCAATATGCACGAGTTGTCGGATAATTGGCGGAAAGTTGTTCTGGGTCTGCAAAATCTATATGGTCGATAGAAAACAGATTCGTACCTTGCAAATAGACTTTCACATCAGCGAAACGCACCATTTTTTGGGGGAATGTATAAGCAAGCATCAAGTTACGCAGCTTAAAGAAAGAGCCGTTTCTATACCATAGAGAACTTGCCCGATAGTTATTACTATTTTTTTTCGTTGTTAGTCTCGGCATAGTAGCATACTCGGCAGTACTTTCGGTCCATGGCACCTCATGTTCCAAAAAATAAGAAGAAAGATTTCCGTTGTTCACTAATGGTTGATAAAGCGGAGAATCCAACAGGCTTACTGTCCTTCCAGTGACCCCCTGAAAATCCGCTACTAACTCAAAGTTCTTATACGAACAATCCAAGTTCAATCCCCAATAGCCGGTGGGGATAGTTGAATTACCTAACTTTACACAGTCTAAATCATCAATAACTCGATCCCCATTCTGATCTTTGTATTTCACATCACCCGGACGTACACCATCCGGATTAAACGTTTGTGGAAAACTTTTTTTTATATCATCTTCGTCTTTAAAGAAACCTGTTGCTTCTAAACCGTAGCACTGCCCTACTTTGTTTCCTCTGTGATAAAGATAATCATACGGTTGAAAGGGTTGGTTATCCTCTACTATCTCACTGTTAAGATAGGAAAAAGAAGCACCAATACCATAACAAAAGTCACCGGCTTTATCACGCCAAGAGAGAGCGATGTCCATCCCTTTATATTTTTGAATACCCGCATTCATCTGACCTACTTCTATGCCAAAGATTCCTGATACATTAGAAGCTGTCAAAATATCTGATCGCTTTTCCCAAAATCCTTCCATTGTTAAATTTAAACGTTGCTGTAATGCCCCCAACGTAAAACCAAGCGTAGCTTTTCTCGCCTTCTCCAAAGTCAATCCTTCTACAGGATATGCTCCTTCGGCAAATCCTTCAAAACTGGTAGCAGCAGAAGTAAAGTTATAAGGATTGCCTTTTCCATAATTCTGCAAATACAATTCATGTTGTAAACTACCATCCCAACCGGACAAGCCATAAGAAGCATATACTTTGAACTGGTTCAAATTGACATGGCGTAAAAAACGTTCATTTAGTACATTCCATGTAGCAGAAACAGCAGGATAAGTATGAAAACGATCTCCATCAGGTAAATAAGCCGTACCCGAATAATTAACTACGCCACTTAACGAATAGCGATTGTCATAGTCATAAGAAAGGGTGGCCATAGCTGACTGCCGTTTAGTACTGCGGTTTCTCCCGTTAGCAGAATAAGACTGTTGGTCATAAATTAAAGCCGCATTCAGAGCATGAGCTTTATGTCTCCACTCATAATTTAATTTTCCCTGCACAGTAGTACGGGCATAAACAGACATCAACCCATCACTATGATCCAATGTTTCAGAGTTCTTACCATAAACAATAGGAGTACTACCTTCTATAGTACCATTGGCAAGTATCGGTACAAGTTCCATATACTGATATTCTTTATGAGTGGCATCATACATACGTCCGGAATCGTCGAAAGAGACTCTAAACTCTGCCGACAAGCCCTTAACCAAAGCATCCAGCCGTTGGGTCAATACAGCGTCCGCCAATAAAGTGGCATATGTATTCCGATGGTTTCCAGTAGCAGCTATCAATGCGTAAGGATTGTTCGCTCCATAAATAGCAGATCCACCGAATGTTCCGTTTTCCTGACGAATTGGGAAAGCCAAAGACGGTGTGTTGTATAACAGAGTATAAAAATCACCAAAATTAGGTTTATTATCTTCTGATATCTTACCTACAATACCCAACTTTAACTTCGTGGTACGAGTCAGCTCCGCATCAATGTTAGCGCGAATATTCAACCGCGTATCAGTCAGTTTACTCCCATAACGGTCATCATTAGACAGGTTCTTCATCAATCCGCGGTCAAACATATAATCCACTACCGTATAATAACGGAAACGTTTGTTACCTCCGTCAAACGTCACATTCAAACGATGATTGGTAGCTGCCTTGTCATAAGTCTCATTCCACCAATCCACATTCGGATAAAGAAAAGGGTAAGATCCACTCTTAAAAGCTTCCAATTCCACCAATTGATATTTCATATCCAGTCCATCCAATTTCAGCGCTTGATTCATATTACTTGCATACGTATAAGCGTCAGCAAACTCCGGAGAGCGGAATTGAGTATTGATACCCAACTGATACTTCGCAGCAATACGTAATCCACGGTCAGAACCACGTTTAGTAGTAATAGATATAACTCCATTAGCTCCCCGCACTCCATAAAGAGCTGAAGCAACAGCATCTTTTAATACCGTTACAGATTCTATTTCATCCGTAGTCAAGTTTGTCACATCGCGAATAAAGCCATCTACCAATACGATAGGTGTATGTCCATGCAGAGAAAACGAGGCGACATTATTTACCGATTCACCTTTTCCTTGCGCCACATTCAATCCCGCCACTTTACCATACAAAGCCTTAGCAATGTCTATATGCGGAGAATTGGCAAAAGCTTTCTTTTCTATCACAGCCGCCGAAGCCGGAGCCATCTTCACTTCTCTATACAGTCCATACCCTAACGATATGGAATCCACATCTGTCTGCTCTGTGTTTTCTTGTCTATCTTGTTGCGCATTCAAGGTCATGCAAAAGCTGCCGAGCAATACTATAATCCATTGTTTTTTCATATCCATCCGTTTATTAATAATCCATTACACCTCATTACCAACCGGGATTTTGGGTCATACCATATTCTTTACTGATTTCTTCATAAGGGATAGGCGAAAGATACCATTTCGTGTCCCAGTTTCCTTTCCAAGTACGGTCGTTCAACTGATATACTTTATATGAAAAAAATTTAGGCAATCCGTTTGTATCGTATAAGGCGGTAGAAGATAAGCCATAAAGCGGCTTCGTAAAATCGTCCTTCATCCCCCAACGAACCAAATCAAACCAACGCACTTCCTCAAAACCAAACTCCAAAGCGCGTTCCTTTAGCAACAGATCACGAAATGTTTCTTTGCTCATGCCCAAATCAACATCATATCCGTTAGTCACAGCACGAGTACGTACATCGTTCAAAAAGTCGAAAGCTTCCTTTGTCGGAGCGCCATTATATTCGTTCAAAGCTTCCGCATAACTCAACCAAACCTCTGGTAAACGCAGATAAGGCCACTGTGTAGGTCTGTTTTTGCGATCAGCATTCTCCTCCATTATAAATTTCATCATCAAGAAACCGGTAGTCTCTGGTTTATAATTCTTATGATTGGTATAAACAGGAGCTGTAGAACCATCATAAAAACGCGAGCCAGGTACTACCACCGTTTCATACAGACGCGGGTCACGCACAGGTGCTCCGCTTTCGTCCCAAAAAGGTTTGGCCGAAGGGGCGCTCCAATCATAATCTTCGGGAAAATTCTCCCCATCGTCCCATGAAAACATATTCACATAATTGAGTGTAGGTCCCGAGAAATTACGCTCCGCAAAAAAGTTTTGATATAAATAAGTTACATCATCATACGGTTTACTTTCTGAATCTGGCGCCTTACGAATAGAAATCAAAGTTTCCGTCCCTCCCCGATCGTAATAGGCTTGTTGGAACGCCTTTCGTCGTGAAGCATGGCTTTCATCCGTAGCACGTGTCAAATCATACTCACCATGAGCACGATATTCAGCTAAGAACTCATCGCCTGCATCCACAGCCCTTTTCCAACGTTCACGGTCATAATTCATATAACAAGTATATTCATTAGCTGCTGGATGCCATAAATATTCCGAATTGAACGTGGGACTAGCTGCAAAAAGAAGCACTCTCAGCTTCAATCCCAACGCACCCGCCTTCGTCATACGACCGTCATCTACAACAGGCTGTTTCCACAACAAATCGTTCTTAGCCTCATCCAATAAGCGAATAATGTAGTCCACAGTCTGCGCAAACGTGGCACGCTCATAATGCATATCCTCATTGGGTTTCACATAATGGTCAAGTAAAGGCACTCCCCCCACATAACGTAGCATCTGCGCATAAGACAATGCAACAATCATTTTTGCTTCAGCCACCCGTTCCCTTCTCTCTTCGTCCGTCATATCAGGAATCTTGCCTGCATTCTCTATATAAATCCAAGCATAGCGAATGGCTTCATAATCCAATTCCGAACCGAAACGGTATGCTTCGCGTCCCGCCGAATTCGTACCTAAAGTTGATGAAAGAGCACCATTATAATAAAGTGTCGTAGGACCGTCCATTATATTATTGCGAAAGCTGTAATGCAAATCGGACAGTGCCTCAAGCACATTTACTCCTAACTTGTCATTCGGCTGATTCTTAGAAATAGGTATTCCATAAGGCAAGCAACGATAAGCATGGTTCAGTACCTTGTCTGCATTTACCTTCGAGTTAAACATTGAGTCAGTAATAGCTCCTGAAGCTTCCGGAACGCGCCCCAAGAAATCATCTCCAAAACGAATGTCATTGCAAGCGCATAACATAACACCCGTCAGACACATCAATAAAATCAAATTAGCAATGTATTTCATACTGTCATTCTTCTGTTAAAATTTCATATTCACTCCAAAACTATATACTCGGATAAGCGGATAACTACCACTTGAGTACTTGGCTGGAGCCTCTGGGTCCATAAACTTCATCGGACTAAGCGTCAACAAGTTGTAGCCAGTAAACATCAGCCCCAAGGACTTGGCTCCTAAAGCTTTCAGCCACGGTTTATTAGTGAATGTATAGCCTACTGTTAATGTTTTCAAGCGTAAATAAGAAGAATCTTGCAACCACAATGTAGAGTTATCATAATTCCAACTTTCATTCACTTCTGCCGGACTGGGATATTTTGCTCCCAATTGGTTTTCAGGTGTCCAACAGCCTTCATATAAATAGTCGAGCAATCCGCGTGTCCCAGCATTGGTAAACGGGATACGATAATCTGAATAGAGAGCCTTATCTACGTGAGTAGCTCCGGTCCATTGCATATCGAAATGAAATCCCTTATAGTCTAATCCGGCATTCAAACCAAAAATATATTCCGGTATCGTAGAATAACCCGTAGCCATCCGGTCATCGCCATTCACTATATGGTCACCATTTAAATCCTCGTACATACAGTCACCCGGTTGTACCTTTACATAAGGTTGCGGTAATTCAGGTTTCAAAATCAGTTTACCATCTTGATTGATAAAATCATCGTATTGATAAAGACGGTTGAATTTATACAACCCGGTAGGTCGGTCTACTATACCACCTGTTTTTGCCATATAGTCGTATTTTGGACGCACCTCATCCATATAGACTATCTTATTATGGGCATACGATACGGTGGCATTCGCATAGTAACGAAATCCGCTTTTCAACCTCTCGCCCCAACCCAATGCAATCTCATATCCTTGATTATCTACTTCACCCAAATTCAAGTTCGGCATATCCATGGCTATAATGGCCGGTGTTTTTTCAGGCGACAGCAAGATGTCTTTTCTATGTTCAAAAAAGTAATCTACACTCAAACTCAATCGATTGCGGAATGCCTGAATATCAATACCGTAATTTTGCTTAGTAGCTGTTTCCCACGTCACATTCGTGTTGCCAGGCATTGTGTAATAGAACGACGGAGAATAAACAGGATTATTCACACCAAAGCTATAACCGTTATTCTCACTCTCCCAAATACTTTCCTTATACATGAAACGGGTCGTTCCTTTATCGTTGCCCACTTGTCCCCATGAAGCACGCACTTTCAAGTAGTCAATCCAATGCACATTATCCATAAAATCTTCACCGGTTACCACCCAACCTATAGAACCGGAAGGAAAGAAGCCATATCGTTTGCTTCCCGGAGCAAAATTTTCCGACCCATTATACCCCGCATTGAACTCTGCAAGATATTTAGAACGGTAACCATAAGTCACACGCCCCACATAACCTATATAGTTACGAGGCAAATATCTATATGTAGAAGGATAGTAATCGCGCGACTGATTGTAAAGCAACAATCCTCCTATGGCATGGTCGCCAAAAGTACGATTATAATTGATACGTCCCTCCAAGTACCAAGAACGCTCACGTTCATTACTCTCTCTATAAGTAAGTGGTGTTTCCGTACCTACCGGTACATACACTAACGTCTTATCAAAATCCGGGTCAGTCCACGTCCCTTCTTGCCACTTTCCGCTCTCGCTCAAATTACCCTTATAATAGACTTCTTGATATTCATAAGTTCCTCCTTCGCGCTTTTTGATAATCTCGAAACGATTATCGTATGCTCCCTTCACAGAAACGCTCAATCCTTTGACCCACTTGCCCAAATCTTGCGTCAATTCCAAGTCCATATTCAATGTCATGTCGTATGAGCGTGAGTATCCCTTACCATAATAACTTTCAAAAGCATCATGATTTTCAGTAGGATAAGTACCTTTCGGAATAACAGTACGTACTCCGTTCACAATGCCTGGACCGGCCATTGGCACACTCCAAATAGCCACAATGTTATAAGGATTCTTCACAGAAGTATTCGGTTCGCGAGTATCTACCATATTTCCGCCTACACCTAGTTTCAACTGTGTGGAACGACTCAACTTGAAATCTAAATTTGCCCTATAGTTATAACGGTTCATATTAAAATTGTTATCATAAGGCAATGAACCCAGACTCTTCAACACGCCGTTCTGATACATATATCCCATAGACACAAAATAACGCACATCATCTGTTCCTCCCGAAATGGATAAATTGTTCTTCGTTTGAAAAAAGACATCGCGGAAGAAGTAGTCTAACCAATCTGTATTGGGGTGCATAATAGGATCTGATCCTATACGAAAAGCTTCCACATCCTCACGAGAAAAATAGCTCTTAGGGTCTGTCTTTCCATCCATCTGCTGCTTGATATTCCAAAAGCGGGCATAGTCATAACTACTTACCTGCTTCAAATACGACATAGGCTGTTGCACTCCGTTCATTGAACTAAACGAGATAGAGGGTTTACCGGACTGCCCTCTCTTGGTAGTTATCAAAATCACACCGTTGGCTCCTCGCACACCAAACACTGCTGTAGCTGAAGCGTCTTTCAATACCGACATGTTTTCTATTTCATTGGGATCTATCTGCGAAAAGTCGCGTTCCACTCCGTCTACTAACACCAATGGAGCAGAAGAGGCTGAACTCAACGAACCTACGCCACGAATATATAATGTAGCGGCATCCTTACCCGGTTGACCGGATGTTTGCACAGAAGCTATACCTGGCACAGAACCGGACAATAGATTGGTAACACTTGCCACCGGTACTTCCGTCATTTTCTCAACATCTACTGATGACAAAGCACCGATCAAAGTTTCCTTTTTCTGCACGCCATATGCGACAATCACTACATCGTCCAATTCGCTAATTAGGGGTTTCAAATGTACATTAATACGTTGTCTGTTGCCTACCAATACTTCTTGAGATTCATAACCGACAAAGGAAAAGACCAACACACTCTTAGCAGATACAGAAGTTAATTCATAGTTACCGTCTATGTCGGTAATCACCCCATGTCCACTACCCTTCACAGAGATGTTCACCCCCATCAATCCCAAATTGTTTTCATCTAAGACTTGCCCTTTAAGGTTAATTCTTACTTGTGCATATATACTACTGGCACTGACCGCCAGTAATAAAAAAAAAGCAATTTTGTTTTTCATGATTGGTTATAGATTTATCAATTTTGCACTTTCTGCGTCTAAATATAATGAAGATTTTTCTTTTCTTCGTAATATACTAGCCGGACATTTTTCTGAAATTTCACCGTAAATAGTTCGATATACTGCATGAGCTTTATTCTTGAAAGGTACAATACAAAACAGCCATTCTGCTTTTAGCAAGGTAGGGATTGTTAGTGTCAATGCTTCTTTGGGTACTAAATCCAATCTTTCGAAGCATTTCTCGTTGACTTGCTGCTGACGACATACCGGATCGAGTTTCACTATTTTTACTAGTTTGGGATCATTAAAATCTGCTACATCCGGATCATTGAAAGCTATGTGCCCGTTTTCTCCGATACCTAGACCTGTCTCTTATACACATCTCCGAGCCCACGAGACTAGCGCTCA
>ERZ1694968.1276-NODE-1276-length-8446-cov-4.739244_pt1 | contig 8446 bp, 6 predicted proteins | sample MGYA00581610_ERZ1694968 | MGnify/ENA primary metagenome ERZ1694968 (study PRJEB42213, sample SAMN07424363) | human gut metagenome | biome: ENVO:00009003; feature: ENVO:2100002; material: ENVO:00002003 | host: Homo sapiens | place: USA | collected 2014 ... | reverse complement strand
AAGATAAAGAGCGGCAGGCAGTACGGAGAATGATGCGACAGGCGCAGAAGGAGCAGCAGACTCTTTAAAAGAAAAAGAGTGAACAGGAACGGTAACCCACCGTTCCTGCTTACCCAAGATGACCTTACAAAAGATCATTTAATAAATTCATACACTTTACCTTTTGCTGCAAGTTGGCACTGCCATATACATTGAGAGTAAAAGACACATTTTTATGTCCGAGAATTTCAGAGAGAGATTTCACATCAAACTCTGGTATTTCAATGGCTCTTACGGCAAATGTATGTCGTATCTCGTGGAACTTTACCTTTTGCAGCCCATTTCGTTTCAAAAAACGGGAAAAGAACTGCCTGTAAGTTCGAGGCTCTGTCGGCTTTGTTTTGCCAGTCAAGAAGTAATGATTGGGATTTTCCGTATAAAACTTCTTGATAATGTTCATGAGCAAAGACGGTACGGGAATTGTTCGAGCTGATGTCTTGGTCTTCGGCGGCCCTATGTGCAGATAGGACTCTCCCTTTTTCTTGTCATAGATGCGCTGAACGGTTTTGTTGATGCTGATGGTTTTATCTGTCAACGAAATGTCCTTCATCTGTAAGCCGCAGAGTTCACCAATCCGCACACCGGTAAACAGTGCAATGAGTATGCCGGCGGTCTTCCGGTTCAGGTTCGTGTATATACACTGAATTAGGGCCTGCTCTTGATCCTTGGACAGAGAAACCACCTTTTTTATTCCCAACTCTTTGGGGTATTCTATCAAGTCCCAGTTGAGCAGTGGTATCGCTCTTTCCTTGTAGGCATATTCCATAGCAAGCCGCAGCACGAGAATCACATCTCGTATGGTCTTCACAGTGAGACCGCCGGACTTATCCAGCCGCCCAGACTCGTAAAGATACGATATGTAGCTCTGAATGTCCGGCTCGGTAATGCTGCCGATTTTCCGCTTACCGAAGTGAGGTATTAAGTGATTTTCGGCTATCAGCGTAAAACTGGCATGGGTTGACGGTGTGATCATCGGCTTCTTCTGATTTAGCCAAGTGTTCAACAGCGTCTTGAATTGTGTATTGTTAGTCATGTTGACCACCTCCACGATTATTATCATGTGGAGGACGAAGATGTGCATTTCCATCCTCAAGTAACGGTCTCGAAAAGCGTCCGAAACTCCGCTTCCCTGGCTTTGATGAGCCGTGGAACAGAGCTCTTCTTTCAGACTATTTTGTTAAAAGCACTAAGAAGAACTCTGATGGAATGATTAGTAATGTTATCTGCAATTCAGCAAAGCAAGGTCTGATTCCTCAGCGAGAGTATTTTGATAAGGACATTGCAAACAGCGATAATACAAATGGATACTATATCATCGAGTCCAACGATTTTGTTTACAACCCCAGAAAATCTGCCGATGCACCTTACGGCCCCATAAGTAGCTATCAATACCCGGAGGCGGGAATAGTGTCTCCTTTGTACTTGTGCTTCCGTGCCAAGCGAGAAATCAATCCGCTTTACTTCGAGTGGTATTTTCGCTCGTCGGCATGGCATCGGTACATCTATATGTCTGGAGACAGCGGTGCAAGACATGACAGAGTGAGTATCAAGGATGACGTCTTTTTCGCAATGCCAATAAATGTTCCCTCTGCAAAGGAACAGGAAAGAATCTCTTTATTTCTCGATGCCATAGAGCGAAGAATTGAGACGCAACGTACTTTGGTTGAGACCCTCAAGAAGTATAAAAGAGGATTGCTTAACAAGCTTTTTTCAAATATCAATAGCAATATATATCCGACAGTCTATTTATCCGAAGTTGCTGATTTTTTACAGGGGCTTACTTATAATCCAAGTGATGTTTCAGTTTCGGGGTATCTTGTTTTAAGGTCATCCAACATTCAAAATGGTATGCTGTCTTTTGATGACTGTGTTTATGTAGACAAGAAAGTGGATGAGAGCTTACAAGTAAAATGTGATGATGTCATTATGTGTGTACGAAATGGCAGCAAAAATCTTGTTGGAAAAACTGCGCTAATTCCCCCAAATATGCCTATGACAACATGGGGCGCATTTATGATGATAATTCGTAGCAAGCTAAATGATACGTATATCTTTCATTACTTGAACAGCCAGATGTTTTTCTCTCAAGTTTTCAAGGACACGGGTACAGCAACGATCAATCAGATAACCAAAGGAATCCTTAATGAATGCAGGTTACCTCTTCCTCCCGAAACGGAAAGAAAACAAATTTCAAAAATGCTTTCTTCATTCGATGCCAAAATTCAAAATGCAGAGAAGTGCTTGGCCACATTGGTGAATCTAAAAAAAGCTCTTTTGCAACAACTCTTTATATAAAAAGCTGCTGCAACAGAGAGTTGCGCATTTTAGTAAGATGATTTAGCTCCTTCTCACATGACTCTATACGGTTGCTAATTGCCTCAAGAACTTTTATTATGCGGATCTGTGTCTCAGGATCAGGATATGATATTTCAATCTTTGAGATTTCACTTGCCTGTACATGAACAACAGATTTACCCTGAGCAATACGGGCAATATTCCCGTTGACGATGTGGTTAAGTATGTAGCTCATTATTCTTCCGTCAATTTTAGTGCTTCGGAAAATATTAAGATCACCAGCAAGAATAACACCCGGAAGCATAACACACGAAGCTGTGGAAATTTCTTCTGATGTTTCCCCAGAAGTAGGTATAAGCACATCTCCCACCATACTATGATAAACTTGTTCAACTACTGCTTCCGTTTTTCTGACAACGGATGTAATTACTTCATGGTAGGTTGTATATAGCTCGCCGTACAGAATAAATGGAGTTCCTGTTTCGGAAATATCGGCTTTTGATAATGGCGCACCCTTGATAAAGGAGCCAAGATTGCCTATGGTATCACACTGCCATTGAATTTCTTTTAGACCACAATGCTCTGGCGATAATAGGGAGCGAACGACACCTCTTTTATACTTCTTGAGGCTTTTGACAAGAGACTGCTGTGCATCTATGCGCCGATCTAAAGTGATAATAAAGTTGGCTATTTTTCTCTGTTCACGAGTATCCTGCGGGAGATAGTGGATAGTCTGAAAAAAATCTTCAGTGGGCACATTCAGTAATCCGTGATTCCTTGCCCCTTCAGCAGAAATCATATATATTTCACGGTACCATTTCAGAGAGTCGAAATAAGCTCTGATAAAATCAGAATTATGCCTTTTTAAAGCAAAACAAATGTATAGGGTGGACAAAGCCCCCATCGGATAACGATCAAGACGTTTTATTGAGCCGAAATCATACCCAACAGAATAACTTTTATTGTAGGCATATTCTCCTTCTTTGAGAAGATAGTAGCTACTGATGTCTTTGCTGGCAACCGTCTTGTTGAAGTAGCTAATTTGATCGACAAGCCCGTCCTTAGAAGAAATCGTCAGTGGAAGGTTCGTTTCATTCTTTGTGTTCTTTCGTGTCACACGCTCTGAAAAATCAGATAGCATTTCTGCCTTCCACGGTTCATCAAAGCCAGGGAAGCGGAGTTTCGGACGCTTTTCGAGACCGTTACTTGAGGATACATTTGCCATAATTATTCGCCCTCCACTTCGAACGGGAAATCAAGTCCCAGCTCGTCAAAAAACGGTTTCAATTCTGCATCAATGCCCTTAATTTCGTTCTGAAGCTGGCGGATTTCCGCAGCTACTTGGTTCAGATCAATCTCTTCCTCCGGCTCGAAGGTATCAACATACCGGGGGATATTGAGGTTGAAACCGTTCTCTGCAATTTCCTGCATCGTGGCAACATGGGCATACTTGTCCACATCCTCACGACGCTCGTAGGTCTCAACAATCTTGTCAATGTCGCACTCTCGGAGAATATTTTGGTTTTTACCGGCTTCAAAATCGCCAGAAGCATCAATGAACAGAATGTTGTCGGCATTGTCGTTTCGCTCTCTCTTGAGGACAAGGACACATACCGGAATGCCTGTGCCGAAGAAAAGGTTGGCAGGAAGACCGATCACAGCGTCCAGAACATTCAACTTCTGGATAAGGTGTTTGCGGATCACTTCTTCCGCAGCACCACGGAACAGAACACCGTGAGGCAACAGCACAACAGCTCGTCCGTCCTCATCCATGTGATGTACCATGTGCTGAACAAAAGCGAAGTCAGCCTTGCTCTTCGGGGCAAGCTTGCCGTACTCATTAAAACGGGGGTCTTCCATAAAGCTCAGATCGCCAGACCACTTAGCAGAATACGGGGGATTTGCAACCTGAACACGGAATTTCATGTCACCAAAGTAGTCATGCTCCAAGGTGTCTCCGTTGTAGATATTGAAATTACGGTAAGGAATGCCACGGAGAATCATGTTCATTCGGGCGAGGTTGTAGGTCGTGGAAGTTAACTCCTGACCATAGTAGTTACGGACATTAGCATAGCTCTTGAGGCGAAGCAGAAGAGAGCCAGAGCCACAAGTGGGGTCGGCTGCATCCTTAACATCAGTCAGCCCAAGGCAAGCCAAACGGCACAGCAGTTCAGCAGGCCCTGAAGGAGTATAGAACTCGCCAGCCTTTTTACCGGCTGTTGCTGCGAACTGCCCAATCAGATACTCATAGGCATTGCCAAGGACATCAATCTTCGTGTCTTCCACACTAAAGTTGATTTCATCCAAAGAGGCAATGATTTTTGCCATAACAGCACTTCTATCCTTAACTACGTGCCCCAACTTAGTAGAATCGAGCTGCATATCGGAGAATAGTCCGTCAAAATCCTCATGCGAATCGTTGCCAAGAGTAGATTCCATCAGGGAGTTAATCGCTTTCTGTAAAAATTCAATATCAAAAGAACGATTTTCAACCATTTTGACCATCTTGCGGAACAGAAATTGTGGCTCAATGATAAATCCTAAGTCACGAAGAGCTTCCTCTACAACTGCGGTCTTATATTCCTCATCAGTCCAAGCATCCTCATAGCTGATATTATCATCTTTCAGCAGATTGGTCATGTACTTCTCGGTGCGATCCGAAAGGTAGTAGTAGAAAATCATGCCTAAGATGTAGTTCTTAAACTCGTAGGCTTCCATATTGCCCCGGAGAGCGTTTGCCATTGCCCAAAGTTTGTTGCAAAGCTCCTTCTGGTGAGCCTGAATACTGTTGTCCATTTCACATTCTCCTTATTGATATTTTTCGGTATGCTGCCGGATAAAGTCTACAATCCTATTGACTAAGGAACGTTTTTTCAGCAGCGGCATCGGTTTTTCGATACGGTCACGGATGTTACCCGCATCCATTGTACCGGAGAACTCGTATTCCGAGATGAAGTCAGTAAGCATAGCGGGGTCGATTTCCTCTGTTTGCGCAAAGGCAACGATTTCCTCACGCTTTGCCTCATTCTCAAAGTCGTTGTAAGCAGCGTCGATTTCGTCTGCACTCTCAAGGCCAACAACAACACGGTCTAAGAAGGCTTGCAGGATCTCAACCTTGCGAAGCAACTGCGGATTATCGGTTCGTCCCAGTTCTTCCTTGATGTGCTTAATATCATAGTCCTTCTGTTTAGCATCATCAAAGTGGATGTTACGGATGAGGTTCATGATATAGGCAACATTAATCCTGTCGCTCTCCATTAGCTCGATGCAGAAGTCCACATCGTTCAGAACAGAGACAACTTCTCGATCTTTCTTGTGCTTTGCATAGAGCATCAGGTATTTACTCTTATAGTCCTGATATTCCTGCTCTGTCATGATAAGTGAGTCCTGGTCAAAGCTGAACTCAATGAAAGTTTGCAGAGATTGAAGATACTTCGTAAGCTCACGGAAGGTCTCAACGAAAAGCTTCTGGTCATCCTCACTCTGCATAGTGTCGATGTCAGCCGGTGTCTGCGCAAGTTGCTTCAACCGAGTAACCATCTCATTGAACTTCTCTACAAAGTAGGGATATTCGGGAACGACAATGCCCGACGTGTCGTGACTCTTTGAGAAGAGCGTAAGAGCATCATCCGTTCTCTTCTTCAAGTTTCGATAGCAGATGATAATACCGAAGGGCTTGGTTTCTTTTTCTACACGGTTTGTTCTGGAATAGGCTTGGAGCAAATCGTGGTATTTCAAGTCCTTGTCTACATAGAGAACGGACAACTGCTTACTGTCGAAGCCGGTCAGGAACATATTTACAACCAGAAGGATGTCAAGGGGCTTTGTTTTCTTGCCCTTCACACGGTCGGAAATATCTTTATGGTATGCAGCAAATGTATCTGTCGAGAAGTTTGTGCTGTACTTCTCGTTATAGTCCTTGATGATCCGTTCCAGGGCATCCCGACTATGTTCATCTTTACCCTCAGCCTCTTCATTCTGCCCATAAGAGAAGATACCGCTAATATTCAGGTCATGTTTGATCTTCTTGAAGATGTCGTAGTATTTAATCAGAGCTTCAATCGAAGAGACAGCAAAGATGGCTGTGTACTGACCATTTCTCGTCTTTGCCTTGTGATTCTGAACGATATGGTTTGCGATCAGAGACATCCGTTCCTCGGACATATAGAGTCCACCTACATCAATCGCATCCGCCATTGTAGGATCGTCCCAGTCAAAATCACCTTCCATTGTTTTAATATACTCGATATGGAAGCCGAGAACATTATTATCGAAGATAGCGTCCTTGATGAGATAATTATGTACGCATTCTCCGAACAGCATTTCCGTTGTCTGCGTAATTTTCCCCTCAGTCTTTCCGTTCACCTCAAAACGGGGTGTGCCGGTAAAACCAAAAAATTGCGCCTTTTGGAAGTGCCGAACGATGTCCTTATGCATATCCCCAAACTGACTACGGTGACACTCATCAATAATGAAGACAACCTTTTCATTTTTGTAGGTGTCCATGATCTTTGAATACTGAGGCCGCTTAACCGCATTTGCCATTTTCTGCATCGTAGTAACGATAAGCTGTCGGTTTTTATCCTGCATCTGTTTTACAAGGACATCGGTACGATCAGTTGCATCAACAGAGCCGTTCTCAAACTTGTTGAACTCTTCTGTTGTTTGAGAGTCTAAGTCCTTTCGGTCAACGAGGAAGATGACCTTTTTAATGTTGGGGTTGGCTGCGAGAATCTGTGCCGTCTTAAAGGAAGTTAGTGTCTTTCCTGCGCCGGTTGTATGCCATACGTAGGCATTGCGGTTAGTAAGTGTAGCTTGCCGGACAAGGGCTTCCACCGCATATACCTGATAAGGACGCATCACCATGAGCAGTTTATCCGTGTCGTTAAGGATGGTATATCTCGTCAGCATCTTTATGATGTGATCCCTTGCAAGGAAGGAGATGGAGAACTCTTTCAAGTTGGTAATACGCACATTATTGAAGTCCGTCCAGAAGAAGGCGAGGCTATGAAGCATATCTCTGTCAGAGTTGGCAAAATACTTTGTATCTACACCATTGGACACTACAAAAAGTTGGATAAAGTGGTACAATCCATTGTAGGAATGCTTTTTGTAGCGCATCACTTGATTGACAGCTTCTCGGATGTCAATGCCACGCCGTTTCAATTCCACTTGAATAAGCGGAAGACCATTGACGAGTATTGTCACATCATAGCGATTAACATACTTGCCGACAACAGTTGTCTGGTTTGTCACCTGAAAAATGTTCTTTGTGTGGTCGGCATCGAAGAAAGAGAGGTACACCTTCGTCCCGTCCTCACGCTCCAACACGAACTTGTCTCGAAGGATCTTTGCGCTCTGGAAAACAGATTTTCCGAGCATGATATTCATTACACGCTCCCATTCTTTGTCGGTCAAGGGGCGGTCAAGCTTCGCTGAATTAAAGGTTTCAAATTGAGTTTTGAAGTTTTCTACCAGTGCGTCATAGTCTGGTATAGAGACGCTGGTATAGCCTTGCTTATTGAGCTGGTCTATGAACTGTTGCTCAAGGGCTGCTTCGCTTTGGTATGCCATATCTTCATCTCCTATACTTGAGGATATTTTTGAATAATCAGATATTAAAAATTTGAGATGCTTTTACAAAATAGGCTTTTACTGTGCAGAATCGTCATCAATAAATTCCATAATATCGTTCATTGTACACCCTAATGCCTTGCAAATCTTCCCAAGAATATCGGTTGTAACATTTTCACCATGATTTAATTTGTTGATGGTATAATGACTAATTCCAGCACATCTTTCTAAATCTCTTTTTTTCATATCTTTGTCTATCAATAGCTTCCAAAGTTTCTTATAGCTGACTTTCATAAAAATCCTCCGTCCAAATAAAATCAGTTATAAAAGTAAGTATAGCAGAAATTTGTCGGTTTCTCAATTATTATGTTTGCGAACGATGTAATATTGAGCGATATTTTGGCATGTTTATTTGGCTTTTTGATATAGGGTGATATATCGTGGAAAAAACACCCTTGACAAATCACTTTCCAGAAGCGTATCCTTGAAACCCTGTCTCTTATACACATCTGACGCTGCCGACGACTTAATAGGTGTA
>ERZ1694968.1272-NODE-1272-length-8464-cov-6.842669_pt1 | contig 8464 bp, 7 predicted proteins | sample MGYA00581610_ERZ1694968 | MGnify/ENA primary metagenome ERZ1694968 (study PRJEB42213, sample SAMN07424363) | human gut metagenome | biome: ENVO:00009003; feature: ENVO:2100002; material: ENVO:00002003 | host: Homo sapiens | place: USA | collected 2014 ... | reverse complement strand
CGAGATGAGCGCTAGTCTCGTGGGCTCGGAGATGTGTATAAGAGACAGTTGCTATCCAAGGCCATCTCTTTTTTCTCTATAAAAATTTGCAAACCAACTATCATACTATCATGGCTGGTTGTTAGCTGTTGTTTCACAATATGTTAAAGCATGATAGTAGTTGTTTTCTACTATCATTCTACCATCATGCATCTATCATGCTTTTTATTTAATAGTTTATTTATGTAACCGATAATGAGCTGCTTATATTTATATAGGCCAAAATGACTATCGACAGAAACGAGATTATTTGGCACAAAAAACGCTCTTTTCGCCGGATAAGATGCAAAAACAGGGCATAAAAGTGTCCTCAACATGGCAGATAAACATCCCCACATCCCCGGAAGAGCTTCGCACAGACCCGGATCTGCACCTCTTCCACACCCGGGTCTCAAGCAGCTATTCAAGCCGTTTTTGGCAAAAGAAAAGCTTGTCTTGATGAAAAATGAAGCTATTTTAACCTGTTCTGCACCTATTCCCGGACGGTCTCTGTTTTTATTGTATAATTGACATACAGTATGTTATCGTTTTTCACTATGATGGTTATGATAGATGAATAATAGTGTAAAATGGTAACTATCATGCTGTAACGAGTTGTTTTAAAGTAATATACGGGCGATTATGATAGTATGATGGTTGGTTTTGCAAGAACATTTATATAGTTATCGTCCGTATCGGTGGCGAAAACAGATGGACGCTTTATGAAAAGAGCGTGTTCTATTTTTCTATTCCCAAAGAAAAAAATTGTACTTTTGTGAGCTACATTAATAAAGATTGAACAATGGCTAACGATGAAATGAAACAAATCTGGAAAGTGCCGGAGCCGACTCTTAGGAGGTTGCCGTGGTATCTTGCCTTTTTGAAACTGATGAAAGGAAGAGGGGAAGCTTTCGTATCATCTACTCAGATTGCCAAAGAAATTAATGTGGACCCCAGTCAGGTGGCGAAAGACCTCTCTTTTGTGAATATTTCAGGGAAGACACGTGTCGGCTATGAAATCAGCACGCTGGTGGATGTGTTGGAGGATTTCTTAGGTTTTACGGCGCAGCATAAAGCATTCTTGTTCGGTGTCGGTAGCTTGGGAGCCGCCTTGTTGCAGGATTCCGGTCTGAAACAATACGGATTGGAGATTGTTGGAGGCTTCGATGTCCGTCGGGAATTGGCCGGAACCGAGATTAACGGGATACCGGTCTACCACATGGATGATTTTCCTGCCAAGCAGAAGGAATACGGAGCGACGATCGGAGTGATTACCGTCCCTGTCGACAAGGCGCAGGAAGTGACCGAATTGATTATCGCGGGAGGAATCAAGGCTTTGTGGAACTTTACCCCGTTCCGTATCCGTGTGCCGGAAGATATCGTGGTGCAAAATACCTCTATGTATGCCCATCTTGCTGTGATGTTCAACCGCTTGAATTCAATCAATCACTGATATATGAAAATAATAGCCGTAGGAATGAATTATGCTGCTCACAATAAAGAGCTGCATCATTCGTTAAAATTATCGGAGCCTACTATCTTTATGAAGTCCGACTCTTCGTTACTGAAAGACGGCAAACCGTTCTTCATTCCTGATTTCTCTTCGGAGATTCATTACGAAACGGAGATCGTCGTGAAGATAGACCGGCTGGGAAAAAACATTGCCGAACGTTTCGCCCATCGTTACTATAACGAGGTGACGGTAGGAATTGACTTTACAGCCCGCGATTTGCAAAACAAGCTGCGTGCGCAAGGTCTGCCTTGGGAAATCAGCAAGGCGTTCGATAATTCGGCTGTTCTTGGGACATTCGTCCCACTGGAGCGTGTGGGAGATGTGAACCGCATTCCTTTCCATCTGGATATTAACGGCAAGACCGTCCAGGAGGGAAATACACAGGATATGCTTTTCCCGGTCGACAAGATCATTGCCTATGTGAGCCGTTTCTTTACGTTGAAGATAGGTGATTTGATCTACACCGGAACCCCGGTAGGCGTGGGGCCGGTCAAGATAGACGACCACTTGCAGGGATATATCGGCGAGCAGAAGCTGCTGGATTTCTTTGTGAGATAACACGGAAAAAACGTATGAAGAGAATCTTATGTGTCTTGCTGTTTGTATTCGGTCTGCTCACTTCTGCTTGGGCGGATAGTAGCCGATATGCCTCCGAGTCGGTATTGAACTCCGGGAAATGGGTGAAGATACAGGTGGCGGAAGATGGTATTTACAAACTGACGGCTGCCGATCTGAAAAAGATGGGCTTTTCCAATTTGGATAAAGTAGCTGTTTATGGCTACGGAGGATGGCCTTTGGATGAAGATTTCTCTACTACCTATATTGATGATGTCCCTGAGGTAGCCGTATGGAGGAGTGCGGATTATTTGTTGTTTTATGGGAAAGGGCCGCGCAAATGGGAATATTCTTCTTCTGATAAGTCCTTTATCCACACCAACAACCCCTATTCCAATTACGGATATTATTTCGTGACCGAGAAAGAAACAGCCGGGCGTACGATGGAGAAGGCTGCATCTGCTGCTGGAGCCACTTTGCAAGTGACAACTTTCGATGACTATGTTTTGCACGAAGAAGAGTTGGTATCGGTGAACAGTTCCGGGCGCGAACTGTATGGGGAATCGTTTACTTCTACTTTATCCCGTGATTTCACGATATCGGTTCCGGGTATTACGAACGACGAGGGAAAAGCCACTCTGTCTTTTATCTCCCGTGGCAACGGAACGATTACTATGAATGTCGATGGAAACGCTTTAATATCCGGTTCCGTGTCTGTCCCGTCGGACGAATACGAAGTGGCACGGGAACTGTATCGCGAAAGAGCTTGGACGGCTGATAAAGGTGAGACTGTAAAGGTCAACATCGGATACAGTACGACCGGACATAAGAATGTGCACTTGAACTATTTCCGTCTGCAGATGAAGAGGCAATTGAAAGTATATGACAATTATACATTCTTCCGCAGCCTCTCGGCAAGAGGCAATGCTTCCCGTTTTGTGATTCAGGGAGCCGATGCCAGTACGCTGGTTTTTGATGTGACCGACGGTGTAAATCCGCAACAGATGGAAACGTCTCTGAACGGGACAGAGTTGTCTTTTTCAATTCCTGCTTCCGCTTCCTTGAGGGAGTTTGTCGTAGTAAAACCTTCACAGATAAAAGCTCCCGTGACGGTCGGCGAGGTGGTGAATCAGAATCTGCATGCTTTGCCACAGCAAGATATGATCATTATTGCCCAGCCTAATTTTACCACGCAGGCAGAACGTTTGGCGGAAGCGCATCGGACAAAGGATAACCTGACGGTCCGGGTGGTGACGCCAGAATCAATTTATAACGAGTTTTCCAGCGGTACACCGGATGCAACTGCTTATCGCCGTTTTATGAAGATGTTCTACGACCGGCAGACTTCGGAAGCTGATGCTCCTAAATATTTACTGCTGTTCGGCGATGGCTCGTTCGACAACCGTAAATTGACTTCCGCCTGGAAATCGGTGGATATGAGCAATATGTTATTGACGTATCAGACGGAAAATTCATTAAGTAGTCAATCGTATGTGATTGATGACTATTTCGGATTTCTGGATGATGCGGATAATAAGAAATCCCTTCAAAATAAAAAACTATGTCTGGGGATCGGACGCTTTCCTATCAGGACTGTGGAGCAGGCGACTCAGATGGTGGATAAGGTAATCTCTTATATGGAAAATAGAAATATAGGTTCGTGGAAAAACAATCTGTGTTTTATGGCTGATGATGGTAGCAATACGGATGGATTTATGACTGAGCATATGGAGTTTGCTGATCAGTTGGCAGGTTATGTCGAAAGTGAACATCCTGAGTTTTTGGTGAATAAGCTGTATTATGATGCCTATAAAAAAGACATGACGGCAGGAACTTATCCGGATGTAAGGAGTGGCTTGCAAAAACTTCTAAAAGACGGACTTCTATTGTTTAATTATACCGGACATGGAGGGACAACGGCTTTAAGCGATGAGAAAGTGTTAACACAAACAGATATCAACCAGTTTACTTATACTCATCTGCCGGTATGGGTGACGGCTACCTGCGATTTTACGCGATTCGATGACTTGAATACGTCTGCCGGAGAAGATGTCTTTCTGAATAAAAGCAGTGGAGGCATTGCGCTGTTTACGACTGTTCGTGTCGCTTATTCCAGACCTAATTTCCCGATCAACGACAATGTTATCCGTAATTTGTTTGAAAGAAATAATGGGCGTCGTCGTACGCTGGGAGAAGTGATGCAAGCAACGAAAAACACCTTGTCGTCCGTTTACAAACTTGGTTTCTGCTTGATCGGAGACCCAGCTGTAAAAATAGCTTATCCAGAATTTGGAATGAAAGTGACGACTGTAAACGGGCAATCGGTAGACGGAAATTCAATATCTTTTAAAGCTTTGGAAAAGATCACTGTCGAAGGAGAGGTGTTGGATGCTTCCGGGCAGTTGGTAACTGATTTTACTGGTATAGTCAACCCGACGGTAAAAGACAGCAAGGTGACTGTCACCTGCTTGAAGAACAGCAATAAAGATGACAGTCCGGCTTTCACCTTCACCGACTATCCGAATACGATTTTTATAGGGAATGACTCCGTGCGCAACGGAAAGTTCAGCTTTACTTTTACGGTTCCGAAGGATATTTCCTATTCTAATTTGCAGGGGAAAATGAATCTCTATGCCGTCGATACGGAAAGTGGCAATGAGGCACAGGGTAATTTCGACAATTTCATTGTCGGAGGAACTTCCGACACGGCGGAAACCGATACGATCGGTCCGGAAATCCGTGCCCTTTACCTGAATGATACGACATTTGTAGATGGCGGCCAGGTGAACACGACTCCCTATTTTGTCGCTGAGTTATGGGATAAGAGCGGAGTGAATATCACGGGAAGCAGTGTCGGGCATGATATGATGCTGGTAATAGACGAATCGACCGTCCTGAGCTATAACCTGAACAGTTATTACGAACTGTTACCTGGCGAAGATGGGACCGGTATCGTGAAGTTCCCGATCCCGGCGCTTGAGCCGGGTAAACATACGGCGGAGTTCTGGGTGTGGGATATCTTGAATAACTCGACCGTGCGGACATTTACTTTTGAAGTGGTCGAGGGACTGAAACCCTTCCTGTTCGATGTGATCGCAACACCGGGTATCGCCCGTGAGCAAGTGACTTTCCATCTTATGCACAACCGTCCCGAAAGTCGGATGCGAGTGGGTATTATGGTCTACGATCTGGCAGGCCGACAACTTTGGAAACATGAAGAAAGCGGAACGTCCGGTCTGTTCGAAAACTATACGGTTTCCTGGGATCTGACATCCGGTGGTGCCCGTATGCGTCCCGGTGTTTATATCTACCGGGCAGCTATCAGTACCGATAATTCCAAAGACGCGACAAAAGCAAGGAAATTCATCATTTTAGGCGAATAAGAAGGAACGCATAAACTCCATCGTGTTTATCGTTGCAGTCAGGACAAAGAATCCGATAATAACCCAGTCCAGTATCCGGTACATGCGGACCGGCAATCGTGTGTATAGCCAGCCCAGCAGGATCGGGATTGCAAACATCCAATGCCCACCGAACAGGATCGCCTCGTTCATCCCGTAGCGGATGATAAAGTGGATCACGAAATCGATACTCAGGTACATAAGTAGCAGTTGTACATATTTGTTTTTCAGATTGAGCAAAGCCGAGGCCGCGACTAAAAACAACAGAAACATGATTACGGCATTGTTCCAACTGTGCAGGTATTCGCTGGGACGCAATACGACCTCTTTCCCGACTAACTGTTGTGTGAGAGGCGTGCTTATAATCGTATTGCCCCAGAAATCGACCAGTGCTTGTTTACCGAATGTCTCGTCGTGGATAAAATACTGTCCGAGTTGCCCGGTCGTTTCGATAGGAGACGGGCCTTCCGGGTTGAACAGTTTCGCTTTGAGGGTGTAAAAGCCCATGATGACAGCTACGCAAATGACAAATGGCAGCATGATTTTGACCCCCGTCCGTATTTTATGCCAGAACGGAGTTTTATTCAGGAACAGGGCCATTGCCGGTTTGGCAGCGTTGGTGATTGTTATTCCTCCACACAGGAAAGAGAGAAAGAGGATCGTCCGGCCTTTTATATATCCGGTCAGCATGTATTCCCTGGAAAGCATTAGTAGTGAGAAGACGAGCAGGAAAAAGGAGAACGGATAAGATTCTGTGGTGAATGATAAGACAACAGTCGTGAAAAAGCATCCCGTGAACCCTGTCAGTAACAGTGCCCGCCGGGAAGAGATCCGGACGATCTGCTTCAGGTAACGATAGATCAGGACCAGTCCGCCGGTTATCAACAGGTTCATCAGTGTCAGGCAAATAATACCGGAAGTTTTCTCTTTGAACAGGGTTGTCAACAGGATTGTCAACAGTGTTTTCAACAAATGGAAGATGCCGAAAAAGGGATGGCTGATGTCGAATGCTCCTCCGCGCGTGTGGAGATGGAATAGATTGTCATAGCCCAAGTAACTTCCCGCTCCCCCGTTGGGTACATCGATCAGTTCCGTATGAAAGAGCATCCGGTAACCGATACACCCGTAAAGAAGGAAGAAGAAAAGGAAAAGCCCGGTTTCTATCGGGGTCGTCGGAAATAACGTGCGCTTAGTCTCTCTCCACTCGATCCGGAGAGCGCGAAACAGGATAGACAGGCAGGATGGCATCATAGTATATGTTTATTTATTGTTGAATGGTTTATAATGGGGGACATCTGCAAGGGCGAGCAGTTCTTTGTCGCCGGAACTGTCGCCATATACATGCAGCGTCTCGGAGGCGAAATCCGGATATAGCCGGCGGAGCCTGCGTACCTTCTCACCTCCTTTACAGTTGGGCGTGGAAAAACGCCCGGTCAAAGTCTGCTCCCTAACTTCCAGCCCTGTTCCTTCCACGAACCGGATTCCGACAGTTTGTGCCCAGGGGCGTATCCAGTCGGGCATGGACGCGCTGATAATGGCGATCTTGTTTCCTTCTTCCTGATGCCTGCGTATTTCTTCCAAGGCCGCAGGATAGACGAAAGCCGGTATACGGGAGGCATATTCGAGACAAGCCTGTTGGAAATCCTCCGTCTTCATTCCTCGCAGGAAAGAGGAGATCACAAGCTCTTTGGCCCGGTGCGTGGAGAGAATGCCCGTTAAGGCTGCTCCTTTCAGCAGGATAATCCAGGGGAGCCGCAGGAGGAAAGCCTTCCGTCCACAAGCCTGAATCAGAAAATCCGGCAAAGAGTCGCGGGAAATGATGGTTCCGTCGAAGTCGAATATTGCGATTGCCATATCAATAAATAAGTAAAGCGAATACGATAAACCAGCCGGCCACGGTCAACTGCAAAGTACGGTCCTGTAAGAGGATGTCGGTCGGGTTGCAATTGCTCTTCTCCACCAGGATGATTTGCAGATAGCGCATGATGCCTGCCAGTACGAAAGGAACTGTGGCATACAGGTATTCGCTGCTCCTCGACGTCACTTCGGGCGAAAGCGTATATAATATGTAAGTCACGGCTATGATGGAAGAGAGAAACGACAGGATCACGTTCAGGTAGTCGATCGTATATCCGGTAATATTCTTACGTGAAATCTGTCCGGTCTCCATGAAATTGAGCAAATCGTCCCGGCGCTTGGCAAAAGCGAGGAACAGGGAGAGGATGAATGTCATGATAATCAGCCAGTGCGAAAGTTCTATCTCCCCGGCGGCAGCTCCCGCTTCAAGCCGGATGATGAAACCGCAGGCGACAATCATGGCATCTATGATCTGTACCTGTTTGAGGTAAAGCGTATAGGCTAAGTTCAGGAGGATATATCCTCCTGACAACAACCAGATCTGGTTGTTGCTTGTATACATGAAGCTGAAACATAATGCACTCGTCGCATATAGCAGGAACATGAAGACAAGGGCGGCCATCGGAGAAACTTTCCGGGAGGCGATCGGACGGAATCGTTTGACCGGATGCAAGCGGTCTTCACCCGCATCCATCAAGTCGTTGAAAATATATACACCACTGGTGAGCAAGCAGAAACCGGCAAACAGGATTGCAACATTCCACAGCCTGTCCGTATCTCCTATCTCCTGTGCAAAAAACATGGGAAGGAACAAGATGATGTTTTTTACCCACTGGAAAGGGCGCATCAGAAGAAATAATGCTTTAACTTTGCCTGTCGATTGTATATCTTTCATACTCAAAAGACAAAAGTAGGAATTTTATTTGAGCATACAATAAAGTTCGGATTATTCAGTTTATAATGCAGTAGGAGCGGTTCGTGAATCGTCCCTACTGAATCGGAAAATAAATTTAAGGATAGACATATGATAAGTAAATTCAGAATCGGTGCACTCGTTATAATACTTAACTTCCTGTCTCTTATACACATCTGACGCTGCCGACGACTTAATAGGTGTAGA
>ERZ1694968.1254-NODE-1254-length-8591-cov-4.336809_pt1 | contig 8591 bp, 6 predicted proteins | sample MGYA00581610_ERZ1694968 | MGnify/ENA primary metagenome ERZ1694968 (study PRJEB42213, sample SAMN07424363) | human gut metagenome | biome: ENVO:00009003; feature: ENVO:2100002; material: ENVO:00002003 | host: Homo sapiens | place: USA | collected 2014 ... | reverse complement strand
GATATGGACGGCGCCGTCCAGCAACGAATATTCCGTGTGATTGTGAAGGTGTACGAAGGAACCGGGCATGGATGGATCCTGTAAGCGGTTAATAAAGGAAATCAGCGGTGAACAGGGCATTCGGCCTTCATGGCTTCCACACATTCCCGGATAAGGTCCGGGCCGCGATAAACGAAGCCGGTATAAAGCTGCACCAGGCTGGCTCCGGCCTTGATTTTGGCGACGGCATCCGCCCCGCTCATAATGCCTCCAACGCCAATGATCGGAATACGTCCTTTCAATTCGGAAGCAAAAGCTCCAATAACTTCCGTGGACCGTTCCGTCAGAGGAGCGCCGGACAGGCCGCCTGCTTCTTCATGCCGAGGATTGGCCTCTACCCCAACGCGGGAAAGAGTCGTATTCGTAGCAATAAGACCATCCAGTCCCTCATCCAGAAAAACGCGGCTGAGCTCCGCGATATGCTCATCTGTCACATCTGGAGCCACTTTCATAAAAATGGGCACATGGCGACCCGTTTCCGCAGCCAGGTTGGATTGCTCCGATTTCAGGGAAGCCAGCAGACGGGCAGCAGGTTCCGCCGCCTGAAGGTCGCGCAGGCCTGGCGTATTGGGAGAAGAGAAATTGATGGCTATATAATCCGCCACAGGCCATGCCGCACGCAGACAAGTAAGGTAATCCTGGGCGGCATCCTCATTGGGAGTTATTTTATTTTTCCCAATATTGACACCTAGCACACCGTGAAAACGAGTGGCGGAGCGAATGTTTTCCACTCCGGCGGCAATACCTTCATTGTTAAACCCCATCCGGTTGATAATAGCTTTCTGGGGAATCAGCCGGAACAGGCGGGGCTTTTCATTGCCCGGTTGCGGCCGGGGCGTCAGCGTACCCACTTCCACAAAACCGAATCCGGCCTGGCCAAAAGCGCTTACCGTATCCGCTTCCTTGTCCATTCCGGCGGCAAGTCCCACCCGGTTGGGGAATTTCATCCCCAGGATTTCCACAGGATCAGAAGGAACTTCCCCCATTACTAGAGGCAGTACACGCATTTTTTCTGCCAGGCGCAACCCCCACAAGGTCACCTTGTGGGCAGTTTCCGGATTCATTTGGAATAATACACTTTTAGCGGCGGAATATAAGGCGGGTGACACAATGCGGGGAGTGTATCACACCCTCTTTTAGGGTCAAGAATGGGAAGCGTCTTGCCGGGATGATTTTATCCGGTACAATCCCTTGCCATGAACAGGAAGGAATGCCTCTCATCCTGCCGTCTGTACGGTATTGTAGATATGGGATATACAGCTGAACATCAACTACTCCCTGTAACAGAAAAACTATTGGCAGGCGGCCTGCGCATTCTCCAGCTAAGGGCAAAAAACCATAACCCGGAACACATTGAAAATATGGGGCGCCAGCTTGCCCCCCTGTGCCGTAAATACGGCTGTCTTTTCATCATCAACGATTATCCTGAAATTGCCCTGAACATCGGCGCAGACGGCGTCCATCTGGGACAGGATGACGGAGACTTGGCATCCGTAAGGGGGCTGCTGGGAAAGGATGCCGTTATAGGACGGTCCACGCATAGTCCTGAACAGGCCCTGGGTGCATGTGGAGAGCAGGCGGACTATATCGGGTTTGGGCCCTTGTTCCCCACGGGTACCAAACCGGGAAGACAGGCCATTGGCCTGGAAGACATCGCAAGCGTACAGCAACAGCTACCGGAAAATTTCCCTGTCTTCTGTATCGGCGGCATCAATGGGAACACACTGCTCTCCGTACTGGAGGCGGGGGCAAACAGGGTAGTCATCGTTTCCTGGCTGCTTACACACCCCGACATCACGGGAACAGTCAGAACTCTCAGAAAAGAACTGGGAGAAGCGTAACGAAAAACGCGCACCCCCATCCATGTTATCCCTGCCTTTCCTCTTCCTCCGGAGACAGAGCCGGACGGGAGATCAGAAAAACGGCGGTATTCACAATCATCTGCAAAATGTGCTCCTGATCCTTCATCCACGGTTCCTTTTCTTGAAGATCCATGCACGCGACATATTTCCCCAACGTAGCATGGAAGATGGAACTCATGATATGCGCATGCCAAGATAAGGAAAGCTCATCATCCCACGGACAGAATCTCCGAATTCTTGCTATCATCTCCTGGATAGATGGAGCATAAAATTCATCATAGATTTTTCTTCCAAGATATTCCGGCTCCTGCGGCAAACGCCACAATAAACGGACATGATCCGGCCCTCCCAGGCTCTCATCCAGAAATAGCCGGAAAGCAGGTTCTATAAATGCACGGGCATACGCCCTCAGGGACGGATGAAGATCCGCCTCTTTCAGCATCTTCATGCGCGCTTTCATCAGAGGTTCCGCATATTGTCTGTAAACAGCCAGATACAGTCCCTCCTTATTCTCAAAATAGTAAACGATAGAAGCCAGATTAACTCCTGCTTCAGAAGCGACCGCCCTCATGGTCACGCCATTAAATCCCCTGAGGGCAAAAAGCTTCTGTGCAGCACGGAGGATTTTGCCGCTGGTTTCCGCAGAACGGTCGGACTGGGATTTGCGGGTAGAAGACATCTCCTCAACAATCAGACAATGCGCCGCCTAGCGGGAAGAACGGCTTGAACCGATGGCTTTTACCAACTGTTCCATGTTTTGAGAGGACTGAATAGGCTTGCCGTCCTTGTCCACCAGAATCATGGTAGGGATACCGCGTGGAGCCACCTTCTTGGCAAGCTCCGTCAAATCCACTTTCAACAGGATAGGCCATGGCATGTTATTGGCAGCAGCCCATTTCTGGACGGCATCCAAGTTCTGGTCCATATTGCACATGATTACTTCCACATCCGGATTATCCTTTACCACCCTGTTATAGGCCTCCACGCTGTGAGGCGCATTCCGGCAGCAAGGACCGCACCAGCTTGCACTGAAATACAAAATGAAATGCTTGGGATTCAATTTCCCGTCCCTCTTTTTAAGTTTGCCGTTTTCAAGCATGTAAGTCTTTCCCTTCATCTCTTCCGCCACAGGGCCGGACGGCATGGACGACCATTCTGCAATAGGCTTGCCGATCACTTCCTTGTGTTCCTCCAGCCATGCGCGATCTTCATCGGAAAGCTTTTCCAGCGGCATCGTAATGGGCTTTTTAGCCGTCGTCACCAATTTGACGGTCTTCATATTCAGGGCTACTGGGCGGGCTTCCACCGTACTGCCTGTATTTTTATTAGTCCAAGTGCGGAGGGAAGGATCATCCGCTGCTCCGGAAGAATCCGCCCAACAGAGAGAGGACCCCATCATGAATGTGGATGCCAATAAGATACACCAAGATGAAAATTTCATACACATAATGTTAATATACTATTTCTTATCTTCCATGTCGAGAAGCTGATTCCAAAATTTGCCTGGCCCGGGCATGTCCCGGGTCGCGGCGCAGGGCTTCCGCGGCAGCGGCAGCGGCCTCACGGTACCGCCCATTGCGGTAAAGCATCACCGCAAGAGTGAAAGGAATATCCGCATTTCCCTTTTCCAGGGAAGAACAGTTTTCCAAATCCTGCAAAGCCTGCTCCAGCCGGCCCACTTTTTCATTCAACAGAGCGCGGTTAAACAAAGCACGAATAAAGGAAGGCTCTATTTTTAAAGCTTCTTTAAAGGATTCCAAAGCTCCCGGCTCATCATTATTTTCAATCTGGCCCAGTCCCAGGAGATACCACAGGTTGGCATCCTTGGGAGCCAGGCGTACAGCCTCTTGCATCTGGTCCACCGCCTCCCGGCTGCGGCCTTGAGAAGCCAGGAAAACGGCATAATCACGGTGCACCACGGATGAAGTGGCATCCCATTTCAAAGCTTTGGAAAACCACAATTCCGCAGTTTTCACATCCTTGCGGCTAATGGCTATCTGGGCCAGCTTCATAGCTCCGGAAGGCTGGTCCGCCTGGTGCAAAGCGGCGGCAGTAAGCTCCTTCATTCCCGGACTGTCCGGAGGCAGGGAATCCCGGAGAGCCCATTCCGCCTGCAAGCGCACGACTCTGAACGGATCATTAAGAAGTTTGCCCGCAGCAGGATTACCCACTCGCCCCATCACTTTGGCGGCGGCGGCTCGCGTCAGAGGATCCGGGTCCTTAACCGCCGCCGCGGCCACCTCCTGGACGGCGAGTTCATGAGCCCACGCATCCATCAAATCCAATAACGTAGCGCGCCATGCGCCCACTTCTTCCCTCTTAAAACATTCTATAAGCAGAGGCAAAACATCTTCCCTTCCTTCGTAGGCATGCTGAACGGCCCTGGTCCGTTCCCTGTACTGCGCCATTTTGGGTTTAGCTCCGTAATATTTCTTTACCGCCTCCGCAGCCCATTCATTGCTTTTTTCCTCGTGGCACATGGTACAGGCATTCGGAATACCCAACTCTACGCTCAGCAAAGGATCAGGAGAATTGAAAGAATGATCCCTGCGGGGGTCCCGAGCCATATACAGGCTTTCCGGCATATGGCATTCCACACACCGGGCACCCATGCTGGACTGAGGACATGGCGTATGCGTAGCCATGTCAATAACGGGAGCTTTTACGCCGTTTACCGCTTCTCCAGTACCGTGGCACCTCAAGCAGAGCGTATTATCTTCTTGAGGAAGCTTCAGTGTTCCCGTATGCGGATCATGACAGTCCAAACAGGTCACCCCCGCCTTGCCCATACGGCTTAACCGCAGGCCAGTCTCGCAATAATCCTCATCCCTTTGCATGCCGTTGGGCCAGAAAACGCCGGGCTGCACGGGAAGCACCAGTTGGAAATGATTGTCAAAGCTGTCGCCTACGGCAAAATCATGATCAAATTCATCCCTCCTGGCATGGCAGGAAGCGCAGTTATCATGAATCTGCTGTGGCGTCAGCTTGTTCCTGGTGGAAATCATGCAACCCGTCCCCGCCTCCGGCTTGTCCAGCAGAGGGCCGTGGCATTGAATGCAAGTCACTCCGGGTTCCGTCCAGGTAGAAGCATACCGATCTTTACCAGGATCATAATTCTTATGGAACAAAGACATGTGGCACCACGCGCACTGAGTGTTCCAATTCATGCCTCGTCCTGTCCAGTGTCCCCAGTCTCCCGGCTGGCGAGACTCCTTGCCGAAAATATCAAACCATTCTTTGCGGCTCACGTCCCATGCAGCGCTCAAGGTATGAAAACCGCCGTCCTTGGCGGGGACCAGATACTGCACCAGGGGAATTCTCCCTGTGGCCCATTCCGCGCGCCAGGAGGTTGAAGCCTGACCGTCACGGACCATGCGCCCGTGACCATTCGTAGAGAATTGGAGAATGCTGCCATGGGCGTCCAGCTTCATATTATGGAACGCTTCAGACTCCCATTGATCTCCCAGTTTGCGAAATGCCCAGGCATGGTCTGAACCGGCCCACTGACGGAATTCCTTTTCATGACATGCTCCGCACTGCATGGAAATAGGTACCTCATTCTGGTCCCAGTGCTCACTGCCTCCTGAAAAAACAACCGGCTGCGCCGTCGCTCCAAAACGTCTGTCCATCCAAGCCTTCATCATTGTGCCCAGTCCGATCAAAGCCCCAAGAACAACGAGGAGAACCACCCACTTCTTCATGGAAGGGCGGTTCACAGGGGCATCAGCAGATTCAGGGGCGGGCATGGCGGAAATATTCTGCCATATCATACGCGCTCCACCAAGGAACTTTTACATCAGGTAGCATAGTCCTTGACATGCCCAGTACGTAAACGGCAGATTATTCCTCCTCTTCCAGGACCTCCTCCCGCATCAGGGTAGTAATCCGGGTCACGGTACAGCGCTCCACACCGCCATTCTCCGTCCGGGTCACCTTGAATTCCAGCCCTCTATAGCCGACAGTATCTCCTTTCTCCGCAGGAGCTTCCAGCAAATTAAGAATCAGGCCCCCTACGGTGTCTATTTCCCCGTCCTCCAAATCCATATCCATGGCCTCCCCCAATTCCTCAATGCGTGCCAGACCGGATACGTCACAGGAGAAGCCCACCGCATCCCTAGGCAACTCCGTCAGCACTTTAATGCGGCCTCGGTCCCAGCCCATTACTTCGGAAAAAACATCCGTCAGGGTCAAAAGTCCGGAAGTCCCCCCGTGCTCATCCAGAATAATGGCAAGGCGCACATTGTCCTTCCTCATGATTTCCACCACATTGTCAAACTTCACCGTTTTGGGAACCTTGGGTATGGCATGAATGTATTCAGGAGTCAGAGCCTTTCTGCGGAACATGATACGGAACAGATCGCGGGCATGCACCATGCCCACCACATGGTCCAGATCACCGCGGTAGACAGGGTAACGCGTACGGCGAGTGCGACGCACAATTTCCCGTATCTGCTCATGTTCCGCCCCTTCTGGAATGGCGTCTATCCTGACGCGCGGGGTCATGACCTGGTGTACATACAGATCATCCAGGTCAAACAAGCCGTCCATGATGCGGCCGGATTCCTGCGGCAACGCCCCGTTCTCATGGCTCTCTTCAATAATATACTGGAGTTCTTCCGCAGAATGGTAGTGGGACTTGGATTCATTACGGTCCACACCCAGCAACCCCAGAAAGAAATTGCCCAGGGCATTCATACCCACTACCAGCGGATACAGACATAGCTGGATCACGTACATGGGCATCGCAATGATGAGGCAAAGCTTTGCGGCGTACTGTAGGGAAAGCGCCTTGGGCACCATTTCCCCAAGAACAATATGCAGGTACGTCAGCACCGCCACGGACAGGATGCTGGCTGCGCCATGAGCCACCAGCCAGGAAGCCCAGCCGTACTGCGCCAACCATTCATGGAGCCATCCGGCTACCGCATGCTCTCCGTACATACCCAACCCCAGACTGGCGAACGTGACGCCAAGCTGCGCCGTAGCAATGTAGCGGTCCTGTAACCGGGGCGTTTTCAATATCTGGGAAACGCGGCGCGCCACCATGTTGCCGGACACACCCATCTGCTCCAATGCCGCACGCGGAGCGCCAAGCAACGCAAATTCTGCAGCCACAAACAGGCCGTTCAGCACAATCAGCAACAGAATAATGAAAACCGTCATCATGCATCCACCCCGCTTTCCATGGCAAATTCATTTTCCTTTCTCTCCGGAGGCAGCAGCAGGATAGAGGAAACACGGTTATGGTCCATCTTTTCCACCACAAGCACGCGTCCGGCGATAATCAGGCGGTCCCCATCCTTCGGAATGCAGGACATGTGCTTGATCACGCAGCCGCCCACAGTAGTGGCGCCATTCATCAAAAAGGGTACCAGACATTCCGCCTTATGGGCACGCATCATGCCGGGGATGCGCACGGAACCATCCGGAAGGGTTTCCACCTTTTCCCCGGAGCGGATGAATTCCTCATCTATATCTCCCACCATTTCTCCCAGCAGACGTTCCAGCGTCACCAGCCCCACAAACTTACCGTATTCATCCAGAACAAAGGCTTCCTTGGCCCTGTCTTCCCGCAAACGGGTCATCAGCATCTCTACCGTCTGCATTTCCATCACGCATGGCACCTGCCTCAGCATGGAACGGAGAGGAGGCAGAATTCCCTTTTCCGCATAAGCGGATACCATATCTTTAATATGCAGCATGCCAATGACAGATTCACGGTTCCCTTCATACACGGGAATATGGGTATGAGGCCTATCTGCGATCATATTCAAAATATCTTCCTGTGTGGCATCCACATCCAGGCAAACAAGCTGAAAACGGGGAATCATAATTTGTTCCACCGTTCGTTCCGCCAGGGACAAAGCGCTGTGCAGCCGTTCATGCTCATCTTCCTCCAACATCCCGCCCTGGTGGCTTTCATCCAGCAGCATATTAATCTCCTGCTGGGAGTGGATGTGCTGATGGCCGCCAGGTGGGAGCCGGAACAGTTTAAGAAGCAACAAACCGCTTCCATTAAGAAAGTCAATGAACCATGCGAAGAAAGCCAGTGTCCATCGCATGGGATAATAAGTATACAAGGCCGCCTGCTTGGGAAACTGAAGAGCCAGGGATTTGGGCATCAATTCTCCAAGAATTACCTGAAAAACCGTCAAGCCTATCAGCACAACAAGAGCAGCTGCAGAATTGGCCATTACGGAGTCCATCCCACCAAACCGCTCAAACAGAGGGAACAGATAGGCGGCCAGTTCAACCTGTCCGTATGCGCCCAGAACCAGACTGGAAATGGTAATGCCGAACTGGCAAGCCGCAATGTAGCGGTCCAGCTCTTTTGTATTTTCCAAAATCTTAAGCAGATGAACAGCCACCCTGCTGCCGTTCTCCGCCATTTCCCGGATCATGTTGCGGCGTACGCTCACTGCGGCGAATTCTGCTGCAACATAAAAGGCGTTGACCAGAATCAGAAAAAGAATAACGAAAGTGACAAAAAGAATCATGTATGGCAGGGGTGTCCGTAAAACGCAACGAGCATCCGCATCATAGGAACCGAAAAAATCCTGTCAAGAACGGGAAACAAAAAAATCTGCCATGCGGAAAGAGCTCCATTCCTCCCGTCCCTTTCCAGCATTCCAAACTTTCTCCTTCCGGCACAGGTAAAAAAATTCCGGCGATCACGCAAGTAGTTGAAGC
>ERZ1694968.1225-NODE-1225-length-8844-cov-5.073046_pt1 | contig 8844 bp, 7 predicted proteins | sample MGYA00581610_ERZ1694968 | MGnify/ENA primary metagenome ERZ1694968 (study PRJEB42213, sample SAMN07424363) | human gut metagenome | biome: ENVO:00009003; feature: ENVO:2100002; material: ENVO:00002003 | host: Homo sapiens | place: USA | collected 2014 ... | reverse complement strand
GATGAGCGCTAGTCTCGTGGGCTCGGAGATGTGTATAAGAGACAGGTATATGAGGAACAGGCCCAACGCCAGGATGGCAACCATGGCCAGCAGGCTCTGCATGTGGAACGCCCCCTGAGCCTGCTGGATCGTATCGCTGATATGCAGTTCCGCCATGGGCAGGCTGACACTGTCTTCCAGCTCTGCGCGCTGCGCCGGAAGAAGCGGCACCGCCTGAATGGCGTCGGCCATCCGGATGGCCGAAAAATTGTTAGTCACAGTGAGCAGGAGGCAGCAGAGCGTCAGCAGGGCTGCGCAGAGCAGAGTGACCCGCAGGCGCAGGGACATCGGTTTCCTCATGCCGTCTCCTCTCCGGCCAGGCGATAGCCCCGGCCTACCTTGGTCTGAATCGGATCATGGCCCAGCCGCTTCCGCAGTTTTTTCCGGAGCGAGGAGATGTGCATCCGCACGGCGTTGCTGAAGGGGTTGGCATCCGCCTCCCAGATATGCTCCATCAGCTCCTCCTGGCTGATCCAGCATCCCCGGTGAAGCATCAGATGCTCCAGGATGGCAAATTCCCGGGGCGTCAGGGGAAGGGGTTCCCCACGGCCGGAGACCTCCCGGGTCACGGTGTTTAGGGTCAGCGCGCCCACCTGTACAAGGGACTCCCGCTGACGAAATTCCCGGCGCAGCAGCGTCCGCACCCGGGCCTCCAATTCCTCCAGGGCGAACGGCTTGGTCAGGTAATCGTCCGCGCCCAGATCCAGCCCTGCCACCTTGTCTGAGAGCTGTGACCGGGCGGAAAGAATCAGCACCCGCAGCTCCGGCTGTTCCGTCCGGATGTGCCGGAGCAGCTCCAGCCCATCCATGCCTGGCAGGTTCAGATCCAGGACCACCAGATCATAGGGTTCCACAAACAGCCGCTCACAGGCCGCCGGACCATCGTAGCAGCAATCCACCGTGTATTTTTCCAGTCTCAGATCCTCCGCGATCCCGTCGCACAGGAGACGCTCATCCTCCACCACCAAAATCCGCATCCCACTCACCGCCCTTTTCCATGTGCGGCTATTATAGCACATCCAGATAAAATTTCCATCAAGACCGCCTTGACAGGAAATTTACGTTTTCCATGCTACAATGCCTCCTGTCCAAAATCCGCCGCAGGTGCGGCAAGGAGGTTTTTTATGAAGCGATGCAAGAACAAACGGAAGCTGGCCGTGCTGGGTCTGGCCGCTGCCATGGCCCTGTCCCTGGCGGCCTGCGGAGAGAAGCGGCCCAGTCAGGAGGACGTGGAACAATCCATCGAGGCTGGTACGCTTACCATCGAGGACGCCCTGGATAAGGGCTGGGTCGATCAGGCGTGGGTGGATGCCTATTATGAGGAGAACAGCGTTCCCGCCGCCAGCAAAACAGAGAGCAACATGGTGGGCGACTTTGCCACGACCACCCTGTCCGGAGAGGCGTTTACCCGGGAACAGCTTGGGGATGTGGTGTTCTTTGCCTTCCTGGATCCGGAAGCGGAGGGGACGCAGGTCTTCTATAACGCACTGGCGGAGGGATATGGGGGCGTTGCGGAGAATGGGGCGGAAATCCTGGCCTGCACCAAAAGCGGAACCTGCAGCGAGATGTTTGCCGATGCACCCTTCCCCGTCATCCTCTACAACGACTCTCTGGCAGCAGCTGTGGGCAGCAACAGAAGCATGGTGGAGGACGGGGAGATGCCAAACGTCGCCTCCTGGTATGTGAACGGAACATTCCTCTCTGCATGGTATTCCGCCGTGGACGCAGAGGAGCTGCCTGCGTCCGCGGCCGCCTTTGTGGAGATGAGCCGGAACGCCGCGTTCCAGTCTGGGACGGCGGCAGAGGGCGGCGCCGCTATGGCGGCTATGGGCTGATATGAGAAAGATCACGATCTGTTGTCTGGCAGCCGCCCTGCTGATGATTGGACTGGGGCTGTGGCGCGGGGAAGCGGACATGGTCCTGCACAAGGGCGTCAACCTGTGTTTGGAGTGTGTGGGCATTGGCTGAAAACAAGCATCGCTGGAAGATCCAGCTGGGGGCCGCGCTGGCTTCCAACCCCTTTTTGATGAACTTCCTGCATGGAAGGATCTCCAGGACCGGCCTGAAGGCCGTCTGCGTCCCCGGGCTGAATTGCTACTCCTGTCCGGCCGCGGCAGCTTCGTGCCCCATCGGGGCGCTTCAGGCGGTGATCGGCTCCTCCAAGTTCCAGTTTGCATGGTATGTGGTGGGATTCCTCATTTTCGCAGGCGCGCTGCTGGGGCGGGTGGTGTGCGGCTTTCTGTGCCCGTTCGGATGGTTCCAGGAGCTGCTTCACAAAATCCCTGCAAAAAAGTTCAGCACCAGGCGGGTCCGCATCTTGACCTATCTGAAATACGGGATTCTGGCGCTCTTCGTCATTGTCCTGCCTATGACGGTGGTCAACGAGGTGGGAATGGGCGACCCGTTCTTCTGCAAGTATATCTGCCCCGCCGGCATCCTGGAGGGCGGCATCCCGCTGGCGCTGGCCGATGCCGGCATCCGGGCCGGCCTGGGCGGACTATTTACCTGGAAGAGCTGCATCCTGCTGGGGACAGCTCTGCTGGCGGTGTTTTTCTACCGGCCTTTCTGCAAGTGGCTGTGCCCGCTGGGGGCCTTTTACGGGCTGTGCAACAGAATTTCCATCTGCCGCCTGCAGGTGGACTCGGGCCGGTGCACCGCCTGCGGGGCGTGCAGTCGTGCGTGCAGGATGGATGTGGATGTGTTCAGGACGCCCAACCATGCTGAGTGCATCCGCTGCGGGGACTGTGCGGCTGCCTGCCCCCATGGGGCCATCACCAGGGTATTTTCGATCAAAAGAATACAAGAGAAGAAGGAGACTGCCACATGAAACGTGTTCTGATCCTATTGCTGTCGGCGGTACTGATGACCGCCGCATTGACCGGCTGCAGCTCCGGTGAAGAGGACGCCCTGGTGTCCAAGACACCTTTCCCGGAATTTTCCGAGGTGGACATTGCGGGCGATGAGATCTCCAGCGACATTTTCGCCGACTATGACGCCACCATCGTCAATTTCTGGAACAATGGCTGCGGTTCCTGCATCGCCGAGATGCCTGAACTGGAGGAGCTGTATCAGGATTTCAAAGAGCGAAACATCAACCTCATCGGTGTGGGTACCGACTCCGGCGAGAGCCGGGAGCAGCTGGACACGGCCCGGGAGATTTTGAAGGAAAAGGGCGTGACCTATCACAATATCTCTCCGGATCCGGAGGGCGATTTCTACAAGGACTTCGTTGCGGATATTTCCACCTATCCCACTACATATATCGTGGACAGCGAGGGAAACATCGTGGGTGCGGATATCGTGGGCAATGTGAAGAAGCAGCTGGACACCGTGGAGACCCGGCTGGCGCTGATCACCGGCCAGAAATAGAGTGAGAGACTGACAGGCGGCCGCCCCGCGGAATAGGGCGGCCGCCTGTGCCGGATTCGTTGGCCGGGGAGAGGGGAGCGGGCGATTTGGCGGCTGCTCCGGCAGGCCGCCAGTAAAGAGCGGGAATCCCACCTTATCAGCAGATGCGGGAATCCCTGCCGCACGGGGGCCGCAGATGGGCCGTCGGTACCAAATCCCGGAACAGACAGGCGAGGGGCATCAGATCAGCACACGGCGGTTGGGGTCACTCAAAACTTCCCGCTGGATGTAGGAGGCAATGATATCAATAAACTGGGAGGCGCGGGGCGGAGCCGTCAGCGTAAATCCCGCCATTTTGACCAGAAGCGGTCGGTTTGTATGCCACGCGCAGAGAACGACAGTCCGGATGTTCCGCTCCACGTTGGAGGGATGGCACCGGGTCTGCAGGGCCACGACTTCATAGATCTCTTCGGTGACATTGAGCAGGCGGGATTCGTCTTCCAGGACCAGAGCAATGGCGCGGACCGTCTGCGGGTAACCGCGGTAATTGCGCGTAATGCCAAAGGGGCGCAGCGTTTCCCGGATGATCGTGTCCATGGAGAGCACCTCCTCGAAATTTGCGATGAGAAGATTGTACGACGAAAAACAGCAAAGCCTGAAAAAACGACATCTCTCAGAAAATTCGACATCTTCCATTGCGTGGGGAAGCTGCGCAGCCTGTCTTCCAGAATTTGGAACCCCCCTTTCAATCTATCATAATATATTTTTTTACTTTTGTCTTGAATCTGGCTGTATTTTACAAAAAAATGAGCGCCGGAAGACCGGCACCCATGGGGAAGAGGGAAAAGTTATCTGAGCAGACAGGATCTCCTTCAACTCCTGGAGAGACCTTTTTGAAAGCTGCGGGCCAATACGCGGGGCTGGAGGACGATGGATTTTTCATCAACCACGAGGCACCGGCCAGTCAGGGGGGAACGATGCCGACGTTGTTCAGCACTACTGGCCTGGATGTGATGGAAACAGGGAAAGCCCCCGCTCTTACGAGCGGGGGCTTTCTTGCGCAACAAGTTACTTGAAAGAAACTATTTGCCTTACGGCTGGGCAGTGTAGACGAAGCGGACAGTGTTGGAAGTGAACTCATCCACAACTCTGCCGTCTTCATTTTCGATGGTGATAATTACATAGTAATTACCACTTTCCTGGATCGCGATTTGTCCCAGGTTGTTCCAATCATTAACCTCATAGGCAGTCTCGTTTACATGCTCCTTGGAGCCGACTTCCGCATCGCCCTCGGTGCTGTTGGCCTTCATCAGAGTCACAGTAACAGGATAGTTAGCGGGAATCTTTCCGGTGCCGACCAGGTCAACAGTAACGATATTGCTGTTGCAGACGAAATTCTCCACACCGGTCAGGTCCAGCTCGCCGCTTTCCTGCTCACCGTCATCTTTGGCAACGCCGCCCACGTCGGTGACGCAGATGAAGGTGATCTCGCCGTCCTTCACGTACAGATCGATCTCCACAGTGCCCTTGGTCTCCAGATCCTCGTCTCTCACGGCATCCAGAGCGGCCTCCAGACGGGAGATGCTGTTGATCTCGCGGTCATACACGGAGTCGTTCCGGTCGGAGTTGCTGCGGCCATCGATGATGGTGGCGTTGGCGATGCTGACATCGTCGAACTTGACGTTATCGATGGAGCCGCTCAGAGCGTTGCGATAGATCTGGTCCGTGTTGTCCAGCGCCAGATCCTCTACGACGATGCCGTCGGAATCCTCATCGATAGAAGAAGCGGTCTTGTCATAGTCCTTCAGCGTGTAGACGCCGTCCTCGTCGATGCTGTCCACCTCATAGAAGCCATGGGCACTCAGCTTTTCATCGATGGTGATGTCCTCGCTGGTGTTGTCCTCCATGGACCAGAACTCGCGGACGTACTTGTCGGTGCCCACCTTGTCGGTGCTGCTGCCGGCGGCGTACAGGATGTCGGCGGAGCCAACGGAAGCGTCGGAGCCGAGCAGGATCACATACAGGGCGTCACGGTTCTCATCCTGGTCAGCAATCACGATCACACGGCTTCCGTTGCTCGGTGTACCCTTCATGCCGCCCATGGCATAGACGGTGTCGATATCATCGGCATAATCATCCACGCCGAGGTACTGAGTGTTCTCGTCCACATAGAAGGTCTTGCCGCTACCGCCGCCGACGATGGTGGTGGAGAACTTGGTGTCGTCCATAGCCAGAGCATCCTTCAAATTGGTGTTCAGCTCACCACTATCACTGAAGCCATAGACGGTATAGTCTCTGTCCCCGTCCCAAGCAGTGGCAATGTCATCATCAAAGGTATACAGGCCATTGACAACAGTAAACTCATCTGTCTTTTCATCATTAATGAAAGCCTTCAGTGCATTGTCCGCATCAGTTTCATCCAGCTCGATGTCAGAGGCAGAACCATCCGCCAGGGACACGGCCTGGGCGTACCAGGTAAACTTGTTGGCATTGTAACGGCTCTCCTCGCAGTAAACGCCGGTCACATAGTACACGTCGTTCAGGTCCGCACCAGCGGCACCCTCCACACCGATGACATAGCCGTCGGCGGTCAGGTAGATGGTGTACTCCTTGTCGAAGTCGAAGTTGCTGGTGATGCCGTCCACGAAACCAGCGGTGCCGTTCTCGTTGCGGGCAAACTCATACTTGGTGCCGTCCATGGTGACGGTCTCGTCCTCACGGAAAGCGGTGACTTCGCCGGTGACAGCCTCGGCCTCGTAAGAAGCCAGGACTTCATCGCCGAACTTGCCGTCGCGGAAGGCCACGGCCAGAACAGTGCCCTCGTCATAGGAGGAGGCATAGCCCCGCAGGGTCTTCTCGGCATCGTCGTACTTGTCGTAGTAGTCGTTGCTGTTGTCGCCGTCCAGATCGGTGAGGGTCAGGACCTCGGAGGCGCCGTTGCGGCTCTCAGCGGTGCTGACGTCGGTATCGACCTTGTCGATCTTGGCAACAGTGTAGCGGGAAACCACAACGGTCTCCACATCGCCGTTGTCATTCTCGTAAGCCTCGACGATATCGCCCACGGCAACCAGCTCAGAGGACTTCACCTCATTGTCATCGCCGTTCAGGAAGTACTTGGCATCCTTGGCTTCGGAGCTGCTGTAATTCATGTAGCTGGAGCTGGTGACCACCTGGCCGACGTCCATATCGTCGTCCTCCACCACATAAGTGGCGTCAGCCTCGTTGGCATAGGTGCCCACATCGTCGCCATCATAGACCCACTTGCTGGAGGGATGGCCGAAGATGTCGGTGGCATCCTCCTTCTCCAGGTCCTTGAAATACTTCTCGCCGAACTGCATCAGGCCGTCGCCGTTGCGCTCGCCATCGATGTTGCCGTCGGTGTTGGTATTGTTTTCCACGTCCTTGCGGGTGGAAGTGGTGTTGATGGTGATGTCGCCCACAACGATGGTGTCCTTCTTGTCATACTCGACCATGGTGGCCTGCAGCATGTTGAAGGCGTACAGGGCGGCCTCCTGACGGGTCACAGCCTGGGAGCCCACGAACTCGTCGTTGCCGTCGTCCAGACCGATGCCGCTGGCCTGCTTGATGACGCTGACCTGCCAGTTGGGGCCGGTGTAGCCCTCGATGGAACTGTCATAGCCCAGGGCGCCCAGCAGCATCTTCATGAACGCGTTGCCGCTCAGGGTACCGGTGGGACGGAAGGTGCCGTCAGCATAGCCGCTGATGATACCCTGCTGAGAGCAGTAGGTGATGTAGCCCGCGAAGGTGTTGGTCACGGGAACATCCTTAAAGGGAGCGGTGCCTGCGCTGAGCGCGGAGGCGGTGGTGGGGCCCAGGATCAGGTTGCAGATGATCTTGGCGGCCGCGCCACGGGTCAGGACATCATCGGGACGGAAGTCGCCGTCGGAATAACCGTCGACAACACCCAGGGCAGAGATCACATCCACAGCTTCTTTGTAGGTGATCTCGCTGCCGTCCGTGAAGTCCTTGGCGCCCGCGCTGACAGTGACCAGAGACATGGTCATCACCAGAGCAAGCACCAGTGAAAGAAATTTCTTCATTCGGATTTCTCCTCCTTTAAAAGATTTGCAGAGAGCTTTTGAGGTCCAATCTCCGGACCGGCTTCATATGCGCAGGGGTGTCTCTTCCCGTTGCTCCGGCCCAGAGCGGACCACAGAAGTTCCTTTCTGCGCGTTCACTTTACCCCAGGAGAATGCTGCTGTCTACGATTTGCCGGGTTTTGTTAAAAAAGTGAAATAATTACTGGATTTCTTGCGCTTGCCATGAAAAGCAAGTGTAACCGATGAAAAAGTTCCCAAACAAAGGGGCGATTCCGGCAGGTCTCCTCATAGGGGCAAAAAGAAAGATGCCGTGAAAACAGATTCTCTGCTGCCACGGCATCTTTCTTCTGCTATGTGGGATGCATTGCCCAACAGGCTACGATTCTTTCAGATAGTATTTCTGGCCGACTTTAATCAGGTTTCCAGAATCTACTTCATGCTTGAGCAGCGCGGAGCATTGCTCGGTTTCAATCTGCAGGGCGGTGGTGATGTCCTTCCGACAGGCAAAGCCCTCCTTCTTCAGATATTCGTAGAGGGCTTCCTGCTGTCGTTCCGGCGGAACTACGGAATCCGGTAAGTAGTATTTATAGCCCACGCGGACCAGGAGACCCTTATCCAGCATGGCACGCAGCCGCTGATACGCAGCGGATTTGGTCTGGCCATATAATTCCATGATCTGGCTGCGTGTGATAGGGCCACTGCGGCGAATCGCCTCTGTGATCTTTTGTTCCCAATTGCTCTTTTCGTATCTGGTCCAGAGATCTCGCAACGTCCAGTTCTCCATGCCGCCGCGGATCAGGGCGGTTCTTGTGATCCTAGACACCCGCGAAACGTCCATGGGTTTTTTTGACTCGGCGGAGAGCAGGACATGGAGATCCTCCGTCCGCTTCTGGAGCCGCTTTGCCAATATTCTTTTGGCTGCCGCTGTCAGCGGTACCTCTCCTTCCGGCAGGTGAATCAGATTCTTCTCCAGATCCACCTGATCCCAAGTCAAGGACACAATGTTTTTAGCGGTCAGCCCCATGCTCCAAGTAAGCCAGAGTACCAAGCCGGCAGGAGTGTCTTTTTCCGCCTGCAAAATCTTCCACAGCTTGAACTCATCGATGTCCCCGGACTTCTCACTATGCTTGGGGCCAGCTCTTCCGTTCGGCAGATACTGGGCAAAATGCAATTGTAAAGACCGGATCTCCATACCGGTGATACGAGCCACATAGGACCAGTCGTGTTGTTCCAGTTGTCGAATTATATAGTCATGGCGCAGATCGACCAGACGCACGTTCGTTTGCCCTACCTCGTCAAGAACCCTGCGCGCTATCCGGGAGATTGCCTGGGGTTGCATTTGCTTATGGTCTGTCTCTTATACACATCTCCGAGCCCACGAGACTAGCGCTCATCT
>ERZ1694968.1194-NODE-1194-length-9065-cov-10.858824_pt1 | contig 9065 bp, 8 predicted proteins | sample MGYA00581610_ERZ1694968 | MGnify/ENA primary metagenome ERZ1694968 (study PRJEB42213, sample SAMN07424363) | human gut metagenome | biome: ENVO:00009003; feature: ENVO:2100002; material: ENVO:00002003 | host: Homo sapiens | place: USA | collected 2014 ... | reverse complement strand
TATTATACCTTTTTTCGGTGACAATATATATGTTTTTGTATATACCACAAAAACCCACCAACACATTAAAGTTAGTGGGCTTTTGTCAATTTCTACACATACATTATAACACGTCAAGTATGTGACATTCTATGACATCTTTTCTAAAAATTTTAATGCTGTAGCATGACATCTATGTACCTGTCGCCAGCTATACCCCAAATCCGCGGCAATAACTTCCCAACGCTGGTAATTCAGGTACCGCTTGAACAATATCAGCTGTAGCTTCTCGTCGCCAAGCATTTTAATCAACTCTCTCGTCGCCGCTAGCGCCTCTGTAAGCATCCTAATATCGCTTTGAACAGATACTTCCATGTCAGCCATCTTCGCAACTGTACCGCCCAATTTGTCATTACTGCTACCACCCCCAGGCGCCAAACTGTAGACTGGAGTTATCTGTTCTGCCAAATCTTTTAGATCCTGCAGCATCTGCAAATCTGCTTCAAGCTGCTTCTGCCAGACCCATGCACTTTTTAACCTTTGCTTTATTTCATCCGTCGTAGGCATCGCATCACCCCTCTGTCCGTAAAACATCTGCAGCAACGTCTATCGCAGCACTTTCAGCTTCACTCAGCTGATGACCATGCTGCACCTGCCCTAACATACCGATCACGCTCCGGAATCGATTTTCTTTTACACAATTTACCCTGCGGCAGTAAACTTTATTCTCGCTTACTTGACGGCTCCACACGCATCCCTTACACTTATGTGCCATTCTAATCACGCTCCTTTACTCCAATTGCTCAATTCGTACATAAAGCCCTGGCTGCTCTGACCAAAACTTTTCTGTAATCTCACTTGCTACCTGTGCATCGTCTGTCCAATAGCCGAGCCCAGTCATTACATCCTTAAGCAGCTTGATCATATTATCAGTGTCCGGCTTTGTAATTTTATATTCGCCGTTCTTATGTTTCCCTATAGCTGTATAGCACCATTTAGTCAAAAGCCTTATCGGACCGGTCAGCTTTTTTTCAGGTACATAAGCTGCCAGGTGCGCACTAAACTTCTGCCTGGCATCTTTAAGTGCGTCAGGTTCATAATAGTGTGGCTTACCGTTTACAACATGGACCTTTTTCTGCTGATGCGTAACTGTTGGCAGTTTCATCTGAATAAAGAACTCAATCATCATATGCTCCTCTTTCGTAAGCTTCCCGCCATTCTTGAATCGTAGCCAGCAAATAGTCAGCGCCTTCTTTACTTCCAAGCAATTCCTTTCGGTCAATTGTATTTTTTACGATAAGAGTTCCGTCTGTTTTCATAAAACCAAATTGTAATTTTCCAGCCTTCTCATAACAACGCATAAAGCTATTACCGAATTTTACAACTTCTCCTTTTTCAGTTTCCCAGTATTTACTATTTTTCATTTTTCATTCGCTCCTTTTTCCTTTCGCGCAGTATACCTCTTCCTACAACCGAAAGGAATTTTCCCGCCAAGCCAAGGCGGAAAATCCTTTTGTTGTATAGGAATACAACCTACAATGACTAATCATATATATATACATCGCGCGCGCGTATATCGCGTATATAATATTAGTGAACATTCACTTAAGGAAAATCTCGATAATCGCTCGACTTTTTCCAATTCGGAAAAGGAAAATCATTCGACTTTTTCCGTTTTCCGAACGACTTCTCCATTATTGCTTATTGCAAACATTCCACTTTCTCGAATATGATTCTTCACCGTTTTTTCCGTCACATCTAAATAACTGGCCAGGCTTTTTACTGTCGGAGTCCCACCAAAACTTTCTGCTTCAAAAGCTTTTTGTAATGCTACTATTCGTTCTTTTTTCAAATCATCCGGTGACTTCTTCTTTTTGAAATTCCGCTGCCAGGCTGGTCCCTGCCCGTCAGGTTCAATATCCTTTAGACTTCCAATATCATCAACGTAATGCACAGGATAATTAAACCAAAGATTGATCGGCGGGAACTTCGGAAACTCACGTAGAGTCCCTTCAATGCGCCACGCTGTACGTTGCCGCACCCGCTGTTTGGCCGCCGGAATCGCCGTTTTCACAAGCTCAATATTAGTATTATTGCCAAGCATCTTATGGCAGTATTCCAACAGTACAGCGCTGCTGCACTCGTCATCCTGCGATAAATCCTGTATATAGGCAGGGTAATATCGTTTTAAATACGCCAAGCACTCGGCGCAAATTACTTTATTTTCTTCCTGCTTCAGTAATTCTTCTGTTGGTTCCAGCTCTATCAAATCAAGCAGTGCGTCAGGATCACGGGCAAATACTCCTGACCCTGAAGCTCTGTCCATAGATTTTTTACTGCCTTGGCCACCCTTTGAATGATGGTGGCAGTAGATCACAGCGCAGCCCAGTTCCGTACAAACCTTATCGAACTGATTACAGAAATGCGCCATCTGGTCAGCACTGTTTTCGTCACCGGTGATGATTTTATAAATCGGATCGATAACGATAGCAATATAATTCTTCTTTGCGGCACGCCTGATCAGCTTCGGCGCCAGCTTATCCATCGGAATCGACTTGCCACGCAAATTCCATACATCGATATTAGACAAATTGCTCGGCTCCCACCCCATTGCCGTATAAACATCCTTAAAACGATGCAAACAACTTGCCCTGTCAAGTTCAAGGTTCACATATAAAACTTTACCCTTTGTACAGCTAAAATTAAGCCACTGACGCCCCTCGGCAATCGCGCAGCACAACTCTATCAAAGCATAGCTTTTGCCTGCCTTAGACGGCCCTGCAATGAGCATTTTATGCCCCTGTCGCAATACATTATCAATCAGCGGTTTTGCCAGCTCCGGTAAATTATCCCAAATCTCACTAATGCTTTCCGGTTCCGGAAGATCATCGTTGACCGCCTCAATCCACTCCTGCCATTCTACAAAGCTGGCTTTGCCGATGTTGGTATCAACTAAAAACTGCTTGTGTCCCTGACGCATCACACCCGGCATTCTGCTGAGCCGCGAAGGATTACGGTTTTGGGTATCGATTTCAAGGCCGTTTTTCTTACAAACAGCGTAAAGATAATCAACACGTTTACGATATTCCGCATAGTCTGCTGCATCGATCCTAACAATAGCATGCAGCGACTTTTTCCCTGAATGTACCAGGCAGGCCACCGGCAGTTCCAGTGTCCGGATAATTTCATTCTGCTTGGCTATATCCATCTTGTCCGATTCGACCAGAGCATACCGAAATTCTGTCACATTGTCGTTTTTCACGCCTTTACCATCAAGAGGATTAAAACGTATCCATGCGCCGCACTCAGGGTTGTAATCGCCAAGCACCCCGCCGATATCACCCTTACATTTATTAAGTAGCTCAATGAGCTGCCCAGCTGTTCTATCAGAACAACCTTTTGACGGTAGATATTTACCGTCTTTTTGCCATGATTCCGTTACATAGCCAACATTTTCCGTACTGTCGAATAAAGTTTCCAGATAAGTTACCAGTTCTTTTACCGGATCCCAGTTTTCCGGGTCCGCTATTTCCTGGCCTTCGATCCAGTTCTTATCAACCAAAACCATATCTTCTTTTTGTCCGATGATATCATCCCATGAAAGTTCATGATCTTCACGCTGCTGTGGCGTCCAGCCGTTATCCTTAGCCATTGCTACGATCGTACCACCCGTTACTGGTGCGCTGGTATCACCTCTGAACGTCTCCCATTTTTTTCGACATTCATTTGCGTAGTATCTTCCAGCATCCCGCCGGCTCCAATCATCCCACACGCTCACGCTGTAACCTTCTGCTTTCAACGCCATGCCAACATTGACCCACTCCTGATAATCAAGAACGCTCGGATCGATATAATCAAGCAGCGGCAGCAAATCCAATTTATTCTCCATGATGTTCTCCTTTATTCAGGCTTGTAAATCCGTGGATCAATGCCTGCCGGAATACGCCAGCCACCGGCAGCAATCCTGTCTATTAATTTCTTGGCATGTTCAAAAGACCAGGTCCCGACGTGCTGGAACCCACGACCTTCTAAAAAACGGATCTGTTTCGGTGTTGTAAGTCCTTCACTTCTGCGCTTATCCAAACGATCAAGGATTTTCGCAGCTTTACCGGCATTGTCGATCTCATCCGGATTTATACCAAACTTCTCTAATGTTTTAAGTTGCTTTTCACTGGCCGGGCTCATTTCCCAACCGAATGCTGGTACATAGCTTGACAGATCCTCTGCTTGGATACTCATTTCAAACTGCAGTGGATCCACCAGTTTACGCTTACGCTGTTTCATTGCTGCCAACTGTTTCGCCAAAGCTTCTTCCCGCTGGGCAACAACATCTTCAGAAGCCTGCTTTTCCACTGCTTCCAAATCTAACGGACAAGCTGCGTCCTGTAATGTTTCAGTCATAGCTCTTGCCACATCTTCATTTGTCGCAATCAAATGCGCCGGTCGGCACAGTTCATGGCGTTCTGTATGCCACAGAAAATCAAGCAGCAAAAGTTCTTCTTTGCCCGGTGCCAGCCTCGTACCACGACCCACCATTTGACAATACAAACTCCTGACCTTCGTTGGTCTTAATACCACAATGCAATCAACAGCCGGGCAATCCCACCCTTCTGTCAAAAGCATTGAATTACAAAGCACGTTATATTTACCGGTTTCAAAATCACTCAGCACATTTGCGCGATCCTCGCTGTTACCATTTACTTCGGCAGCTCTGAAACCGATACCATTCAAAATATCCCTAAACTTTTGGCTGGTCTTGACTAGTGGTAAAAAAACTACAGTCTTTCTATCCATACAAATTTTAGCCATTTCCTCAGTGATCTGATTCAGATATGGATCGAGAGCCGTTCCCAGATCGCTGCTCTTAAAATCACCGGCCTGAGTAGCGACACCTGTCAAATCTAATTTTAGAGGAATAGTCTGAGCCTTGATAGGTGACAGATAACCTTCTTTGATAGCTTTAGGCAGCGTATATTCATAAGCAAGGCTCTCAAAACATTGCCCTAAATTACGCATATCGCCTCTGTCAGGCGTTGCAGTAACACCAAGCACCTTAGCGCTGTCAAAATGTTCCAGCACCTTCTGATAGCTATCTGAAAGTACATGATGTGCTTCGTCGACGATGATCGTATCGAAAAAATCCTTTGCAAATCCGTTTAACCGCTTCTCGCGCATCAGCGTCTGGACAGAACCTACTACCACACGATACCAACTTCCCATACAGGTATATTCAGCTTTTTCCATAGCCGATTTTAAACCTGTAGCCTGCTCGATTTTGTCACAGGCCTGCTGCAGCAGTTCAAAACGGTGTGCTAAGATCAGTACCCGGTCACCTTGTTTAACCTGTTCCTCTGTAACCTTTGCAAAGACTATAGTTTTACCGCACCCGGTCGGCAATACCAACAGGGTGCGGTTTATTCCTTTATTCCACTCGTCAAAAATAGCCTGTTTAGCTTCTTCCTGATATGGACGCAGCTGCATTAGAAAGCTCCGGGCCGAAACGCAGGAGCGGCCTGCGGTTGTCCTTGATATAAGTTTTGTTGCTGCGGTGCTGCCGCAGTAGGTGCTGTTGCCGCTGTATTTTCAGGATCATAAAAGCGTTTAATTTCGTTATACTGCTTACCATCGTGCATGCGGATACCGATCTTGGCCCTGCCCTTTCGACCAACTACCCGCGGCCAATCCATTTTCAAAGGTTCACCATGCTTTTTCAGCCCAATACCGATAAAGAAAGCCGAAATCATGCCTTCCGTCCGAGAATGTAAGAACAAGTTATGCCTGATGCGGGCTTCTCCTTCTGGTGTTTCAACTACCAAAGTGATTACAGCTTTATTACATGGCGGTAACTTTTCGCTGCCTTCATGACGGGCACGTTGAAACTCTAATACCTTAAATTCATAATCACCTTCCGGCAGAATGATAAAACCGGCGCTCTCCTTTTCAATAGTATCGTCCCATCCTAATTCTCTTTCTTCTACGGGTACTGCTTGCCCTAATTGTTCAAATACCATTGTTTTATTCTCCTTTATCTGTTAAATATTATTTAAACTACATTGAGTTTCTTAAACTTAAAAAGGTATCTCCCTGTTCTCTTTGATCAAAGCAAAGACATTGGGCCAGGCTCCTATCAAACACCCCTGTACAAAATCCTCTGCATAATTTTCAAAAGGTGTTCCCTCGGGATAATAGCCACGCTGGGCCACAACCTTTTGAATTTCTGCAAGCGTTACACCTTCCGACGCCATTAAATCAGCCAATGCTTTTGGCACATAACTTGGAATTACTTTTGACGTTTGTACAGCCACTGTATCACCTGATGCTGTTACAGGGATAAGCGCCGGATCTACAGATATTAGCCCAGAAGGTGTATCTATAATTGCAGTGGCACTAGCAACCGGTGCCGCAAGCGTTTCCGGCTGCATTACAACTGGCTGCAACACAGGCTGCAAAGCTTCCGTATTGGAATAGACCAGGCAGCCACGAATACTTTTAAAATCAAAGGGCAATTCTTCCGGTAGATCCTGTCTGTTCTTCGCATCCCAGTTAGGATGATGTGTCGTATACATTACCCGCTCACCACCGGCGGCCTTGCATTTCTTCCCGTCCTTATCCTGTGCGATCACGATAGTCTTATAGTTGGCAAACAGCAGCATATCAGCCCACTCTTTGACCAGTGGAGCAGTCTGCGATGAAGTCTTTTTGCCAAGCTTCAGCTCATACCGGTCAAAACTTCCACCTTCATTAGGCAATTCAAACTTACGCATCTGCATATGTGCTGTTAAAACAACATTGATCCCAACCTCGATCACATCAGAAAGCAGATTTAAAAAGCGTCCAAATTCTTCCCTTACAAAAATATAGCCACTGCCATAACCAAAATCCTCGATTCCATTTTTTCCATTTTTAGCACATACATGACCAACGCAAAGCTGTTCTGCCCAGTCAATCGTATCAATAACCAATGTTTTACAGCAGGTTGGATTTTTGATAACCTCTCTAACCTCATCCAGCAACATCGTCCAAGAAGTCGGCGCCGGTAATCTGGCAACATCATAGACATTCGTACTGCCTTCGGTATCGATAAACAGCGGATCCGGAAAATCAGCGGCAAAAGTAGTTTTGCCAATACCTTCAGGACCATAAACTACAACTTTTTGCGGCTTTACAATCAGCCCTCTGGTAATTTGAAACTTCATCAAAACTCACCTTTCTTCCATGTTTTTGCGCCTTCATCCGAAAGGCCGTTATCTTCTTTAACATAACCATCTTCGATAATGACCGAACACTCTTTACCACTGCTGACACGTGTAGCGATCACCTGCAGCTGTTCCTGTTCCAACCATTTACCAAATTCATTTAAAGTATCCTGGTCCATCTGCTCCAGCTTATCCATGAGCACAAAACCACAGTTAGGATTCAATTTGCGGACAATAGCAGTAGCTACTTTAAGCTGCTCACTGCCACTCATGTTATCCCACTTATTCCCACGATAAATCAGCTCACCACTTTCAACAGACAATTCCGGTAGCGGCAAGTCTGCGTTTTCCAACAACTTTAAGCGCTGCTCTCTAATATCTTCGATCGATTTTGTCAGTTCATCATACTGCTGACTATATTCTTCAGCTTCGATTTCAGCCTTTTCCCTGTCCATATTGGCCCTGATTTTTATATTTAAGCGATCTATGTCAGAGATATTCGCTTCCAATTCTGCCGTACTTTCATCCTGCAAATCTGCGGCCGACTTACGGGCAACCGAAACTGCAGCCTCAGCTTCTTCAAGCCGGTTCTTCGCTTCGCCAAAAGCAATCTGCGCTTTAGTTAATTCCTCTTCATACTGCCGGCACATTTGCCGCTTGCGCTGGTTTTCGCCGTTCCTGGCAAGTATCGCCTGCTGCTGCCTAATTAGATCAGCTGCGGAAACGAGCTCTTTCGGAACATCCGGATACATTTCAAGCTCAGCCGCATACTTTTTCTTTTGGTCAGCAATGCGTCCAACTTCATATCGCCTGTTATAAATTCTTTGTTCTTCAACATCTAACTGGTAAAGTTTTTCACCGATCCCGATTATCTGCAAAAGAGCATTAGCCTTTTCTTTATTATTTGCATTTAAAAATTTCGGTAGGTCTAAGGCAAGTTGCGCTACAAACTCATTTAAAATCTGCTGGCCGCCTTTATTCCCCTGCGGGTCGATAACCTTTAAGCTACCATTGACGCCTTTTCGCTCAACTATAAACCCATTAGATAACTCTATATGCAGAATTGGTGGAGTAACAGATCCTTGGCGCTGTGGTTCAGAAGGTTTGTATCGTTCCCCACCAAGCGCCCATGCAATAGCATCCAGAACGCTGGTTTTACCCTGACCATTTTTACCACCGAGAATAGTCAAGCCATTCGCTGAAGGTACTAATTTTACTGCTTTAATTCTTTTAATATTTTCAAGTTCAAGACTGTTAATTTTTACTGTCATTGAAATAGCTCCTTCCTTCTATTTATGCTATAATGTAACCAATACAGGTTATTCACGACCTATGTATTAATCCTGAGCTGTCAGCATTGCCGTGCTGATAGCTCTTTTTTTAATTCATTCCAGCAACCTTGCACCAGAGCCATAACCCGAAAAATACACCGGCCCAAGTCCCAATAGCAATTACCGCAATTTGATAACCTAACTCTTTCCACATCTCACCACGCCCTTTCTAAAAACATTCCAAAAATAATCAGTGCTGCCGCTATCAGTATCTTAGGGAAAATTTCACTCTCAGCAAAAAAGTACCAAATATAGATCCCTAGTGTTTTCACGGTGTTTCCTCCCCCCCAGCACGACTTTTGTTCCTCTCTGCAGCATCGACTATAGCCGTCAGATAAGCTAAGTCATCAAAGGAATAACCATTATTGTCCAACTCGAGTTCTAAACATTCTATGCCGCTATTGAAAGACCTTAGGGATTCAATTAAATCATCTAAAATATGAGCTGGAATTTTACCAGAAACAGCCTGAATCGCTTTAGCGTATGAGTTTAAGCTTTTTATCTGTGTAGATCCTGTCTCTTATACACATCTGACGCTGCCGACGACTTAATAGGTGTA
>ERZ1694968.1117-NODE-1117-length-9573-cov-5.990649_pt1 | contig 9573 bp, 9 predicted proteins | sample MGYA00581610_ERZ1694968 | MGnify/ENA primary metagenome ERZ1694968 (study PRJEB42213, sample SAMN07424363) | human gut metagenome | biome: ENVO:00009003; feature: ENVO:2100002; material: ENVO:00002003 | host: Homo sapiens | place: USA | collected 2014 ... | reverse complement strand
ATATACAATGCTAAACATATAGTAATAATAAATCCTATTATATCTATAATAGGAATATTCCAATCATATGTAATATTTAGGTCTTTGAAAATAAATGCATCAAAAAAAAATGCAAGAATTATAATACTAAGACACTGTATTATATCTGTTAATGCATTACAACTGCGCATCATGTTTAGCGTCTAATAAATACTGCTCAATATCTTCTAATAAATATGGTTCTTCTTCTGATATTAATTCAGTATGTTCTTTTATATCATCATATGATAAATGATTTACCCGAATTAAACCGCCGAAAGCTTCTTCAAGAAAGGATGTACCATATCCTTGGGTGCCATCAAGATTAATTACTAATTTGTTATCTGATTCAATACACGCTTTCAGTTTTGGATATAAACAAGTTTCTCGGAAAGATTGACCGGAATATGTGCCTTCTTTATTATATCGTGGCCCTGGAGTATCACTAAAATCTTTAGCTATATTCAAATGTTCAACCATGACAATTAATATTATTAGACGTTAATTCCCAATAGATAAATGTTCCATTAAAAGAATGTTGCAAAGTTACAAATTTATTTTTACAAACATTACCATAAGCATCATTTGTAATTATGTACAAATTATCTATTTGATTCCTTTCCAAAGCAGTTTTTATGCCAGGGAGTCCTTTGCCCCGATAATAATGTCCTGTCGAGGTCCTATGCAACTCTCCCTCTAAAATCAAGTTGAGAATTTTAGCATTATTAGGTTCCAACAATTTTTGACGTATTGTGTCTAATGCTCCAAAAAATTTGTTACCTGCCTTTTTATTCATCAAACTCTTAAATACACCAACACCATAATCCACAAAAGAAAAACATTCCTTATTTTTATCGGGATCATAATTAACCGAGAGCCACCAATTTTCGCCACCTTCTTTTTCAACACATGCATGTGCATGTGTATTTTGCATAAGCTCAAGTAAAATTCGGTATACTCCTTGACATCGACATTCTTGGTTCCATATGTTCATCGAACATATTTTAATTAATTCTTTGGCAATATTACCATGAGTTTCTTTACCATGTTTTCGAATAATATTTTTAGAACTTGCCGATGTATCATATCTAATAATAGTTTTGGAATCATACAAATTACTAAAAAAACCAGATTGACGTAATTTTAGGCTACATACTTGATCGATTGGAAAATTCCCATTAAATGGAATTCTTAATGCCTTGAATTGCGTCATCAGTGATAGTAAAATAACTATAGCATCATGTGAGATTGAAACGATCCGTTCCAAATTAATAAAAACACTGGTTCTTGAATCGACACACTTGTTTAATCTATTTATAAACCGGACAACCTCATTGGGATTTTCTTTTATGCAGAAATTCGATGGAGCTGTCAATACCTTACTATAATGTTGGCTTACTTGTGCACCATATCTAACAGAAAGCCCTTTTTTCGATATAAACTGTTGAGTATGTTTATTCTTAGACTTTAATCTTCTACGCCATAGTTTAGCACTCTTTCTTTTATGCTTTTGCTTATATATCCAATCAGTATATATTTTTTTCATACATATTGGAGTTAGAAAAATTTACATTATACGATTAGAGTTCTGCAAGCGTTTCTGAGAACTTAGATTTAATTTCCCGTTCCAGTCGCGCTGTTTTATACGCGTCCATTCTTTTCAGAAAATTAATTGTCGCACGCTTCTCTTTTCGATACTCAACTTCTCCGACCTGCTTTTTTAAGTAGTCCAGATAAAGTTGATAATCAGCAGATGTTACAAAGATATATCTTTTTACAACATCTTGTGATATTTCGTCATATTTCAAATAAAAATTTCGGAACGATACATTTTCAAAAAAATCTTTCAGTTGCCGTTTGAGTATACTGTAATAATGAAAATTCATTAGCCCTGTCCCTCTGAAATCTCGAAATCCATGCGCTCGCAGATATTTCCTTTTCAGCATCACTTCAAAACGCAAGATATTTTCCGGAATCAAATGACGTTTCTTGACGGGAACGCGGCCTTTCCGAATTGCATCGTATGTCTTATCATAGCATTTTAACGTATATTCGGATAAAGGACATTTCGCCCCTGCATAATGGCTTGTTCCGGATAACGGCGTCATCGGAATAAATGGTCTGCCGGAATAATTATGCACCATCTGTATATAGCGCATCGGCTCGCAGGCCATTTGCAAATTAATTCCGATCTCTATACTTGATACAATATATTTCTCAGCAGGGATGCCGATAATATCCACCAAGGTCCGCATGGCTTCGATTGATTCTTTGATTGTAAATAAAGAATAATTATTTCCTTTTGCAAACCGGTGCAATGATCCCTCAACCATTAATCGCCGACCAACATATTTAAATTTTAAATTCTTTATGGTCGAGAGATAGGTTTCTGCTTCATATCTATCGACACCAATGGGTGCCAAATCTAATCTTTTTTCTACGGTATCTATATCAACATCGTCAATATAGAATTTAATTCGGTCTATCATGGAGCTATGTTTCGGTTATAACAAATATAAAAAAAGCAGGGTAATTTACCCTGCTTTTGTCTTTTTATTTTGCGTCAATAATATAATTCCCAAGACAGCTGCACAAATCCAACCAACGGGGCCAAAACACAACAAGACCACAAAGAGTATTAAAATCAGACATCCGCTCATAATGCATTAATATACGTTAATACATTCGTACAATCCATCATCGGCATTATATTTCAAAACCAATGTCAACGATTCCCGTACATAACCGCCAAAACCATTCTTCGCACGATAAATTACCATGCATTTCCAACCAGTCTTTATTTTTCTCGGTTGTTGCACTTGCTCAATTACTAAACTTTTGGGATCGACACAAATTTCTTTTAGAATCTGTTCCGCACGATTTTCTGCCCAAAATTTAATAATGGTCAAATCTTCGTCTCCATAAATTTGATAACGGGCGTATTGTTTATCGTACTTTTTACAACATTCCTCATATTTCTTTCTTGCCGGCTTGAATTGAGTACCTGTAGAATCAGCTTTTTTCATTTCATTCCACCATTCTTCAAATAACAAATGTTGAATCTTTTTGTGATATGTACTTCTATCTGAATATACTTCCATTCCTTGTGGTTTATCTAAAGCTAATAATTCCGTATACAGACTATCAAATTGCGGAACATATTTGCTTATCAACGAAGAATCTGTAACTACCGGAAGTAATATTTTCGATTTCTCAGCCTGCTGTTTGAGAAGCGAATCCCGGATTGCTATGGATCGTTCACGCTCTTCGGCTAACTGCATTTTTTCTTCCGGAGTCATAGTGTACTCTTTATACGAAGTCCAAAAAGACGGAATCATAATAGATAAGCCCAAGTAAAATAAAATTACAATTCCCCTATTCCGTGGAACAAATTTGGGTAAAACTGCTTGAGGGGAGTAAATGCCGACAATCAATGCAAGTATAGATAATGAAATAAGTGTCCCGATCAGCGTTTCTCCAAAACCTCTGTCCAGTAGACATTCCGAGCTAATTAATACTAACCCCATGTATAAAAGTGCGACAGTGCTTCGGGTTTGTGGTAATTTCTTGATTATCCATTTGGGATTTATCATTCCCACTATAAAAGCGAGAAACGACAAGATGAAAATCAAAGCTAACAACATACGCATTAACGTTTGAGAAATATAATTACAGAACTTTGGAAACTAACAATAAAAGCGATCTCAAAAATCACCTTGATTTATTTGAATTTGAGAAAGCCTCAAGCATATTATTTTTTTAGCAGAATGGGCTTATATTTATTACTCCCAAATCCTCCCGGCACGAAAAGATAGTAATCATCTTTTCGAGGAACTTCAAATACCAAAATCCCTTTTGATGTAATACCCGGATTAATTGTGCTTAGACTAAAAGTATTATAGCCCTGCATTGATAATGCAATGGATGCGTCACTGTTTGGTTCGTATTTGTAACCATCCTCATCCGTCAAGAAGCACGATTGTGCAACGGCATATTTACTTTCTCGATCTATGTTCTTTATTAACACATCCACGATCAAATAAAGGCCATCGGCTGTTTCCCGATAAAAACTGCTCCCGACAGACTCTCTATATCTAAAATCAGACGCTTTATAGCTGAAATGACCGACGGGAACATCTTGGTTCAATTTGAATATTTCATCTCGCCCATTCTGAGCCGCTTTTTGATACCAATAAAGTGCTTTTTTATAATCAAGTTTAACACCCCGTCCATATTGATATGATTTTGCCAATCCAACCTGAGCAATACTTTGGGTATTGGTGTTGCTATTATCTTTTGCAATACGTGACAAGTGTGCCCAAGCCTCGTCATTATATTCTGAAAAACCACCGGATTCTATTACAAATTCATAGATTGCGGTTAAATAATAGGTAGCTTCATCACTTTGGGGAGCCGCACGACGCCACCAGATCAAACAAGAATCCATTTTAAACAAATTGGAATAACACTTCCCAAGTCCGATTTGAGCACTTACATTTCCATAATTTGCCGCATCGAATAAATATGGAATAGCTTTTCTATATTCTTCCTTTTCTATCAATGCAAGTCCCTCTTTACTTTTTTCCTTGGCGTTGATAATTTTATAATGCTGGACAACCTTACAGATTCCGAATATGACAGCCCCCACAAGTAGCAAAATTCCTAATGCTATGAAAATACGCTTATATGAAATTTTTTTCAGAAAAGTCCAATTCGTTCGATTCGCTTCATTTGGGCTTTGTGATGCTTTTTGTTGTTGTGACAATATTCCTAAAATTCCACTTACCAACATTAACGATCCGGAAATGTAGTTTGACATTAGAATGTATACTATTCCAAATGGAAGTATAATCATTCCGAACAGTTTCGGACGTTTAAAAATAAAGCATGATAATACGAGAATTATCACAGAAAAAGCAATTATTATTTTGCCAATAACAATTGTTGTATCTGCATTATCAATCTCAAAAAACGAGTTGATACCCCCAACGGTTTGAGTTAGGTATCCGGTCACGATTCCTAACAGACCTCCAATAATTCCGAGAATTGTACTTGCTGTTTTCATATATTAAAGTTTAGAATATGACAATAAAAAACGTGGACTAAACCATTATTTGCTGTTGAGGTCTTCGACTACCTTGTAGACAAATAAATGAGTAAAGCCCACGTCGTGAAACGTGAGCGTTTACGCTTTACTCTTGTCTACTTTTGAAATTGTCGAAGTTTCAACAGCAAGAATGAAAGCTAACGCTTTATCTTAATATGTCAATTGCTTAAATTTCCCTACTTATTGTAATTTTAATTGGTTCCGAAAACAAAGTTAGAAATTTTCTGCGGGAGTGCAAGAAAAAAATACAATGGCTGGATTTCCAAAAATCCGGTCTTACCTATACAGACTACCCGTACCTATTTTGAAATTTATTCCAATTTAAGAGGTGGGGTCTGTAATTCGCATCCGCTCGCAGTGCTACCTGCATACCTCTTACCTGCGAATTAGGTTAACACGGATTTATACAATCTTTGTATATATATGCACTTCGTATTGATAAATACACACATTAAATTACTTGCCGCGATCTGTTTCAAATTAGCTGTATCTGCAAATTTAATTTCAAATGCGCACTGAAACACAACCGCCTTTTTACCCCTTTTTCTACTGGTTGCTACGAGCAACCTAATTTCAATAAAAAGCTATAATGCACTATATATTAATAAATTAAACGTCTTTTGGCAGGCTTTGTAAAATGGCCTTTTGAAAGCCCGAAAATTCAGTCCTTTCAAAATACAAAAAAGTGGTTAAACCGGGTTCAACCTCGTCGGCACGGAATTATCCCCGATTACAAGGGTAATTTATTTAAGTCTTATTAAGTTTTAACAACCGTGCGCAGTTATCTTTCAACCACGTCGAACAATGACTTTTCCGGATCAATGCGGCAACTTCTTCCGGATAATACCGAATTATCCGTGGACTGATACGAACGTAATTAAGGCGTCCTTCATCCCGGTATTTTTGCAATGTGCGCAAACTGATATGCAAAATGTCCGCAACTTGTTGCGAAGTAAGCAATAGATCACCCCAATTTCTGCTATTCTGCTCTTTTGTATCCATGATTATTCAACTTATTCAATACATCAATTGCATCATTCATCTGCGACTGCATGATCTTCGCATAAATTTCCGTCGTGCGAATACTGGCATGGCCGAGTAAATCCCGAATTACAACCATATTCTGCCCTGAACGAACCAAACGCGACGCAAAGGTATGTCTTCCTACGTGCGTCGAAAGGTTTTTCTTGACACGCGCTAAAACGGCAACTCTTTTCAATGCAAGATTGATTCGCGCCACGGCGCAATTTTCCGCACAGACTTTTTCCTCCCTTGACATGCTGTCGTATTCATAAGGCAAAATTCCCCGGAATATAAAACCATCCGGCGTGATGGGAACACCTGCCGTTTTATATCGTCTTTCACGCATGGCGCATATCTCTTTAACAAGATCGCTCGCAGGTATTTTAAGCTGACGGTCTGTTTTATCCATAATGATCTGTATATAATGCCCGTCATAATTCTGCCAGCGCAATTTCAAAATATCGCTGATACGTATTCCCGTTTCGGATTCAAACACGAATAACTGCCGCGCATCGTATAATTTTCCCTGCATAATCAATTTTAAATTGCGTACACGGAAATATTCCCGCTCCGACAAGCAGGGGCGTTCCGTCGGTGTGGATTTCATTTTATATTTGCGAAAGGGATTATTGCGAATATCCAAACGAAATTCCTCATACATTTCCGCAGTCAGTTCTTTCAGCGTCTTCATATTCGTCGTTACGGTATTGATTGAATTTCCCAAATCCTCCCGCAAATAGTTTTCGTATCGCAATAGAAGTTCGTAAGTCAAATGGCTCACCGAAAATTGATCTTTTCCGATAAACTTTTTAAATTTCGTAATATGGGAATGACATTTATTATAAGTCCGGACGCTCGTATTTTCTTTACGCGATAAATAATTCTGCGCATAAACAAACATATCCGCTGTTGTTCTTTTATGCAACCGATCACGCACCGCATCGATTCCACGCTCAGGCTCCATGGCTTCACACAATACAACGACTTTGTTAACCTCTGCGATTCTCCTGCGTAATTCATTATTGAGCCGTTCATGCTGCAAGTCGGATTTTTTCACTATTCCCCGGGATGCATCCCAGTTCTCTGGCTTTACACGGATCAATGTTACATACATTGAACGACGCTCGTGCGTAATTCGCATACACACGGGCAAGACTCCTTTTTGATTGGTTTTGTCCTGACGAAGAATAATAGCTGTTCTCATAATTGTATAATTTTAATGAAACATAAACAGCGGGTAAAACATAGGTAAAACATTTTACCACGTAGGACAACAAATAATATAAAAAGTTTTGACAATTGCAAACGGGTTAGAAGTTGAAAATTAGGCGTTTGCTTTTTCAAAAACTTTTTTGTATAATTGCGAAGCAATATTATGCACAACTGTCGGTGTCACAAGGAAAGAGAGTCCAAAAGGCTCTCTTTCTTGCATTTAAAGAGCCGGTGAAAAATGCGACGTACTTCTTCGAGTCTCGGTTTAGAGCGATTTCCGTATCGAAATCGGACATTTGTTTAAACCGATATGTAAACCGAAATCGGTCTTCCCACTCCACCGTTCCCTATATATTCAGCCCCCAAGACTAAGGCCGCCTCATAGGACAGACAGGCGCAGGCATGCACTCTATACGAATCGACCGGATGATAGATTCTACCGCAATCCGGAGCGGGAGGCGATTTCCGGTTTCATTTTTGCATAGTCACGGGAAACAAACGTAATTTTACTTCCCTCGATTTATTTTCCATTGGAAATTTGTTTTATTGGAAAATAAATCATATCTTTGTATCGTTATCAAGATAAGAAAAGATAAAATACCATACGGACCATGAAGAAACTATTAGTGACAGCCGCCTGCATCCTGACGTTCGCAGCCGGGGCCGACGGCCAGACCGACAACAAGAATGACAACACAAAACAAACGAATACCATGAAAACGATCGCATTGACCAAAGCCGACTTTCTGACGAAAGTCGCCAATTACGAAACCAATTCCACCGAGTGGAAATACCTCGGCGACAAACCCGCCCTCGTCGATTTCTACGCTTCGTGGTGCGGCCCCTGCAAAGCCCTCGCACCCGTGCTGGAGGAACTTGCGGCGGAATACGGGGACAGCATCTACATCTACAAGATCAACACCGAAGAGGAGCAGGAACTGGCGGCCGCATTCGGCATCCGCTCGATTCCGACGCTGCTGTTCATCCCCAAAGACGGCAAACCCCAGATGGCGCAGGGCGCCCTGCCCAAAGCCGCTGAAAGAGGCGATCGACAAGGTGCTGCTCAACAAATAACCGGGTTATGGCGCTTACGATCGACGAACTCCGCTGCCCACAGAATCACCGCTGTCCGCTGATCCCGATCTGCCCCGTCGGAGCGATTTCACAACAGGGAGACGGGCTTCCGGCAATCGACCCGCAGGAGTGTATCGAATGCGGAAAATGTATCAGGCACTGCGGCAGGCAGGCCGTTCACAAAAAGCCGGAGTATGGACAAACTTTGTAGAATACGCGACCTGCAGCGGGCCGTGCACCAGTTCGAAGCGAATCTGGAGCGGCAGTACGGAATCTGCCTGAACGAAGGCATGACCCTGTGCAGTCTCTCGAAGGCCGGAAGGCTCTCCTGCGGAGAGTTGAGCGACCTGCTGGGGCTGACCCCTTCGAACATGTCGAAAGTACTCCGCTCGGTCGAAGAAAAGGAATTCGTAAGGCGGGAGCTGGGAACTGCAGACAAACGCCAGATGTATTTCTCGCTGACCGACCGAGGGCGGCAGCTGCTGGCATCGATCGACTGCGGAAAGATCGAAACGCCCAATCCCATTACCGCCCTGCTTCAAAAGTAACTGACGCATCAAACGACAACCCCGTCCGGAATCCGGACGGGGTTGCTTATTTTAATAAATCAGTTGATAAGAATACCAATCTGACAAACAGACTTTAAGAGGATTTTCAGAGGTCACGGTAACGATTTGGAGAATGTGCGAAATTCGCTATTTTGCGTAACATATATTTCTGCATTGTCATATATTTCTTATTTTCGTAAAAAAGACTGATAAGTATGGCGAAAATGAAGGGTGATGATTTTGGTATAGAACTGCCGAGAAAGCGGTTGGTAGGATGTCTAGGATTGTTGGTAGGTGGATTTTTATTTTTTTGCATTATGTGTTTGATCGTATATTATTACAATCGGTCTACTCCGGTCGTGCAAGAAAATCCATGGATAAATAATGACTCGTCACGCCCAGTAACCGATATAAAAGAACTCGACTACAACCGTCGTCTGATTATTTACCGTGATGAGAAACCCCGGCGACAATTACGGGAATTCGAATGGTCCAAGGATGAGCGAATATATGGCGTCCCTCAAAACCTATACGAAGATTACTACGAAGAGATATATGACTGTCTCTTATACACATCTGACGCTGCCGACG
>ERZ1694968.1076-NODE-1076-length-9838-cov-12.382602_pt1 | contig 9838 bp, 4 predicted proteins | sample MGYA00581610_ERZ1694968 | MGnify/ENA primary metagenome ERZ1694968 (study PRJEB42213, sample SAMN07424363) | human gut metagenome | biome: ENVO:00009003; feature: ENVO:2100002; material: ENVO:00002003 | host: Homo sapiens | place: USA | collected 2014 ... | reverse complement strand
GGTTAAAATAATATGTTGTTTGAAAAATTGCGCAAATGTATGGAATTTACTTTGATGATTAATGTAAATGTTTTAGTTTTTATTTTTTAGATTTTATGTATGTAAATTTTTGAAGATATATTTTTGTATTTTACTAAAGTAAAATGTGGGAAAAGTAAATATTAATTATTAATTTATTTTTAATGAAAAAGGAAAGTTTTACTTCGTTTATGAAACAAGTGGCTGTTGATTTGCAGCAGAGTGGAAATTTAGGGACTGCTCATGTATACAGAAGTACGTTGAATGCGATTCTTACTTTTCAGGGTTCCGATCGTTTGTCGTTTCGGGAAATCACTCCGGAGTGGCTGAAGCATTTTGAGGGTAGTCTTCGTGCACGTGGGTGTAGTTGGAATACGGTGTCTACGTATCTTCGCACGTTGCGTGCGGTTTACAATCGCGCTGTCGATCTTCGGAAGGCATCATACGTACCGCATCTTTTTCGCTCCGTATATACAGGTACGCGGGCAGACCGCCGCCGGGCACTGGATATGGAGGATATGAAGAAGGTGTTTGCCCGTCTGTTGCAGTCGGACGCCATCACTCCTGCCATGAAGGGTGCGCAGGAGTTGTTCATTCTTATGTTCCTGCTTCGGGGATTGCCTTTTGTCGACCTGGCTTATTTGCGTAAGAGTGATCTGCGGGGAAATGTGATTAGTTATCGTCGTCGTAAAACGGGGCGTCCGTTGTCTGTGACGTTGACGACGGAAGCGATGTTTCTTTTGCAAAAGTATATGAATCGGGAGGAACAGTCGCCTTATTTGTTCCCGATTCTTCACAGTGACGAAGGTTCGCCAAAGGCGTATAGGGAATATCAATTGGCATTGCGCAATTTTAATTATCAGTTGGAATTATTAGGAAAGGCATTGGGACTCAAAGACCGGTTGAGCTCGTACACCGCCCGCCATACCTGGGCTACGACTGCGTATTATTGCGAAATTCATCCGGGTATTATCTCCGAAGCAATGGGACATTCGTCCATCACCGTGACAGAAACTTATTTGAAGCCTTTCCGAAATAAGAAAATTGATGAAGCAAATAAACAGGTACTTGACTTTGTGAAACGATCTGTAATAGGTGTAAGTGCTTGATTTTTATTCTGTTACTTCGTAGGTAACGGGTCGAAATATCGGTGCAAATATGAGCATATTTCTTAAAACAACCAAACGAAATCATACATTTTTTCTAATAAACTACTCAAAATAGGAATTAACCAAATAAAACACGCGGATTCTTTGTATTAGGGCTTTGTTAACTTCTAATTTTTTGCAAAAGATCTCCTTCCCTCTACTGCCTTTCAGAAGCAGGGGTAAAAATGTTTCATTGCTTATCATATCATTTTTCAGTATTGACTACTCCAAAAGAGCAGGCACAAAGGTTTATCCGTTACCTACAGAGTAACGGGCGGTCTATTATTGAAACTTAGTGTTTAATAATATATTATTAATGTAATTTTTAAGTAGTTATGAAGAAAAAATTTGTTAGGGTAATGCTTTTCGGAGCATTGACGCTTACAGTCAGTACAGTGGTGACAAGCTGTAAGGACTATGATGATGATATTAAAGGCTTGCAGGAGCAGGTTGATAAGATCACATCGACCAGTCCGGTAAGTACAGAAGACATGAAGAGCGCAGTTGAAAAGGCAAAACAGGATTTGCAGACACAACTGAATGACTTGAGCGCACTTGTGGAAAATCCGGATGGTGAGAAAACTTTGAAAGAAAAAATCGCTGCATTGGAACAAGCTTTGGCAGATGCTACAGGTGATAAAGCTAAAGATTTGGCAGCAAGATTGGCAGACCTTCAAAATCAACTGACCTCTTTGCAAAAGATTCTCAAAGGTGAGGATGGAGTCAGTGGCTTGGAAAAGAAGATTACAGAACTTGAAGATGCCAAAACCGTATTATCTGAACTGATTGCAGCAGAACAGGCATACATCACATCCGGCAAAAAAAATGTAAGTGCTTACGAAAGTACCAGCTTCGGTGCTTATGTAAATCAAGCTATCATCGATGCTCTTAAGCATGATGGAACCGATCAGGATAAGTGGGGAGAGATTGCTAAGTATGTAACAGGAGCTGTTCAAAGCGGAATCACAACAGAACTCGGTAACATCAATGCTGTACTTACTGAAAAATATGGAGTGTCTACAACGCTGGCTACTTTTGTAGGAAGTGTGTACGATAAACTTTTCAGTGATGATGCTAAAGCACAGCAGGCACAATTAAATGAATTGCTGACTGCCATCAATGCTTATGTAGCAAAAACAGAAGGCGCAGATTATGAAAACTATGCAGCTCTTATCAAACAGATTGTTGACGCACAGAAAGCTGTTGCTGCTCTCAATATGCCGGAAGGGACTGCCACATTGGATGAAGGTGTAAAAGCGCTGATTGCTGATGAGAAATCAGCTGTCAATCAAGCGATCAAAGATTTGACCGATCATCTTCAGAAAGAAATCGACGCTATCAAAGGCATGATTCAGAGTATCGTGTATGTGCCGACTTATGCAGACGGACAGGTTCAGTTCAATACATACTATGTGGACTTTGCTACGGGTGGTGGTCACGACTGGAAATCGGTAGTCAATGTCAACGAAGTGGCAGTGAGATTCCGTGTATCTCCGGCTGATGTAATAAAAGATTTGGTTGCTTGTTATGGTGAGAATGGTGAAGTAAGTGAGAATGCGAAATATGTTATTTCTGTAGATTGCCAGAAAGTGAAGACGCGTTCTCTAAACGATCCGTTCAAGATAAAAGGAATCAAAGTGGTAGATGCTGAACCTAACTTGATTGAAGTAACATTGGATGCTAGCGCAGTGAAAAATAGTTATGCTGTGGCTCTGACTGTAACAGACAAAGTTGCTGCCGATAAGAAGACTTTGAATGATGTCTCCTCCAACTATTTTGCCGCTGTGAAGAGTAATCTGTATATCAGTAAGGTGGAATGGGCATCTGCAAATGCAGGAGTAGCAACAGTGAAGAAAGGTGCTAGTATTGACTATAAGGAAAATGATGGAGATGCCAGGGTATCTGATTATAACGTAACTGTGAATACAGCAATAAAAGCTAATGGAGATGTAGACGGTACTCCTGATACAAAGACATTGAGCGAACTCGGTATCTCTGATAAGTATTTCAGTGTAGCATTTTCAACGACAGCAAATGTTGCTGCTAACTTTGATTTGAATGCAGAGACTGGTGTATTGAAAGCTAAAGGAGATGCAGGAAGCCAAGCTACTGTACAATCTATTGTAACAGTGACAGATCCTGCAACAGCCGGAGAGGAACATCCTACGACAAAAGTTTATGATGCCAAGTCATATACGGAAGTTAAAATTGTCAGCGAAGGACAGGCACAAACGGCTACACTGGCTTCAACAGATCCTATTTTGTGGAATGCTGCAGAAAAGATGTATAACATCGCTACTACTGGTGACGCTGTTGCTGTTATAACTGCAATAAAAACTGCATTGGGAAATGCTAGTATGAGTGATTTCTCCGGTTGTACCTTTGAAGGTGTTTCACAAGATCAGACTATTAAGTTAGGTTTGAACGGCAGCGATCAACTAGCCTTGGTCGTTCCTGCAAATACAACTTGTGAGGCTACTGATATTACTACGAAGATTACGGAGGGTGATTACACTGTTGATGTAACAGTGAAGGGCGTAACCGTAACTCTTCCTAAAGAAACTGATGCGGCATTTAAACTGGAAGCTATTACTCAAACGGACGGAACTTTGCTAACTAACTTTGCTAAAGATCCTAGCAGCAGCAAGATAACAGCAGTAACAGCATCCAGAAGCTTGAAAGAACTTTATTCTAATTATGATGCCGTGTATGGCAAATTAGTTACGGATATGGGCGGTACTATGAAGTTTGCTCTTGTTGCTAATACTCAAAAAGCTGCTCCGGCGAGTCGTGGTGTAACTGTTAATGAAAATGACGGTACTGTAACAGTGACTAACCAATACGATGGCGAACCAATCAATGTTACGCTGCAGGGAAAATGTGATGAGAACGTAATATTCACCGAAACTATTCCGGTAATCATTCCTGCCGCTAACTTGAACGGAACATTTAGCTATAAAGATGCAGAAACGACTGAATTTGACTATGATGTGACAGATGAGAATGCAAGAAAAGCCGGTTTTGATTTGACAACAGCATTTATCTGGAAAGATAAAAATAGCAAAGAAGTATGGCCTACTTTTGCTACTGACACCTATGCAAGTGATGCTATGACTATCTACGGTTTCTCTATCGAGTATTCTCTTTCAGGAAATGATGCGTCTTCTTTTGTGAAGCCTACTATTTCTGATAATAAACTCAAATTGACTGATGCAATGGCTAAATTGAGTATGAACAATGCTAACTTGGTAGTTACCGTGAAAGCTACTCCTACTTCTCCTTGGGGTAGCATGGTTGGTCAGGCTAAGACTATTACAGTCAAAGTTTCAACTTGGGTAGACGATACTACTAATTAATTAGATGATGATATATCTCCTGTGATGTATGGGGTCTTCCTGTCGGGAGCAGGAGATATTTATCTCCATAAAGATAAAACCCTTCTTCACCTATGTGTGAAAAAGATATTTTTACCCCAGAACAAAGCGAAGGACACAGCTTGTGAAAGTCCATCCTTCTATCTTTGTTCTTCTATTTAGAAAAGGGATGCCACCCTAATTTCCCACTGGCATCCCTTTTATCTTTATTCTTGGAGCGTCTTTTTTTTGTTGTACTAGAATCAATTGCTAGTCGCCCATTTCCCTATAGGTAAAGGAGACGTCCCCAAGATATAGAAAGCTCGAGCTTGCGAAAGTCCGGGCTTTTCGTCATGTATTTAATAGGACTTCCATAGATCAGGTCTGTTTATAAAACATCTTCGTTTTCAGTTTTGTTCGTATGATGAGTTTTTAGATGAAAGAATACTTGTATCTTTATTGTCGAATAAATTAATAAATTGAGAAATGTTGAAAGTAGTAACATTTATGAAGCAAGTAGCCACGGGGCTACAGGTGGAGGGAAACTTCGGTACTGCACACGTTTATCGTAGCAGTCTGAATGCCATCATTGCTTATTGTGGGGAAGAAGATTTGCTCTTTAGTGAAGTAACTTCGGAGTGGCTGAAGGGGTTCGAAGTTTACCTTCGTAGTCGTGGTTGTAGCTGGAACACCGTTTCCACTTATCTGCGTACGTTTCGTGCGGTTTACAATCGTGCCGTCGATCTTCGTAAGGCACCTTATGTTCCTCACCTGTTCCGTTCTGTTTATACCGGTACTCGTGCCGATCATAAACGTGCGTTGTGTGATGACGATATGAAGAAAGTGTTTGCCAAATTATCTCGTACGTCCGGTGTGCCATTCGCTGTATGTCAGGCGCAAGAGTTGTTCATTCTGATGTTTTCGCTTCGTGGTATGCCGTTTGTCGATCTCGCTTATTTGCGTAAGAGTGATTTGCGTGATAACGTAATAACGTATCGCAGACGTAAGACAGGTCGTCCTCTATCTGTGACGTTGACTGCGGAAGCGATGATTCTGGTGAAGAAGTATATGAATCGTGATCCTTCTTCTCCTTATTTATTTCCGTTGTTGAAAAGCCGTGAAGGAACTAAAGAGGCGTATCGCGAATATCAGTTGGCATTGCGCAGCTTTAACCAACAGTTGATGTTGTTAGGTGAATTATTGGGATTATCCGATAAATTGAGTTCGTACACCGCCCGCCATACCTGGGCTACGACGGCTTATTATTGTGAAATCCATCCGGGCATTATCTCCGAAGCGATGGGACATTCGTCTATCACTGTGACCGAGACTTACCTGAAACCTTTCCGGAGTAAGAAAATTGATGAAGCAAATAGACAAGTTCTTGACTTTGTAAAACGCTCTGTGATAGGTGTAAACGCTTGAAAATTATCCTGTTACTCTGTAGGTAACGGGAATGAATATCGGTGCAAATATGAGCATATTTCTTAAAACAACCAAACGAAATCATACATTTTTTCTAATAAACTACTCAAAATAGGAATTAACCAAATAAAACACGCGGATTCTTTGTATTAGGGCTTTGTTAACTTCTAATTTTTTGCAAAAGATCTCCTTCCCTCTACTGCCTTTCAGAAGCAGGGGTAAAAATGTTTCATTGCTTATCATATCATTTTTCAGTATTGACTACTCCAAAAGAGCAGGCACAAAGGTTTATCCGTTACCTACAGAGTAACGGGCGGTCTATTATTGAAACTTAGTGTTTAATAATATATTATTAATGTAATTTTTAAGTAGTTATGAAGAAAAAATTTGTTAGGGTAATGCTTTTTGGGGCATTGGCGCTTGCTACTGTCACTTATGTAGGCTGTAAAGACTATGATGATGACATCGACAATCTGCAAACCCAGATTGATGCAAATGCAGCAGGTCTTGCAGAACTGCAGGCAAAAGTGAATGCAGGTAACTGGGTAACAGACGTTAAAACTATCACTGGTGGATTTGAAATTACTTTTAACAATGGAAATAAATATTCTATTGTGAATGGTAAAGATGGATCTGTCGTTAAAATTGGAGCAAATGGGAACTGGTTTATAGACAATGTTGATACTGGAAAACCGGCACGAGGTGAAAAGGGTGAGACTGGTGCAACAGGTCCCCAAGGTCCTCAAGGTGAGACTGGCGCAACAGGTCCCCAGGGCCCTCAAGGTGAGACTGGCGCAACAGGTCCTCAAGGTCCCCAAGGTCTTACAGGTCCTGCCGGAAAATCTCCTTTTATTGGTGATGGAACAGGTGAATTTGAAAAAGATTATTGGTATTTCTATGATGACGCTACAGATAAATGGGTGAAAGGTGATTATTCGTCAGCCACTGTTTATGCAGTACAGAATGAGGGATTACCTAGCTTTACTCTACATGTAAAAGATAAAACTACCGGAACAGAATTAACAACTATTCTGCCTACCGCAGCTTTGATTAGTAGCATTGAAGGAGTGACTATTGAGAATGGTAAAATCACTGCAGGCGGAACAAAGGAACTTAAATTAAGTTATGCTCAATGCAAAGCTGATTTCACTTTTGGTATGGGTGATGAGAAAAAAGAATTTAAGAAAAATGATCTGTTGATAACTAATTCCGGCGTGTTGAATGCGTTGATTAATCCGGTAGGTCCTGACTTTAGTGATAGTAAATATCAAATCTATTTGATGAATTCTCAAAATAATTCTCAAGAGGAAGCTAATTTTGTTATTTCTAAGATCGAACAAAATAAAACTGCAAAACCATTGACACGTGCTACCGAAGCTAAAGTGAATCGTGGTGTTTACGACCTTACTGTTACACTAAAAGATGGTTTGAATCTGGAGAATGCCCTTCCTGCCGATGAAGCATACGCATTCTGTACAAAAGACGCATGGAACAATGAAATAATCTCTGCTTATGATGTTAAAATCAAACCAGAAGCAGTTACAAGTGCTACTAAACTGGTAGATGCAGCAGTGTCCGCAAAAGTTGGTGAGGTACAGGTTTTGGATGACTTGGCAGCTGCAGCTACCACCACTCCTATGGATTTGAGTACAGTCTATGCATATTATTATAAGTTGGCAGCCGATGCTCCTGAAGGTGTAACATTGGGAACGAACGAGGCCGGCAAACAAACCATCACTTCTACCAAAGGGCAAGAAGCAAAGGTTGAAGTCTGCTATATAACTACAAATGGCATTCCTTTTGATGGAGAAGCTCATGAGGGCATTGATTATTCTAGCGTCGGTGGCTCCTCTGCTCCGGCTAAACTGACTGTCACCTTCAAGCAAATAGAAACAAAATCTTTGGCAGCACAGACGGTAGTTTGGAATAAATCAGAAAAATCCGACATTGTTGTGTCAGCAGCTAATATTAAGGCAATCAAAGACGCTATTACTGCTGCTAAACTTGCTAGCTCAACTGCTACGGTTAACGATGGAGACAAAGTGAAGTTCAGTGGTATTGGTGCTTCTGGTGATACTAAATATGATAACCTGAAACTGACAGTAGCCGCTGCATACAAGGGTACTATGGAAGTCGTATTGACAGTTGACGTCGACGCAACGAAGCAAATTATATTCAAAATGCCGGTAACTGTTGATTATAAGGCGCCTGTATTTACAAAAACTTCAGGTATGTGGACTGAAGATGGCAAGGTATCTCTTCTGATTAATGAAACTAAGAATGTTGATAAGATTCAGAGCATCAGTCTCGAAAGAGAAATAGGCTCAATCTTTACTACGTGGAGCGCTATTACTGGCGGAGTTTCTTCAGGTATATACAACAGTATTACGTATGCTATTGACAAGAATGGTGACGACCCCGTAGGAAGTGTAGCTAACGATAAGTTCACAGTAGACATGGCTCACGCTAAAGACAATATGGCATTCTCTGTAAATGTAAATTGTCAGCCTAACGATGCTACTGAACCTGCTTCAATTGCTAACCAAAAGATTCAATTCATCTCATTATCAGAATTGCTTAAATCGGAATTTGGTGCAACGGACGCTAAAAAAGGTATCACAACAGCGTATACAGCTGAAACCATAGATTCAGAGATTGATGTATTAGGTGACATTGTATGGAAAGACAGAAAAGGCAAGGCAATGTGGCCGACTGCAGATAATAACACTTATGACACTGGTACTTTGACTACCGCTGACGCTGTTCTTGCTCTTTATGGATATTCTATTAAGGTAGAACTAAGTGACAAAACTAACTTTAAGTTTGATTCTACTGGACAGAAACTGATATTAACAGATGCTGGTAAGGCCTTGAAGGGTCTTGTGAAAGATTTGGTAGTGACAGTTACTATTACTCCTTCAATCAGCTGGAGCGCAACATCTCCTGCAGCTGTAGTGAAGACAGTAACATTCCCTACTGCTCTCTTTGCGGATTAATTTGAAATCCTTTAATGTTCTATTAGATAGTTCCTCTATATTTGCCTCTGGCAGAGGTGGGAGCTATCTCTAGAATGATATAACATAATAGGAGAGCCCGTGCTTGTTGAAGTGCGCTCTCTCCATAAATATGAAACCCTTCTTCACCGAAGTGTGAAGATTATATGTTGAGAAGTGACAAAGCGAAGAGACACAGCTTGTGAAAGTCCATCCTTCTATCTTTGTTCTTCTATTAGAAAAGGGATGCCTCCCCACATTTCCCACTGGCATCCCTTTTATCCTTACTCTTGGAACGTCTTTTTTGTTGTACTAGAATCAAATTGCTAGTCGCCCATTTCCCTATAGGTAAAGGAGACGTCCCCAAGATACAGAAAGCCCGAGCTTGCGAAAGTCCGGGCTTTTCGTAATTTTGTGCAGTCATCATCCCCTTATTTTATCGTCCCTAAGTTTCCGGGGAAATGTGCAGAATGAATGATTGAAAAGAATCTTTTAACCTGCTATGACAAAGAGTTCTATTAAAAATATATATCTTTGCAAGAAAGGCATTGATTAATAAAAGAAGAGAATATGAGCCATAAAATTTATCCGATCGGCATTCAGAATTTCGAAAAAATTCGTAATGACGGTTATTTCTATATTGATAAGACAGCACTGATGTATCAAATGGTAAAGACTGGAAGTTATTACTTCTTGAGTCGTCCGCGCCGTTTCGGAAAGAGTCTGCTCGTCTCCACCTTAGAGGCCTATTTTCAAGGAAAGAAAGAACTGTTTGAAGGGTTGGCTGTGGAAAAACTGGAAAAGGACTGGATAAAATATCCTATACTGCATCTGGACCTTAATATCGAGAAATATGACACATCCGAAAGTCTGGATAATATACTTGATAAATCGCTGACAG
>ERZ1694968.1073-NODE-1073-length-9851-cov-4.974990_pt1 | contig 9851 bp, 8 predicted proteins | sample MGYA00581610_ERZ1694968 | MGnify/ENA primary metagenome ERZ1694968 (study PRJEB42213, sample SAMN07424363) | human gut metagenome | biome: ENVO:00009003; feature: ENVO:2100002; material: ENVO:00002003 | host: Homo sapiens | place: USA | collected 2014 ... | reverse complement strand
TTGCCCTCTTTGCCGGGGGTCCGCTTGCGGCGCTCCTTGCCTGGGATGTCCGGGATATATGCCTGCTTCACCCGATCCTGTGGGAGGGCACCCTTCAGATAGTTCCGGATGACGAACCCTGCCCCATCGCTGTCCGTCAGCACGATGAGCCCCCTCTGCTCCGCCAGGCGGCGGAGAAAGGCCAGCTTCTCCCGGTCGTTGAACACGGCGAAGCCGCCCAGTGTGATGATGGTAGCGTCCACCACCTGACTGAGGGCGTTTTTGTCGTAGCGGCCCTCTACCACAATGACCTCTCGGATCGCTTTCTTCATCGCCGCTGCGCCCCCAGACGCACCAGCAGCAGCTTCAGCTCGCCCACGGCGTCCACGCCCTTCTCGCTCTTCATCCGCCGGTCCAGCACCTGGCACATCTGCACCGCGTCGGCGCACCAGGCGGCCGTGGTCTTTTTGGCGGCGGAGAGCAGGAGTTTGGCCGGATAGTCGCTCTTCATCTCCCACAGCTCCATGAGCCAGTACTTGTCCTTGCCGCTGTCAATGGCCATCCGGGCGGTATAGATGCGCCGGAGCTGGCTGCCCAAAGCCGCCAGGATCATGATGGGCTCTGTCTGCATTTTCAGCAGATCCCCCAGGATGCGGGCCGCCCCGTCGTAATTCCCCTGGAGCACCGCGTCGGACAGGCGGAACACCTCCGCCGACAGCACCGGATCCGCCACAGCGTCGATGTCCTTCTGGGTGATGGCCCTGCCTTTGGCGTAGGCGCCGATCTTTGCGATCTCCGGCACCAGCCCCGTCATCAGACCGCCGCAGGTGAAGATCAGGTACTCCGCCGTCTGACGGTCGATCTCCTTCCCCAGGGCCTTGAACCGCCGGGCGATCCACACCACCAGGTCGCTGTTGTCCGCCGGACGGAACTCCACCGCTTCCACGTGGTCGGTGACGGCCTTGTACAGCTTCTTCATGGTGCGGTTGGGCTTGTATTCCACCGTGTCGTAGAGGAACACCACGCAGCAGTAGGGCGGCACATCCTCCAAAAAGGCGATCAGCTTTTCCCGCTGCTCCTCGTTCAGCTTGAACAGGTCGAAGTCCGACACCACGATCAGCGTCCGCTCCGCCATCATGGGCATGGCCTCCGCCGTCTCTGCCAGGGTCTGGACCGTCAGGTCCTTCCCCTCCAGGGTGTGGTAGTTGAACTCCTCAAACCCGGCGGGGACCAGCTTCTTCCGCAGCTCTTTGAGATAGTACTCCCGGAGATACGTCTCCTCCCCGTAGAAGATGTAGGCGTTCCCCGCCGTTCCCGCGGCCAGGTCGTTTTTCAGTTTCTGAAAGGCCTCGTTGGCCTTGGATGTCTTTTTCGCGTATGCCATGGTGTCTCCTCAATTCACAGATAGATGGACGGTACCCTGCTTGTCCGTCCGGTAGATCTCCACGTCTGCCAGCACCAGGCGGCGGAGGGCGTCCTCCGTGGGGTGGCCGTAGCTGTTGTCCCCCACGCTGATGATGCCCGTCTCCGGCGTCAGGGCCTCCAGCAACTCCTTCGAGGTGGAGGATTTGGAGCCGTGGTGGCCTACTACCAGGGCCTCGATGTCGGGCAGATCATGGTCGGCGATCAGCTGCCGCTCCGCCGCCATGTTCCGGTCCCCGGTAATCAGCAGGTCGTAGTCGCCATAGGTGCACAGGACGGCCAGCCCCTGTTCGTTGTCGCCCTCCACGTCCCCCGGCGGGTAGATGGTGAGGCTGCTCTCCCCCAGGGTGTAAACCGTCTCCGCCTCCACGTATTGAATGTCCACGCCGTGGTTCCGGGCGGCCAGCTCCACCCGGAACCGCGCCCCTGCATCGTCGGACACGTCCGGCAGGAGCAGAGTGTCCACCCGCGCTCTTGCCAGCAGCTCCGCCACGCCGGAGATGTGATCGTAGTCGTAGTGGGTCAGAATCAGATAGTCCAGCGTCCCACAGCCCATGGTGGCCAGGTGATCCGCCGCGATGCCGCCGGCGTCGTACCAGCTGTTGCGGCTGCCGCAGTCCACCAGGGCAAATTTCCCGCCGGAGGTCAGCAGCACGCTCTCCCCCTGCCCCACGTCCAGCACATAGGCGTCCAGGCCGCCCCGGGTGTAGTGGGGCGCGCCCAGCCGCACCGTCACCGCCAGGGATACCGCCGCCAGCACACCGGCCACGGCATACTTCCGCCGGGCCTTGGGCCGCAGGAAAAAGGCCGCGGCGAAGAGGACATACAGAAATACCAGCCAGTATTTCAGATACGGGTTGGTGAAGTACAGGGCGTGGTGGGGGACAGACGCCAGAACCCCGGATATCCAGAGGATATACCGGGTCAGCAAAGCCGGCACGAAGCCGATCACCGTCCCCAGAGGCACCCAGAGGAAGCTCGCCAGGACTGCCCCAAGCCCCAGCGTGAACACAAGGCTGGAGGCTGTCAGGCACAGCAGGTTGCTTACCGGAGAGATCAGTACCAGCGACCCGAAGTAGACAGCGCACAAGGGCACCGTGAATGCCATGGCCCCCACGGTGGCCGACAGGCTGGAAACCAGCAGTCGGCAGACCTTCCCACTCGGTCTCTCCCCCAACAGCAGGTCCTGGAGCTTCGGCGTCAGCCAGAGAAGCCCCGCCATGGCTCCGAAGGACAGCTGCAGACTGATGGAGGCCGCCGCAAAGGGGTTCGCCAGCAGGATCAAAAACAGGGCGGCGGACAGCGTGGTGGGCGGGTCGCTGTCCCGCTGAAACAGGGGTGCCGCCAGCACGAACACCACCATGATGCAGGCCCGGACCACCGAGGGACTGGCCCCGGTCAACAGCGTATAGAACATCAGGACGGGCAGCGCCAGCACCGCCGCCAGACGGTGCCGGTGCCGTCCTGTGAGCAGCAGAATCAGCGTCATCAGAAAGCCGCAGTGCAACCCGGACACGGCCAGGATGTGGCTGAGTCCCGCCTCCGACAGGTCGGACCGGGCTTCTTCCGACAATCCGGACGTGTCCCCGGTGAGGATGGCGCTGAGGAACGCGGCCTCATCTCCGTCAAACAGCGCCGTCACCCGGTTCTGCATGGCCCGGGCCGCATGGGCGGGCCACCACCGTGGCGAGCCGGCGGATCCCTCACCGTAGACGGCCTCGTCTCCCCGCTGGTAGGCCAGCAGGAACACTCCCTGAGCGGTGAAGTTGGTAATGGTATCCTCCCGAAGCCGGGCGGAATCCTGAAATTTCACCTGTGCCGCCACCGTCTGGCCCGGCTCCAGGTCCAGCAGGTCCGCCCCGCCGTAGCAGACCACCTTGCCCAGGGGAACCCCCTCCAGCTTCACTGTCACCTTGGCGCCGTAGTCCGTGGGGACGGCGTACTCCAAAAGAGTCATGGAAGCGGTGCCCTCGCTGCCGGACAGGGCCGCAAGAGGCGCCCGTACAGCATAGCTGTACAGCCAGTTCCACCCCAGGGCCAGGGCCAGCCCCGTGCCCACCAGCAACACCCGCTTCCGCCAAAGTCCCGGCAGCAGCAGGGCGAGGCAGGCCGCGGCAAAGAAAACTGCCGCCACGGGCAGAAGAAGCCTCTCCGGCAGCAGATACTGGGCCAGACAGATCCCCAGAGCGAAGGACACGGTGAACGCGGCCAGCTTGCGCATGGTCTCTCCTCTTTTCCATCCTGCCAAACAGCTCGTCCAGCGGCTGCCCAGAACAGCGGGCAGGCTGCAAAAGAGCCGCAATTTTGCTCTCTCCGCCGGATCCATGCATAGGCCGCCGGGATTCACGGCACCTGCGCCGTTGCCCCGTGTCAGCCCTTTGGCCGGACGCGCTTTCTCCCAATGATTCTGCTTTCCCGCCTCGCCCCAGCCGATCACAGCTGTTTGGAAAAATGGGGAAAGAGAAACCATTTGGGTACATTATACCGGGAACCGGCGGGAAATACCAGCCCTTTTTCCATAAATCATGTTCCCTGCTCTTGACGGCTCTCTCCGCCCGGCGTAAGATAGCAGTAATCAGTGGAAATTCTTCCACCAAAAAAGAGAGGAGCGTTGATCATGAAACGCATTCTGACCATACTGGCCGCGACCTTGCTGCTGACTGCGGCAATGGCCGGGACCGCCTCCGCCTCTTCCTACGACTCCATTGCGGAGGAATTGTCCGCCATCGGCGTATTCCGGGGCACCGCCGGCGGCTTTGAGCTGGACCGCGCCCCTACCCGTTCCGAGGCCGCCATCATGCTGGTGCGGCTCTACGGCGCCGAGGACGAGGCCAAAGCCGCCTATGAGGCGGGAGAGATCTCCATGCCCTTCACCGACGTGAGCGAAACCGCGGCCCCCTCCGTCGCCTGGCTGTACAGCCAAGGCATCACCAACGGCACCTCCGCCACCACTTTCGGCGCATCCAGTCCGTGCAGCGCAAAAATGTATTGCGCCTTCCTGCTGCGGGCACTAGGCTATGAGGACGGCGTGGACTTCCTGTACGCAGACACGCTGGACTTCGCCATGCTCCACGGCCTGTTCAACCTCTCCATGCTGGACGCCGCCCCCTTCCTGCGGGACGATCTGGCTGCCGTCACCTACCAGGCCCTGGGCGCTGATCTCAAGGACGGCAGCACCTATCTGCTGGCCAGCCTGGTGGAGAGCGGCGCCATTGACGCCGAGGCCGCCCGGCCCATTACCGAGAAAATCGAGGCCTACCGGGCCCTGACCGCCGCCAGCCAGGCCTCCTCCACCGGCATCGACGCGGACTATACCATGAATATGGGATGGACATTGCCGTTGACGGCTCCGATGGGACCGAGACCATCCACGAAACCATGTCCGTGGCCGTCTCCGGAAACGGCCGCATCCAGATGATTCTGAAAGACCCGCTCCAGCTGGCCATTTCCATGAACATGAACATGGAATCCAACACGGCAGGCGCCGGCCCCGATGTGACCATGCAGGATCAAGTCTCTGTTCAGGAGTGGATGCAGGACGGCTGGGTCTATATCCAGGAGGAGATGGACGGAACCACAGACCGGTACAAATATCCGGTTGGCAACATGGACGGGTTCGCGGAGTTTTACCAGGAGATGCTGCAGATCAGCGGCCAGATGAACAGCATGATGCTGCCCATGATCGACTCCATCGACGTCTCCCGCACGGGCTCCCGCACCGTATACACCATGAAGATGGATGACAGCCTGAACAGCCTTCTGGAGGATCTGCTGACGGCCTTGCAGGAAGAGCTTGCCGCCATGGAGAGCCCGGTGGACCTCACCGCAGATCTGCAGAGCTGCACATACGTCTACACCGTCGGTTCCGACGGAGAGCTGGAGTCCTGCACCGCGGACTTCGACCTGGATCTGGTGCTGGGCCTGCCTGTCACGGAGACCGAAAATGCGCAGATTACTGCCAAGCTCCAGATGGATATGCAGATGGATGTCAACGCCACCGGCGATGATGTGCGCATCTCTTATCCCAGCTTCTCCAACTTTGAGGACCTGACCCCGGTCCTCTCCGGCGGTGAGCTGTAACCCCCCCCTTCTAATTCAGTAAGAGAGCGCCGCGAGCTTTGCTCGCGGCGCTCTCTTATGCTCCAACGGACGGCAAATCAGGAAATTGAAATCATTTTGCCTCAGCGGTACAGCCGCCCCTCTCGAAGGCCGCATCAGCCCGGAGGCCACGTCATATCTCTGCCGCTCAGTACGTGGAAGTGCAGATGAAACACGCTCTGCCCCGCCTGCTCGCCGATGTTGGAGACCACCCGGTAGCTGTCCAGCCCCTTTTCCTTTGTCAGCTTGGCAATGACCTCGAAGATATGAGCCACCACTGTGCTGTTGTCCGCGGTGATCTCAGACACAGAGCCAATGTGGGCCTTGGGTACCACCAGGAAGTGGGTGGGCGCCTGGGGATCAATGTCATTGAAGGCGTAGCACACGTCGTCCTCGTAGACCTTGCTGCTGGGGATCTCCCCGGCAACGATCTTGCAGAATAGGCAATCGGACATTTTCAAACCTCCTTTGATGTGATCGGTATAAACTGATGATAAACGGGATCGTAGCGATAGTCAACCCCCGCCAGCGTCTCCCGCAGGGACTGCTCGTCCGCATCCAGGGACGCGCACAGATCCTCCAGGTCCGCATACTGGTCCCGGAGGCGGGCGTTGAGGAAGCTCAGAAGAATGTAGGGGTCCTTGGGCAGCAGCATGGCAGCCCCCTTTCTCTGTAAAGGGAATTTGCTTGCGATATTCTGAAAGTAAATAATTTTACCGCACGGGTGTGTAGTTGACGGATGCTTCCTCCTCTGTGGTCTCCAGCTTGAAAATCACGGGGCGGAGCCCATCGTTGCAGGAGCAGATGGCCACGCCGGGCCTGCGGATCCAGTCGCCGTAATAGAACAGACCCTCTCCCGCCCCGTGGGCCAGGGCGAACACATACTGATAGATAGCCTTCCAGGCCTCGTCACAGAGGCCATCCGGCTTGGCGTAGTCGGCGTAGAACACCTGGCCTTCCCGCAGCATGGGGCAGGGGCCCAGCCCTTCAGCGCCGTATTCCGCCGCCAGCTCTTCATCCAGGGTGGTTTTCAAGACGGTGATCTTGACTTTTTTCATGGATCGTCCTCCTGGTAAAGATCAAATGTGATAGGTGGAAATTCAAACAGGGGCTTTTCCTTCCTCTGCATCCCCCGCTTGGGCTTCTCCAACCCCAGTGTGTCATAATACGCGTCGGAGAAATTCAGGACCGACGGGTCAAAGCCCGTCTGGAGCTCCTTCACCCGCTGGAATGGGTCCCGGGACCGGATGTGGAATGTCTCCGCCAACAGGTCCAGGGACGCGTCCCGGCTCTTGAAGTCCTCCTCGCAGCCCGGCCAGGTGTTGGCATCGTTGTCCTCCAGAAGCTTCCGGAACCGGGTCGCGTCCAGCATGAAGATTTGCGCCAGAGGACTGGTACATTTGCAGTAGAGCAGATGGGAAAGGAACTCCCGGAAGTCCGCCCCCACCGGCAGCACAAAGGTACCCTCCTCTGCCATCTCCGGTTCCACGCAGTACACCGCCTCATCCCCCGGCAGGAGGACGAAGTGCGTCCCGCAACTGCCCCAGCCAATGATCTCGGCATTTTCCGGGGTACAGAAATACCGTACCGGGTCGGCGTCTGTCTCCGGTTCCAGCTCCAGCATGGAGAAGTCCAGAGGCAGGCCGAAAAACGTCTTGACGTCCTCTCGAGTTGACATAAAGTTCTCCCACTCCACTCTGCTCCCGCCAGGCCTTTGCCCGGCGAGGCCCCGGGGAAGGTGTCATCTACAGCTTACTTCAGCTTTTCCGCCACAAAATCATCCACGGTGGCCAGTGCATCATCCAGCTTCAGCAGGTCACTGCCGCCGCCCATGGCGCTATCAGGCTTGCCGCCGCCCTTGCCGCCGCAGATGGCGCAGACACTCTTCACCAGGTCGCCGGCCTTGATGCCGCGCTTCACCGCCTCGGGACCGCAGACTGCCAGGAAGGTGATCTTCTCCCCATTGGCAGAAGCCAGCACTGCCACAACATCCGGGGCCTTGTCCCGCAGGAAATCGCCCATCTGCCGCAGGGCGTTCGCATCCATGCCGTTACGGATAGCGGTCAGGACCTTCAGGCCGCCCACGTTCTTGGCGGCGGTCAGGAATTGCCGGGCCTCGCCCAGGGACGCCTCGGACTTGAACTTCTCCAGCTCATGGCGCAGCTCCTTCATCTCCGCTGCCTGCTGCTCCGCCTTGGCGGCCAGCTCACCAGGTGTTGTCTTCAGCACTTGAGCGGCGTGGAACAGCAGCTCCTGATTCCGGTTCATGGTGTCCAGGCTCAGTCGGCCCACCGTGGCCTCGATCCGGCGGACGCCCGAGGCGACGGAGCCCTCGGACTTGATGCGGAAGGGACCGGCCTTGGCGGTGTTGTCCAGATGGGTGCCGCCGCAGAACTCCATGGAGAAGTCGCCCATCTCCACCACGCGGACGATATCGCCGTACTTCTCACCGAACATGGCCACGGCGCCCTTCTTTTTGGCCTCCTCGATGGGCAGCACCTCCGTCGCTACGGGGTAGCCCTCCAGGATGGCGTCGTTCACCAGCTTGTCGATCTGAGCCAGCTGCTCCGGGGTGATAGCCTCAAAGTGCGTAAAGTCAAAGCGCAGCCGGTCCGGCTCCACCAGGGAGCCCGCCTGATGCACATGGTCGCCCAGGACCTTCTTCAGGGCAGCGTCCAGCAGGTGCGTGGCGCTGTGAGCTCGCATGATGGCCTTCCGGCGCTCCACGTCGATGGATGCGGTGACGGTCTCCCCCACGCTGAGGGTGCCGGAGACCACCTTGCCGGAGTGCATGAACTTGCCGCCCTTGTTCTTCTGAACATCCGTCACCTGGAAGGTGCCGTTGGGTCCCTGAATGGTGCCGTGGTCTCCCACCTGGCCGCCCATCTCGGCATAGAACGGCGTCTGGTCCAGCACCAGGATGCCCTCCACGCCCTGAGCCAGCTCGTCCCGCAGCTCACCGTCGGCCACCAGGGCCAGGACTCTGCCCTGCTCGCTGGAGCGATCATAGCCTACGAACTCCGTGGCGGGCATGTCCTTGCCGAACTCGATGCCTGCCCAGCCCAGGTCGCCCAGGGCCTCCCGGGCCTTGCGGGCGCGGACCTTCTGCTCTTCCATCAGAGCCTTGAAGCCCTCCTGGTCCACGGTCATGCCGGCCTCCTCCGCCATCTCCACGGTCAGGTCGATGGGGAAGCCGTAGGTGTCGTACAGCTTGAAGGCGTCAGCGCCGGAGAACACGGTCTCCCCCTGGGCCTTGTGGGCGGAGAGCATATCGTCATAGATCTTCATGCCGGCGTCCAGGGTCTTGGCGAAGTTCTCCTCCTCCGTGCGGATGACCTTGGTGATATAGGCTTGCCGCTCCCGCAGCTCGGGATAGTGGCCCTCGTTCTCATGGACCACGGTGTCGCACACCTCATATAAGAAGGGATGGTTCACTCCCAGCAGCTTGCCGTGCCGGGCGGCCCGGCGCAGCAGGCGGCGCAGCACATAGCCCCGGCCCTCGTTGCTGGGCAGAACACCGTCACAGATCATGAAGGTGGCGGAGCGGATATGGTCGGTGATGACCCGCAGGGAGACGTCGATCTTGTCGCTCTGCTCGTACTTGGCGCCGGTGATCTCGCTGACCTTGTTGGTGATGTTCATGACGGTGTCCACGTCGAACAGACTGGCCACGTTCTGGCTGACGCAGGCCAAACGCTCCAGGCCCATGCCAGTGTCGATGTTCTTCTGCTTCAGCTCGGTGTAGTGGCCCTCTCCGTCGTTGTCGAACTGGGAGAACACCACGTTCCAGACCTCGATATACCGGTCGCAGTCGCAGCCCACGGTGCAGCCGGGCTTTCCGCAGCCCCACTCAGGGCCCCGGTCATAGTAGATCTCGGAGCAGGGGCCGCAGGGGCCGGAGCCGTGCTCCCAGAAGTTGTCCTCCTTGCCGAACTTGAAGATCCGATCCTCGGGGATGCCGATTTCGTCCCGCCAGATGGCGAAGGCCTCATCGTCGGCGGGGGTGGTCTCGTTGCCGGCGAACACGGAGGGATACAGCCGGTCCGGCTCCAGACCCACCCATTCGGGAGAGGTCAGGAACTCCCAGGCCCAGTGGATCGCGTCCCGCTTGAAGTAGTCTCCGAAGGAGAAGTTGCCCAGCATCTCGAAGTAGGTGCCGTGGCGGGCGGTCTTGCCGATGTTCTCGATGTCGCCGGTGCGGATGCACTTCTGGCAGGTGCAGACCCGGTGGCGGGGGGGCTCCTCCTCCCCGGTGAACCAGGGCTTCATGGGCGCCATGCCGGAGTTGATCAGCAGCAGGCTGGCGTCGTTCTGGGGAATCAGGGAAAAGCTGGGCAGCCGCAGGTGTTCTT
>ERZ1694968.1072-NODE-1072-length-9859-cov-5.643411_pt1 | contig 9859 bp, 8 predicted proteins | sample MGYA00581610_ERZ1694968 | MGnify/ENA primary metagenome ERZ1694968 (study PRJEB42213, sample SAMN07424363) | human gut metagenome | biome: ENVO:00009003; feature: ENVO:2100002; material: ENVO:00002003 | host: Homo sapiens | place: USA | collected 2014 ... | reverse complement strand
GCCAACGGCTTCGTGGTGTGCAGCGGACGCATCGGCGAGCAGGAACGGGAAGCCGTGGCCGCCCTCGCGGAGCGGCTGCCGCGGTCGGAGTCCGAAACCGGGACGCCGTTTCCGGCGCCCGTAACCCGGCACGAAGCCTTCGTCGAACACCCCGGCGCCGTGCAGTCTTCGATCCGCATCGGACGCATGCTCTTCCCGCGCCAGCATCCCGACTTCTTGGGCATGCAGGTCGTGGCGTCGGTGCTGGGCGGCTACTTCGGATCGCGCCTGATGCAGAACCTGCGCGAAGAGCGCGGCTACACCTACGGCGTGGTGGCCGCCATGGTCAATTTCGAACAGGCGGGCTACTTCGCCGTCGCAACGCAGGTCGGCACCGACGTCACGCGCGACGCCCTGCGGGAGATCTACGCCGAAATCGAACGGCTGCGCACGGAGCCGATGCCCGACGAGGAACTTTCGCTGGTCAAGAACATCATGATCGGCGAAATGATGCGCATTCTCGACGGTCCGTTCGGCATCGCCGACGTCACGATCGAAAACATCCTCTGCGGCTGGGACCACACCGTCATCGGCGAGAACATCCGCCGCATACAGGCCATGACGCCCGCCGACATACAGCGTCTGGCGCAGAAATACCTCGCGCGCGAGGATCTGGTGACCGTCATCGCAGGCGACCCCATCCCGGAGGAGCGGCAGGCCCCGGAAGAAAAGGCGGATCGCCAGTGACGCGCAGCCGAATTTCACCCCGGCGGCCGCAGCAGCGCACAGACAGAACAGTAAGCGGAAGCCCCGACCATACGGAACCGGCAACAAAAAAGCATCCCTCAACGGGATGCTTTTTATTTCAATGCAGGCATATGACGCATGGCCGCAGGCTTATGATCGCACAACGTATGACCGCAGACGCATCATGCACGGCGCATAATGCACGGCGCATAATGCACGGCGCATGATGCACGGCGCATGATGCACGGCGCACGGACTCCGAACGGCTACGTTCTGTTCGCCGCAACCCAGTCGGTCAGCTCCACGAAGTCGGCGACCGAAAGCTGCTCGGCGCGCTGCGTGAAGAAAGGATGCTCCGCGCCGCCGAAATTGCCGAATACCGACCGCAGCGAGTTGCGGATCATCTTGCGCCGCTGTCCGAAGGAGGCTTTCACGACTTTCACGAACAACGTTTCGTCGCAGGCGAGCCGCTCGACGCCGTTGCGGCGCAGGCGGATCACCGCGCTCTTGACCTTGGGCGGCGGATTGAAAACCGTCTCATTGACCGTAAAAAGATACTCGATGTCGTACCACGCCTGCAAAAGCACCGAAAGGATGCCGTACTCCTTCGAGCCGGGAGGTTCGGCCAGCCGCACGGCGACCTCCTTCTGGATCATGCCGACGCATTCAGGCACCAGATCGCGGTTCTCCAGCACCTTGAAGAATATCTGCGAAGAGATATTGTAGGGAAAATTGCCGATGATCTTCAGCCCTCCGGGAAACAGTTCGCGCAGGTTCATCTTCAGGAAGTCGCCTTCCATCAGACGCGGCGTGAATTCGGGATAATGCGCATGCAGGTATTCGACGCTTTCCGGGTCGATCTCGGCCCCGTAGGTGACGATGTCGTCGCGCCTGAGCAGAAACTGCGTCAGCACGCCCATGCCGCACCCCACTTCCAGCACGTCGCACCGCCCGGCGGCTTTCGCCCCCTGCCCGGCATCCGGCGTAACATCCGGCTCTATACCCGACACACCCTCCGGCCCTGCCTCCTGCGCAACATCCCGCCCGGCATCCGGTTCCGTCCTCTGAACAACATCCCGCCCGGCACCCGCAGCGACATCCAGCCCGGCTGCAATTTCCGCTGTCCGTCCATCGCCTGCGACCTCCCCGGTTCCGGCCGCTGCGCACCTCTCGGCAGCGTTTCCGGTCCCTCTTTTCGCTGCGACGATTACGACCGTCTCCGGCTCCTCCGGTCCTCTCCCAGCCGCAGCCTGCCCGTCCGCTCCGGGAAGAGCGGCAACAGCAGGAGCTGTCCGCAGCCGGATCTCTCCGCCCGAAAGCGAGTCGCAGATTTTGCGCGCGATATTCAGATCGACCAGAAAATGCTGGCCCAGCGCTTTTTTAGCCCTTACTTCACTCATTCTATTTCAGCAATTCATAATAACAGCCGTCCACGAACGCTCCGTTCCCGACAAAAGCGCAGTGCATCGTCCCCACGAAACGGAATCCGGCTTTGTCCAGCACCCGCTGCGAAGCGGGATTCGAGACGTATGCGGCGGCAAAGATACGAATTATCGGGGTATTTGCGAAAACCCGCTCCGCGGCCCGCGCCACGGCGGCGGTCATAACACCCCGTCCCCGGTACGAAGCCCCGATCCGACAGCCCCGATCCGACAGCCCCGATCCGACATCCGTCCCCGGCGCCAACCCGATGCCGCCCACGGCTTTGCCGCCGATCACTACGGCGAAATCCTCCGGCGGGGGGGGGCGTAATGAAGGCGTGCGCATCGCCCGGCGAATAGGGACCCTGCAGCTTCCGAAAATTCCCGGCCAAGACAACCGCCTCGATCTTCCGGAAAATTTTCCGAAGTTCCCGGCCCTCCGCCTCAGCCCTCTCCAAAAAAAATCCGCCGGGCGCAATGTCCGGCGGATAACTCTCAGCGTTTTTGTTTACGCGATTTCTTCTTTTCCTGCCGCTCTTTGGCCCGGCGTTCGAGCCGCACGCGGCGCTGCGTCAGGCGGAACGTGTAGAGCAGGCCCACGAAACCCACGCCCAGCAGCGTAATCCAGAACCAGACGGCAATGCCCCGTTCCATATACTCCAGCGCGTAAATCACGCCCGCGACCGCCGCGATCATCATCACGAGGCGGAGGATCTGCATAACATTCGTTTTCCTCATATCACTCCTTATTTTACACGTTTCCGACTCCGGGCGCCGGCCGCCGCAACCGCCGCGCCGCACGGACCGGCACACAAAACCGCACGCAAAACCGCTGCACGGACCCGCGCGCACCGATCGTCCTCTTCCCCGTGCGCCATACGCCACAAAACAACTGCGTCGCCCTGCCGGAAGAAACACGGCATCGACACTCCGCAACCGCTGCAAAGCCCCCTTCCGTCAGGGAATCTGGTGCCGGTTCACCTCGTCGAGGTGCCTGCACTTGCGCTTATGGCATTCGTTGTACACCATACCCGCGCCGGCCAGTGCGAACAGCACCGCCACGATCAGGTCGAAAATACAGTTTTTGTTCGACAAAGCCCAGAATATATTGACACCGAGCCACACGAGCGTCACAATCAGGAAAATCACGGCAACAGTAAAAGTCTTTTTGTTCATAGGCGTATTTGTTAAGTTAGTCCATTCCTCGGAACAGTGACGCAACAGCCGCGGGACAGCAGGTCGGTACAGGGCGTCAGTTACCCTGCTCGCACATGAATTTGATACGCACCAGACGTATCTCCTCCTCGGTATAGTCGGCCCCCAGTTCGTCGATGGCCGCATCGAGCGAGTCGCTCTCGGCGTCCTCCTTGAAATAGAGGTATATGTCCTCGATCTTGTCCTCGTCCATAAACTCCCGGAGGTAATAGGAGATGTCGAGCTTCGTACCCGAATTGACGATTCCCTCGATCTCGGTCAGCAGCTCGTCGAAATCGAGATCCTTGGCACGGGCGATGTCCTCGAAATCCATCTTCCGGTCGATCGACTGGATGATGAAGATCTTGTTGCCCGACTTGTTGCCGACCGACTTGACGATCATGTCCTGCGGACGGATGATCTCCTTCTCCTCGACGTAGGCCTTGATCAGCTTGATGAACTCCTCGCCGAACTTGCGGGCCTTGCCCACGCCGACGCCGGTAATGTTCTGCATCTCTTCGAGGGTGATGGGGTACTGCACGGCCATATCTTCGAGCGACGGGTCCTGAAAGATGACGAACGGCGGCAGCCCGTGCTGCTTGGCGACCTTCTTGCGCAGGTCCTTGAGCATCGAGAACAGCTCCTCGTCCGCCGCGCCGCCCTTGCCCATCGGGGCCACGGCCTCGGCCTCCCGCTCCTCCTCGTCGTAATTGTGGTCGAGCGTCACCGTCACGGGGAACGGCATGGCGATGAAATTCTCGCCCTTGCGGTTCACCGAGATCAGTCCGTAATTCTCGATATTCTTGTCCACCAGTCCGAGGATGAGCGCCTGACGCAGTACGGCGCCCCAGAAACTGGCGTCGTGCTCGGCGCCTGCGCCGAACCACTTGCTCTTGTTGTGTCCGTAGCTCTTTATCAGCGCCGTGGTCTTGCCCGTCAGCACATTCACCAGATAGTCGCCCTTGAACTTGTCGCCGATGTCGCGCAGAGCCTCCAGCAGCATCTTCAGCGCGGCCTTGGCGTCGATCTTGGGCCGCGGATTGCGGCAGTTGTCGCAGTTGCCGCAGTTCTCCTCCGTATACTCCTCGCCGAAGTAGTGCAGCAGCGTCTTGCGGCGGCACATCGAACTCTCGGCGTACGACACCGTCTCCAGCAGCAGCAGTTTGCCGATCTCCTGTTCGGCGATGGGCTTGCCCTGCATGAACTTTTCGAGTTTCTGAATATCCTTGTAACTGTAGAAGGTCAGGCAGTAGCCTTCGCCGCCGTCACGGCCGGCGCGGCCCGTCTCCTGATAATAGCCTTCGAGCGACTTGGGTATGTCGTAATGGATCACATAACGCACGTCGGGCTTGTCGATGCCCATGCCGAATGCGATCGTGGCGACGATCACGTCGGCGCGCTCCATCAGGAAATGGTCCTGATTGGCGGCGCGCGTCGCGGCGTCCATGCCGGCGTGGTAGGCCAGCGCCTTGATGCCGTTGGCCACGAGCAGTTCGGTCAGCTCCTCGACCTTCTTGCGGCTCAGGCAGTAGATGATGCCGCTCTTGCCCTCGTTCTGCTTGATGAAGCGGATGATGTCGCGGTCCACGTTATGCTTGGGCCGGATTTCGTAATAGAGGTTCGGGCGGTTGAACGACGACTTGAAGACCGAAGCGTCGGACATGCCCAGATTCTTCTGAATGTCCAGCTGGACCTTGGGCGTGGCGGTCGCCGTCAGGGCGATCAGCGGCGCAGGACCGATTTCGTTGATGATCGGACGGATGCGGCGGTACTCCGGCCGGAAGTCGTGCCCCCACTCCGAGATGCAGTGCGCCTCGTCGATGGCGTAGAACGACACCTTTATCTTATGCAGGAAAGCCACGTTGTCCTCCTTGGTCAGCGACTCAGGGGCGAAATAGAGCAGCTTGGTCTTTCCCGACAGCACATCGGCGCGCACCTGCGCCACGGCGGTCTTGTTGAGCGACGAGTTGAGGAAATGGGCGATCCCCGAATCGGCCGAGAAGGTGCGCATGGCGTCCACCTGATTCTTCATCAGCGCGATAAGCGGTGAAATGACGATCGCCACGCCGTCCATGATCAGGGCGGGCAGTTGGTAGCACAGGGACTTTCCGCCGCCCGTCGGCATAAGCACGAACGTATCGTTTCCCTCCAGCACATTGCGGATCACAGCCTCCTGATTCCCTTTGAACGACGAAAAGCCGAAGTACTCCTTCAGTTTGTCGTGCAGCAGGGACAATTCATTTTGTTTCATTTCGCCGATTCTACTCTTTATTCACAAATTCTTAGGTAAAGTTAGCAAAAAATTCGGAATTTCGCACCATCTACCGATAAAAATTCAGCGTTCCGGCGATTGGAGCAAGTCCGGCCGCGCCCGGCTCAACGAAATGGTTTCGTTTCTTTCCGATACGGACACATGAACGGGCGGCCCGGAAAAATGGCATATTCTATGCAAAAGAGTCCTCCGATTCCCTGCAAACAGTTTACCGTCCGACACTTATTAACCGACATAACCAGTCAGCCATGAAAAAACGCTTACTATCCGCACTGCTGTTCACCGCCGCACTGAGCCTCCCCGCCACCGCGCAGACGCTCCCCGCACGACCCGCCCCGGAAGGCTCCGACACACGACCGGCACCCCGAACAAGCGCCGCCGAGATCGACGACGCCAACAACGCCGCTTCGCCGGAAGAAGTCTCGAAGAAGATCACCCGGTTCGAGAAGATTCTCGCCGCGCTGCCCAAATTTTCGGGCTATGCACAGATCGGCTACACCTCCCAGACCAACGTCGGGGGAACGGACGGCAAAAATTCGTCGTCGTTCAACGTCAAGCGCATGCGTCTGATCCTCACGGGCGACATCTCCCGTACGTTCGACTACAAGATGCAGTTCGAGGGCTTCTCCAGCTCGGCCGACCAGCAGGGCAAGGCGCTCATCACCGTGCAGGACATGTACCTGCGGGCCAAAATCCGCCCCCAGATACACATCTGGGCCGGTCAGTTCCCCGTTCCGCTGACCATCGAGAATTACGACATCTCGCCCGGCACGCTCGAAGTCCCCAACTTCTCGCACGCCATTCTCAAAATGGTCTGCCGCAACGCCGTGTCGGGCTACAACACCTACGGCCGCGACTGCGGCCTGCAAGCCACGGGCGCGTTCCTGCACCGCGACGGCTGGGACATGTTCACCTACAACCTCGCCCTCTTCAACGGCTCGCAGATGAACCGCCCGGACGACAACAAGTCGAAAGACATCGTGGCGCGCCTCACGTTCTTCCCTCTCAGGGAGCTGCGCATTTCAGGCTCGGTGAACTGGGGCGAATACACCAACAACACGGTTTCGAAGGACTATATCCCCATGACGCGCTACGCCGCCGGCTTCTGGTACGACAGCGAACACATCCTCGTCCGGGCCGAATACGCGCACACCGGCTCCTCCGCGGCCTACACAGACAAGACGACCGGGGAAAAGACACGCGGCAAGGTAGACGAACAGATGTACTACCTCATCGCAGGCTACAAATTCAAGGGCAAATACATGCCCGTAATCCGCTACGACGTCTTCAACGGCAAACGCAACACCTACCTGCCCGGCTCGGTCGGCAAGCAGCAGGACTTTCTGGTGGGCTTCCTCTACATGCCCATTCCGCGGCTGAAGGCGCAGGCCGCATGGACGCTTTCGAAATACTCGGCGGCGGGAGCCAAGAACGGCAACGGCTTCGAAGTGGCGCTGATCGGATTCTTCTGACGCCCGGCCCGATTGTCCCCGCAGTTGCCGGGACAACATCGCCGCACGCTCCGGCCCGCACGCCCGGCCGCCGGGGAACATTTCCGCGGCCGTTCGGAACCTTTTTGCCGCCGCTGCGGACAATTTCAGGACTTCGCCCCCTTTCCGGTGAGAATTATGGCCCCGCGGTTTGGAGTTTTTACCTACTTTATATACCTTTGTTGCGACGGCCCCGGCCCGCAGCCTTCCCGTTCCGGCTCATCCGCCCGAATACGGAACCGCTTCGGGATGAAGGGGCTGCAAACCTAACCATGCAGCAACATGCGCCTATACACAAGCGAACTTGTCAAGAAATATAAAGCCCGCACGGTCGTCGATCACGTCTCGATCGACGTCAATCAGGGCGAGATCGTCGGACTGCTCGGCCCCAACGGAGCGGGCAAGACCACGACCTTCTATATGATCGTGGGACTCATCAAGCCCAACGAAGGACGCATTTTTCTGGAAAACGACGAGGGACAGGTCGCCGAGCTGACCAACGAACCGGTCTACAAGCGCGCGCAGATGGGCGTGGGTTATCTGGCGCAGGAAGCGTCGGTTTTCCGCCGCCTGTCGGTAGAGGACAACCTCCGCGCCGTGCTCGAAATGACCGAATATTCGAAGGAGTATCAGGCCGAGCGCGTCGAATCGCTGATCGAGGAGTTCCGCCTGCAGAAGGTCCGCAAGAGCCTCGGCATCCAGCTTTCGGGCGGTGAACGCCGCCGCACGGAGATCGCGCGCGCCGTGGCCATCAACCCGGCGTTCATCCTGCTCGACGAACCCTTCGCGGGCGTGGACCCGATCGCCGTCGAGGACATCCAGTCGATCGTGGCGACGCTCAAGCACAAGAACATCGGCGTGATCATCACCGACCACAACGTCGACGAGACGCTGGCCATCACCGACCGCACCTACCTGCTCTACGAAGGCAAGATCCTCAAAACCGGCACCGCCGAGGAGCTGGCCGCCGACCCGATGGTCCGCAAGGTCTATCTGGGCCAGCACTTCGAGCTGAAAAAGAGCCACCAGCTGACGCAGGAGATGAAAAACCGCAAAACTCCGCAGGAATAACGGCCGAAACACGAAATCAGGGATGCGGCGCTCTTGCGCCGGCATCCCCGCATAACCATATATCACCCCATAATGGATAAGACGGTTCCATCGGGCCGCGTCAAAGGCACGCTGACGCCGCCCTGCTCGAAAAGCTACGCACAGCGCGCCTTGGCGGCATCGCTTCTCTGCGAAGAGACCTCCGTGCTGCGCAACATCGAGTTCTGCAGCGACACGCGCTCGGCGCTGCAGTGCATCGAGACGCTCGGCGCCCGCGTGACCCGGATCGGCGAAGAGACGCTTTCGATCGAAGGCGGACTGCGCCCGCAGGGGCACACGCTCCGCGTCGGCGAGTCGGGTCTTTCGACACGCCTTTTCACCCCCATCGCTTCGCTCTGCGGCACGCCGATCACCATCGAAGGCGAGGGCACGCTGCTCCGCCGCCCGATGGAGATGATGATAGGACCGCTGCGCACGCTGGGCGTCCGGGTGCGCGACAACGGCGGATTCCTGCCCTTCGAAGTCCGCGGACCGATCCGCGGCGGCGAGGTCGACGTGGACGGCTCGGTCTCGTCGCAGTTCATCACGGGACTCATGCTGGCGCTGCCGCTGGCCCGACACGACACCACGATCCATGTGCGGAGCGCGGTTTCGACCCCTTATCTGGACATGACCATAGACACCGCGGCCCGTTTCGGCGTGGAAATCTGTCATAACGATTACGAAGAGTTCTACATCGAAGGCGGCCAGCGTTACAGCCCGGCCTGCCTGAGCATCGAGGGCGACTGGAGCGCGGCAGCCATGCTGCTGGTGGCCGGCGCCGTCGCCGGGGAGGTCACGGTACGGAATATCTCGATGCTCTCGAAGCAGGCCGACACGGCCGTCTGCACGGCGCTGGTCCGGGCCGGCGCCGCCGTCATCAACGAAGCCGATTCGGTGACGGCGATCAGCCGCCCGCTGCACGGCTTCGAATTCGACGCCACCAACTGCCCCGACCTCTTCCCCGCCCTTGCGGCCCTCGCCGCGGCGGCCGACGGCGTCAGCACGATCCGCGGCACTTCGCGGCTGCTGCACAAGGAGAGCAACCGCGCCGAGGCGATCCGCGAAGAATACGCCAAGACGGGTATCGAAGTGGACATCTCGGAAGAGGACGTCATGCGCATCCGCGGCGGCAAAATCCGCCCGGCGCGCGTTTCGAGCCACGACGACCACCGCATGGCCATGTCGATGGCGGTCTCGGCGCTGCGCTGCGACGGGCAGATAACGATCGAAAACGCCGAGTGCGTAGCCAAGAGCTACCCCGGCTTCTTCGAAGACCTTGAAAAAATCAGAGTTTAAAGCCATGAACATTTTCGGTCACAATTTCAGACTCGCCATCTGGGGTGAGTCGCACGGCCAGCAGATCGGCATCTCGATCGACGGCATTCCGGCTGGCGTCCCGCTTTCGGCGGAGGATTTCGAAACCGACCTCGCACGGCGGCGCAGCGGCGCACGCGGCACCACGCCGCGCCGCGAACCCGACATCCCGCAGATCGTGTCGGGACTCTACAACGGCATGACCACGGGCGCCCCGCTGACCATCGAGTTCGCCAACCGCGACACCCACTCGCAGGACTACGCCAACGTGATGCGCCACTACCGGCCCTCGCACGCCGACATGGTGGCCTGTCTCTTATACACATCTGACGCTGCCGACGACTTAATAG
>ERZ1694968.1068-NODE-1068-length-9921-cov-10.804480_pt1 | contig 9921 bp, 6 predicted proteins | sample MGYA00581610_ERZ1694968 | MGnify/ENA primary metagenome ERZ1694968 (study PRJEB42213, sample SAMN07424363) | human gut metagenome | biome: ENVO:00009003; feature: ENVO:2100002; material: ENVO:00002003 | host: Homo sapiens | place: USA | collected 2014 ... | reverse complement strand
ATCTAAGAGAAAAAAGTGAGTTTAAATGTTTTAGGGCTATTTAATAATTTAAAAAGAGATTTATGAAGAAAAAATTAGCGCTGCTATTTGGATACCTTTTTATAGGTATCGGGCTGATAACAGCTCAAACGCAGAAAGTCACGGGGACAGTGATTTCCGATGATGACAAACAACCTGTTGTAGGGGCTTCAATTGTTGTAAAAGGCACTAACTTAGGTACAATAACAGACATAGACGGGCATTTCACATTATTGAATGTGCCAAATTCAGCAAAAATATTACAAATCTCTTATATCGGTATGAAAACGGAGTCGGTTTCTGTTCAACCGACTGTTAGAGTTATCTTAAAGTCTGATACACAACTGATGGATGAAGTTGTTGTGGTAGGTTACGGATCAGCAAAGAAACTAGGGTCAGTAGTCGGTTCGGTAACAACGGTTAATAATAGCAAGATAGCTAATAGACCGGTTGCTAATGCCGGAGATGCATTACAAGGACAAGTTGCCGGTTTACAAGTATTTACTCCCAGTGGAGAACCAAGTGGAAGTGTTGTAATGCGATTGCGTGGAGTCAGCTCGATCAATTCAAATACAGAACCTCTCTTTATTCTCGACGGCTCACCTATATCATCCGGAGCATTTACAGCATTAAATCCGAACGACATCGAAAGCATGACCGTATTGAAAGATGCTTCCTCAACAGCTATATATGGTTCTCGTGCTGCTAACGGGGTAGTAATAATGACTAGCAAGAAAGGAAAAATGGGACAGAAAGCCCGTGTTAGTATCAATGCGCAATATGGCTGGTCGAGAATGACTGGGGATAACATAGAGATGATGAATACCGAACAATGGCTTAACCTGCAGGAAATGCTGGACCCGGGAAAAGCATACGATACTACATTTCAAAAACGGAAAAAGTTCTATATAGATAATGGTATATCTACAGATTGGGCGGATGTCTTCTTCGGAGATGCAGCTCCTACACAACAATATGATGTAAATGTGGTCGGTGGTTCCGAAGGTATCAACTATTATATTTCATTTGGACATTATGATACAGAGGGAATTATGGATGATTCTTCATTGCGCCGTGAGACTTTGCGCAGTAATGTGGAAGTAAAGGTGACCGACTGGCTGAAAGCCGGGATTAACGTGAACCTTTCCTATCAGAAATATAACACGACAACTTTCGGAACGGAAGCTAATAGCGTTTATAATAAAGCGTATGCTGCCCGTATTTATCGTCCTGACCAAACAATAAACGAAATATTGACAGACGAAGAAGGTAACTTTACAGGATATGGAAAACGATTGGACTATTTTGACGATATGGGATATTATAATCCGTATTACTTGGCAGAACTTCAACCGAATGACCGGAGTACGGTACGTATCAATGGCAATACCTTCTTTAATATAAACCCAATAAAAGGATTGAATATACGTACCTCGCAGGCAGTAGATGCCTTTGATTATCGTAACTCCCATAAAGCCTATCCGGAAGGCCCCTTTGAAGGGGCAGGGGTGGCGTCCGAGTCTTTCGAACGTTATTATTCATTTACTTTCACCAATACAGCGGAATATAAGTTCAGTCTGTCAGACAAGCATCTTTTTACCGTGTTGGCCGGACAGGAGTCCATTATCACAAAGAATGAGAATTTCTCGGCAACTTCTAAAAAAATGGTAGATTCACGAATGATGCTGATGGCAGCTGGAGCAGAGTCAGAAGTGCCGATACATTCGATGTATGACAAGGTTTTCAATTCTTATTTCGGCACAATCAGTTATAGTTTCGCTGATCGCTATTATGTCGATTTGGCAGCACGGCGGGACGGTTCTTCTCTGTTTGCCAAAAACAACCAGTGGGCAAACTTTTATTCTTTGGGAGCCATGTGGGATATGAGAAAAGAGAATTTCCTGCAGAACGTTTCATGGTTGAACAGTTTACAGTTGAAAGTGAGCTATGGAACAACTGGCAATTCCGGTATCAGCGCCTATAATGCGTTGGCATTGGTCGGCTCCGGTTTGCTGTATAACGGACAACCGGGTATTGCTCCTTCTACCGTCGGAAATGATAACCTGACATGGGAAAGCATGAAAACACTGAATGTAGGCATCAGTACAAGAGTGTTTGACCGCTTTTCTGTAGAACTGGAATTTTATAACCGTCAGACGGACGATATTTTGATGGGTTATCCATTGTCATACACTACCGGACATGGTAGTAGTGTGGAAAATGTAGCAAGTATGCGTAATCGTGGTTTCGATATTACTCTGGGAGTGGATATTCTGAAAACGAGAGATTTCTCATGGAGTGTCTCCGGAAACCTGAATTATAATAAGAATGAAATAACTAAACTGTTTAACGGATTGGATGAATATACTTTGCCTGATACCGGTTTGAAGATGAAGGTCGGCAAACCTTGGGGAGAATATTACTATGTGAAATGGGCAGGAGTCGATCCGCGTGACGGATATAATATGTGGTACGACAAAAATGGCAATCTGACGAAGAGTTACTCCGAAGAAGATGCAGTTTTTGTCGGCAAACAACGCTATGCACCATGGTCCGGTGGCTTTGGCACCCAGTTCGGATGGAAAGGAATTTCCGTCAGTGCCGACTTCTCTTTTATGCTCGGCCAGTATATGTTGAATAATGAACGCTTTTTTACAGAGAATCCCACTTTTGCAGGTTCGGACAATCAAACTGTAGAAATGCTTACGATGTGGCAAAAACCGGGAGATGTAACCAGAATTGCTACTCCCGACTCCCCGATGCAGTTTGATACGCATTTACTGGAAAATGCTTCATTTATGCGCATGAAAAACCTGACTGTCGGGTACACCCTTCCGCCCAAAGTGATTCAGAAAACAGGAGTAATCAGTAACGCCAGAATCTACTTTGTAGGGCGTAACTTACTCACAGTGACTAAATATAAAGGATATGACCCGGAAGTAGACAGTAATATTCAGTTGGGGAACTATCCCAATACCAAGCAATATTCTTTCGGAGTCGAACTAACTTTCTAAAAACATAAAGAATGGTGAATATGAAGAAAATATCTATAATAGCATTGACTATACTGACACTAGGAATGACTTCCTGTGATATGGATAAAATGCCATACGATGCTGTTCCTACAGAGGAAGCGTTAACAACCATAGTCGGTTTTGAAGAAGCACGTGCCGGTATCTATTCCGTATATTTAGGACTGACAGGAGGAAGTTATGTATTAGCTCCGGAAGTTCAGGCAGATGCCTTTAATGCAGTGGCGGATTTCTCTAATAAATATGGTGAGTTGCACCGTTGGACTTTCGAGAGCACCAACTCTACCGTAGAAACAATCTGGTCGAACTACTATGCCGCTATCGGACGTGTCAACTTCTTTATTGATGGGGTAGGTAAGATTGATGAGAACCCGGAAATCGAATTGACTGAAACCCAGAGACAACAGATTAATGTATATGAGGGGGAAGCGTATTTTACGAGAGCATACTGCTACTTTTATCTGGCTACCTTATTTTGCCGCGATTACGATGTGGCTACTGCGGCAAACACTCCGGGACTACCACTTCAGGTGAAATATGAGCCTAAACTTCCTGCTACCCAATATCCGGGACGATCTTCACTGGAAGATACTTACAAACAAATATTGGAGGACCTCGAAGAAGCCGAAGAACGTATAGAGACTGCTAAGTATGGCATTGCTGATTATGACAGGTATATTAATGGCGCATACGTGACAGTCAACACGGCTCCCAAGAATTGTGGGAATTATATCACGGTAGATGTAGTGACTGCCTTGAAAGCGCGTGTTGCCCTGCAGATGGATGACTATGAAAATGCAGCCAAATATGCAGGCGACCTGGTTAATTCGAACAGATATCCATTATCGAACACAGCAACAGATTTTGAAAGTGTATGGAAGAATGACAAGGGAACGGAAACCATCTGGCAGATTGCCATGACTAGTGCCGACGATGCCGGTGTACCTCTGGGGACTATTTTCATCGGTTATCCGACTACAAAGAAGGACTATATTCCTACACAAACACTGATTGACCTATACAATGAAAAAGATATCCGGCTAAAGACTTATTTCGGAAAATATCACTTAACCGTATCGTCAGGTAATGCAGCAGATATCTATTTCTTTAATAAATACCCGGGTAATGAATATTACAATGCATTAGGAAGTGAAACACGCTATTTAAATCAGCCGAAACCATTCCGAATTGCTGAAATGTATCTGATTGCCACGGAAGCTAATGCAAAGATTGGAACCGCAGCTGCTGTGAAAAAGGGTAATGACGCTTTGAATGCATTAAAAAAAGCGCGAATCGAGGGATGGACTGATGCAACCTACGATCAGGAAGCTTTATTAAATGAAATCATGAACGAACGGGAACGTGAGCTTGTAGGTGAGGGATACCGGTTGATGGACCTGAAACGTTGGGGGAAAGGTGTAAAACGTGGAAAACCGCAAAGCAAAGGACTGGTGCTTTTTCCGGGACAGGCAAGTACTGACGGACTGGATAAACCTGTGGATGACCAGCGGATGCTCTGGCCGATTCCTAAAACAGAAATGGATGCCAACCCTCAACTGGCAGGTCAGCAAAATCCGGGATATTAATCAATGAATAACGTAAATTATCAAACACTTGAGTAAAATGAACTATCTGAAAATATACACCTTTCTTCTGTGTGCCGTTCTGATCGCCGCCTGTTCGGACGATGAGGAACAGTTCAATTCCGGAGCGGCTACGGTAAGTTTGCAGGAAACAGTAATGACAGTGAAAGAGTCTGCCGGTTTATGCACTGTGCCTGTCGTAGTGACAGGAGAACATACCGGAACTATCCGCGTGACGTTCGAATTAAAAGATCATACCGCCAAAGAGGATGAAAACTATATTGTCACCACAAAGACGCTGCTTATTCCTGCCGGTCAGGAAACTATAAATTTTGAGTTTAAAACTGTTGACGACAAGGTTGTCAATGATGACCGCTCTTTTGATATTGAAATTGCCGATGTGAAAGGGGCATCCATTGGTACAAACAATCGTCTGACGGTGATTATCAAAGACAATGATTCCAGTTTTTATGAAACGCTTTCGGGAACCTGGATATTTACCGGAACAGCTTCTGCTACCAATGCTTCCAATGTACAAGTGGGATTCTCCGTAAAAGTGAATACCGCAGAAGAAGGTACGGAGGCATACGAACATTATCTGGTTTGCTCGAATAAGAATGGATTTGATCCGGATAATGACATTGAGTGGGAATTTAGCTGGCGTTTGCATTATGAATATGATTCGGCGGCGCAGAAAACCTATTTATCTATTGTACCGGGTGAAGATGTCGCTTCTTATGGTCCGTATACCATTCGTTTCAGGAGACTGGCATTAGACGGAAGTACTTCTGACGTATATCGTGGAGAATATGATGCCGAAACTAAAACAGTCACTTTCGAGAATGCCAATCTAATTGGTGATATGTATAAGGACGGACTGATACAAATACAGAAATTCAGGCTATTTGGCTGTAAAATGGAACACATCAGATAAAAACAAGATTATTAACATAACAAATAAAAAGAACTTATGAGAGCACTAATTGTCTGCATTACGCTGTTGTTTGCTTTGTTAACCTGTACTATGGCACAAATACCATCGGTTAAGGTGGAAGATACTAAGGGGGCACAAGTTAACACTGCATCCCTGGTTAATCACAAAACGCCTATGATTATTTCTTTTTGGGCAACAACCTGTAAACCTTGTATTCGTGAATTGGACGCCATAAATGAACAATTGCCCGATTGGTTGGAAGAAGCCAAATTCCGTGTAGTAGCTGTTTCAACAGATGACAGCCGTTCTACAGCTAAAGCGCGTGCATTGGCAGAGGGACATGGATGGGATGATTTTATCATGCTGTATGATAAAAATCAGGAATTTATGCGAGCTATGAATGTAAGCCTGACTCCACAGGTATATGTGGTGGATGCTGACGGGAAAATAGTCTATTCACATACCGGATATGCGCCGGGAAGTGAGCTGGAACTACTGAAAGCAATAAAAAAACTACAGAAATAGAAACTGTTATTATCCATAGATAAACGCAATGACATGACTAAAATAAGAATTCAGGTGTTGGCTTTGTTAGCATTAACATCGACATTGACCTATGCGCAGGAAGATAACAAGAAAGGTTATCTGACAGGGAGCTTTGAGACGAATACGATATATTACAAAGATGATAGTAAAACAGAAGCGGAATCACCGGAAGATCATTTCGGATCGAACAATTATCTGAAACTGGATTACTATCAGGGTAAGTTTGCCGTAGGTGTACAGTTGGAAGCCTATGAACCGGTACTGGTGGGATACCCGGCAGAATTGGAGAAAGCAAAGCTGACCAACTATTATGTATCTTGGGCTGATAAGGATTTTTCCGTAACAGCGGGTACGTTTTATGAGCAGTTCGGGAGTGGACTACTATTTCGTAGCTGGGAGGATCGTATGCTGGGATTAAATAATGCAGTGATGGGAGCACGTTTTACCTACAATTACAAGAATATTGTGGGGGTGAAAGCCATTTGGGGTACTCCACGTTTTGGTATGGACTTTTCCGATACACAAGTACGTGGCATAGATGTAAGTTTCTCCTTATCTGAAATGCTTAGTTGGCAAAATACGTCCTTGAGTATCGAAGGAGGGGCGTTGAACCGGTATGAGAAGATCAGTATTGACCTTGAAGAAGAAGGAGGAAAACCTTATTCGAACGGTTTTTCGGGGCGGGTTAATTTTGAACGCTCCGGATTTACGGCAAAAGGTGAATATGTAGATGGTGGCAATAAGTATTATGATTTCATTCATGATGACAAGCTTTATGCGAAGAAACGTGCCAATGCGCAACTGTTGGAACTGGGATATAGCGGTAACGGGTTGGGAATAAATCTGACCGGACGTCGATTGGAATGGATGAACAGTGAGATTATTGCCGGTAATGGTTCGACTTCGAATCTGTTGAATTATGTCCCGGCTATGAGTACGCAATATACCTATATGCTGACCAACTTGCATCCTCACACTCCACAAACAGGAGAGGTGACAAAAGCAATCAGCGGGGAGATGGGCGGACAATTGGATGTTTTTTATCATTTCAAAAGAGGAACGGTCATCGGAGGCAAACGCGGTTTGAAATTACATGCAAACTTTTCTTCCTATTATGCTTTAGAAAAAGAAGGTACAGCCCAAATAGGCAACTTGTCATTCCGTGATTTTAGTATTGATGTGGAAAAGCAATGGACGAAGTCATTCAAAATGAATTTGCTTTATTCCATGCAAGAATATAGTCCTTCGTACGGAGCGAATAAGGCGACCAACCTGTCGAATATTTTTGTAGCAGATTTACAATATAAGTTCACACCTTCTTTTTCAACTCGCATGGAGTTGCAATACCTAACTACAAAGGAAGATCAAAAGGACTGGATGGCGGCTCTGTTGGAAATAAATTTTGCTCCGGCATGGAGTATTTATGGAAGTGATATGTATAATCACGGCAAGGAAAAAATCCATTATTACAATGTGGGAGCCAGTTATGCCAAATCTCGTACGCGTGTAGCTTTGAGTTATGGTCGTAACAGGGAAGGGTATGTCTGTTCCGGTGGAGTTTGCCGGACGATTCCTAAATATACAGGGGCTAACCTGACTATAACGACTTCATTTTGAGTATATCGAATCATTTATTAATTAGAATATAGAATATGAGAAAATTTACAATGTTTTTTATGTCAAGTCTGATATGCATGTGCGGATGTTTTACAGCGTGCAGCGGCAATTCAGACGACAATGGTGAAGAGCCGGACAACGGCGAAGTGACAGGACCTATTACTTTGACTGTGGATAAAGCCAAGATTGAAGCTAACGGGACAGATATGGCGACTTTTACGGTGACTGATGCCAAAGGGAAAGTACTGACAACCTCTGAATATATGAAGAATGTATATTTTGAAGATGTTACTACCGGTGATTATCTGGAGAGACGGACCAATACGTTCGTGTCAGTAGAAAACGGGACTCATAAGTTTAAAGCATATTATCTGGACTGGGAGTCGGATGAAGTTTCCGTAACCGCACAGAATCGTAAGAATTATGAACTTTTCTATCGCAAGGTGGGTGTTTTTAAAATGACCGGGACTTGGTGTACCTATTGTCCGGCCATGACTTCGGCATTAAAGAAGGTGGAAGAACTGATGCCGGGTCGTATGGTGAAAATGGCTTTTCATTCTTCCAGCAGTTCAGCGACTGATCCCTTCCATTTGTCACAGACAAGCACCATCATGAGCCGTTTTGGAGCATCCGGCTTTCCTACCTGTATTTATGATTTAAAAGTGATGTCAATAGACAGGAATGTGAGTGCTATCAAACAGACATTACAAAGCCAAATTAGAAAATATCCGGCTACATGCGGAATCAAGGTAAATACATCCTATAATTCTTCTACTGGCGAAATTGCGGTAAATGCTGCATTGAAGTCGAGTGAGGGAGGAGAATATGACTTGGTTTATGTCTTGGTGACTGATGGCTTGACAGCATCCGGAGGAAATGAGACCTCGTATGACTATACGGTAAGAGCTATTTCCAACAATTACCTGTCGATGTCAACCAACGGACGGTTTACTGTGGATGCAAACCAGGAGCACACTGCCGCTACTTTCAGCATCTCTAATGCAAAGAACCTGAATCCTGCCACATCGCGTGTAGTGGTTTATGCATTACGTAAAGTAGATGACGCATATATGGTGGATAATATAACCGAATGTTCTATTAATGGTAGTATAGACTATCTCTATAATGATTGAGGCTTATGAAGAAATTATACTCGACAATTCTACCAATTGTAATGATCCTTTGTTTAGCAATGCTGTCATCTTGTTCCGGTAGTTCGGACGAAACGGAGAATGGAGGGACGGATGACGGCATTTTGCGTATTACGGCCGATAAGACGGCTATACAGGCAGACGGGGTAGAAAAAGTGACCTTTACGGTCAAACTGGGTACAAAAGATGTAAGTGAAGAAAGCACGATGAATCTGATTCTGGTAAAGGAGTCAGGAGAGGAAAATCTGGATTATGGTGTCCGTGCTTTCAGCACTTCAGTGCCGGGTACGTATGTTTTTAAAGCCCGCTATTATGAAGGAAAAGCAATGGTTAGTGAAAATGAAGTGACCGTTCAGGTTGCTCCCGTATCAGGAGGGACCAGCTACTATCATAAATTACTTGGAATGCAGTTTACTTCTGTCGGATGTCAGGCTTGTCCGGCACTTAGCACTACATTGAAAGCAATTCAGGAGGAACAACCGGGACGACTGGCTGTAGCTTCTTTCCACATGGATTTCGGAGGAATGACGGATCCCATGAGTACAGCAGCTACCAATAATTACCGGACTAATATTCTCGGTAATTTCTCGGGACTGCCCCGTTTCTTTTACAATCTGCGTAAGGGTACTAAAGAAATGATCAGTATCAAGAGCCAGATTGAAGAAGAGCTTCAGAAAGAATTAAGTAACTATCCGGCTTCTTGTGGGGTAGCTGTTGAGTCTGTGTATAATGCTTCTGACCGTACAGTGAAGATTACTGCCAAATTAACTTCCAACGTAACAAACACTTATCGTTGTTTGATTTATCTGGTAGAGGATGGAATCAAATACTTTCAAACGAATGGCGCAAATGATTATACGCATAATAATGTAGTACGTGCAGTGGTGTCCACATCGTTGAACGGCGATCGTTTCAATGGGGAAGTAAATGCGGGAGTGGAATCTACCATGCAACGATCTTATCAGTTGGAACCGGGATGGAATGTGGATAATATGCGTGTGATTGTGTCGATGTTGACAACGCTGGATGGGGGAAAAACT
>ERZ1694968.1066-NODE-1066-length-9932-cov-8.413790_pt1 | contig 9932 bp, 6 predicted proteins | sample MGYA00581610_ERZ1694968 | MGnify/ENA primary metagenome ERZ1694968 (study PRJEB42213, sample SAMN07424363) | human gut metagenome | biome: ENVO:00009003; feature: ENVO:2100002; material: ENVO:00002003 | host: Homo sapiens | place: USA | collected 2014 ... | reverse complement strand
CGAAGCACCGGCGGTCTGGTGAAGCAGATTTCCCAGCTGAGTTTGATGAAGTCCGTGGATATGAGATCCGCAAAAAGCTCCGGCCCAAGAAAAACACCAGGAAGGAACGGCCTGTCAAGGCCAATAAGGCGAAAAAGAAAGCAAAGAAGCGGCCTGAAAAAGAGCGGATGCCTAAACGCCCCGCCCATATCAAGGAGGAGAAGCCTCCCTGCGTCAATCCGGTGGCAGACTATCTGCCCATTGAGAAGATCGCCAACGGCATTATCTACACGAAAGACCACCGATTTGTCAAGGTGGTTGAGGTGGTCCCCATCAACTTCATGCTGCGGAGCGCACGGGAACAGAGAAATATTATCTACTCTTTCCTCTCATACCTAAAAATCAGTCCTGTTAAATTGCAGATCAAAGTGCTTACCCGGCGTGCCGACATCAACCGCCACCTGGACACAGTACGCCGTGAAATGGCGCAGGAGGACAATGAACAGTGCCGCTTGATGCAAGAGGACTATTTGGATTTTGTTCAACAGGTCGGCTCCCATGAGGCGGTTACACGACGCTTCTTTTTGATTTTTGAGTATGAGCCTTGGAACAATACACGGCGCTCCGAACAGGAAGATGAGGCAATTCAATCTCTCCAAAGTGCTGTCCACACGGCATCCAATTACCTGCGTCAATGCGGCAACGAGGTCGTTGTCCACGAAAACGAGGACGAATTTACCGTAGATGTCCTCTACAATTTGTTGTGCCGAAATGAAAGTGCGGTCAAGCCTCTGTCGGTGCGGGTGCAGGAAGTTGTGACGCAGTATCTCGACAAGGGGCGGGAGGGTGAGATTGACCGCATCCCGGCGGCTGAATTTGCTGCTCCCAAAAGCATCGACTTCACCCATGGACGGTATCTCTGTATAGACGGGCTGTACTATACCTATTTGCTCGTCCCATCAGATGGTTACAAAACCCAGGTGCCCGCGGGCTGGCTGAGTTTGATCGTCAATGCCGGTGATGGCATTGACCTCGATATGTTTCTTTCACGCCAACCCAAAGAGCGCATTATTCAGCGGGTCGGCCAGCAGCTCCGCATCAACCGGTCAAAAATCAAGGATGCCAGCGACACGAACACGGACTTCGATGATATAGACGGCGCTATTCGGAGCGGCTATTTTCTGAAGGAGGGCCTTGCGAATAACGAAGATTTCTATTATCTCAACTTGTTGATTACTGTGACTGCCCCTTCTGTGGAGGACCTGGAGTGGAAGGCCAGCGAAATAAAAAAGCTCCTGCTTTCGCAGGATATGGATGTCTGCACCTGCCATTTTCGGGAGGAGCAGGCATTTTGTTCTGCCCTCCCGCTGGTTTCCATGGAAAAGGGACTGTTCGAGCGTGGTAAGCGCAACCTGTTGACTGGAGGCGCGGCCAGCTGCTATCCGTTCACTTCGTTTGAGATGTGCGACGACAACGGAATCCTTCTGGGGGTCAACAAATATAACAGTTCCCTCATCATCGTGGATATTTTCAACTCTGCGATTTACAAGAACGCCAATATGGCGATCCTGGGTACCAGCGGCGCAGGCAAGACCTTTACGATGCAGCTCATGGCGTTAAGAATGAGGCGGAAAAACATTCCCGTTTTCATCATTGCGCCGCTGAAAGGGCACGAATTCCACCGTGCCTGTGCCAATGTAGGCGGGGAGTTTATCCAGATTTCCCCGGCCAGCCCGCACTGCATCAATGTGATGGAGATCCGCAAGGTGGATCGGTCTGTCAGCGAGCTTCTGGACGGACCGGGAATCCAGCTCTCCGAACTGGCCGCCAAAATCCAGCAACTCCACATATTCTTCAGTCTGTTGATCCCTGATATGTCTCACGAGGAACGACAGCTGTTGGATGAGGCTCTGATCCGCACCTACAATTCCAAAGGTATCACCCATGACAACGCCTCATTGGAAGACCCGGCCAATCCGGGCTGCTACCGGGAGATGCCGGTGCTGGGCGACTTGTATGAGATTTTGAAGGCCGCCCCGGAAACCACTCGCATGGCCCATATCCTCAACCGTCTGGTGAATGGCTCCGCCAGTACCTTTAACAAGCAGACCAATGTGCGGCTGGATAATAAGTACACCGTACTGGATATTTCCTCGCTTACTGGTGATTTGCTGACTGTGGGGATGTTCGTGGCCCTTGATTTCGTTTGGGACCGCGCCAAAGCTGACCGCACCGAGGAAAAAGCCATTTTTATTGACGAGTGCTGGCAGCTTCTTTCCGGCGCCGGAGCCACCGGCACCCGGCTGGCCGGTGATTTCGTTTTGGAAATTTTCAAGACGATTCGCGGCTTCGGTGGATCAGCGATCTGCGCCAGCCAGGACCTTAACGACTTTTTCAATCTGGACGAAGGCCGTTTCGGGAAAGGCATCATCAACAACAGCAAGACTAAGATCATTCTCAACCTGGAGGATGACGAAGCGGAGCGTGTCCAGGAAACCCTCCATCTCTCTGACGCAGAAACGATGGAGGTCACACACTTTGAGCGCGGCAGCGGTCTGATCTCTACCAATAACAACAATATCATGGTGGAGTTCAAGGCCAGTCCATTGGAAAAGGATCTCATAACCACAGACCGCAGGGAGCTGCGGGAGCTTTTGGAGCGCAAGCGCCAAGAACAAGCTGATTCCGCTTAAAAGGCATTTTCTCTGGGAGGTGCGGAAGCGCCTCCCTTTATTGCGCGGAGTAGTGTAAAGAACATGGTTGGATGCTTTACCAACAGACGGCGGGGCAGTACCGTCCTCCGCAACCATTTAGAATTTTATATGAGGTGAGTCCAATGTATCCGACAATAAAGTAATCAAACAATGAATTTAGAGGTGATATAAAGCGAGTTTAAGAGTTTCTTTAAGCAAGTTGGAGGCAATGAAGGCGACAAATGCAAATATAACACCCGTTTAGATACTTACGGCTGCGGCTGTCAACACAACTGTAACTACTGCTATGCCCGTTCATTGCTTCATTTTCGTGGATTATGGGATTCGGCGCATCCTCGTGTTGCAGATATTGAAAAGGTCCGGCGGAAAATCCGCAGTCTCCCATCCGGCAGCATCATCAGGCTTGGAGGCATGACAGACTGTTTTCAGCCCTGTGAACTTCACTACCGCACTACCTACCAGACCATCCAGGAGATGAATCTGTGCAGGGTAAGCTATCTCATCGTCACGAAGTCTGCACTTCCCGCTGCCCCGGAGTATTTAGAGATCTTGGACAAGGAACTGGCCCATATTCAAATTACCGTGACCTGTCTGGACGATACACAAACCGCCCAATTTGAAAAGGCCAGTCCTCCCAGCCAGCGTATCCGCGCAATTCAGGCTCTGCAAGCGGAAGGGTATGATGTGGCAATCCGATTAAGCCCCATCGTTGAGGAATACATGGATTTCGACAAGCTGAATGATTTGGGAATTGAGCGGTGTGTGGTTGAATTTCTGCGCGTCAATTCGTGGATCAGGCAGTGGTTTCGGGGTGTTGATTTCTCTAAATATACCGTGCGGCAGGGAGGCTACTATCATCTTCCTTTGAAAGAAAAGCAGCGGATCGTGGAAAAAATCCATATTCCGCAGAAGACAATCTGTGAAGATGTAACGGAACACTATCAATTCTGGAGGGATTTTGTAAATCCCAATAAAGAGGATTGCTGTAATCTCCGGAAAACGCATCATTGACAGTTCCAATACGCCTATAAGACGCCTTTTTTTCCTACTATTCTCGAAAAACGCCGGATTGACGCTCTAATGGCGTCTTTCCACAATTCCTATTTAACAATGCGCTTTGAAGGCGTCTGATTGGCGCCTTTAATAAAGGAGGTGAGCCCCATGAAGACCAGGGCTGAAATCTATGGGAACGAGGCTACGGACTTGCTACGGATCGTGACGATGTACCCCGGCCTCTGTGAACACCAGCTTCTTTGTTTTCACCCTGGCAAAGAAGATACTGCAAAGGCCCTGCTCTCTCATTTGGAGAGGCAGGGCCGCATTTTTCAAACAGACGGCGGTGGTTATTTCCTGGCAGGGCAAACACCAAAAACTGACCATGCGCTTGTCCGGGCAGTGTGGGTCCTGCTGGACTTCATCCGGCAGGTAGATTACCACGCTCCGGCTGATTTTCCCGTTAAACTCGTGTTTTTTGCCGACGGTGAATTATATGAGATTGCTTATATTGCCGCCGGGCAGGAGGCACTTGTCTGCCATGCTCTGCGGGGCAACAAAGGGGGAAGCCGCCGTATCATGCTGGTCGATACTCCGGCGCAAATCGCCCAAATCGACTGTCCGGGCATATCCGGATTTTGTACTGTAGACGAGGAAGGCCGGACAAATTATTTCAAGAAAGCAGGAGGCACATGATTGGATCGAAAACTAATATCCCACCGCATTGGAAGCATTCTCGACGATATATCCCGTCTGAGTAATGCGCTGTACGCGCTGGACACCACTGACATCCAGCGTTACCCCGACAACTATGAAACACTTTCCATAGATGCCGCTTTACGGGCAGAGCGGATTGCCTGCCGGCTGCGGCATCTGATTTATTCCAGCACAACCATCCGCAAAGGTGACTATCTCAAATCCGCCGGTGCAACGCACGGCATCACTGTCAACTGCGAGGACAGGGTGCTGGAGGTGACGCTGCCCTGTTTGCTGCCAAAGCGCAAACAGCGGCAAAGCGATGAGTTCCTGTTGGACCCGCTCTATTTTGTCCTTGATCAATACGCAAGAGAACACCCACTTCCGTATTACCGCGATTGCGTTGTCTGTTTCGCCCAGGTCTATGACCGGGCACTTCCCGACAGGCGGATACGCGATTACGATAATTTATCGGAAAAGCAATTACTGGATCTTCTCTCTTCCTTTGTGATGGCTGATGATACGGGCCTGTTGTGCGACGCCTATAACACGGCTGAACTGGGTGACCAGGATTGCACAAAAATCTATATCATGGAGAAGCAGCGTTTTCCGCAATGGCTGACAGAGCATAAAACGAGTCTAAAATCCATCTCGGATTTTTGACCATTTGAGGCCTTCTCCGGCCCGACATTCAGCGAAGCGGCTGAAACGCCCGTTTTTTCGGGCTTTTTTCACTCATGGGAAGGGCCGTTTTTACCGAAGTCCTCAGTCATTACGGTAAAAATCCTGTGCTTTCAAGGGAGGTGACTACTTGGGAAAAGCACCAACTATTTTCCACAGCCGGATACGCTTCCGTTCCGGCTTTTATCGCTGACCGCTATTTCGGGAGAGTTCCCCACCAGCCAGCTCAACCGCCTTCCCGCCAGCCCTTACTACTTGGAGGCGGTCGTGACTGCGCTCAAAAAGGCCGGACTGCTGCGCACCTACTACCGGGATCGGCTCCGGGGCTATCGGCTGGGGATCAAAGCCAAGTCAGTTCTGCTGGACGGATGGCCCGAGCGTTTTACATTCTGCCTTACAGGAGACGCAGAAACCAACCGGCTCAAAAGCGAAGCAAACCGGAGGTTTCGGCTCCACCGCCTCGCGGAAACCTATATCACTATAGGCAATGCCGGGGTACTGCTCTACCCGGATGAAAAGCCGAAGGTCTTTGCCCAGACCGGTTTTGGCGGCGAAGCTGTAACATATCCTGTGTTTTACAGTTCACGCGAAGTCAAGGAATTGGGGGCTGATGCCACCCAGATTCGAAGCTCCCGCTTCGCAGGGGTGCTGCTGGCCCCCACCGGCATCTTTGTGACCTACAATAGCGGGGGCGCTCTGATGAAGTGGCGCTACAAATCCGAACTGCGGGTAAAAACGCTCCTCTGGAACATTCTATGCCAGCAGCGTCTGGCCCAGCAGTACCGTGTCGAGCAGGTACATGGACTGGTATTGGGGGACAGCATGGATCTGGCCTACCAGATACTCACCAGTACCGGCGGGGCCAAGCATGACTACTTCATGCTGGACGGCAGCTACGACCACTTTTATTTCCTAACCAATGACCATCAGGGAGAGGTGATACTGGCGTTACTGTGTGACCCTGTGAAAACCGCGGAACTTGACCGCATTCTGTCACAGGGCCTCTCCGCCGGCAATCCCGGCAGTGCCATGGAGCAGGATGCCGCAGAGCCGGATGGAACGCCGGTGCTATTCGGTTACTTCTGCGATCTGCCCCGGATCGTGCGCTTCAACACCGCCCTCGAACTGATGGAACGCCCCGGTACGCTGATCTGCTTTGATTTTCAAGCAGATGTGCTGCGCCACTATTGCGGTGACCGGGTACACCTGCAAACCATTGACTTTACAAAATTCGAGGGGAGGTTGTTCCCATAAACAAAAAGAAACTGATCATAGGCCTGGCAGCAGCGCCGGCCGCCGTATTTGCGATCCTATACGCAGGTGGTTTCCTGGCACAGCTGTTTGGCAATTACGCGGCGTGGAAACAGGGCGGCGGCATTCCCGGAGACGGAACTTCTCCGGCGATGGCATCGCCCGATTTTTTTACCTGTCTGGCCTCCGTGTTTCGTCCGCCCTACGGAGTGTACGGTGTCCTGATTTGCATCGGCCTGTTGGCAATTCTGCTGCTCATGGTCATGCGCATGGGCTACAGCGATACCGGAGAATATGATTCTGACCGGAATTTCATTTACTCGGCCAAGGGCACCTACGGTACCTCCGGCTGGATGAGCCGCAAGGAGATGGCCGGTGTGTTGGATCTGGTGCCTGACCTGCGCAAGCATAAAGGCGTTGTACTGGGAATGCTGGACAACAAGGCTGTCTGTATTCCCGAAAATCCCCATATCAACGGCAATCTGGCTGTGTATGGCTCCAGCGGCAGCATGAAAACCCGGTCCTTTTGCGTGAATCGCATCCTTCAGGCGGCGGTCCGCGGAGAATCCCTGATCATTTCAGATCCGAAAAGCGAGCTCTACGAAAAATCCAGCGAGTATCTGCGGGATCAGGGGTACTGTGTCAAGGTGTTCAATTTAGTCAATCCGGAAAACTCGGACAGTTGGAACTGCCTTTCCGAAGTGGAGGGGCAGGAACTGATGGCGCAGCTTTTTGTAGATGTCATCATTAAGAACACCATCAACAACGGCAAGGGTGACCATTTCTGGGATTCCTGTGAGATGAACTTGCTGAAGGCCCTCGTCCTCTATGTGGACCAGAGTTATGCTGAACAAAACCGCAATATCGGAGAGGTGTACCGGCTGCTGACTTTAAGCGGCGAGTCCGATTTGGACAGCCTGTTTGAGAACTTGCCGCCCACCCATCCGGCCAAAGCGCCATACAGCTTGTATAAGCAGGCCAGCGATACAGTCCGCAGCGGCGTCATCATCGGCCTCGGCTCCCGTCTGCAGGTGTTCCAGTCGGAGCTGATTAAGAAGATCACCACCCGGGATGAAATTGACTTGGAGCTGCCCGGCCAGGAGCGGTGCGCCTACTTCCTTGTTACCAGCGACCAGGATAGCACCTTTGACTTTCTGGCAAGCCTGTTCCTGTCCTTCTGCTTCATCAAGCTGGTGCGGTATGCAGACAAGAACTGCGAAGGAGGCAAACTGCCGGTACCGGTGCATGTCCTGGGTGAAGAATTAACAGCCTGCGGCACCATTCCAGACCTCTCCCGCCGGTTAAGCGTCATTCGTTCAAGAAATATCTCTATGAGCTGTGTGTTTCAGAACTTGGCGGGCTTGCAGAATCGGTATCCTCTCAATCTCTGGCAGGAAATTCTGGGCAACTGCGACGCGCAGTTGTTCCTGGGCTGCACAGATGAATTGACGGCAGAGTTTATTTCTTCCCGCACGGGACTGGCTTCTGTGTCGGTATCCAGCAAATCCAAGCAGCTGGGTACCTGGCGTATCTCCAACTACACGCCGGAATACCGGGAAACCTCTGGTGTCGGCAAGCGTCCTGTCCTCACCCCGGACGAAGTTCTGCGGCTGCCTATCAAGCAGGCGCTGGTCATCATCCGGGGGCAAAAAGTTCTCAAGGTAGACAAAATGGACTATTCCAAACATCCGGAGGCATCCAAGCTCCGTTCCTGCAAGGCATCCGCCCACATCCCCGAATGGCGCAGGCTGGAACAGGAGCAATCGAAGCCCTCTGCGGCACAGCCAAAGCCGCAGGCCCCCGCGCCTAAAAAGCCAGTGAAGAAAAAGCCGAAAGCGGCCAGCACATCTACCGGCACCAAGCAGACCGCAGCCGTTCCAACCGCAGAGGCTCCGAATGGCATCATCACGACAGATAAGGACTCGATCCTTTCTTAATACAAAACATAGGAGGTTAATTTTATGGCAACCAAGAAAAAAGTATTGCTGGAGCAGGAAACTCCTGTTCCTGAAAACACCGCCCCCGCGGACGGTACCATTTCTTCCGCTGGCCCCCCGGCTGATGCGGCGGCGCCGCCTGACAGTGACGATTTGAGTGCGCTGCTGGCCTCTATGGATCAGACCAATGACAGCGCCTCTACAGATCAGCCTGATGGCGACGCCACTTTGGAAGGCTCTGACCCTCCCCTTGAGTTTATGGAAACGGAGGCGTCTGATGAGGCTGCCCCCGAGGATGACGGCACGGCCTCTGGCGCCCCTTCCGATTCGGATGAGCCTGCCGGATCGGCGGCCGGTGAGGATGGCGACGGTGAGGAAGAGACTCCTTCCAATTTGTCTGCTGAAGGTGCAAATGGCATCCCGGCGGAGACGGTTTCCGAAACTGCTGGGGAGCCGGCTCCCCCCAAGCCCAAGCGGGCACCCCGGCGGAAAAAGGCGGCGCCTGTGGAAGATCCCGTACATGGCGAGAATGAGGACTCTGCGGAGGCTCCGGCCGCTGAAGAGCAGGCTGTGGAATCTTCCGCCTCTGTTGAGAATACGGCGCCGCCTGATGAGGGAGAAACACCCATTTCAGAGGATACCGCTCCCCAAGAGGAGGCGCCGGTAGATACTGCGTCTGCTCTGCGCCGGACCGCCGTAACACACCGCAGTGACGCCTCTATCCTGACCATCCGTAGTCGTGAAGAGGTGGAAACACAGGAAGACCGCGAGGATGTCATTTGGCACGAGATCCACAACGCCTACCGCACCCGCCGCATCCTCACAGGTCAGCTGGGCGGCATTGAGCAGCTGGACAACCGCAAAACTGTGGCCGTAGTGGATTACAAGGGCTTCCGCATCATTATCCCCATCAAGGAGATGATGATCAATCTGGGCCGCAGCCCTTCCGGTCAGGAGTACGCTGACCTGATGCTGCGTCAAAACAAGATTTTAGGGAATATGCTGGGGGCGGACATTGACTTTGTGGTGCGCGGCATCGACTCCAAGACCCGCAGCGTTGTCGCAAGCCGCCGTGAGGCTATGATGCGGAAGCGTCAGACCTTTTATTTCGATTTGGACGCCGAGGGGAAGTACCGCATCTACGAGGGGCGTATTGTTCAGGCCCGGGTCATCGCTGTTGCGGAGAAGGTCATCCGCGTCGAGGTATTCGGCGTTGAAACCTCAATTCTGGCCCGTGATTTGGCTTGGGACTGGATCGGCGATGCCCACGAGCGTTTCTCCGTGGGCGATGAAGTGCTGGTCCGCATTCTCAATGTGCGGCGCAACAGCCTTGAAGACCTCGGAATCCGTGCTGACATCAAGAGCACATCTGAAAATACCGACCGGGACAATCTCCAGAAGTGCCGAATCCAGGGTAAATACGCCGGAAAAGTGACCGATGTACACAAGGGTGTGGTTTATGTCCGGCTTGCCAATGGCGTCAATGCGGTAGCTCATTCCTGCTATGACTACCGGATGCCCGGAAAGAAGGATGATGTATCCTTTGCCGTCACCCATTTGGATGTGGAGCGCGGCATCGCTCTTGGAATCATCACCCGGATCATCCGGCAGAATCTGTAAACCGAAAACCGCCTGGGAAGTATCAAATAACTGCTTCTCGGGCGGTTATTTTATTATTTCA
>ERZ1694968.1050-NODE-1050-length-10051-cov-6.915266_pt1 | contig 10051 bp, 7 predicted proteins | sample MGYA00581610_ERZ1694968 | MGnify/ENA primary metagenome ERZ1694968 (study PRJEB42213, sample SAMN07424363) | human gut metagenome | biome: ENVO:00009003; feature: ENVO:2100002; material: ENVO:00002003 | host: Homo sapiens | place: USA | collected 2014 ... | reverse complement strand
AGATGAGCGCTAGTCTCGTGGGCTCGGAGATGTGTATAAGAGACAGGTACAATTGTTGCAACAAAAAGGAGCCGTAGTGGCCGTCACAGGTGACGGTACCAACGACGCCCCGGCCCTGAAAGCCGCACAGGTCGGACTATCTATGGGAGACGGAACCTCCGTGGCAAAAGAGGCAAGCGACATCACGATCATAGACAACTCGTTCAGTAGCATTACCCGTGCGGTGATGTGGGGACGTTCCCTGTACCGGAACATCCAGAAATTCCTGTTGTTCCAGTTGACAATCAATGTGGCGGCCTGTCTGATCGTCTTATTGGGCTCCCTGTTAGGAACCGAATCTCCGCTCACGATCACCCAGATGCTTTGGGTAAACCTGATTATGGATACATTTGCCGCCGGTGCACTGGCTTCGCTGCCGCCTAACGAACGGGTGATGAAAGACAAACCCCGCCGAAGCGGTAAGGACGGCGACTTTATCATTACCCGCCCGATGGCTTACAATATTTTCGGTGTCGGTCTCGCATTCGTAATCGTTTTGATGGGATTGTTGCTCCACTTCCATGCACAGGATGGACTGACGCCGCACGACCTATCCTGGTTCTTCAGTTTCTTCGTGATGCTTCAATTCTGGAATATGTTCAATGCAAAAGCGTTTATGGAAGACCGCTCGGCATTCGCCAACCTCAAAGAGAGCAAGAGTTTCCTGACGGTGGCCCAGCTTATCATCGCCGGGCAATATCTGATCGTCACGTTCGGCGGCGAAATGTTCAGTGTCGTCCCGTTATCTTGGAAAGACTGGGGAACCATTATCGGCTCGACTTCTCTGGTTCTCTGGATCGGAGAGATAGGCCGGTTAATCGAAAGATGGAGAAAATAAATAAAAAAAGAGGGTTGCGCAAAAAACTGACGCAACCCTCTTCACTTACATCTAAATCATTAACAGAGATTCTTACTTCTTGTAAGTCTTATACCCATAAACAGCCAAGTCACCCAACTCTTCTTCAATACGGAGCAACTGGTTGTATTTCGCCATACGGTCCGAACGGCTCAAAGAACCGGTTTTGATCTGTCCGCTATTGGTAGCAACAGCGATATCGGCGATCGTAGCATCTTCAGTCTCACCCGAACGATGCGAAGTGACGGAAGTATAACCGTTACGGTGTGCCATTTCGATTGCATCCAGTGTTTCGGATAACGTACCGATCTGGTTCACCTTGATCAGAATAGAATTGGCACAGCCTTCCTCAATGCCTTTCTTCAGGAATTCTACGTTTGTCACGAACAGGTCGTCACCGACCAACTGGCATTTGCTTCCCAACGCTTCAGTCAACAGTTTCCAACCGGCCCAGTCGTTTTCGTCCATGCCGTCCTCGATAGAGTCGATCGGGTATTTAGCAACCAATTCGGACAAATAAGCGACCTGCTGCTCGGCAGTACGCTTAGCACCTTTGGCTCCCTCAAATTTCGTATAATCGTATACGCCATCATGATAGAATTCGGAAGAAGCACAGTCCATAGCGATCGTCACATCCTTACCCGGCTCGTATCCGGCAGCTTTAATAGCGGCCATGATGGAGTTCAAAGCGTCTTCCGTTCCATCCAAAGCAGGAGCGAAACCACCTTCGTCACCGACAGCCGTACTCAGGCCGCGATCGTGCAACACCTTCTTCAAAGCATGGAAGACTTCGGCCCCCATACGCAAACCTTCACGGAAACAGCAAGCTCCAACCGGACGGATCATAAATTCCTGGAAAGCGATCGGGGCATCAGAATGCGAACCGCCATTGATAATATTCATCATCGGGACAGGCAATACATATGCATTCGTCCCGCCGATATAACGGTAAAGAGGCAGGTCCAAATAGTTAGCTGCCGCCTTGGCAACAGCCAGAGAAACGCCTAACATGGCGTTGGCGCCTAAATTAGACTTTGTCTTCGTACCGTCGAGTTCAATCAGTTTATGGTCGACCTCACGCTGGTTCAGGGCGCTCATGCCCAGGATAGCGGGAGCAATTACATTATTTACATTATCGACAGCTTTCAGAACGCCTTTGCCACCATAGCGTTTTTTGTCGCCATCACGAAGCTCGATTGCTTCGTTTTCACCGGTAGAGGCACCAGAGGGAACAGCTGCACGGCCAAAAGCGCCGGAAGCCAAATGTACATCTACTTCAACAGTCGGGTTACCACGTGAATCAAGAACTTCTCGTCCTACTACTTTTACAATTTCCATACTTTTACTATTTGAGTTTTATCTTTCGTATAAATATAACAAAAGAGGACGAGGCTTTGTTGGGGAAAGGGGATCAATATTGTCTATCGCCCCATTTACAACGACATCGACAATTCGATCCGACATTCTAAAGCGTTCATAATGCGATAGAATGTTTATACATAACGAATCCCAAAAGGAAATGCCACCTCCCCTACTTTTTCCGAACAAAACTTTCCGGCTTTCAGATAAACGATTATCTTTGTTACACTATCCGGCATTGGATAGCGACCTAAAACCTGTCAAACTATGAAATCAGACATGTTTATTGATCCGAAATCGGATTACGCGTTTAAAAGGTTTTTCGGCACTGTGTCGAACAAGGAGCTTACAATCGGCTTCCTGAACAGCCTGCTTAACAAGGATATCAAAGATATCATATTCCACAACGTGGAAATGCAAGGCAACAATACTGATAGCAGGAAAGCTGTATTCGATTTGTTTTGTGAAGGATCGGATGGAGAGCTTTTCATTGTCGAAATCCAGAAAAAGAGACAAAAGTACTTCTCCGACCGTGTACTTTACTACGCTTCGTTTGTTATACAAATGCAGGCTGATATAGAAAGCGAGAAGTTCCGGTTGGCAAAGGAGGAGGAGAGAAGACGGTGGAACTATCATATCAACAAAGTGTATGTAGTCTGCTTTTTGGACTTCCGGCTCGATACGCGCTACACAGACAAATATCGTTGGGATGTCGTGCGCATGGACCGTGAACTGAAAATTCCGTTCAGCGAAACACTGAATGAGATCTACTTGGAGCTTCCAAAGTTCAACTTGAACTTTGAGGAATGCGATACGTTTTACAAAAAATTTTTATACACGATGAACAACATAGACATTATGGGACAGTTATCAAAAGAAACAATACAAAACGACAAACTCCTGCGAAAACTCAAAAGCGCTATCGAACTACAACGCATGAGCGCTAAAGAACGCTTAGCATACGAACTAAGCATTGCAGCCGAACGCGACCTGGCTGCCTGCATGGCTACAAGTTTTGAGGAGGGGGAGGAAAAAGGAATAGCTAAAGGCATCACCGAAGGAATGCGCAAAATCATCTTGAACATGAAGCAAGCAGGCATGGATCTTGCCACCATCGCCAAAACTGCGGGACTGCCGGAAAAAGAGGTAGAGGCGCTATTGAAATGAATTACAGCCTTGAAGGATCAAGAAGAACTGCAACGTAATCATATAACGAAGCCCTTGCAACCAAACGATTGCAGGGGCTTGTTTTTTGTCTGCCTCCGGTCTTCACAGAAGGAAGGGCAGAAGAACTTCTTATAATTTCATTAACTTTAGTATTAATATTCACCGCTTGTTCCCCCTCGCGGGGTAATTGGTCGCTCCCAAGTAACGGCTGCAAGGCCGGCTGTCCGGGAAATACCGCACGGTGATATTTAGAATTATTTGATTATAAAATGTCATATGTCTGTAAAGGCGGTACGTGAACCGCCCTTACGATAGACAGTATTGTTTTTTAGTATCAACCGTTATTTAACGATAGCCTTTACAGCTTCTTCACCTTCAACAGCTACAACTACGATACCCTGCGGAGCAGCGATTGTAGCGTTGTCAGAAGAAACAACCGTGTTAGCCACTACCTGGCCCAAGATGTTGCTGATGACAACTTTCTTGCCGGCAGCACCGGCAATTGTTACGTTGCCTTCGCCAGATACAACTTTAACTGTTGCAACTTCCACGTCCTCGTTAGCTGTTGCATCGCCTTCGCCCAATGTAACAACCAGAGCTTTTTCCACCTGATTTGTAAAGCCTAACTTACCGTTCAGGTTGTACAAATAATAATTCGGAGCAGAAATCGGTCTGATTACATAGCTGCTTTCAGAAGCTTTCATAATGTAGAACTTGAAGTTATCAACACCACCCAAGCATACATCTTCTTCTTCCTCTTCTGCAACCAAAACAGTCTCGCCGTTTACAGTCGTAGAGATTGTGTCAAGACCAGCCAATGTTGCCGGACGGAAAATAGCTTTCAAATCGCCATCACTTCCATCTACTTCTGTATAAGAACCTTCCAAAGCATAGTTTACATTATATACATAATCAGCCTTGTTAGCATCCCAATGAAGCATAGAATCCGTTGCGAAATACAAGAAGTCTCTTGCTTCTTCTTCACCATTACCTTTAGAGATATAGAAAGAATGGAAATCCTTGTCGATATCAGCTGTATCCAACCAGAATGTCATACCTTCGCCGATAATACCTTCCAAGATACCGTTCTTGTTCTGTTTCACAGCAACAGCACCTTCTTCGCTATTGAATGTAGCGTGACGTGCTACAGCTTCCAATGATTCAGAAAGAGCGTTAAAGTCAACCGTTACAGCTGAATAAGGAGCATTCAGTTCATCCAAAGTTGCAGAAGCAGCGTCAAAAACAGCAGTTGTTGTATTTACAGACCATTTGTTAGCATCATACTTAATCAGACCACTGTAATTTACTTCATCATTTCCAGCTGTAATATCAGTTTTGCCCAACTCAATCATAGCATACGTTCCATCTACATTTTTCTTGAAGAATACACGTTTGGCATCGTCTTTAGCAGTTGCAGCTTTATAATCACTAGTAACACCACCAAAATACTGCTTAGAATTATCGTTCTTCAAATTGTACAGCAAATAAGAAGTCGCAACGTTTACAACAGAGTCTTTCTGTTTTACATCTGTTCCGTCCAGATAAGCATATTTCATCTTATTTTTTACGCTTTCAGCCTTTTCAAACATCCACTGAACGCTATAAGCCGGATTGTTGATAGGAACAAAGTAAGGACTAGGACCTTTGTAAGCCATGTACAGCTTTTCAACCGTTACCGAACCAGTACCGTTGAATACCAATTCAGTCTGCTGGCTCAACTGTGCATCTGTCAATGCCAAGAAACCTTCGCTTTCAGTTGTCGGAGTCAGTTTGACAATCTGATATTTCCAGTTACTAATATCGGTCAAGTCCACAGAACCTGCAACAATACCTGTAACAGCAGTACCTGTGCTCAATGCAGCAGTACTGATTGCATATTCGCCAGCCTTGTCAGTCTTATACATGCTGACAGTGAAAGTCACGTTTGTTTCACGGTTTTTGAATTCGAAGTTACGTCCACTAACAGCAGAAACAACCCACTGAGCCAACGGAGCATTTACATCTACATCTTCCGGAGCTGCTACGGCTGCGCCGAATGCAGCAGCACCATAAGTCGGGATCAAATATTTGCCATACAAAGAAGCAGCAGCAGCAGTAGTGTTAGCCGGCTTAGTTCCCAAGAAAGAGATGTTGTAGATAGCAGCATCGTCTGCTTTCAATACGTCAGCAGCAGCAGCCCAAGTGTTGCTTGTTGTCATAGCCAAAGACAGTTTGTCGGCGTTACCGAAACCAACAGTCGTGATATAAGTCTTGATACCACCTGTAGTCAAAGAGTAAGCACCTACAAACAAGTTTGAAGCAGCCGTGTTGTCATTACCTTCAACTTTAGCAGAAGCCAATGTAATCGTATATTCACCTTCTGCATTCTGAGGATCGTCTTCTGAAACAGCAAAAACACCGTTCACGCTTGCAACTTTACCATCTTTCTTAACGTTGTTATCGGCCAACTTGTTACCTTTTACAGTTGTAAAGTCGTAGCCTTCACCAGTTGCAGCATCCAAGCCTGTGATACCAAAGTTCTTTTCCGGATTCAATACGATAAATGTGGCAGCTTCAACCTGTGCTTTTGTAAAGCCTGTTACCAACAGTTTCTTACCGGCAGCGTCAGCTTTAACAAAATACATACCAGATGTTGCAGGAGTAGAAATTACACTTACAGTCAATGCAGCATCTACAGTAGATGCATCTACAGCAATCATCTGATCTGCAAACGGATTGACATCCGGATCAGAAACTGCATTTGGGAATGCAAACTTGAAGCCTTGACCGGAAAGGTTGGCGTTCAAATCATCGACAGTGAGGTCTGTTTTAGCAACCCATGCTGTAGCTGCTGTTCCCGCAGCACTTACATCATATGTCGTAACGGCAGTTGAATTAACTTCAAATTGACCAGCCAAATTCAAAACTTTCAGTTTTGTAAAATCCAATCCTTTACCTTCTACAGTAAAGATGTTTGTAACAGTTGCAACATCTGTCACATTACCACTTAACGCATTACCATTTGCTTTCGTCACATAAAACGGTTTTCCATCAGCTTTCAATGTAAACGTAGAAAAGTCACCAATTGCATTGTAAGCATAATCAGCAATTTCAAACAAAGTAGCATTTTCGATAGCAAGATCACCTGTAGCATTATAAGTGGAAACAGCCGTTCCATTTACTTTGTAAGTTTGATCTACTTTGATGAAACCATTTGTGTTACCTAAGTAGAACTTTGCACCATTCTGCAGATCACCTTTTGCGGCTTCCGCTGTAGGAGCAGCGTTTGCAGAACCAAGCAACGCACCTACCATCAGTAAGCCCGCTGTCAAAAGAGTAGAAATCTTCTTGTTCATAATCTAAACTTTAATATTAATAATACAATAATTGAAATGTTCGTCCTATATATATGTACACGCGTTAATAATGTACACGTGTTAACTTTCGTATTTTGATAGCAAAAACGATCGTTTTTTTCGTCATTTTTTTCGCCTCTTTTTGGAGTTCGTGTTGAAAAGGTGGTTTTTTGTCCTTAAATTGCTATCTGATTGATAAGAAAGGATATAGAGATAAGATTTTTTTTCAGGAAAAGGGTTGTGGTTTTAAAAAGTATATGTATTTTTGTGGTGTAAAAATGACGAAAAGAAACGATCGTTTTTTTTCGTCATTTTTACATCCACCAAATAGCTCATCTACAGAGATTTATCCACAAAAATAGCATTCTAAAAATTCATTAATACCACTTTCGTTCAAAAATCGGTGCTTTTTAGGGAAAACCCCGATGCCTACTGTGTTTCGAAAGGGTGCTTGTCCGTCATTGACCCGATGCTTACCGGTCTGTTTTTTGAAGTTTTTCGGATTTTCAGTGAAAAACCTGCCAAAGTCCGCCAAGTCTGCCGGGGCCTTTTTAAATTTCGACGACCTGCTTTCCCCGTTCCGTCTTCCGGTAATAACCATTTCCTTCTGAGATGATTAGGTCATTTTTTTGCAGTTTCCGAAGGAATTTATCGACAGTCGATTCTGAAATTTCACGGACATTCGCTTCCTTGACCACGTCAATGCGTTTGAAAGAATCAAGAAGGGAGACAAACAAGTTGCGCAAATGGTGTGGAAACCGGAAGTGCACTTCCGACGAAGCACTCTGTAACGATGTAGCCACGACATAGGCATGTTGCAGACAAACCTTGCCGAGATGGAAGGCGGTGGCGAAATCATCGTCGCTGATCGTCCAGACACGCTCCGAGCAACCACTCTCGCCCTTGCGCAACGCGGTCAGTTGCATTCCTATGCGAAAAATAGCCAGACGATAGCGCAGGACCGTCGATTCCATGTCTTCGTTACCGAAAGAACGGACATTGTAGTACTCGCGCTCGAAAAAACGATCGAGGCGTTTACGTTGGGCATCACTAAATTTGACCCAGGTCGGAGAGTTGTCGAGAAAAACTCCGATATCGAGCACACGCTGCCCCCAACTTTCAAAATATTCGGATGCTGCCGGGCTATCGTCGGCCGAAGTCAACGGACGATAGGTCCCGCTTCCCGGTATGCGGTACATCAGAATACGGCTGAAGAGACCGTTTTCGGTCGAAGGGATCAGGCGGGGAAGCATGGCAGGAGTACCGCTCAGCAGTAGTGCCAAGTTGGGCCGTTTGACCATGAACGATCCGCTGCTTTTCGTCGAGCTGCCTACAGGTTCATGATGATACGACTTGTTCAGCACATCGTTATATTTGCCAAAATCCTGCGAGAACATGCTCAAGACCGTCTCCATCTCTGTATCGACCATGCAGGATGTGTAAGGATAGTTGGCTTCGAGCAGTTCCACGAGCCGGGCCTGCGTGACGTTACCCGTCAGCGCAAGGTTTCTCTGTTTCACCACCTTCGGCTTTGACGGAGCCGGACCGAGCGGCTGTTTGGAGGTCTGTTTCTGACGTTTATGCATCTTGTAGTTATCGTATGCTTCCTGCAACTCTTCATATTCTTCAACCTGGTGACGAGAATTGTCATAAATATACTGTTGCCAGGGTTCGAGCATCCGTTGCAGGGCAGCGATACGCCCTTTCCCACTTCCAGAACCGCCGGTTATGATCGAATAAAAGGCAGGTGTGTAATCGTGTTCGCCCAACGAACCTTTGACACCAGGAGACACGCTGCTCAGAAGCGTCAGCGAAGAAATCAGCAAAATGTCGCGATCCGTACGACTGTACGCACATTTCAATATGTCCGTGAGAAGAGGTGGCAAGTGATCGTAGATATTCTCGTCAAAGCAAGGAAGAAGGGTGTTATCCAGCTCTATATCATCACATTCGCCGTATTCTGCATCCTTTTGTGCCATTTTGGGAAAGGGGGTGGCAGACTTGGCAGATTTGGCAGACTTCGGGACGGAACTGGTCCCGTCCGGATGGAACGCACAGCTCCCATGCGAGGCACTGTAGCGTCGGTAGATGTCGTTTACTGTTGTCTCGACCTCGGCAGCCGGAAAGTCGGCCGAACCGTAGCGGCGGACACACTCACTGACAGCGTCGTAGAGAGAAAAGCCGGCATTGTTCAAGACAGAGGACAGCTTCACAAGATAGGAATGACGGTTACCGGCAACAAAAGTATTGCTTTGTTCATACTTGTCAATGTAGTTCGAAAGCCGCGTGCCGGAGCACACGCTTCCAGAGGAATGTCCGGAAGCGGCCTGAGGCTCCGGGTCAGCAACGGGGATTTCGATCGCTTCAGATTCTTCCTTATAAAAAGCGTTCGGATCATGGCCGGCGAAACAGCCACGGTTCGGATCTTTTCCACTGACGTCCACCTTCACGCCCGGAAGATCCACTTCGACACGGTGTTTGACGACTCCAAAGGCCAAGTTATGATTTTTCAAATCACTGTCAACCATTATGAAGAGCTTGACGCCGGTCCCGGAAGGGCTGACATGACCGGCTTTCACATACGAGAGCTCAGCCGCCCGGCGGAGCAATTCAAGGACGGGTATAGGCGAATCGTCTATATCGATCACCATGCAAGCACTATAGCGCACCATGTGTTCCAACTTACGACCTCCTTCCATCACGCCGCCGGCGACATAGAGGGGCAGTTTTTTCTTGTAAGCATCAGCTTCATCCTTCTTGCCGGCTTTGATAAGCCCACGCAGATAGGCGATCGGTCTCGCATACTCACCACTCTTCACCTTACCGATGTACTGATTCAAGGTCATCAAACTGGCGCTCCCTGTCTGGAACGCAGAGTCGAAGCAAGTACCTTCGACTTCTTTTTGTATTACCATACTATTGTGTATTAAATGAAAGGCTACAGTTCCCGCAGGAACGCTTCGTGCGGCTCTTTCGGTTGTTTATTCTTTCTAAGGTTCCCCCAAGTGCTCAACCAGGCAGGCGACCTGCTTCGGCGTATAAAGTTTCTGGAATTTCACCCATCCCGCAGCCAAAAGTTTTTCTTTCAGACCACGCGAAGTCCGTATCCATACCCACATCCTTTTATAGGCAGTCTCAGGGGGAGATTCCGGAAAATAAAGGAGCGCGAATTCGGTAACACCCATGGCTCCTTTTGCCGATATAAGCTCTATTTTTTTATCATTCATAATAATTTTGATTTAAACATTCTAATACATTATAAATGTACGATATTTTTTGGTATCATGCAAGGAAT
>ERZ1694968.1047-NODE-1047-length-10054-cov-6.473447_pt1 | contig 10054 bp, 7 predicted proteins | sample MGYA00581610_ERZ1694968 | MGnify/ENA primary metagenome ERZ1694968 (study PRJEB42213, sample SAMN07424363) | human gut metagenome | biome: ENVO:00009003; feature: ENVO:2100002; material: ENVO:00002003 | host: Homo sapiens | place: USA | collected 2014 ... | reverse complement strand
TGGAACAATATAGAATTATAGTATCATGAGTGTAGATAAAAGTCCTGTCTACGAGGTAAAAGCGGTGCCCGTAGAAAAAGTATATGCAAACGATTATAATCCGAACGTCGTTGCACCGCCCGAAATGAAATTACTTGAACTTTCTATCTGGGAAGATGGCTTTACAATGCCATGTGTATGTTATTATAATAAAGAGGAAGACCGTTATATTCTAGTGGATGGTTATCATCGCTATACGGTATTGAAAACTTCGCAGCGAATTTATAAACGTGAAAACGGGCTGCTTCCGATTGTGGTGATTGACAAGGATTTGTCGAACCGGATGAGTTCTACTATACGTCACAACCGCGCTCGTGGGATGCATAATATAGAATTGATGTGTAACATCGTTGCGGAACTTGACAAAGCAGGTATGTCCGATCAATGGATTATGAAGAATATCGGTATGGATCGTGATGAATTATTGCGCCTGAAGCAAATTTCAGGACTTGCTGATTTGTTTGCTAATCGTGAATTTAGTATTCCGGATGAAGTAGCACCCACAGAAACGGAACGAAAAACGTTATAATCTGATAGCTATTTATATACAAAAATTGAACATTCTACCATTTAGGCATGGATTATACAAGTTTTCGGCTTTTTTATTGTGTAAAATAGTCGTTTCTCTTGTCTGATTTATGCCTGGATTGTATCTAAATGATATGAAAATCTATTAGTATTTTCCTATCTCTTTATTTTATATTTCGTAATCCCTTGATTTGTAGTTTACATTAATAGTCTTGTTTTCAGACTCGGATTATCTGTAACAGAAATGAAATCAACGGACTATGGAAGCTCGGATGATTATAAGTGATAATACCAGGATTACTGTTCTACAACTGGCTTTTGACAGGCTGGCTGTGCGAGTAGAGGTGTTATTGGAAGCAAAAGATAATTTTGACGAAGTTTTTGAAGGGATTACATTTAGTAATATTCCTAATCTGGTACCTTTGACAGAAAACTATGTAGCGGATAGTGAGGAAGCGGCAGTAAAATGGAAGGAAATTACATAACTGTACGTCACTTCAAAATTGATATACGACACATAGATACGAACAGTGTGTTACCATTCTCTGTTTTACCTTTAGTGTCAGGATCTTCCAGTTCGTTTGTCAGGAGGAATAATTCTTACTTGATATCTTCTTTGGCTTCATTTCCCTAACTTTCTCGAAACGAGAGCCGCTTCTTGTAAAGTGAAAGGAACCTCACCACGTAACCTTCTATACACGGCTTCTTTGCCTATATAGAGAGTATCCATTAACATATCTGCCAGTTTTTCTTTGAGTGGAAGCTTTTCTTTCATCACTTCTATCAGGTTTGTATTCGGGTCATTTGTTATCATAACAGTTTGAATAAGTTGTTCTTTAGTATTATAAACATTTCTCAGTGATGAGTTGTTTCGGAAAGTGAAACTATTTAATTAATCTTTTTTCAAAAATATCCTTCTTTAAAATTGTATATTTTGAGCAAATCGGTTACATTTGTGTCCATAAACAAAACGGAGAGACGGTGTCTCTTTAGTAAACAATAGAAAAATATATAATGAAAAGAATATTGGTTAGTGGCGGAGCCGGATTCATTGGCTCTCATCTCTGTACCCGGCTTATAAACGAAGGTCATGACGTGATATGCCTTGATAATTTTTTTACAGGATCAAAAGATAACATCATGCATTTGATGGATAATCATCATTTTGAGGTGGTACGACACGATGTCACTTACCCTTATTCTGCTGAAGTCGATGAGATTTATAATTTGGCTTGTCCGGCATCTCCTATCCATTATCAACATGACCCGATTCAGACTGCCAAAACATCTGTAATGGGAGCAATTAATATGTTGGGACTGGCAATGAGATTGGATGCTAAAATATTGCAGGCTTCTACCAGTGAGGTATATGGAGACCCAATTGTTCACCCGCAACCGGAAAGTTATTGGGGAAACGTGAATCCGGTAGGATACAGATCATGTTATGATGAAGGAAAACGCTGTGCGGAAACTTTGTTTATGGATTATCATCGTCAGAATAATGTGCGTGTGAAGATTATTCGTATATTCAATACGTATGGTCCACGGATGTTGCCGAATGACGGACGAGTCGTTTCTAATTTCATTTTACAAGCGCTACATAATGAAGATATTACTATTTATGGAGACGGGAAACAGACACGTAGTTTCCAATATATTGATGATTTGGTTGAAGGGATGATACGAATGATGAATACGGAAGATGAATTTACGGGACCTGTGAATCTTGGAAATCCAAATGAGTTTCCCGTATTGGAATTGGCAGAGAGAATAATTCGTATGACCAGTTCTTCTTCGAGAATTGTATTTAAGCAGTTGCCGGATGATGACCCGAAACAACGTCAGCCGGATATCACACTGGCAAAAGAAAAACTCAGCTGGCAGCCTACTATTGAATTGGAAGACGGGCTGAAGCGTATGATTGAATATTTTAAAACTGTCTGATGCATAAAATAAGATAATTATGAATATGGAAATAAATCCTTCTGAATATAAAGTCCTTATTGTGGACGATGTAATATCAAATGTCCTTTTGTTGAAGGTCCTTTTGACTAATGAGAAATTCAATATTGTAACTGCCGGTAACGGCACGCAAGCATTGGAACAGGTGAAGAAGGAAAAACCGGATTTGGTGTTGCTGGATGTAATGATGCCGGATATCAGTGGATTTGAAGTGGCTCAACAGATGAAGGCATATCCGGAAATGTCTGAAATTCCTATTATTTTTCTGACTGCGCTGAATAGTACGGCGGACATCGTAAAAGGATTCCAAGTAGGAGGTAATGATTTTATTTCGAAACCTTTCAACAAGGAAGAATTGATAATTCGTGTAACACATCAGATTTCGCTAGTGGCGGCTAAACGAATTATTGTTGCACAAACAGAGGAATTACGTAAGACAATTATGGGACGTGATAAACTCTATTCTGTGATTGCGCATGACCTACGTTCGCCAATGGGGTCTATCAAAATGGTACTGAATATGTTGATTCTGAACCTGCCGAGCGAAACAATCGGCGAGGAGATGTATGAGTTGCTTACAATGGCGAATCAAACTACTGAAGATGTATTTTCATTACTTGATAATCTGCTGAAATGGACGAAAAGCCAGATTGGCAAATTGAAGGTGGTTTATCAGGATATCAATATGGTAGAAGTTGTAGAGGGGGTAAGTGAGATCTTTACAATGGTAGCCGGCTTGAAGAATATTAAGATTGTGCAGGATGTACCTGTTGCAGATGTAGCTGTTCGTGCTGATATTGATATGGTTAAAACGGTAATCCGTAACCTGATTAGTAATGCTATCAAGTTTAGCAATGAGGGGGCGGAAGTGGTGGTATCGTTGGCTGAGGAAGACGGTATGGCAATCGTTAGTGTGAAAGATAGCGGATGCGGCATTGATGAAGAAAATCAGAGGAAGTTGCTTCATACGGATACGCACTTTAGTACCTTCGGTACAAATAACGAAGAAGGTTCAGGACTCGGATTGTTGTTGTGTAAGGACTTTGTTATCAAGAATGGTGGTAAACTCTGGTTTACTTCAAAGAAGGGAGAGGGATCTACATTTAGTTTCTCAATTCCATTACTGGAAAAATAGAATATGAAACGGTAATTTATAAATCATGAACGGTGAATGTTTTGTGCTTGTATGCAGCATTCACCGTTCATTTTTTATTCAATCATTATCATATTTATGCTCATCGTTTGCAGATTGCTTTGAAATCGCAGTAACTACACTTTTTAATATCTTCTGTTTGAGTGAAAGGTTCGTTTTCACTGAAAATCTCTTCTAATAATGTTTGTAATCGCTTGCGGAACTCGTCTTCGAAAAAGGTGAAGTTATTGACCGGTATCTTTGGCTGGCGGGGTTCTCCCATTTCTATAACAGGTGAGTAACTATCGGAAGCTGCCCGGTGAATATAGAGCAGGGCAGGAGCCACTTTCAATGTTTGTTGCCGGCACATAATGGAGGCATACAGGAAAGTTTGGAAGATATAGTTCGGACGTGTTTCCGAAGGGGTGAATAATTGTTCGATATTAGCCGGTATCTTGGGGTTTCCTCCGGTTTTATAGTCAACAATCCGTAATGTGCTTTCTTTGGCATCCATGCGGTCTATGGTTCCGCCCAAGCGAACTGTGAAGGGACCTAGGTCAGTTTGAATAGTTATCTTTTCGGAAACAGCTTGTTCCATAGCAACCATTTCGAAAGGGGCATATTGGAGGTCATTGCGTAATAGTTGTCGCAGATAGGAGGTGATTACTTTGGAATTAATGAGTTGTACACCGTTATATTCCGGTTTTTCTTCCGGCTTAACCTTGAAAAATTCTTCTTTGAAAGCCTGATCAACGTAACCTTGTAATTTAACATCGTTACGTAATAAGCGTTCAAGATCCTCTTTCTGTATCATTTGCCCATTGGATGTCAGTTCAGTATAAGCTAGTTCGGCAGAGCGGTGAAAGATTGTTCCGAATAACGCGGAGTCAATTTCCGCACTCACTTCTTCCGGTGTTTTTAATCCGGCTATATAGCGGAAGTAGAATCTCAAACGGCAGTCGAGATATGTATTGAGGGCTGAAGGAGAGAGAATGAGGGACTTAGGATTGGTAACGTCATAGATATGGTATAATCGTTCTAATATTTTCTGTGTTTTTGGTATTTCTATTTTTGGGGTACTTTGGGGAGATTGTCCGGCCTCTAAATATTCACGAGTAATCTCATGAGGACCTTCTACTAATAATTGTAGCATGAAACGGGACTCCTCTCCGCGATTCAGGCCGTCGGAAGAGGTATTGTAGAGCAAGGTGATATTTTCTGCCCGCTGTATCAAGCGATAGAAATAGTATGCGTAGACTGCATTTTTGTGCTCAATAGTCGTCATGCCGAAGGCTTTCCGAAGGTTATAGGGAATAAAAGAAGATTCTCCACCGGTTTTAGGAAGTTGTCCTTCATTGAGCGAAAGCATTACAAGATTACGGAAGTCAAGGTTACGTGTTTCAAGTACTCCCATAACTTGCATTCCAATGGCAGGTTCTCCGTGGAAAGGTATGTTGGAACTTGTCAGTACTTTACTGATTAATCTTTTCAGTGTATGGGTCTGTATATTTAATTCTCCACTTTCAATCAAACTGTATAAACGGTTGATTTTCAAAAAGCTCTGAAAAAGAGATTCACGATATAGTTGGTTGAATATATCGTTGTATTCTCCTTCTTTACGGTATAGGGTAGAGATATCTTTGATAAGTCCGATAAGATAATCACATAGCTCCTTGATACCGTTACGGGGAGTGAAAAGATTAGCTAGAAACTCATCTTGTTTCAATTCCGAGGGAAGCGGATAGAAACGGTTGGTTTTTGTAAGTTCCCGTTCTATTATATCTGCTTTTGTCGATAATTGGCGGGTATATGGATGTTTTAGTATAGCTGATACGGTTTCGTAGGTGAAACGACCGGTATCAAAACGGTAGCCATTGGTTTGTAGTTCCATAGCCGCATTGATAAAACTATAAACCGGAGTTTGTGCCAACGGGAATCCCATTGTGATATTGACATTCTTCACTTCTTCCGGGATAGAATGGAGTACGGGAAGCAACAAGGTTTCATTGCAAAGAACTACGGCATTTTCTTTTTCATTATCGGATGAGAAAGTAGTACGTATCCATTCGGGAAGGAAACGTGCTTGCGCATTCTCAGTAGAAGCGGAGATGTAACGTATCTTCTTCGGTTTCTTTAGGGAGTCAAAGTAGCTGGCAGGCAGTTCGTTCGGGAAATCTTTCAGGTTGCGGTTAATAAATTCTCCGGCCTCATGTTTTTTGATTTGTTGGGTATAGAAGATGTCATAATCCCAATAGAATATTGCTTTATCTGCTTTTTGCAGTTTTCGGAAGAATTCTTTTTCTACTTTATTCAACACATTGAAGCCGACAAATATATATTTGTCGTATTTAAGTTGATCTGTATCAAGTTGTTCGATAACATTGCGATAAAGCATTCCTTCATAAGCAATGCCTAACTCAGTTAAGTTTTTCCGGTAATGGTGATAGATTGTGCCTAACTTATCCCAAAGAGATATGAATTTCTCTTTGAGCTCCGTGCGGCGCTCAATGGAGAAATTCCGGAAGAATTGTTGAATTGCTTCTTCCTGTTCTTTATCTAGAAATTCGTAGTCATCCATTAGACTTTTTAAGTCTTGCAGATTGCTGAAGAGCTTATCTGCATCCACCAAATTTTTGTCTACATCATCAAAGTCACTGATTAACAGTTCTCCCCAAAAATAGAAGTCATCTAATGTCTCCTGACTTTCTGTTTCTTCCTTGAATACTTTGTAGAGTTCACAAACCAATCGAATCGGATCACCGGTTTTCTGTACAGATAGCTTCTGAAACAGATCACTGATACTCATAGCGGCAGGTGACCATATCGGTTGATCGGATTCTCCCGCCAGATATTCATTGAAGAACAGGTTGGCACGTTTGTTAGGGAAGATGAGTACTGTGCGAGAGAGGTCATTTCCTATTTTGGCATATAGGTCATGAGCTACTAATTGGAGAAATGATTGCATATTGATTAAATCGTTTTTCTAATTCATATTATTGTAATCGGAGTTCTGTCTTATACTTTTTCTATTTTTTCTTCATCTACATACCACAGGTATCCGGTAATATTCTTATAACCCATTTTCGTCAACAGTTGCATATATCCTTTCACTTGTTTATTGTATTTAGGATTTTCTTTACCAAACTTAAAATCAACCACAACAACCTGCCCGTCTTTCATCATTACACGGTCCGGGCGACGAGTTTGTAATATTCCTTTTTCCTTGTATATAATGGCACATTCATTAAACAGGGTCCATTCTCCGGAATACCAATCTTGTATTTCGGGAGATGAAAACGCTTTCTGTACAACTTCACGTACTGTATCTTCTTTTTCCTGGTCTCTAATAACTCCTTCAAAGATTAATCGTTCGATAGCCGGATCAATATCATCGGCTGTTTCAATGGCAGAAAACAGAGTATGCAACATACGTCCGCGATTGATGAAACGGTCGTCCGAATCTTCTTCTTCGATTCCTTGGATAAAGTCCGCAGAACGATTGGATTGCCGGAACTCGATGTCGTGCCGCATGGACTCCATTTGAATGGGCAATTTTTCTGCTTTTTGGGTTAATTTATTAGTGGAGGCTTTGACCTTTTCTTTTTCGGACGGACAGAGTTCTCCTTGCTCATAACAATCTTCTTCCCATTCGATTCCTTCTTTGAGGGCAACCATAGGAAGAGTATTTGCTAATAGTTCGGACATTGTTCCTTTTTGCCCTTTTCTGCTCCAGATTATTAGATTTTTTCCGGCACGGGTAAACGCTACATAGAGCAGGTTCAGGTTATCCACCCAAAGTTGGAGGCGTTCATGCAGATAATCGTTTCCGTAGATAGATTCTGCCATTTGCGTGGAATAATTAATAGGAAGAATATCTAAAGCATTGAATGGCGCTTCTTGAGGAGCACACCATACCAGTTGATTATTCGTTTCATTCTCTAATTTCCAGTCACAGAAAGGAAGAAGCACGGTATGAAATTCCAATCCCTTTGATTTATGTATGGAAAAAATCCGGATCCCTTCGATTTCTCCACTGGGAATTGTTTTGCTACACAAAGTTTCGTCCCAATAGCGAATGAATCCGTCGAGTTCAGAAGAATTATTTTGCAAATAATCTGTTACTGCATCAAAAAAGGCAAATAAATAAGCATCTTGTTCTTTGATGCGATTCATCTCGAACAAGCTGAATAATTCTTCCAATAACTCGTAGAGAGGCATTAACCGGAACTCTTTTATTTTATCAAGAAATGCCGTAGGAAGATAGCTTTCGGTGGGAAGAAGCAAGAGGGTATTCCAATCCAGTCCTTTTTGTAAGACCTCATTCTGATAGGCTATGGCAAGTTGGGCCCGTGCTATCTTGTTGTTTTCATCCGAGAGGTAACGAAGAGCATCCAGCATCATGCAGATAGCAAGGGAAGCGTCAAGACGGAAGGCTTCGTCTGACACTATTTTGTAATGCAGCTCCTTATCAAAGTAATCTGCGATGCGGGGAATACTTTTATTCTTTCGTACTAAAATAGTTATGTCGTTCAGGTGGATACCGGAAGCGAGCAGATGTTCGACTTCTTCTCCCAGGCTGATAAGTGTCTGTTCGGTATAGTCATGTTCTTCGTCCGGTTCGAGGAAAGAGGCTTTGACATAACCTTTTTGGGTGTTTAAGGGAGATTCTTGTACGACGTCTGCATATGCCTTTTGCAGATCTTGACAATCTTTGTTGAGCTGTTTTTTATAAACTCCATTCAAATAATCAGTAGCGGCCGTAAATATATGATTGTTAAACCGGATGATGTTCGTTTCACTTCTCCGGTTGGTTGCCAGTGTTTTGACGCGAATCGGGAAGTGGTCGATATGGTCATTTAACCCGTTGAGGATTCCCCAGTCGCCATTACGCCAACGGTAGATTGACTGTTTGACATCTCCTACAATCAAGCTGTCGGCTCCCTGGGATAATCCTTCGAGCAATAACAGTTTGAAATTACCCCATTGCATCCGGCTGGTATCCTGAAACTCGTCAATCATAACATTGCGGATGTTCGTTCCTATCTTTTCGAATACGAAAGAGGAATCACCGTCTTTTACTAATTGGTGGAGCAGGGCATTGGTGTCTGAGAGTAGGAACCGATTATTTTCCCGGTTTAACTCGCGTACTTCTTCGTCGATATTGGCGAGAAGTTGTACTTTGTTGAGATGCTGCAAAGACAGTCGGCAACTATTCAGTAACAGGTTATTTTTTGATCGTAACTTTTCTGCATCTTCCAAAATCTGCATAAGGCTGGAATTGGCTAAAGCAATAATGTCTGCATAGCGTGGAGACGTTTTTGTAGCCCAGTTTTTGGCATCTTCCAGACACTTTTCTACTGTAACATTGCGAACATCGTTACCTAAAATACCGTTGTTGAGCTTACGGAAATAACTTCCGATTCCTCGTGAACCGTTTTTCAGATCGTCAGCAGTTAACGCATGTCCGTCTAATTCTCCTTCAAACTGATCATAGAATCCCTTCATTTGTTCCAAAATCTCAGTCTCCAGTGCTTTCAACTGTTTACGGTATTCTTTAATGGTATCCGGATTGCGTAGCCGATGACGGAGTCCTTCTCCTTTTTCTATATATCCTTCATCGAATATATTACGGCCGAAATTCTTGACTTCGTCCGATACGTTCCAACGTTTGTCGTCTGCAATCCGCTCATTGATATAATCCAGTAGCCATGCGAGGACAGGAGAGGTAGGGCCTAATTTCTCAATCATACTGTCTACCGCTTCACTAAGCACTTCCGTATTGTTCAGTTCGATATTCAGGTTAGGGCTTAATTCCAGTTCGCGAGCCAGATTGCGCATAACAGACTGGAAAAAAGAATCTATTGTTTCTACCCGAAACCGACTGTAGTCGTGTAACATATAACCAAGGGCAATGCTTGCTGCTTCCCGTATTTCCTGCTCTGTTTTTCCCGTTTCTTCTTTGATACGGTTGAGATAGGCTTCGGATCCTTTGTCTCCTGTCTGAATACCGTACAGCTGACTAAGAATACGTTCTTTCATTTCTGCTGTCGCCTTATTAGTGAAGGTTACGGCAAGAATCTGACGATAGGCTCGCGGGTTTAGAATTAATAGTTTGATATATTCCACGGCCAGGGTAAATGTTTTACCTGAACCGGCGGAGGCTTTATAGACTAAGAGTTCACTCATTATTTAATGATTGGGTGTTATATAAGACAAAAATAATGAAAGTAGTAGAAGAAACGAAATAAAAACATGATAAAAAGATTTTTCCTTAGTATATTTGTGCTGTTGACTATATCATCATTAGTAGACAGAGTGATAATAAAATAAAAAATAGAGGAGAGGCGTTAGTAGTTTTCCTGTCTCTTATACACATCTGACGCTGCCGACGAC
>ERZ1694968.1035-NODE-1035-length-10171-cov-7.908363_pt1 | contig 10171 bp, 7 predicted proteins | sample MGYA00581610_ERZ1694968 | MGnify/ENA primary metagenome ERZ1694968 (study PRJEB42213, sample SAMN07424363) | human gut metagenome | biome: ENVO:00009003; feature: ENVO:2100002; material: ENVO:00002003 | host: Homo sapiens | place: USA | collected 2014 ... | reverse complement strand
GTGTGGAATTATTCCACACTCCCCGCCACAGTTCTTTTTCTTTTCAACGACTATTTCTTTTCATCCGGCCAGGGACAAGGTTGTCCGGTAGCCTTGAAAGTTGGTCGCTGTGCATCTACTTTTCGCAGATAGTTTCCCAATTCTTTAGAAAGCCTTTTCACGATGTCAGGATGCTGTGCACTTAAGTCGTTGCTTTCACCTATATCATTAGGGATATTGAATAACTCTTTCTTACCGGTTCCGTAATAATAAATCAACTTCCAGTCGCCATTGCGAACTGCACAGTTAAAATTGATTCCGGGACCGTCATTCCCCCAGTTATTGGGCATATTCCAGAAAAGACTGCGTCCTTTAGAAGGATTTCCCGTTTGCTTCAATAGGGGAATAAAACTGATCCCGTCTATCGGCTGGACTGTTTTATACTTCTTGATTCCTGCCATTTCGAGAATGCTAGGGTAGAAGTCTTCTATCAATAAGTAATTGTCACATTTGCTACCCGGCTTCACCACTCCCGGCCAACTGACAATCATCGGTTCACGAATACCTCCTTCGTAGGTAGAACCTTTGCCGCTATTCAAAGGATGATTCTGTGTATGTAACTTTCCGTCACGCCAGTAGGATTCGGCTGCAAGTCCTCCGTTATCACTCATAAAAATAATAATTGTATTGTCTGCTTCATCATTTTTCTCCAGCCAGTTCATGAGGTCGCCGAGGCTTTTATCCATTCCTTCGATAAGGGTAGCATAAGCAGCTTCATGGTCGGTCATACCTTTCTTCTTGTATTTATCGTAGAAGCGCATATCTTTATTCAGAGGAACATGGATAGCATATTGAGCCATATACAGATAAAAAGGCTGATTGTATTTTTTGGCTTTGTTTAGTGCCTTGATAGCTTCCTGCGTTAATGCTTCGGTAACAAATGTTTCCGTACCCCAGTATTTTTCAAGTCCGGGGACAGCCATTAGTGAAACTGGTTTTCCGTCTTTGGTATGTCCGTAATTCTCTTCCCCGAGGTAACTGGCAAGTCCTCCGGCAGCGTGTCCGGCGATGTTTACCTCAAATCCCCAATGGTGCGGGTCTTCTCCCGGAGTGTCGATGGAACCGAAATGGGCTTTTCCGCAATGGATAGTATGATAGCCGTTGTCTTTTAGGATTTGTACAAAAGAAGTTCCTACAAAGGTGTTGTTAGTACCGGGTACCTGACTTACTCCGTTATAATTCCAATCAGGGACGGCAAGCTGTTTGTTTTTACGGTCTGTCATGGTGTTTTTTTGTAGCGTCCAGTTGGTTACCCTGTGGCGTGCCGCATTCGTTCCGGTGATGAGGCTGCATCGGGTGGGAGAACTGATGCTACTGGCATACGCTTGAGTGAACATCATTCCCTGACGGGCCAGTCGTTCCATGTTCGGCGTTTCGTATAGTTCGTTGTAATGCGTTTTTTGTGTCCAGAAAGGAAGGGAAGTATCCTGCCAACCCATATCATCTACCATAAAGAGGATGATATTCGGGCGTTTGTCTGTACGCCCTGTCTGAATGTTGCTTTGTGCTTGCAGGCTGGTGGCTGCGAGTGGTACAAGTGCGAGTGGGAATAGTTTCTTTTTATTCATGGGGTAGTTATTAGGTGTTATTTGCAGATTTCTTCTTGTACTTTTTATTTGATATAGTATGTGCTAAAATTGATAATGTCAGGCAATGCAACAGACTCGGGAATGGTTAGTCTTAATGCGCTTGCTTCTATCGGATCAAACTTCTCAATACGTTTATGCCCTACGGATTCTCCGGAACAGACAGGCTGCCATTTCCCATTAACTTTTGCTTCTATCTTATATTGACGGATACGTTCTCCGTTTTTTATATTTTCTTGAATAATGCAGTAATTTACAGTTTGCTTCTTCCCGAGATTCAAAGTCAGGCTCTTTTTTTTCCCTAAAGTTTTCGCTATGGGGGAAGAAAAACGACGGTTTATTTCATCTCCCATTTCTTTCAGTCGTTGCGTATCTCCTATGGGAATCAATCCGGTCGGATCAGGCGTTAATCCGAGGATGAGAGTTGCATTTCTTCCTACTGATTTCTCGTATTTGTCCATTAGTGCATCCAATGGGTAGATGTTATTTTCATCATCCGGTTCCCAAAACCATTCGTGACGCCCGTTTGCTCCACGTAATGGAGTATCTGCCATAGCCGGTACCCAATATTTGCCGTCTTTATCGCCGTGTTTTAATAGTATGTTGTGGTTACGTGCGGGTTCGGTAGCATTACTGTGGCTGTATGGGTAGGGGAAGGTAGACCAACAAGGGTACTCTACTGTACCTGTTTCCGAACCACCCCAACGAAAGTCTGCGCGGTCAACGTTGTGATAAAAAAGACAGTCGGGCTGATATTTATTCACAATAGGTTCTACGTTAGGACCGTCACCGCGTGGATCATCAGCTCCGCCGTCAAACCATATCATATAGAGATCACCATAACGTGTACATAGCTCTGTTACCATGTTCTCGCACAAGCGTTTATACCACGCCTGGCGGTTACGGGCAAATTCTCCTTCGCCTTCAGCTTTGAAGTTATGGATACCCAACAGAGAATTCCAACGGATGCCTATATAAATGCCCGGTTGAAGGCCGTATTTACGGCAGGAATTTACAAAATCGCGGACTATATCTCCTTTGCCGTCTTTCCACTTGACAGCTTTCAGGCAATACGGATTGACATCACTTTGCCAAAGTCCGAATCCGGTTTCGTGGGTGGCTGTGAGTACGGCAAATTTGCATCCGGCAGCTTTGGCTGCTTGTACCCATTGATCAGTATTGAGTTCGGTTGGATTAAAAATGTTATAATCTTCAATGGGGGTGATGCGGTTATTGCCTTGTCCGTAGCGGATACCATCGAATACATGCAAGTCGTAATGAAAGACTGCTCCCATTTCGGCTTCATGCCATTTCAGTTGATGAGGCTTGGGGACAGGAATACTCTGCTGTTGCGCAAAACTACAAATTGAATAGAGGATAGAAAGGCATATAAAATTAAACTTCTTCATAATATTGATTTGTATGGTGTTAATGTTTATGCAATGGCGCGATAATATTCGTAAGGCTTTTATATTGCAAAAGTACACAAATGTGTGCTTTTGCAATATGTCATTTCTTTCAATTTACGTATGTGTTTCATTCAATCGTTGTTTTGTGTGTTGTCTGAGGCTGACTTGAATGCTATAAATCAATGTTGTATAGCTTCAGTTTATTATATAACGTCTTCCGGTCAATATTCAACAGTTGTGCTGCCTTACTTTTATTATTCCCGGTTTGGCGTAATGCTTCCAATATATGTTCTTTTTCCGTCTCCTCATTGCGTAATGACATGCTTGTGGTACAAGTTGTAGTAGTATCCAGTAAGTCAGTACCTAATTCGAGCAATGTAATAAAACTGCCTTGCGCCAGTAAGGTTGCCCTTTTCACGATATTCTTCATTTGACGCAGGTTTCCCGGCCAATGATAACTCAATAAAGCTTGTGACGCTTTTGCGTCGAAACCAATCAGATGCTTGTCCAATTCCTTGTTTGCCTGATCAAGGAAGAAGTTGGCGAATAGCAGGATATCTTCTTTCCGTTCTTTCAAGTCAGGCATTCGCAGGGTAAATTCATTGATGCGATGATAAAGGTCTTCGCGAAATGTTCCCTTTTCGATTCCTTGTTCCAGATTTTCGTTGGTGGCCGATACCAGGCGGATATCCACGGATATTTCTTGTGTAGAACCGACCGGACGTATTTTTCTCTCTTGCAGGGCGCGGAGTAGTTGTATCTGCACCTCGTAGCTGAGATTTCCGATTTCATCCAGAAAGATAGTGCCACCGTTGGCTGCAACGAAAGCTCCCGTTTTATCCGTCAATGCTCCCGTAAACGAGCCTTTTACATGACCAAAGAATTCGGAGGCTGCCAATTCCTTAGGTATCGAACCGCAGTCTACGGCAATGAACGGTTTGTCGCTACGCTTGCTAAGTTGATGAATACGGTGTGCCACATATTCTTTACCTGTTCCGCTAGAACCGTTGATGAGTACGGACATATTAGTAGGAGCTACCAGGCCTACATAATTGTAGAGTTGCTTGGCAGCATCACTTTCTCCTTCCAGATAGGCACGACGAGTTTCTGTTGTCTCTTTGGATGAGGCGGGAGAGACTTTTTTCGAAGACATCTTGGCTGCGGAATGAGCTGTTGGCGTTCTCTCTGTTTGTAGAGCTTCTGATATTTTCTTTAATAATTCTTCCGGGTTGACAGGTTTTGCGATATAATCCCGTGCACCAAGTTTCATGGCCAATACCGCTGATTGAATATCCGCATAACCGGTCATGATAATCAGGGGAATATCCAGTCCCCGGTCATTCATCCATTTCAGCAAATCAATGCCTTCGTAATCGGGTAATCGTAAATCGGATAATACCAAGTCAACAGTCTGGCTTTCGATATGCTTTCGGGCACGTGCTATATTACTCACTGATGATACTTCAAATCCTTTTTTGCCTAACCAGGTTTTGAGCATCATTCCAAAAGTTATATCATCTTCGACTATTAATATGGCTTTCATTGTGTCAGGTTTTGATTCTTTTAAGTCACAAAGGTAAGATGATTTAGGCGAAAGTGGTATATTTGCAAACTTAAATTAAATAAAAGCGTTATGAAAAAGATTACATTGATATTATTAACTATATCGTTTTGCGGACTTACTGCCTGCAAAACCGGAACAAAAAAAGGAGGAGACATGGATAAAGAGACATTGGTAAAGATTGAAACAACAGCCGGAGATATCAAAGTGAAGTTGTATAATGAGACACCCAAGCATCGTGATAATTTTATCAAACTGGTGAAAGACGGAGTATATGAAGGAACATTATTTCATCGTGTCATCAAAGATTTTATGATTCAAGCTGGTGACCCGGATTCAAAGAATGCGCCGAAAGGGAAGATGTTGGGTGCCGGTGATGTCGGCTACACCGTACCGGCAGAATTTGTATATCCGAAGTATTTCCATAAGAAAGGAGCGTTGTCTGCAGCCCGTCAGGGAGACAATGTGAATCCGAAAAAAGAATCTTCCGGTTGTCAGTTCTATATCGTAACGGGTAAGGTTTACAATGATTCTACACTGTTGGGTATGGAAAGCCAGATGAATGAAAATAAGATCAATGTCATTTTCAATAAATTGGCGCAGAAACACATGAAAGAAATCTATAAGATGCGTAAGGCGAATGACGAAAACGGGCTTTATGACTTGCAGGAGAAATTGTTTGCGGAAGCACAGGAATTGTCGGCAAAAGAACCGGAATTCCATTTTACGCCGGAGCAGATAGAAGCATATACTACTGTGGGTGGTACTCCACATCTGGATGGCGAATATACAGTATTCGGCGAAGTAGTGGAGGGTATGGACGTCGTAGATAAAATCCAGAAGGTGAAGACGGACCGTAGCGACCGTCCCGAAGAAGATGTGAAGATAATAAAAGCGACTATACTTGACTAAATGATATGAAAATCAATAGGCACATTCTTGACAACGGGTTGCGGCTGGTACATTCGCGGGACGAAAGTACACAGATGGTGGCTCTAAATATATTATATAATGTGGGAGCTCGTGACGAACATCCCGAACATACCGGCTTCGCACATCTGTTTGAACACTTGATGTTCGGTGGATCGGTAAATATCCCCGATTATGATATGCCGCTTCAGCTAGCGGGTGGAGAGAATAATGCCTGGACGAACAATGATATCACCAATTACTACCTCACTGTGCCCCGGCAGAATGTGGAAACCGGCTTCTGGTTGGAGTCCGACCGCATGTTGAGCCTTGATTTCAGCGAACGGAGTCTGGAAGTACAGCGAGGAGTAGTAATGGAAGAATTCAAGCAACGCTGTCTGAACCAGCCTTATGGAGATGTGGGGCATCTTTTGCGCCCGTTGGCTTATCAGAAACATCCTTATCAATGGCCGACTATCGGAAAAGACCTGTCGCATGTCGCTAATGCAACATTAGAAGAGGTGAAAGCATTCTTTTTCCGTTTTTATGCTCCTAACAATGCGATACTGGCAGTGACCGGGAATATCTCTTTTGAGGAAGCAGTGGAATTGACGGAGAAATGGTTCGGAACTGTTCCCCGTCGGGAAGTTCCTGTACGGAATCTGCCACAGGAGCCGGAACAGACGGAAGAACGCAGGCTGACGGTAGAGAGAAATGTACCTCTTGATTCTCTGTTCATGGCTTATCACATGTGCGATCATCGTCACCCGGATTATTATGTGTTCGATATACTGTCGGATGTATTGAGTAACGGGCGTTCCAGTCGATTGAACCAACATCTGGTACAGGAAAAACAGCTATTCTCGAGCATTGATGCTTACATCTCAGGTAGTGTGGATGCAGGCTTGTTTCACATTGCCGGAAAACCTTCGGCGGGAGTTAGCCTCGAACTGGCGGAAGCGGCAGTGCGCGACGAACTCGATCGCCTGCAACAAGAATTGGTTGACGGACAGGAATTGGAGAAGGTGAAAAATAAGTTTGAGTCTACCCAGATATTCGGTAATATAAATTATTTGAATGTGGCTACCAATCTTGCCTGGTTCGAATTGCTCGGTAAAGCGGAAGATTTGGAGAAAGAAGTAGAACGTTATCGCTCTGTCACTGCTATGCAGTTGCGGGAAGTCGCTCAATCGGCTTTTCGGAAAGAGAACGGAGTTGTACTCTATTATAAAAGTAAATGAGAAATATATATAGAACATACAGAGAGCATTATAAAGCATTATTTTTTCTTGGTTTACCTATCGTTATCGGACAAATAGGAGTGATCGTGCTCGGGTTTGCCGATACCCTGATGATTGGACATCATAGTACGGTAGAATTGGGAGCAGCTTCTTTTGTAAATAACGTGTTCAATTTGGCTATCATTTTCAGTACCGGTTTTTCATACGGGCTAACTCCTGTTGTGGGAGGTCTATATGGAACACATCAGTTTGCACCTGCCGGACAGGCATTGCGTAATAGTTTGTTAGCGAATCTGATGGTCGCGTTATTATTGACGCTTTGTATGACTGTTCTTTATCTGAATATAGAGAATCTTGGCCAGCCGGAAGAACTGATTCCTTTGATTAAGCCTTATTATTTGGTGCTGCTGGCTTCATTGGTGTTTGTTATGCTTTTCAATGGATTCAAGCAGTTTACGGATGGAATCACGGATACCAAGACGGCCATGTGGATACTCTTGGGAGGAAATGTATTGAATATCATAGGAAATTATCTTTTGATTTACGGAAAGTTAGGTTTGCCCGAGTTGGGATTGTTGGGAGCCGGTATCAGCACATTGTTTTCGCGTATTATGATGGTGCTCGTGTTTATCATTATCTTCTTGCGTAGTTCTCGTTTTATCCGTTACAAAGTTGGCTTCTTCCGTTTGGGGTGGTCACGGGCTATATTCGGTCGGTTGAACGGACTTGGTTGGCCGGTTGCTTTTCAAATGGGAATGGAAACAGCTTCTTTTAGTCTGAGTGCCATAATGATAGGTTGGTTGGGGACCATTGCACTGGCTTCGCATCAGGTTATGTTGGCTATTTCACAGTTTACGTTTATGATGTATTATGGCATGGGAGCTGCCGTAGCTGTTCGTGTCAGCAACTTCAAAGGTCAGAACGATATTTTGAACGTTCGTCGTTCGGCCTATGCCGGTTTTCATCTGATGATGACATTGGGCGTAGTGCTTTCTTTTATTGTCTTTCTTTGCCGTAACTATTTAGGAGGTTGGTTTACCGACAGTCCTGAGGTGGCGGCTATGGTAACTTCTCTCATTTTTCCTTTCCTCGTTTATCAGTTCGGGGACGGGTTACAGATTACTTTTGCTAATGCCTTGCGTGGCATTTCGGATGTAAAACTGATGATGCTCATCGCCTTTATCGCTTACTTTATCATCTCACTTCCCGTAGGTTATTTCTGCGGCTTCGTAATGGGCTGGGGGGTGGTAGGTGTCTGGATGGCGTTCCCTTTCGGTCTGACAAGTGCAGGATTAATGCTTTGGTGGCGTTTTCATTACATGACGAAACTCCCCACTCCCCAAGTGAATACTTGATACTTAAAACTTTACCGTATGGCTTCCTATCGTTCCACAAAGTTGAAAGTAACAATCGGTTATACGTTATTACTTGCAATTCTTCTTTTTTCTCTGGTATTTGTACATCGCGAAATGGAGACATTGTCGGCTGCCGATGACCAGGAGAATCTGCGGACAGACAGCCTGTTGACCCTGCTGCACGAGAAAGACCGGAATACGATACAGATGCTCCGGGTATTGAGCGAAGCGAATGACAGCTTACTTTCCGCTTCGGAGATTGAAGAAATAATTTCCGAACAAGATTCTGTCATTACTCAGCAACGGGTACAACACCGAGTTATCACTAAACGGGATTCTTTACTGACTACGCCTAAGAAGAAAGGTTTCTTTAAGAGATTGGCAGAAGTGTTTGTCCCAACTAAACAAGACAGTGCCGTGCTTGTTAATACCTCCATGGAGGTTGCTACGGATACTATTCTGGAACCGACCACTTCTAAAGATTCCCTTCAGCAAAAGATTCGTATGGCTACAGAGGAAAAACGGTTGCAGCGGCGAAAAACAATCCGGCGGACTAGTACAAAATATCAGCGTATGAATTCGCAGTTGACAGCAAGAATGGATAGCCTGATAAAACAATACGAGGAGGAAATGACCTTGCGTGCCCGCCAGGATGCAGAAATGCAACAGGAGGTAAGAATGCGTTCAGCACGCACCATTGGTGGAATAGCTATCGGAGCAGTGCTGCTCTCTGTCTTTTTCCTGATTTTGATAGTGCGTGACATATCCCGCAGCAATCGTTACCGCCGGCAATTGGAAGAAGCTAATAAACGGGCGGAAGACCTGCTTATTGCCCGTGAAAAGCTGATGCTCGCCATTACTCACGACTTTAAAGCACCGTTAGGCTCTATTATGGGATATACCGAATTACTTTCCCGACTGACGGAGGACGAACGGCAGCGCTTCTATCTTGACAATATGAAAAGTTCTTCGGAACATCTTTTGAAATTGGTCAGCGACTTGCTCGACTTTCATCGGCTCGACCTTAATAAAGCGGAAGTGAACCGCGTCACCTTCAATCCTTCGCAGTTATTCGAAGAAATCCATGTTAGCTTCGAACCATTGACAGCCGCCAAAGGATTAACCTTGCAATGCCATGTCGCTCAGGAATTAAATGGGAGATACATCAGCGACCCTTTACGGCTCCGGCAGATAGTGAATAATCTTTTGTCTAACGCAGTGAAGTTTACTCCGAAAGGCGAGATTGCATTAACGGCTAAATATGATTCTTCCAAGCTGACGATAGCGATTTCGGATACCGGAAAAGGTATGGCTACGGAAGACCGCGAACGGATTTTTCAGGAATTTACCCGTTTATCCGGTGCACAAGGAGAAGAAGGCTTCGGCTTGGGATTGTCTATTGTGAAGAAGTTGGTTGTTTTGCTTGAAGGTACGATTGATGTGCAGAGTAAGCTGGGGGAGGGAAGTTGCTTCACAGTCATTCTCCCTCTTTATCCGGTGGGAAAATCTGTGTCCGAAAGGGCATTGGAAGAAAAAACAATTTCGGCAGAAGACCCTGTCACGCTTCCACCGATGAAAGTGATACGTGTACTGTTGATTGATGATGATAAAATTCAATTAAGCTTGACGGCAGCCATGTTAAAGCAACATGGAATTGACGCCGTTTGTTGTGAGCAACTGGAGGAGTTGATAGAACAGCTCCGTACCTCTGTTTTCGATGTATTGCTGACTGATATACAAATGCCTGCTATTAATGGCTTTGATTTGGTAAAACTCTTGCGCGCTTCCAATATTCCGCAGGCAAAGACAATTCCTGTGATTGCCGTAACTGCCCGCAGTGAAATGGATATAGATGCTTTACAAGAACACGGTTTTGCCGGTTGCCTGCACAAACCTTTTACGGTGAAAGAACTATTGCTCACAGTCAACGAAGGACAGCTTGCCGCTGACGAAGCACACATTACTGAGGATATGCAGACTGTAAGTTCCTTGAACTTTTCTGCATTAACAGCCTTTTCTGAAGCTGTCTCTTATACACATCTGACGCTGCCGACGACTTAATAGGTGTAGA
>ERZ1694968.1027-NODE-1027-length-10221-cov-6.245328_pt1 | contig 10221 bp, 7 predicted proteins | sample MGYA00581610_ERZ1694968 | MGnify/ENA primary metagenome ERZ1694968 (study PRJEB42213, sample SAMN07424363) | human gut metagenome | biome: ENVO:00009003; feature: ENVO:2100002; material: ENVO:00002003 | host: Homo sapiens | place: USA | collected 2014 ... | reverse complement strand
GGTGAGCGCCGAAGTGAACGACATGTCGCCGCCGCACAGACGCAGGATGCGGTAGGGCAGGCCGAGCGACTTGACGATCGACTCGACATGCGCCACCATGCCGTCCAGCGCTTCGTACGAGTTCTGGGGCAGGCTCAGCTGCACGATCTCGACCTTGTCGAACTGGTGCAGGCGGTTCAGGCCGCGCACGTCCTTGCCGTAGGAACCGGCTTCGCGGCGGAAGCAGGGGGTGTAGGCGGTCATTTTTACGGGGAAATCCTTTTCGTCGAGGATCACGTCGCGGTAGATGTTCGTGACGGGAACTTCGGCCGTGGGGATCAGGTAGAAGTTATCGGCCGTGGCGTGGTACATCTGCCCCTCCTTGTCGGGGAGTTGTCCCGTACCGAAGCCCGAAGCCTCGTTGACCATGATCGGCGGCTCGACTTCGAGATAGCCGGCTTTGGTGTTGCAGTCGAGGAAGTAGTTGATCAGCGCCCGCTGCAGGCGTGCGCCCTTGCCCTTGTAGACGGGGAATCCGGCGCCCGTGAGCTTCACGCCCAGATCGAAGTCGATGATGTCGTATTTGCGGGCCAGCTCCCAGTGGGGCAGCGGGTTTTCGGGCAGTTCGGTGTAGCTTTCGACGAGTTTTACGACGAGGTTGTCCTCTGCGGTTTTGCCCTCCGGGACGATCTCGGCGGGGAAGTTGGGCAGCGTGACGATCGCGGCCTGCAGCTCCTCCTGCACTTCGCGCGATTCGGCCTGCAGGCGGTTCGATTTCTCCTTGAGGTCGGCGACGAAGCGTTTGCGCTCCTCGGCCTCTTCGCGGCGGCCCTGACCCATCAGCGCGCCGATCTCCTTGGCGGCTTTGTTCTGCGCAGCCAGCGTATTGTCCAATTCTACCTGAATTGCCTTGCGGCGGTCGTCCAGCGTTTCGATCTTTTCGATGACGGGTGCGGCGTCCACGCCCTTTTTGGCCAGTTTGCGGATCGCGGCCTCTTTGTCATCGCGGATTTGCTTTAGCGTAAGCATACTATCTGTTGATTTTTGAGTATTCGTATTACAAACCGCAAATTTATAAAAATAGCGGCAATTTGTATCTTCTTATCGAGGAAAAAGGTTATTTAGGTTGACAATGCTGGTGAAAATCCTTATATTTGCAGTAATAACGAATAAAATCATTGCTTATGACATAAACGGCTGATCTAAATTGTGATTACATATAAAAAGCGTTAGCTTTTACTAGTCATTGGAACTTCGACACTTTCAAACGGCTACTAGAAAAGCGAAGACGCTCACGTTTCACGACGTGGGCTTTACTTCGTTGATAGCCAAGGTTGTCGAAGACCTCAATGATCAATGGAAGTTTTGTCCCACGTTTTTTATATATTTTAAGGACTCAAACTGAATTTGCTATGGGGCTGGCATGTAAATAATAAAGAATACTATGGATAGAACATTAAGTATGGTAATAGTGTCGTTTGTATTGGGGGCACTCGTAAGTATCACCATTCAAGCTTGTGGTGGAGATGAAAATAAATTTGAACAAGATTGCGGTAGTGGTAATTCCACGTCTTCAGCAAATTGTGAGTGTTCTTGGGAATCTCAGAATATGGCTTATTATGAAATTTGTGATGAAAATGGTCAGATTAGTAATCGTTGGGATTATGTTTATGACAATAAAGGGAGAATGGTAGAGGCAAAATCAGTGCAGTATCAGAAAGGTTATCCTAGTGGTAAAAGATATTTAAGTTTTGTAAATCATAGTGTGTATACTTATTCTGATTCAGGCGATTGTAGGTACGGAAGGACTGTTTCGACTCTTTATAATGAGGATGGAAGTGTGATGCGTGAAGACCAAAGTAGTGAAAAGATGATTTTATACATAAAATAGAAGTTTATGCGAAAATATATGATGTTACTTGGAAAAGAGAGTTTCTGGTTATTGGGGGTAGCTGCGATTGCTTTCTGTGTGGGGATTATTATTTCAGTGGATTGGTTGACGAATATATGTTGGTCAATTGTTGCAGCAACGATTGTCTATGGAGTGACTGTAGTTTTATCTCGGTATTCAGAGCGTAAATATCGGAGCATATTTTTACGCAAATATGTCAGTGCCTTATTGGAGGTAGGAGTAAATCTGTTTCAAAATATTACTTCGAAAAATAGCTCGGTAATTCCATTAGATGTGGATATTGAAAAAGCTTGCCAAACTTTGGATTTGTCCATATCTCCCTCTTTAGCATATCATTTTCATGGAGATGATTTTAATTGGATGAGATATCTGGATGATTGCCGTTCGCAGATTGAAAGTAATGTACATGAGATTATTATGATAGCTCAACTTGATTATCCTGAATTTGGTGTTGTTGTTGATAATTTATATGATAATTTTAAGAAAGTACATCGTTCTTTTTATTTAGCTTACTATATGGAAGATGGATGTAAGAAAGCATCGACAGTCCCTTTTTTAGCGAGTAATGTAAAGAATTTGGCTTCTTCTTTTTTGAAAGTTAAAGAGTATGTGGAAGTTTTTTAATTGAATGAATGCTTGAATTAAGGAAGTGAGGTTTCCTAGATTGCTATTGATAGTAGGTTTTTGATATGTGATTTTGTGATATTTTTCAAGAACGCTTATCAATTCTTTGTCTTGTGTTTTTTCGGCTTCGGCTCCGGTTTTTGTCGGGGAATTTGTTATTTTTGCAAAAAATAAAGCATGAACTTCGTCGAACTACTCGCTCCCGCCAGAGATTTGCAGTCGGCCGTCGCTGCCGTGGATTACGGCGCCGACGCCGTCTATATCGGCGGTGCGAAGTTCGGGGCGCGCCATGCGGCGGGCAACAGCGCGGAGCAGATCGCCCGCGTCGCGGAGTATGCCCACCGTTACGGCGTGCGGGTGCATGCCACGCTCAATACCCTGATTTACGACGACGAACTGGAGACCGCCGAGCGGCAGGCCCGCGAGCTGATCGCGGCCGGGGTCGATGCGCTCATCGTGCAGGACATGGCTCTGCGGCGGATGGATCTTCCGGTCGAGCTGCACGCCTCGACGCAGGTGTGCAACATGACGCCCGAACAGGCGCGTTTCCTAGGCGAATGCGGTTTTGCCCGCGTGATTCTCGAACGGGCGCTGTCGCTCGACGAGATACGGGCGATATGCGCCGCGACGAACGCCGAAGTGGAGTGTTTCGTCCACGGGGCCATCTGCGTGGGTTACAGCGGCCGCTGTTTTCTGTCGCGGTCGATGTCCGAGCGGAGCGGCAACCGCGGCGCATGCAGCCAGCCGTGCCGCCTGACCTACGATCTGACCGACGGCTGCGGACGCACCTATCTGGCCGGAAAACACCTGCTCTCGGTCCGCGACCTGAATCTTTCGGCACACGTCGGCGAGCTGCTGGATGCCGGCGTCAGGTCGCTGAAAATAGAGGGGCGTCTCAAAGACATCAATTATATCCGCAATACGGTGGCCTATTACCGCCGCGCGGTGGACGATGCGCTGGCCGTGCGGCCGCACCTGCGGCGTGCTTCGGCCGGTGAAAGCGTCGCGGACTTCACGCCCGATACGGCCAAGAGTTTCACCCGCGGGGAGTCTGAATACTTCTTTGCGGGCAAACGTGCTGGCGTGGCGTCGTTCGACACGCCGAAGGCGGTCGGCGAATATGCGGGCCGCGTGACGCGCGTCGAAAGGACCCGTTTCCGGCTCGACCGGGCGCATACGCTGGCCGCCGGCGACGGCATCTGCTTCCTGACGCCGCGCGGACTGGTCGGAACCAATGTCAATGCTGCCGACGGCGACTGCGTGACGCCCAACCGTATGGAAGGGATCGCTCCGGGATGCGAGGTCTACCGCAATTACGACCACCGCTTCAACCAGCTGCTCGAACGGAGCCGTACGCGGCGCGTGATTCCGGCCGCGGCCGTGGTGACGGCGTCGGCGGAGGGGGTGACGTTCCGCTATACCGACTGCGAAGGGGTGGCGGCTGTCGCCGAACGCCGCATCGCTTTGGAACCTGCGAATAATGCCGAAGCGAACGCCGCCGCCCTGCGGACGCAGGCCATGAAAAGCGGCGATACGATTTTTGCGGTGCGCTCGGCCGAGGTGCAGGGAGCCGAATGGTTCGTTCCGGCGTCGCTGGCGTCGCAGCTGCGTCGCGAAGGGCTTGCCGCCCTGCTGCAGGCCCGGCTGGCGCGGGGCGTCGAGCACCGGATTCTGCCTGAGGGCGCGGCGGAGTATCCGTCGGAGACGCTTTCGGCCGAGGAGAATGTCACCAACCGTCTTGCCGAAGCGTTTTACCGCGACCACGGCGTCCGGCAAATCGAGCGGGGGCTCGACCTCGCGGCCACGACCGCCGGGCGTCGGGTGATGCGCTCGGCCTACTGCATCCGCCGCGAAATCGGCGAATGCCTCAAGGAGCGGCCGCGGCTGAAGGGCGATCTTTGGCTGGAGCGCGGCGCGAACCGCTACCGGCTGGAATTCGATTGCGTCCGCTGCGAAATGAGCTTGGTGGACTGCACCCGTAAAGAGACTGCGAAACCAAAACCATAACCATAACCGATGAAAAAGACTCTCTTGATCCTTGCGGCGGCGCTTTCGGGCGCGTTGGCCGCTTCGGCCCAGACCGGCCGCGAATGGCAGGACCCTGCCGTCAATGAAATCAACCGTCTGCCGATGCACTCGACCTTTGCGGCGGGCGAGAGCATGCCGCTCGACGGCGTGTGGAAATTCCACTGGGTGCGCAACGCTTCGGAGCGTCCCTCCGGTATCTGGCAGGTGGATTACGACGATGCGTCGTGGGGCGCGATGCCCGTGCCGGGGATGTGGGAGCTGAACGGTTACGGCGACCCGCTCTACGTGAATGTCGGCTATGCGTGGCGCGGCAATTTCGAGAACGATCCGCCGCACGTGCCCGACGCCGAAAACCATGTCGGTTCCTACCGGCATACGTTCGAGGTGCCGGCATCGTGGAGCGGCAAGGATATTTTTCTTTCGATCGGCTCGGCGACGTCGAACGTCTATGTCTGGATCAACGGTCGTTTCGTCGGCTACAGCGAGGACAGCAAGCTTGCGGCGGAATTCGACGTCACGAAATTCGTGAAGCCGGGCGAAAACTTGATCGCCCTGCAGATGTTCCGCTGGTCGGACGGCACCTACCTCGAAGATCAGGACTTCTGGCGCTTTTCGGGCATCGCCCGCGGCGTGACGCTGACGGCCCGCGACAAGGCCCACCTGAAAGACGTGCGCATCACCCCGACGCTCGACGCCGATTATAGGGACGCCCAGCTGCACGTCGAAGTGGAGACGACCCCGCGCGTGAAATCGGTCGGCCTGACGCTGCTGGATGCGGCGGGCGAGGCGGTGACCGAACAGCAGATCAGGCCGGCGGGCGGCAAAGCGGGGTGTCTCTTCCGTGTCGCCGATCCCGCGAAGTGGTCGGCCGAGGCGCCCAACCTCTATACGCTCCGGATCGACGTGTCTGACGGGCGGAACGTGACCGAAACCGTGACGCAGCCCGTGGGCTTCCGTTCGGTCGAGATCCGGAATGCGCAGCTGCTCGTCAACGGACAGCCCGTGCTGATCAAGGGTGCCGACCGCCACGAGATGGACCCGATCGGGGGCTATGTGGTGAGCCGCGAGCGGATGATCGAGGATATTCGCATCATGAAGGAGATGAACATCAACGCCGTGCGTACGAGCCACTATCCCAACGACCCGCAGTGGTACGAACTCTGCGACGAGTACGGCATTTATGTCGTGGACGAGGCGAACGTCGAGTCGCACGGCATGGGTTACGGCGAAGAGACGCTGGCCAAGGTGCCCGCCTTCGCGCAGGCCCATATGGAGCGCAACCAGCGCATGGTGCTGCGCGACAAGAACCACCCCTCGGTCATCGTCTGGTCGATGGGCAACGAGGCGGGTATGGGGCCCAACTTCGAGGCCTGCTACCGCTGGATCAAGGATTACGATGCGTCGCGTCCGGTGCATTACGAACGCGCCGTGTACGATCGGGACGGTGCGTTTACCGACATCATCTGCCCGATGTACTGGGACTATGCGCAGTGTGAGAAATACCTGAAGAACAACCCCTCCAAACCGCTGATCCAGTGCGAATACGCGCATGCCATGGGCAACTCGATGGGCGGTCTGGACCACTATTGGAAGCTGGTGCGCCAATATCCGTCGTATCAGGGCGGATTCATCTGGGACTTCGTCGATCAGGGACTTGCCCGCTACGAAAAGAACGGCCGCGTGTCGTTCCTCTACGGCGGCGATTTCAACAACTACGACGCGACCGACAATTCGTTCAACTGCAACGGCATCATCGCGCCCGACCGCACGTGGCATCCGCACGCCTATGAGGTGAAGCGGCAGTACCAGAATATCTGGACCGAGCTTCTCGATCCGGCGCAGGGCCGCGTGGAGGTGTACAACGAGAACTTCTTCGTGGGGCTGGACGATTACGAACTGACGTGGGAACTGGTCGCCGACGGCCGGGTCGTGAAGGCCGGCCGTATTGGCGAACTCGATGTCGCGCCCCGGCAGCGGCGCACCTATGCGCTGGGCTTTACCTCCGCCGATTTCTGCCCGCAGGCCAAGGAGCTGCTGGTGAACGTGGCCTACAAACTGAAAAACAAACAGCCGCTGTTGGACATCGGCCATACGGCGGCGCAGCAGCAGTTCGTCGTGCGTGAGTACGACTGCAAAGCCGGGTTCGGTCTTGCTGTGTCGGAACGTCCCGTCGAGGTGACTGCATGGGAGCGCGGCACGCGGGTTGCAGGCCAGACGTGGGAGATGTTCTTCTCGCGCGACGGCTTCCTCAGCGCCTACGACGTCGATGGCCGCGCACTGATGGCCGAAGGCGCCGAGCTGCGTCCGCAGTTCTGGCGCGCTCCGACCGAGAACGACCTCGGCGCAAAGCTCGACCGCAAACTCGCGGTCTGGAAGAATCCCGAACTGAAACTCACGAAATTTGACGCCGGTGTGAAGGACGGCGTGGCGGTCGTCGAAGCGCTTTACGAGCTTCCCGCCGTGAAAGCGACGCTGGCGCTGACCTACCGGATCAACGGCGCGGGGGAAATGGAGGTGACGGAACGGATGACCGCCGGCAAGTCGGCCAAGGTTCCCAACCTGCTGCGCTACGGCATGACGCTCACGATGCCGGCGCGTTACGACCGCGTGATCTACTACGGCCGCGGCGAACATGAAAACTATGCCGACCGGCTCTCGTCGGCCGATCTGGGACTTTACGAACAGCGTGTCGCCGACCAGTATCACGACGAATATGTGCGTCCGCAGGAGTCGGGCACCAAGAGCGACGTGCGCTGGTGGACCGTGGCCGACAGTTCGGGCACGGGGCTGACGATCCTCTCCGACGCTCCCTTCTCGGCATCGGCGCTGCCCTATGCGACGGCCGATCTCGACGTGTCGAACTTCCCGCCCCAGCAGCATTCGGGAACGCTCACGGCGCGCGACGCGACGTTCGTGAACTTCGATCTGCGGCAGTCCGGACTGGGCTGTATCGACAGCTGGGGACAGCTGCCGGAGGAGCGGTTCCGGGTGCCTTACGGCGACTATACGTTCCGCTTCCTGCTCAGGCCGACGATAAAATAAAGAAGATTTTTTATGCAAGAACAGCTGACACCCGCTTTCGGGGATTACGAATTGATCGATACGGGCGATTTCGAGAAGCTCGAACGCTTCGGGCGTTACGTTACGCGGCGTCCCGAACCGCAGGCTATCTGGCGGCGGACGCTCTCCGAGGAGGAGTGGCGCCGTGCGGCCGATGCCTCCTTTCTGCGCGATACGCGCAGCGAGGAGCGCGGCGAGTGGCGTCTCGGTCCCGAAATGCCCTCGCGCTGGACGGTGGATTACGCCTATAAGGGGATGCGGCTGCGCATGCGGCTGGGACTCACCTCGTTCAAGCACGTCGGCATCTTCCCTGAGCAGGCCGCCAACTGGAATTTCATCTACGACAACTGCCGGGCGCTGGCGTCGGGCGGAGCCGCTGCGATGGGGATTGCGGGCGGAAAGGCGCCGGATGCGATGCCGGCCACAACCGCTCCTGCGGGCGCTCCGGCCACAACCGCATCCGAGGGCGTTCTGTCCGGAGCGGCGCCGAAGGGCCGGACTGCGCCGCGAAAACCGGTTACGCCCCGTGTGCTGAACCTTTTCGCCTATACGGGCGGCGCGAGCCTTGCGGCGCGTGCCGCCGGGGCGGAGACGACCCATGTCGATTCGGTGAAGCAGGTCGTGACGTGGTCGCGCGAGAATATGGAGCTGAGCGGGCTGGACGGCATCCGGTGGATCGTCGAAGACGCGCTCAAATTCGTCCGGCGCGAAGTGCGGCGCGGCAGCCGCTACAACGGCATCATCCTCGATCCCCCGGCCTACGGCCGCGGCGCCAACGGCGAGAAGTGGATTCTGGAGGAGAATATCTGCGAGATGCTCGCCTGCTGCGCGCAGCTGCTGGAGCCGCAGGGGGCGTTTCTCGTGTTGAACCTCTACTCGATGGGCCTTTCGTCCACGCTGGCCCGTACCGCCGTGCGGCAGGCCTTCGGCGCGCCGCTCGAAGAGCAGTACGGCGAACTCTGTTTCACCGACCGCGCAGGCAAGCAGCTGCCGTTGGGGACCTATTACCGTTTCATCCGCTAAAAGATTTCGATTATGGCTATTCTGACTCTGTTGTTCGGTTTGTTGAGCGGCTGCCTGCTGGCTGTTCTGGTGGGTATCATCGGCAGCCGCCGGCGCATCGGCTTCGGGCTGGCTTTCCTGCTGAGCCTGATCTTCACGCCGCTCGTCGGTCTGATCATCACCCTGCTGACCGATCCGCTGTCGGGCGGCGATCAGCGCTGGGGCTGTATCGGCACGTTCATAGCCGTTCTGGGGCTGTTGTGTCTCGGAGTCTTCCTGTTCCTGCTGCTGGCGGGTGCGGCGGTCGTCGCCGTGGTGTGATCGGCGACTGTTGGGAAAACATCGGCCGGGGCGTATGCGCTCCGGCCGTTTTTATAGGAGAGGGACGGGGTCAGAATACGTAATAGATCAGGATTCCCGCCGCGGCCGAGAGGGCGATCAACAGAATGGGATTCACTTTTTTGACCGAAGAGATGAAGACGCCGCCGAACAGCGCCCCGCTCCAGCCGTCGATGAAATTCTGCTCGTCGGGGGCTTTGCTATGGGGGAACATCAGCAGCAGCGCCGCCGACGCGATCATGCCGATCACCACGGGCCGCATGCCTTTCATGGCTCCTTCGACGAGCGGATTTTGCTTGAGCCGCAGGAAGAAGCGCGTGATGAGCAGCATCAGCGTCAGCGAGGGCAGGCAGACCGCGAAGGTCGCCAGCGCCGCCCCCAGCATGCCGCACCACTCGTTTCCGGCCTGTGCGCCGACGGTATAGCCGACGTAGGTCGCGGAGTTGATGGCGATGGGGCCGGGCGTGATCTGCGAGACGGCCACGATGTCGGCGAATTCGGCGTTGGTCATCCATGCGTGCTGTACGACCACTTCGTTCTGGATCAGGGAGAGCATGGCGTATCCGCCGCCGAAGCCGAAGAACCCTATTTTGAGGTAGCTTGCGAAGAGTTGCCAGAAGATCATTTTTTTGCCTTTTTAGTGATGAGCAGCGTCCATGAAATGCCGATCGCGGCCGCGGCGATCAGGATGTAGATCGGCGACCAGCCCAGATACCATACGGCGAAGGCCGCCGCCGCGATGACGAAGAACATCGACCAGTGCATGCCGCGCGCGAGCGAAAAAACCGGCACCACGATCAGCGCAACGACAGCCGGGCGCATGCCCTTGAAGGCCGCGTCCACGACCGGATTGTGACGGATGTCGGCGAACATCAGGGCGATTGCGAGGATGATGACGAACGACGGCAGGACGCTGCCCAGCAGTGCCGCGACGGCACCTTTGAGACCCCGCATCTTGTAGCCGACGAATACCGAGGTATTGATGGCGATCGGTCCGGGAACCGACTGCGCGAGGGTCAGCAGGTCCAAGAATTCCTTGTGCTCGATCCATCCGCGCTTGGCGATCAGCTCCTGCTCGATGAGCGGCAGCATGGCGTATCCGCCGCCGAAGGTGAAAAGCCCGATCTTGAAGAACGAGGCGAAAATCGTTCGGAGTCGTTGCATGGTCATTCGCGTTTTTTCTTGCCTAACAGGTTGAGGATGCCGTCGATGAAGGTCATCGGATGCGTCGGGGCGCCCGGCAGCCAGCTGTCTCTTATACCCATCTGACGCTGCCG
>ERZ1694968.1021-NODE-1021-length-10280-cov-7.475110_pt1 | contig 10280 bp, 6 predicted proteins | sample MGYA00581610_ERZ1694968 | MGnify/ENA primary metagenome ERZ1694968 (study PRJEB42213, sample SAMN07424363) | human gut metagenome | biome: ENVO:00009003; feature: ENVO:2100002; material: ENVO:00002003 | host: Homo sapiens | place: USA | collected 2014 ... | reverse complement strand
TGAGCGCTAGTCTCGTGGGCTCGGAGATGTGTATAAGAGACAGTTTCAGTACTATGCAGGACAATATTAATTTCTATATAGCTAATAATGTTTCAGCTATTTTTTGTCAAGGAAATAGGGAAAAAGGGGGTGAGTTTGCCGAGCTACGTGGTTATTTGCTAGCTAAATTATTATGGAATCCACAATATGATATGAAACAGGAGATGGATGATTTTTTAACAGGGTATTATGGTAAGGCAGGAGTTTATATCAAGCGATATATCGCTGACATGGAACAAGCATTAAAAAAATCAAAAGCCATACTTTCTATGGATGGTGATCTTGAAGCTCATCGTGAAGGTTATCTGTCAAAAGAATGTATAGAGCGTTACAAACATTGGTTTGATTTAGCTGAAAAAGCTGTAATAAACCAACCGGATGTATTGAAACGGGTTCGGAAAGAGCGAATGGCTATAATGTATGCTCAAATTCGTTTGGAATATGGCACGAGAGAAGAACGCAAACAACTGCTTACTCAATTAATTCAACTGGCTGAAGAAAATGATATCTGGATGTTCAGTGAGGTAGATAATCGTAATGATCAGAGTGGAAATAGAGAGATGTTCTATCAAAAGTATAGATAAATTTGAAATTATGAGAAAACTGTTACTTACATTATATTATCTGTTTGTGGTATGCTTGGGTACTTCTGCGCAAGAACCGTGTCCTTGTGTTATTCCTGCTTTGCAACAATGGAAGGGAGGAAATGGAAAATTGCTCCTGCCTGTTGAAGGAAGTATCGTTGTAAATCCAGCCAATGAAGCAGAACTTTTATCCACTGCTCGTATATTGGTCGATGACTTGAGAGATTTAATGAATTGGCATTACATCATAAAAACAGGAAAACCACAAAGGAATGATATTTATCTATCGTTGATAAAACCAGACAAACAGTTAGGTGACGAGGGGTATGTGTTGGCTACAACCCATTATGTCAGTATTGAGGCACCTACTGTGAAGGGACTCTTTTGGGGGACACGCAGCCTTTTGCAAATCTTGTATAATCAGCAAGGTAAATTGCCGAAAGGAACAGCACGTGACTTTCCGAAATTTTCGAGTCGTGGGTTTATGTTGGATGTAGCTCGTAAATTTTTCACGTTGGATTATTTGAAACAATATGTCAAAATACTTTCATTCTATAAAATGAATGAGTTCCAGATCCATTTGAATGACAATGGTTTTCCACAATTCTTTAACAATGATTGGAAGATGACCTACGCTGCTTTCCGCCTAGAAAGTGAACGTTTTCCTGGATTGACGGCTAAGGATGGTTCGTATACTAAACAGGAATTTTCTAATTTACAACGTATGGGAATGAGCTATGGAGTAAACGTTATTCCTGAAATAGATATTCCTGCACACTCTCTTGCTTTTACGCATTACAAACCGGAGATCGGCAGTAAGGAATACGGAATGGATCATTTGGATCTTTATAAGGATGAGACTTATCATTTTCTTGATACGCTGTTTGATGAGTATCTTTCTGGTGAGCATCCTATATTCATTGGTCCTGACGTACATATCGGTACGGATGAATATAACAAGAAGGAAGCGGAGCAATATCGTTATTTTACTGATCGTTATCTGAAGTATATCGAAAAATATGGTAAGAACCCTCGTATGTGGGGTGGTTTGAAATGGCTACCCGGTAAAACTCCCGTAAAGGCAGGAGGAGTGACAGTTAATGCATGGTCGTATGACTGGATAGATCCCGAAGCCTCTTTAAAGGAGGGATATCAACTAATAAACACATGCGATACTTATCTATATATTGTGCCCGGAGCTGGTTACTATCGTGAATTTTTAGATCATAAATGGATCTATGAATCATGGAGTCCATGGTTGATGAATAGTAAGCAGACGCTTTCTGAAGGAACTCCGGGAGTGTTAGGTGGAATGTTTGCTGTATGGAATGACATGTGTGGCAATGGTATTTCTGAACAGGATGTACATTTACGTTCTTTTCCTGCTATTCAAGTGTTGGCTGAAAAACTTTGGAAAGGAGATAACAAGATTGTTTCTTACGAAAGTTTTGAAGCCTTATGCCGCATAATGCCGGAAGCTCCGGGAGTGAATTTATTGGCACGGATTCCTAAAGAAATGTGTCTGACTCCTTTAGGAAAGGTGTGTTTATTGAGTGGGACGGATACTATTCGTACTGCTTTGCAGGAAGTGGGTTACCCTTACGTAGTATCATTTAAAATTTATCCGGACAAGGATACCAATATCAACGGAATTCTATTTGAAGGACCACATTCCAAAGTATATACCAACTGGGAAAATACCGGACGGATTGCTTTCAGTCGTGATGGGTATACTTTTGTTTTCGGTTCTTATTGCCTTCCGAAAGGAAAATGGACAGATATTTGTATTTCAGGGGATTATAAAGGCACATCACTATATGTTAATGGCAAATTGCAAGAACGTTTAGAAGGACGTAAAATGAAAGTTTATTGCAAAAAAAACAAGCGTATGGATTATATGCCTTATCAGGAGACGTTAATCTTCCCCTTACGCTGGATTGGCAATCCGTTGAATGGGTTTAAAGGAAAGATACAAAATGTGACTTGTGTACAGAAGTAAAAAATCAATCACTATCAAAGAGTAAATGTAAAATGAAAAATATAGTTTCTGCTTTAATTGTTTTGTTTTGTAATGTATGTGTTATACAAGCTTCTTCCCTTTTTAAAATTGACGATAACTATCTGAGTCAGCATGATATTGTCTATCTGGAACCGGAGTTTGACAGTTTCAATGGTTTTCCTCTTGGTCTGTCTCTTATACACATCTGACGCTGCCGACGACTTAATAGGGCATTACTTTACAAATTAACAAAATAGATTTATATGATAAACCAGCTAATGGGAGGATGACTTTGCGTTCGGCGGGACGGTTAAATGTTAATTTAGGTGTACCGTGTTATAGCTATATGCATCTGGCTGATTTTGAAGCTCGTTTATCTCTGCAAAACGCAGATTTAAAGATTAAGAGTTCGACACCGTTTGCCGATACGGAGATAACATCTTGGGTAGATGCAAACTCTAATGTCTGGGTGATAGATTGTCAGGCTGATTATAAGAAAACATTGCCTTCCGGAGCTGTAAATCGAATTTCTTTGGAGCGTTGGGGCAGTTGTGACTTTGGAGGATGGTATGGTTCACGTGACCGGGATGTGGCCAATGGATTAGGTACTGCAAAGGTGAATAGACAGGAAAATGACATCATTTTGGAAGAAAAGTTTGAAGGTGGTCTTCATTTTACTATTGCGTGTCGGGTACTTGAGACCCCGACAGAGATTCTGCGTGTCAATGATCGGGAAAGCTCAATGATTACACCTTTGTCTTCTAAACAGAAATATAAGATTTTAATATCAGTTGTCAGTTCTAATGATTCGGACAATCCGACTCAAGAGGCAATTTCATTACTGGATAAAGCGGAAGTAAAAACGCTTACAGCGCTTCGGAAAGAACATCTCAGTTGGTGGACTCACTTTTGGTCGAAGTCATTCGTTCATCTGGCAGACAATTATCTGGAGAATATTTATTATATTCGTCGTTATCTTATGGGAAGTTCTTCACGGGGAAAATATCCGGTACCATTTAATGGCGGGTTATGGACTACTAATTATGATCATCGTCAGTGGGCTACACCCCATCACTGGAATACCCAAGAATCTTATTGGGGGCTTGCTGTTCAGAATGATTGTGATTTATTACGACCTTATATTGAAACTTATGTCAATATGATTCCTCAAGGAAAAGCATTAGCCAGAAAGAAAGGGACAAAAGACGGATTGTTAATAACTGAGGCGCATGATTTTTCCGGTAACATGGTTAGTGCTAATTGGGGAAATATGACAACGAATTATACTCCGGCCAGTCAGATAAGTAAAATAATGTGGGAGTATTATGCTTATACCCAAGACCGTGACTATCTTAGGAATACAATTTATCCGTTTATGAAAGAGGCTGCAGAATTCTACTTGAACTTTCTTCAGTGGGATGATGTCCGAAAAGAATTTTATATTTATCCTGCACAACCTTACGAACATGAATGGAGTAGTAAATTAAAGAATACAATAACAGATAGATACATGATTGAGTCATTATTTAAAAATTGTATTAAAGCTGCTCAGGACCTAAATATGGATAAGTCAAAGATAAAACAATGGAAACATGTTATATCACATTTATGGGCTCCTCCGATTTTGGATGTACCCGAAAAAGGAAAGGTATTTGGATTGGCGTTTACAGAAAATAATGAAGTGTATCCGGATGCGAAAACAAATATACAAGGCTATCATTTTGACGCACATACTACAGCTGTTTTTCCGGCAGGTGTGCTTGGATTGGATCATAAAGGGACCGATTATTTTGAAATAGCCCGAAACATTGCTTTGCATCATCCGAAAAACCGGAATGCTATTACTCCCGGAGCGATTGTTTCCGCACGATTGGGGCTGGGAGATAAAGTGTTGGAGCGTTTGCAATGTAGCGTTAATTATTTGCAGCATTTTAATCAAGGGCTATTTTACAATTTAGACCATTGGCATTATTTTTCTCGTTATGTTGATCAGATTCCTAATGCCGAATTATATGCTCAGCGTGACTATATGTATGACTCAAGATTGACTTACAATCGTCCTGAAGCCGGAAAATCGGGCTTTCGGACAAAGCCTTTCGTTCAATGTGGTATGGAAACAATGGGTATTTTAGGTACTGCTATCAATGAGATGTTACTTCAAAGTCATGAAGGAAAGATAAGGGTATTTCCGGCGATACCTTCGAAATTCGCATCTGCTTTTACTCTACGCGCTGAAGGAGCTTTTATTGTTTCCTCGGTTATAGATAGTTTAGGGAATATTCCATTTGTTGAGATAAAAAGTTTAGCAGGAAAAGAATGTCGTATACAGAATCCTTGGGATGATGATTTAGTTCAAGTTGTCACGCAGAATAATCGAAATGTAAATATTGAAGTCAATAAAGATAACGTGATTTCTTTTAAAACTACAATTGGGGAGTCTTATATAGTAAGAAAGAAAGGTATCGATGTGAATCATGTATCAAAAACATATCATGCTGTACCTAATATGTTTCCAAAGAAATATGGTGAGGCTATGTTGGGTAAAGAGTGTACATTTATAGATCGTGAACACTAACTTGATTTTATAAATGTATAGATATCGCTTGTACTGATTATTGTCAAGAAAAGCGGCTGCTCCTGTATTTGGGTGACAGTCGCTTTCTTTTAAGAAACTATTTTGATGTCATTCGTATAGTTAGTTATTTATCTTTTTTGATGTCCCTTGTGCTGTACGCCAAAAAGAGTTTTTTACATCACGTGCCACTTCTTTCCAGCTTGGCATGCTTTTCAACGAACGGCGCACCGGGAAATCATAAAGCAGCAACAGCAGGAATAGGAAGATACAGGCATAAGCCACCCAGCCATAAATCTGCTTGATGCTCACTTCCATCATCTGACTGATAAACTCTTCCATGTAATGGCCGAGATTGAACGGACTGCTGCTGAATGATACATGGTCGATTGCCGCCCCGTAGCGTGTCAGGTTATCAGGAACGTAATAAGCCAGTCCTTGTGCATAGATCGCGCAACCCAATACACCGCCGACTACCATGTGAAGCATATTGAATACACTTAACGATTGGAAAAAATGTTGGAAAGTCATGATTTCTTCCAGGCAGACCATAAAGGTGGCGCTTAATACCGCATAGGCGAATCCCCGGCATATTGTCGGAAGATAAAGCTGTGAGATGTGAATATCAGTAGAGATTGTCAGATAGAACCCTATCAGATAGCCGATAAGCCCTAAGAAACCGACAATGATAAGACGTACATAATTATAGTGTTTGATATGCATCCACCAATAAGAGAATACGCAGCCGATTACTATACCGATAATAGCAAACCACGCCAATTGCACGCTTACCAGCTCCTCATACTTCATCACTTCCTCATAAAAAACTTCTTCCAATACATGCTCGGTTGCCAGAAATGCTTCCACTAGTGTGATTAGTCCCAATAAAGGTAAGAGGTAGCGGTAACTCCACATTTTAGGCTCTAAGAACGGGTGACGGATAGTCAGCATGCGCCAGATGCAAAAAAACAGGGTTATCAGGATAGCTACCGACAACTGACGGATAACCGGACTGTTCCACCAGTCATACCAGTCACCGTAGTTGAAGAGGAAAGCTATCTCGGCCAGCAATGCCGCCCATAACGCTGCCCCCAGCCAGTCAATGCCGAACAACGGAAACTTGCGCATAAACCGGAAATGCTTTACGCAAATGGTCTGTATCAACAGGACTATTATCATCAATCCTGCAATGAAAAGATTCATATATGTCCAGTGATAATGATACATCAGATAAGTCGTTATCAGGTCGGACAACTGGATGCTTCCCAAGACGACGATGTGAAGCCAGGGAAAGAAAACGGTAAAATCCCGTTTGGGCGTCATCCACAACTGAATGTTGGACATACATTCAAAGGTTCCCTGGATTTTGCACATGCCTTCGATGAAACATATCAACCACAATAGCGGAAGGAAAGTAATATGCGGAGCAATCAGGTTACAGACCAATACCCCCAATGCAGCCGATGTGAGCAACGTCTTATTTGTAAAACGGAACTTCATGCGGAACAGCAAGGGGAAGTAGATAGCCATACCTGCGAGATTGGCGTACATACACATCAATATATCCTCACGCATCAATGCCATTCCCCCGATCATCTGGTTCAATGCTCCCAAATAGACCCCGCCCGAAAGTTGGAAAGTAATGGCAATGAACAGATAAATCCACGGTTGTATCTTCCGCGGTACGAAGCTACGGAACATGGGCATCACGAAAGGGCCATTTAAAACAGGTGCTCCCATACGTTAATATTTCACCTCACATTCTACATTGAAACCGGCACGCAAGCGTTTTAAATCTTCCGGCTTGTTTCCTTTCAGGCTGATGCGGACGGGGATTCGTTGTTCTACCTTTACAAAGTTCCCGGTTGCATTGTCCTGCGGAATCATTGAGAAAGCCGCTCCCGTAGCATCGGAAATGGATTCGACGATACCTTTGAAAGTGACGCCCGGCACTGCATCTGCTGTCATTTCCACATCTGCGCCTTCTCTGATATTGGAAAGCTGGGTTTCACGATAATTGGCGATTACCCACAAATCGCTGCTGTCTACAATATCCACCATGGTCTGTCCCGGTTGAACCAACTGACCCTCCAGAATCTCTTTCTTTCCTGTGGTACCGTCACACGGGGCGATGATAACCGTATAGGAAAGATTCAGACGGGCAAGCTCTAAAGCTGCTTCTGCCAGGCGGACACCTGCTTCGTTCTGTCCTAGGCGATGTGTCTGTTCGCTTTTCACTAAAGACGTAGATTGTTTGGCACGCGATACCTGTTCGTAACGGGCTTTGGCTGTTTCATAAGCTGTGTGCACATTATCATATTGTTGCTTCGTCACAGCATCTTCCTGCAATAACTTTTCAAAACGGTTCAGTTCACGTTGGGCATTTTCCATTTGTACACGTACTTCTTCAATACTTGCGTCACTTACGCTCAGGTTGTTTTGGGTAGTGGCAATGCCTATGGTCGTTGCCTGCCGTCCCGCAGTGGCATTGGCCAAATCCGCTTCCGCCTGTGCTACACGAAGACGGAATTCCGCATCTTCAATAATAACGAGCGTATCACCTTTTCGTACCTGCTGATATTCTTCAAAGCATATCTTCTTGATAAATCCCGGTACACGGGTATTAATAGGTGTGATATGTTGTTTCACCTGTGCATTGTCGGTATATTCGATGTTTCCCAAATGAATGAACCGGGAACAAACATAAGTGGCACCACCAATGAGAAAACAAAGAATCAGAATGTTGTATATAATCTTTTGAGTCTTTCTAGCTATCATAATCTGTTCTATTTAAAAGGGTATGAGTAATTGATTTTCAATTAAAGGGTATGTGTGATATATTTCATTTTATAGAAACTGTAAACCACGTTGATACGTGCGTTGACCAGACCGAGGTCTGCGCTTAATTTCATGTTGCTGGCATCGAGCATGTCGGTAAGTAATGCAAGGTCATTCTTATAGCGATTACTGGTTACGTCGTAATTCTGATTGGCAAGCTCCACGCTTTTCTCTTGTGTGCGAAGGTCGGTAAATGAGGTCAGGAAATTGACATAATTGGCTTGGACACCGTTCTCTATCTGTTCCTGCGCTAGTGAATATTCTTCCTGTGCCTTACGCATATTCAGTTTTGCCTGGCGTACTTTCTTGTTGTTCTTGAACAGTGATGAAAGATTGTATTTGATTCCTACCCCCACATACCAATAATTGAAGTTATTATCCAGCACGGGGACTTCAATAGTGATAGGCCCGTCCAGATGCTCACCGGCTACGAGAGCTATTTTCGGAAGAAGTTCCGAGCGTTCCAGTTTGACTTTCTGTTTGCTCATCTTCATTGCCAGTTGTGCTTGCTGCAAACCGACATTGCTCTGCGAAGCCAGTAGTTGCCAGTCGTTTTCCGCCAGAGCCTTCACTTCTTCGTCCAGTAGGGTGGAGTCGGGGATGATTTCCGTTCCGGCAGGAAGATGCAGCGTAGTCACCAGTTGGTGATTCATTATTTTGCATGCATCCTTTACTTTGGCTAATTGCAGTTTCAATGTCTCTTTTTGTAACTCATAACGGGTGATGTCATTTTTCAGAGCTGTTCCTTGTGTGCGTCGGGCTTCCATATTGCGAATCACCTGTTCTGTCAAATCGAGGTTCTTCTGCAACACTTGTACTTGGTTATTCAACTTATATAAATCCAGGTAGTAGCCGGTCAGAAGAAAACGTATCTCCTGCCGGTTCTTCTGCCAGTCCAGCGCAGCCATTTGCTGACTGAGTTCTGCTAAAGTAATACTGCTGCTGATAGCACCGCCTGCATAAATGACCTGTTGTGCTTCCAGCGCAAAGTTATTACCAAAATGAGGCATTGGAATGTTCTGCCCGTTCTTGAAGTCACGGTCCCACAGATACCCGTCACCCAAATAACTGAAAGAGAGCGATGCGCTGATGTCCGGCAAACGTTGTGACTTGGCAGCTTTCAAAGCCTCATCGGTAACTTCCTTCTCGGTTTTATACGTTTGAATACTCTGACTGTTCTCGTCTGCCAGACGGAACATCTCGTTAATGCCCAAAACTTTCCTGGTAAGTGTTTGGGCAAATGAACCCTGACTACATAGTACTACGCATAGCGGTACTATGAGCCATCTTTTTTTGCTCATAAAATAAAAAAGAAATTTAGTTGATAATGATAAATATATGTTCCTATATCATGCCGCCTCCAAAGAAGGGAAGCCGGCATTTCGCATCGTGGCGAGTAGTTCTTATAGAAATAATCAAATCTGCACTGCTACACCCCAACCGTGGAAGTCATGCATTTTGTTCTCGTAGCGAATGGAAATTTGATAATACTTTAGTTTCATCTTGATACTTGCTTTTCTAATTCGGTTTGCAAAATTATGGAAAAAAACAGGTAAGTTGTGACCTTGTATATACGGAAATATAATGTTTTTTAACGATTTCTGTTCGGAGATTCATGTAGGAGACACGGATAAAAGATCTAAGAGATACAGGTGGAATATATTCCCTGTATCATCATTTCGGTAGATCGGAGCAGTACTTATTTCCTGCTTGTCGAAATAACGGTAACACTTATCATAAACAAGTGGCAAACTGCTTCACCGAGATTCAGATTCGAAACAGGAGATAAGGTTTTTCTCAAAGTATTCTCACTATGATGAGAATTTTTTCTCATCATAGTGAGAACTTTTTCTCATAGTAATAAGTATTTTTTCTCATAAGGGTGAGAATACTTCCTTGTCAGAGCATACTGGAACGGCATATTTTATTGCAATTTATTGTAAGGATAATAAAAAGAGACTGAACTCAAAACGGAATTGAGCCAGTCTCTTCTTTATGATGTAATACTGTAATAATCAGTTTTTATGCATTCAGCGCCTGTTCGATATCTGCGATAATATCATCCGCATTTTCGATACCTACCGACAGACGAATCAAGTCCGGGCGTACCCCTGCTTCCATAAGCTGTTCGTCCGACAACTGGCGGTGAGTATGGCTTGCCGGGTGAAGCACACAGCTACGTGCATCTGCTACGTGAGTGACGATAGCTATGAATTCCAGTGAATCTGTCTCTTATACACATCTCCGA
>ERZ1694968.1015-NODE-1015-length-10310-cov-5.084349_pt1 | contig 10310 bp, 6 predicted proteins | sample MGYA00581610_ERZ1694968 | MGnify/ENA primary metagenome ERZ1694968 (study PRJEB42213, sample SAMN07424363) | human gut metagenome | biome: ENVO:00009003; feature: ENVO:2100002; material: ENVO:00002003 | host: Homo sapiens | place: USA | collected 2014 ... | reverse complement strand
CGAGATGAGCGCTAGTCTCGTGGGCTCGGAGATGTGTATAAGAGACAGGCAAATAGATACGATCACTCCTTTCTCAGCGGAACCGTATTACACGCCCTCCGTGTCTACTTCATATACATCGCAGACCTCATCAGGCTTGAGTTTTAGTCTGGCAGACAAAAATGCTTCAATATCAAAGGTATTTCGCTTGTCTGCATCAGCTGTGTATTTGAAATTAGGGTGTCTGGTAATGTCATACTTGTCTGAAAGAAACGGACGCACACCGCGCAACTGCAAGATGCACTTGCCGCCATCCATAACTGCCAGCTCGTCCTGGCTCATCAGCTCTTTTCCCAATTTCTGATAGTTGAGCGAGTGGGAAGTCTCCCGTCCCCGGCTCTCTCCGGTGTTGTAAGTGTCTATGGTCTCCTTTCCCAGAACAGCCGCCAGCTCTTTCAGCGTTGTTGGTTCTTTGCCACCCAGGAAGATGGAAGTATCCATATTGCCGATGATGGTATCGGCATTATCTTTGTAAATTGCCTTGAGCTGGCTCTGTGCCTGCAACACCAGACAGGCAGAGATTTCACGGCTTCGGATGGTGGCCACCAGCTTTTCCAGCTTCGGAATCTGCCCGATGTTAGCACACTCATCAATCAAACAGCGCACATGAACCGGAAGCCTGCCGCCATACACATCATCGGCCTTTTCACAAAGCAGGTTGAATAACTGGGTGTAGCACATGGAAATGAGAAAGTTAAAACTGTCATCCGTATCACTCATAATGAGGAACAGAGCCGTTTTTCTGTCTCCCAGCGTATCCAGTTCCAACTCATCGTAGGATATAACCTCGCGCAGCTCCGCAATATCAAATACAGCCAGACGCGCACCGCAGGAAATCAAAATCGACTTAGCGGTTTTGCCTGCCGCCAGTTTATATTTCTTATACTGACGCACTGCAAAATGCTCCGGTTCTTCCTTTTCCAGTTCCTCAAACAGCATATCTACTGCATTTTTAAATGTCTCATCATCTTCCCTTGTTTCCGAAGCGTTGATAAACTCAAGCAGGGTCGCAAAGTTCTGTTCTTCTTCCGGTGCTTCATACCAGATATAGCCGATCAGGGCACAGTACAGAAGCCTCTCTGCTTTCGTCCAGAAATCCTCACTGGACTTCTCGCCTTCCCCTTTCGTGTTCACCATGATCGTATTTACCAGTTTCAAAATATCCTTTTCTGAATGGATATAGTGGAAGGGGTTATAGTGCATACTCTTGGAAAAATTGATCGTATTCAATACTTTCACTTTATATCCATGCCGTACCAGCATCTTTCCGCACTCAATGATGATCGTCCCTTTCGGGTCCGTGACCACATAACTGATGTATTTTCCCATCTGCATCAAGTTGGGTTTTACATAAAAACGTGTCTTTCCTGAGCCAGATCCGCCAATCACGATCACGTTCTTGTTCCTCGCAAATTTCGGATTCTTTGGTCTGCCATTCATGGTCAGCCGTTCCGTCATGGTCAGCAGGATATTGTTCTCAAATACCGGGTCGATAAAGGGTGCAATGTCTTTTGCCGTCCCCCATCTTGCCGAACCATACTCCACTCCCTGCCGGAACTTTTTGGCATTTTTCCCTTTCATATAGACCAAGAGCTTCACCGCCACGGCTCCTGTAATCCCAACCAGCAATTCATTTTTATGCATACTTGGAAGAATCCTGCTAAATGCCATCTGGAAATTTAAGACCAGTACCATCAGTCTTTCTATCATGGAATCACCCACACAGTATTGATATAACCATGCCAGCTTATTTCCCACATAAAAGATCACGATATACGGAAGATTCATCAGAACAATCCGAAGCAGCTTATGTACATCCACCGGCGGTAACCTCTCCAGGTATCCTTTTCCTACACCAAGCAATTTCTGTAATCTGCTCATAATGACGGCTCCTTCTCCTTTCCTTTTGTTTTCTCCAGTTCTCTGTGCTTTGCAAGCGATTTGGTGATTGCCTGCTGTAACTTCTTCCTCACAGATGGTTTTTTGTCCTTATTCAACGTCTGTCCTGTATATTCCTTAAAAGCGGCAGTCATCACATCGGCATCTCTTGCCTTAAAGAACACATAATATCTTGGCAGGTCAGCAGTCACATCTTTTTTCAGACTGAAATCAATGCTGTACTTTTTTGCTACCCGTTCAAAAGACTTGATGTTTCCATCTGTGATCTCAATGTTGGACAGCTGTACATTCTGCTTCATCAGCTTATCAAGACTCTGTTTTCCCTTATAGGTCTTATCCTCCTTTTCCTTCTGGGGCTGTTTCTGTCCCTGCTGTTTTTTCTCCTGCTCCATCTTTGCAAGAGCCTTTACCATGGCAGCTTTCAGCAGGTTGGCAGTGACCTTGCCGCAGCGGATACAAAGTGAGACTGTTTTCTCATTCACTTCATCCTGCAATCACACCACGCCCTTTCTTCTTTCACTGCTGTCTTATCCTCATTTATCACATTGCTACTCCTTTCCTCTCTTTTCTGCCAGTTTCATATATTCTTTTTCTGATTCTGCCCCCACTTTGATACAGCACCAAAGGACAAATCCATATACCAGAAATACTGCAGCTGCAGCAACGATCAATACTATTTTTGTCATCTTCTTTTCTCCCTAATTCTTTTGAAATTTTATAAAAGGGCATCTATGAATCCTGTATCCATAAATGCCCTCATCCATTACTAAGAAATCTTATGATCTCTTATTTCTTCTTTTTGCGAAGAATCACTGTTCCACCAAGACCAGCCATTCCAGCCCCTGCAAGCAGAATCCAGAACAGAATCGGTGTATTATCTCCTGTCTTTGGTGAAGTCGATTTCTTTGTTTCTTCTGTGGTTTTTGTCTCCGGTGTTGGTGTGGTTTCTGTTGTTTCCGTCGGTGTCTCTGTTGGAGTTTCCTCTGGTTTCGCCTCATCCTTCATCACAACCTTCTGGATTTCTCCAGTATCTTTGACCGTAAACTTCACATCTTCTGCAACCAGATAACCATCCGGTGCAGTTTCTTCACGGAGGATATATTCCCCGATTGGAAGCATCTCAATATAGTGTGGTTTTTTCTCAGATGTCCAGCTTTCTACGGTCTTTCCATCTTTATCAAGGATCGTCAGTTTCGCTCCTGGCAGCTCCTTACCGGAAATATCGGTCTTGGAAATCTGCACTTTTGTCACATCATCCTTCATTTCCACCTTCTGTACTTCACCGGTATCTTCCACCGTAAAAGTGATGCTCTCTGCTGTCACATAACCGTCCGCAGGAAGTGTTTCTGTCATGGTGTACTTCTTGCCAGCGGTCAGTTCTTTGATGATATGTGGTTCTTTACCAGAAGTCCATTCATCCACAGTGTTTCCACTCTCATCTGTAACTTTCAGTTTTGCTCCCTCAATCTCCTTTCCGTCTGTCAGGGATGTTTTGGTAAACTCTACGGTTGTCGGCTCATCTTCAAAAGTAAACACATAAGACAGTGTTTCCTTATCTGCCCCACCATATTCAAAAGTAAATTCCTGTACCTGGTCTGTTGTCGCAAATCCCGGTGCCGGAGAAGTTTCTTTCACATAGTAGGTATAGCCAAGTGGCAGATCTGCCGTAAAGGTCAGTTTTCCTTCCTTATCCGTAGCCTGCTCCTCAATAACCGTATCCGCTTTCAAGATCACATCGCCCTTTGCATTGACAATATTTTCTTTATTGCACAGGGCAAATACAGCCCCTTCCAGTACACGGTCGGAATCTTTTTCTTTCTTTAACACGTTTACTTCTGCTCTCTGGCGTTTGTTCTGCCAGTCAGCAGAATAAGTAACAACTGCGGTATTCTGGTCACGGTAAGTCAGATCCACTTCACGAGCTTCTCCATCCAGGACATATCCATTTGCTGTCTCTTTCTCTTTGACACAGTATTTGCCAAGAGGAAGGTCTGTCAGTTTCGCCACTCCTGTTTCATCCGTCGTGATCGTTGCTACCAGTGCATCCTTTTTGTAGTAATCTTCACTCTCACCATCCGCCGCTTTTATATCTTCTAAGGCATAAACCTCAAAAGTAACGTCTTTCAGGGAACCGGAAAGATATTCAAACAGATGCTTCATCCATCCGCCAATGGAATCCAGTGCAGATATTTTCTCCAGGAACTCACCTTTTTTATTGATGATAAGTGTTCCGGTTGGCACTGCATCTTTCATCTCTACCTTCTGGATTTCAGCAGTATCGTCTACAGTAAAGGAAACTTCTTCCGCCATCAGATAGCCATAAGGAGCCATTTCTTCACGAAGAGTATATGTCTCCCCGGCTGTGAGTCTTTCAATCAAGTGTTCCTCACCCTTTACAGACTTCCATGTATCTACCACATTTCCATCCTTATCAAGCACCGTAAGCGTTGCCCCGGAAAGTTCCACGCCTGTCGTAATATCGGACTTCGTAAAGGTTACTTTTGTCGGCTGGTTCTTAAATACAGATTCCAGCTCTACCATTTTCACATCCTGTCCCTGATATTTGGCAGTCACTTCCAAAGTCTCAAAAGAAGAGACATACCCTGCCGGAGCTGCAAGTTCTTTGATATAGTAAGTACTAAATGGAAGGTCAACGTCAAATACTGCCTTTCCATCTTCCCCACTGACTGCTTTTCCAAGTAAGGTATCTGCCTTCACAATCACTTCTTCATGTGCCAGAATATCTTCTTTTGCATCGATACCAAACTCTGCACCCGCCACAACCGTTTTTGTCTCTGCATCCTGTTTGACTACGGACACTTCCACTTTCTGGCGGTCATTCTCAAAGGTTGCTGTCTGCTCAATAACTGGTGTTTTCTGGTCTTTGTATTCAAATGTTACTGTCTGTGCTTCTTCATTTAACACAAAGCCCTCTGGTGCTGTCTTTTCAACAATCTTATAGGTTCCAAGTGGAAGGTCAGCGATCTGTGCCTTTCCATCCTTATCCGTGGTAACAGTTCCTACCAGTTCCCCAGAAGCATACTCCAGGATACGGTTTCCATTATCATCTTTCTGGAAATCTGCTGTATAAATATCTTCGGCAGCATATACCTCAAAGACTGCTCCCTCCAGAGTTTCTTTCTGATAAGTAAAGTCATCTTTATAACCATTTAAGACCTCACCCTGTTTTACGATGTTCAGTTCTCCCTTAACCGGATGATTCTCGTATGCGATCTCAATGATCACATCGCCGGAAGTTCCGTCCATCTGATATGCTGTATTGGAATCTACATCTACCTCATAGTAATTCTCATTGAGCGTATATCCATAAGGTGCGTTCACTTCCTCAATACGGTAATGTCCAATCTTCAGATTCTGTGGAAGGATTAAGTATCCCTGCTCATCTGTAAAATAAGATTTGTGTTTTACCGTCGTCGGATACGTTGTTACCTGCTCCACATACTTTTCTGTATCCAGGTTAAAAATCTTAAACTCCGTATTTTTCTGAAGGACTGCTTTCTTTGTCTCATCGTCCTGTTTGATGATCTTCAGCTTCGCTTCAAACTCTTTGTCAAGCAGCACCCTCCATACCTGCGGTGTAGTCGGATGATTCTCTGTAATCTGTACGATGAAATCATTGACCGGAGTGTAATTATGTGGTGTGGTTGTTTCACGGACGATGTAAGTTCCATACGGAATCGCAATACTGCGGGCATACCCTTTCTCATCTGTAAAGATCTCTGTTGCACCATTTTCCCCGATCACTACCGGCTTGGCAGAACCAAAGTCATAGCTGCCATCTTCTTTTACTGTCAGGGAAGATACCAGATAAGCGGTAAATCCTGCACCTTTCAGTAAATCGGCATCTGTCTTTCCGTTGTTCGCTGCCTTGATGATTTCAAATGGCTGCTTCATTACCTGTTCCAGAGACAGACAGTCACGTTTTACTTCCGCTACAAAATCACCCTCATAGTTGCAGACCAGATCATGTTCTTCTTCATCTGCCAGGTAACCCGTTGGAGGAGTAATCTCTTTTACATAGTAATTGCCAAGATATAATCCATCTACAGAAGCCTGTCCATTCTTATCTGTTGTAAGAGTGGCAACCTGCTCACCCGCTTCGTAGATCACACCAGTTGCTCCATCCGGATGGACAATATCCTCACGGGCATATAGTCCATAGACTGCCTTTTCTAAAGTAGCATCTCCCTGTGGAACAGCCTTCTTTGTTTCTTTGTCCTGCTTCTGTAAGGAAATCTTTGCTGTCACACGCTCGTTTTTGAAGGTATGCTTAAATGTCAGTTTCGCTTCCTTATCGTTTGTATAAGAAAAAGTAAACGTATAGACATCATCCGCATTTCTCAGATAGCCTTCCGGAGCCTGTACTTCCTTTACATCATAGGAAAATCCCAGCGGCAGATCTGCGGTAAACTTCGCCGTTCCATCATTTCCAGTTGTCACTTTCTCAATCAGAGTGCCTTTCTTTACAACAACCGTTCCATCTGCATTTTTAATGTCACTGGCTGCATAAAGTCCAAAAATTCCTCCATCCAGAGGATTTTCTGTATCCTTATCCTGCTTTGTCACAATTACTTCTGCTTTCTGTCTGTCATTCGTAAAAGTTGTCTCAGAAAAAACAACATCTACATTCTGTCCTGCATAAGAAAGAGTGACTGACTTTTCTTCCCCGGCATTATAAAATCCGGTCGGAGCCTGTTTTTCTTTGATGATATATGTACCAAGATGCAGGTTTTTCAGAATGACTGCCCCATTCGAGTCTGTTGTCAGATTCTCTTTGACCAGATCACCCTTGCTGTAAACCTTGGCACCATAAGCAGTTTTAATATCTGCTCCGGCATACACATCATAAATCGCACCTTTCTGTCTGCGTTTCTCATACTTAAATGTTGTTCCATTCTCGGTGACATCTGCACCTGTCAGAACCTGACCTTCTTTATAAACAGTCAGCTGTCCCATCTGTTCTTCATCCGGAACAGTCACAGTCGTTGTTTTGCTGACTTCCAGTTTTACATTGTAGGCAGTTGCATTGATACGGTATCCTGTCGGAGCTGTAATCTCTTTCAGATATACAGTGTCCTGTGTCTTAATGATCTGTACGGACGATTCCCCGTTCGCATCGGTTGCCGGTAACTTTGTGATCAGCTTTGTACAGTTTGCATCACTGTATAAACCAAACACTGCACCAGACAGCTTTGCGTCTGCTTTTGCATCTTTTTTAATCACCTTCACACTTGCGTGCTGCACCCAAGTTACTTTGAAGTCCACATATTTCTCATCATCAACACCTTCACCAAATACCAGGGCCAGGTCCTGTGAACCAGATCCGGTACTGATCTTATATGCAGAATAATCTTTTGTTACACTGCCTTTCATCGTTGCCGACCAGCTTCCTGCGACATCCTGTACCTGTGTAAGAGGTGCAGATAAGTAAAACTTGGTTCCACCACTGATTTCCACTGCTTCACCAGCTTTGCTTGTCTTTCCGGTTGTCACGTTGTGAAGTTTCACACCACTTGGAAGTTTCATTGTGATACTCTGCAGTTCATCTGCTTTAAAAATGATTTCCTTTGTTCTCTGGCTGTTGCCATCTACATAAGCTGTCACATCCGCATCTGAAAAAGACATTGCCACATCCGGAATATCTGGCTGAGAAATACAATAATTATAAAGTTTTTTCGCAAGATTCTGTGCAGTAGCGTTTGCACCAGAAAAAGCATCTGAACTGCCATTCGCATATGACGCAGCAAGATGTACCAGAATAAATCTGGCTCCTGCACTCAGGTTTCCATAGCCATTTTCTTCTGTAAAAAATCCATCATCGCCAGAAGCCTTTGTGCCATAGTAACATACTTTAGCCAGTGCTTTACCATCTCCAACCTTATTGATTGTATATGTTCCTGTGCCAGGTCCCGGTTTGGACGGCTGTACACAATAAGCTGTGGCGGACACATTACCGAATTTTACGGTATACTGATACGTCAGATAAGTTCCATAACCATAATCCGCATATCGGTATTCGGCACCTCTTGTCACTGAAACCTGTTGTGAACTTCTTGCATTTCCTGCTGCCGCCATAAATGTCACTGTTTCACCCGGCTCCATCTCATACAAGTCAATTCCTTCATTTTCTGCCTGATCCATTACTTCTGAAACAGTTAGACCAGATTCTTCATCCGTCGTCACTTCCTGGTCATCTGTAAGATCAGTTACAATCTCTTTTGACTCGTCCGAATCAACATCTTCCTCCGCATTACCGGAATCTTCTGTTTCACCGGCATTTCCTTCACCAACTGTATTTTCAGAAGAACTCTTTGTCTGTGCTTCTGTTTCCGGCTCTTTTACCGTAATGTTTCTGCTTACTCTGTAAGCTGGGTGACCGCTGACTGGCTCTACTGCATAGACAGCTTTGTAGGTATCCGGTGTATGTGCATCAAAATCTGTACCGGCTTCACTCTTTGCTTCATGGAATAAAACTTTCACCTTTTTTTCATTCACGCCCTCTATACCGGACAGATCGACTTCCACCTCAAATTCTTCGCCATAGGGAATCTCAATATCCTTTGCTTCCACAATTTCGTCTTTGTCAAGAGTATCTTGCACATCCTGCAGTTCCGGATATTGCTGTTCAAATGAAGTTGTCTCCGGTTCTAATTCAGAAGCAGAAACCGTGACTGGTTGAACGATAACAGACGCCAAAGTTGCAACTGCCATAAATCCCGACAAGAATCTTTTAAATTGCATTTTCATTTTGACTGAGTCCTCTCTTTCTTCGATAATTTACTCCACTTTCGTTCAGGCTTACACCTGCATGAATCAATCATAGGAACCACCTCCCTTGTGTCTTGGATTGACTTTTAAATAAAAACAGGATTGAGCTATTAAGCCGCAAGAGGTAATTCGTAATCATTCCTGCCAAGGGTGCCTCTCATCCATTGCCCTTCACGTTGTCACTGAACACCCGCCGCCAGATGCGTAGCTGGGAAATTCAGGTATCCTATTGCTGCTGATATGAAATTGTCAAGGTTCACTTTTAGAGGGAATTTATTATTTTGAATTAAGATAGACATTTGCCCCTCCACTAACCGCATGTGTGAAAGGGCAAAAATTAACCTGTTTGAAATTTTTTTGAAAATTTTTTGAAACAGCAAAAACTTACAAAGTTTCCAGCCTGTCTTTTAGTTTCTGCAATACTTTGTTTTTCCTGTTTCTGATTGTCTTTGTACAACACCCGAAATACTGTGCTGTTTTTTTAACTGTGTACTCTTCAAAAAATAATAGTCTTATCAATTCCATTTCTTCTTCAGACAAATATTTCAGTGCTTCCTGCAGCTCTTGTATTTCTGACACCCTGATGACTATTTCTTCTGGGGATAATATATGCAAATAACTGTTGTAACTCGTTTCTCCTACTTTTTCTATTCCGCATACACCATTTTTCTGCATTTTTTCAAGCTGGTATCTTTCTTTTCTTCTTGACTGGTACCATGCCAGATATACGTCTCTGGTAACTTCTACGAGAGTTTCATTTACACGCAGCACATACCGTTGTCTTTCCTTTGGTTTTTTACCACGCATCTTTTATTCTCCCTTCTGAAGCACTCCGGTCAGTCTGCCTGCATTTCTTCTCATTTTCTGCTTTGCCTGTGAAATACATTTTGATACTGCCGGTTCTGTAATTCCAAACACCCGTGACACTTCTCTTTGTGTCCGTTGCTGAAAATAAATTTGATGGATCACCTGTCTCTGCCGGTCAGTCAGCAGATCCATGAATTCTCCAATAGCTTCTTCTATAATCAGTTTTTCAAGTACATTCTGCCTTTTATCCACCAATTCGCACCAGCCTTCTGAAATATGGCTGTATGAAATGCAATTATTATGTTCTCGTACCTCCCTGTTCCTGCACAGCCGATCTTCACCTTCTAATATCAACCGCACATACCAGGGCTGATTATCAAAAAAATCTTCCTTAACAACTGTTATTTTTCTTCCTGCTTCATATACATAATCTCGACAGGTAAATAAAGGAAAAACCGTTCCATAATCACCTGCACAATAGAAAACATATCCTGTCTGATACGCAATAATTTCCGCACCATCTATCAGTCTATGCTTTACAACTGCCACATCGTTTTCTCTCAAATACCTGGCGGACGGAACCTTTCTTTTTTCTTTCCTGTTACCTACAACCTGTTTCAATTCCTGCAATGTCAGCATAATTACCACCTTTCTGCCTACTGGCAACAGGAGCCCATCAGCAGAAAGGATAGGATTATTACTGATTTACTGGCAAAAGGGCAGTAAAAAACAGCTTCCGGCACACCCGTTTTTTTTGACGAGAGCCTGAAACTTCC
>ERZ1694968.983-NODE-983-length-10581-cov-6.497530_pt1 | contig 10581 bp, 7 predicted proteins | sample MGYA00581610_ERZ1694968 | MGnify/ENA primary metagenome ERZ1694968 (study PRJEB42213, sample SAMN07424363) | human gut metagenome | biome: ENVO:00009003; feature: ENVO:2100002; material: ENVO:00002003 | host: Homo sapiens | place: USA | collected 2014 ... | reverse complement strand
GTCCGGCGTTGTGTCCGGCGTTGTGTCCGGCGTTGTGTCCGGCGTTGTGTCCGGCGTTGTGTCCGGCATTGTGTCCGGCATTGTGTCCGGCGTTGTGTCCGCCGTCCTCGTCCGGCGTTCCTCGTCCGGTGTTCCCTTCCGGTGTTCCCTTCCGGCGTGACCGCGCGGCGCAGGTGAATGCAGACTAAAAACCGGATATTCAGATTTTTCGGACTTTTTCCGTTGCTATTCCCGGTAATTTTTCGTACCTTTTAGCATCCGATTTGCATCTTGCATCGGAGTAAATACATCTATGCTTATGAAAACACAATTTCTGACCGTGTTCGGCGCCGCTGCGCTGGCCGTTTTTCCCGCAGAGCCGGAAGCCTGCACGCGCGCCGTCTATCTCGGTCCCGACGGCATGACCGTCACGGGACGCACCATGGACTGGCGCGAAGACCCGCTGACCAACCTCTATATCTTCCCGCGCGGCACCGCCCGCCGCGGAGCCAATACGGACGACACCGTCTTCTGGACGTCGAAATACGGCTCCCTTTCGGCCGCGGGCTACGACATCGGCATCACCGACGGCATGAACGAGGCCGGGCTGGTCGCCAACCTGCTCTTCCTGCCCGAATCGGTTTACGAGCGGCCGGGCGACACGCGGCCCGTCATGGGACTGAGCATCTGGACGCAGTACGTACTCGACAATTTCGCCACGGTGGACGAGGCGGTCGCCGAACTCTCGAAGGAGAAATTCCGCATCGACGCGCCCGACCTTCCGAACGGCGTGCAGTCGCGCCTGCATCTGGCCGTCTCCGATCCTTCGGGCGACAGCGCCATCTTCGAATACATCGACGGCCGGCTGGTGATTCACCACGGCCGCCAGTATCAGGTGATGACCAATTCGCCCTTCTACGACCAGCAGCTGGCGATCCTCGACTATTGGCGGCAGATCGGCGGCCTGACGATGCTTCCCGGCACCAACCGCGCTCCGGACCGCTTCGTGCGCGCGTCGTTCTACATCAACGCCGTCGTGAAGAGTCCCGATCCTAAGATCGCCGTCCCGGCCGTGATGTCGGTCATGCGCAACGTCTCGGTGCCTTACGGTATCTCGACGCCCGACAAGCCCCACATCTCCTCGACGCGCTGGCGCACGGTCTGCGACCAGAAAAACCGGGTCTACTATTTTGAGCCGACGCTGGCCATGGAGACCTTCCGGGTCGATCTGGCGAAGATCGACTTCGGCAAGGGCACGCCCGAACGGGTGTTGAAGCTGGTCGGCGGCCGGACCTACACGGGCGACGCCACGGCCGAATTCCGCAGGAGCGACAAACCCTTCGTCTTCCTGTTCGGGGTCTGACGGGCCGGAATATCCGACCGATCCGCATGTGCCGTGCAGTTCCCTGTCCGGCGCATGCGGATTTTTCGTATATTTGTCCGCTCAATAAACACAATATGAAAAGTTTCGAACATTTAATCATCACGCGGTTCAATCTGAACCTCTATGCGCGGGACAAACACGACGCTCCGACGCGCACCGAACGGTGGCTCGAACATCGTTTCGAGATCTTCGAACGCTATTGCCTGCCTTCGGTGGCGGCGCAGACCAACCCGAATTTCAGGAGGCTCTGTCTTTTCGACGCGGCGACGCCCGCGGCTTACCGCCGCCGCATCGGCGGTTACCAGTCCGTCTGTCCGCAGTTCCGGTCCGTATTTTACAGCGCCGGGCAGGCCGGACGCCTGACCGAAAGTCTGCGCACTACGATTTCAGGCCTGCTGGCCGGGCGTGAAGAGCTGGCCACCCCCCCCCTCCGCAGCTGCTGATTACTACCAATCTCGATAACGACGACGCATTGGCCGCCGACGCCGTCGAACTGCTTCAGCGCGAAATCCGCTTCTCCTCCGGCAAACGCATCTACAGCCTTCTTTACGGTTACCAGTATTTCACCGACCGGCGCTTCGCGCTCAAAATGCGCTACACGAACAATCACTTCCTGACGCTCGTCGAGCCGTTCGATGCGCACTCCGAAACCATCGTTTCCTACCGTCATACCAAAGCCATCCGCCAGCAGCCCACGGTCTACCTCGCCACCGATAAGGGCAAGTGGCTCGAAATCGTGCACGAGGACAACGTCAGCAACGATTTTCGAATCAATATCAAAGTTGTGGTATATTCCCCTGCTCTGGGGCCGCCGGTTCGCCGATTTCGGCCTGCCTGACCTCCATGTTCCGGGACTGCGGCAGTGGTTCTGCACGCTGTGCGTCGTTCCCGCGCGGTTTCTGGTCACGGCGGTCCTGCGCCTGCGCCGCAAGTGGGCGCTGCGGCGGGCTGCGTTACCTTAGTACCGGGTATTTGTTGTTGAAGCGGAATCCCACGCCCAGCATCAGGTAGTTCGGGGTCTGGAAATCCTTGAGACAGTAGCCTATGTGGACGAACGTGCGCCGTGTGGCGGCGATCTTGAGCGTCAGCATCTGATAGAACGACTTGAGGTCGCCGCCCTTGTGCAGGACGTTGACTCCCAGTCCGATGCCGACCGTGAAGTAGGGCATGACGAATTCGGCGCGTCCCGATATTCCCAGTGCGATCTGCCGGTCGATCGACGGGGTGTAGAACGTGTAGCCGGGATCGCGGCCTCCGACCTCGACGATATAATCTTCGGTGTAGACGTTGGCGCTGCCGTCGTAGACGCCGTCCAGCGAGAGACCCGCGCGGAATTTATAACCGAAGTTGTACATCGTCGCGAAGTTGAAGCCCGCCACGCCGTAGGCGTTGGGCGAAGCGTACTGCTTGTCGCCGACCTCCACGCCCTTGCGGCGCCACGATCCGAACAGCACCAGATCGTAGCTGAAATGGCGGGGGAAATCGGGCGCGAGAAGCGGCCTGCGCGGTTTTACGAGCGGATCGTCGGCCCGGCCGAAACAGTAGAGCAGGCCGAACTTCATGCCGATCGAGTTGAGTCCCGCATTGGGAAATTTGGTGTTGCCGTTCGAAAAGTGGGTCATCGAGAGTCCCGCCGAGAAATCCAGCTCGCGCGTGAGCGTCACGTTGAGGTAGAAATCGGCGTTGATGTAGGCGTTTATCTTCGACCCCATCATTATGTTGGCCGGGTTCATCTGCGCGTCGTAGGGTTTCCAGCCGAACGACAGTCCGAAATTCCACTCGTAGTTGAACGACAGCCGCCGGCTTATCCGCGCGATGCGCGCCCCTTGGAAAATATAGAACGCCACGGGCGTGCCCAGCTCCTCCCGGTTTTCGAAACTGTAGTAGGAGAACCCGATTCCCTGATAGGCGCCTCCGTATATCCGGTCGGGACGCGATCCGGGCTGGAAGCGGAACGAGTAGCGCAGGTGGGCGGCCAGCGACAGGTCGATCGGCTGCCGGGCCAGATTGTCGCCCGCGAGGAACGGATTGGTCGGACACACGTATTCCGGACGGAGTTCCAGCCCGATACCGTGGACGAAGCGACGGCGGGGGAATGCTGCCGTACTGTCCGTACGGGTGTTGGCGCCCGTCGCGGAGGCTATGCGGGTGCCCGCGTTTGGCACGAAACCGGTGCTGGAACCGTTGTTGCCGTCGCCCGTCGCGGAACTTCTGTCGGAGTTACCGCTGTTTGGCGCGGATCCGCCCCAGTTGCCGGCGCCCCCGCTCTCTGCCGTGCCGGACCCGGATCCCGGACCCGTTCCGGATGCGCCGTCCGGATGTTTTCCCACTGCCCCCGATCCGGCACTGAACCCAGCCTGAAATCCGGTTTCGTATCCGGTGCGGTAACCCCTTTTATGTCCGTCTCTGTATCCTGCGTCGTACCCTGCGGCATATTCGGCCGAACGCGCCGCGCTCTGCGCCGACGGCTTTGCCGGCCGGGGCGTCGTCGTTTCGGGCGAACCGTTCGCTGTGCCGGGAGCGGATTCGACTGTCGGTTTGGCGTCGGATTTTGCGGTTTCGGGGGATTGCGGAGCGTCCGTTTCACAGGCGCCGGGACCGCTTGCGCCGGTCGGACTGCCGACTGGTTCATTAATCGTACTGTTGACCTGATAGAGATCTGCTGTCGGGGATTCCGTTGTTGTCGGATCGCCGCCGCGGTTTGCGTTCGCCGGGGCAGACGGAGTTTCCGAAACACCTGCCGTCGTCAGATCCTTACGGCTCTCGTCCGCCGCTTCTCCGGCTGTGGCGAAGCCGGACAGAAAGAGCATGCTTCCCGCAAGAAGCCCCGTCAATCCTTTCCGTATTTTACATTCCATAATGGCCTATCCCCGTTTTGATCGCACAAGATACGAATTTTTGCCGGAGCGCAAAGCGACAATTCGAAAAAATCCCGCCTGCAATGCGATTTTCAGCGGCTTCCGATAGCATTTCCGGGGCGTAATCGCCGGCAATACGGACTGTTATTTGGTTTCTTCGATTATTGTCTCTATCTTTGTACCCGAACCAATATCCGCTCCGATGAGAATAAACGATTAGTAGGTCGGTTTCATTAAACCGACGCCGTGCCGTAAAGCAACCCGGTCTGAGGTTTAACAGGTCCCCATTCTGCGGGACCGCTATTAATCGTTTTCATATGAGTATTATCCTTAGCGGTGTTTCGTACCGCTACCGCAATCAGCAATTTCTGTTCGAAGGAATAGACCTGTCCGTCGCCGCGGGCGCCAAAGCTGCCGTCGTGGGCGACAACGGCGCCGGCAAATCGACGCTCCTTAAACTTGTCGCGGGCGAACTCGCTCCCGCCGCGGGAAGCATCGCCTGCTCCTCGCGTCCCTACTATGTGCCTCAGCACCTCTCCGCCGCCGGCATCTCCGCCGTCGGCGTTTTGGGCGTCGCGGACAAGCTCGATGCGCTCCGCGCCATCTGCGGCGGCAGCGCCGATCCCCGCTGTTACGACATTCTGGCCGACGATTGGGACGTCGAAGCCCGCTGCCGCGCCGCCCTCGACCATTGGGGACTGCCGCATGTCGGCCTGACCGATCCGGTCGATGCGCTGAGCGGCGGCGAAAAGACGAAACTCTGTCTGGCGGGAATTCTGGTCCATAAACCTGCTGTCATCCTGCTCGACGAGCCGACCAACCACCTCGACACGTCGGGCCGCCGCAGGCTCTATGACCTGATCCGTGCCAGCCGTGCGGCGATCGTCGCGGTGAGCCACGACGTCGCGCTGCTCAACCTGCTCGGCACGACCTGCGAACTCTCTCCGAAGGGGCTGAAAATCTACGGCGGCAACTATGATTTTTACCGCGAACGCAAACGGATCGAGGAGGAGGCGCTGGCGCAGCAGGTCGATTCCGAACAGACGGCCCTGCGGCTGGCCCGCAAAAAGGCGCAGGAGGTCCGCGAGCGACAGGAGCGGCGGATGCGTCAGGGCGAACGGCACAAGGACCAGCTTCCGCGCATCCTGCGCCGGACGATGAAGGACAGCGGCGAACGGACCGAGGCGCAGCTCGTCGGGAAACATGCGGAGCTGATCGACGGCAGCCGGGAGCGGCTGGACGAACTGCGCCGCCGGCAGCGGACGCAGTGCGAGCTGAAGATAGATTTCGACGACGCGCAGCTTCACGAAGGCAAACTGCTGGTCCGGGTCGACGGCCTGAATTTCGAATATGCGCCCGGCCGCCCGTTGTGGCGCGAACCGCTTTCGCTGGAGATCCGCAGCGGCGAGCGCATCCGCCTGACCGGCGACAACGGTACCGGCAAAACGACCCTTGTCCGGCTGCTGACCGGCGAACTGGAACCCACTGCCGGGCGCATCGGCCGGGCGGACTTCTCCTATGTCTGTCTCGATCAGCAATACAGCCGGGTGAACACCCCGCAGAGCGTGCTGGAGCTGGCGCAGAGCTGCAATCACGGCAATCTGCAGGACCACGAACTCAAACTGCGGCTTCACCGTGCGCTGTTTGGGCAGCAGATGTGGGACAAGCGGTGCGACACGCTGAGCGGCGGCGAACGGATGCGGCTCTGCCTTTGCAGCCTGATGATCGCCAACCACGTTCCCGATCTCTTTGTCCTCGACGAGCCGACCAACAACCTCGACCTTTCGAGCCTTGCGATCCTGACCCGCACGGTCCGCAATTACCGCGGCACCCTGCTGGTCGTCTCCCACGACGGTCACTTCACCGATCAGATCGGCATCACAAGGACCGTCGAACTGGAATAGGGTATAACCGGGCGGTGTCGAGTGAATTCATTTATTTTGAAGGAGCCGGATGTCTGACATCCGGCTCCTTCAATAAAATTATCTTCGACCGCCTCCGAAAACAATTCCAAGCGATATTTCTGCGTTACTGTACTCTTTATTCATCAACCGATAGCCGATAGAAAGCCGAAGATGATGAAAAAATTCTATACCGGCGCGGGGCATGACGCATGCTGAAAAGTTATGCTCGTATGTTTTTGCCTGAAGGTCGGAATGATCGACTTTGACGATTGAAAATCCGGCTCCGCATCCGACAAATAGTGCTATGTTCTTCGTTCGTCTGAAGTTGTAATCCGACACGAATAATATTTGTCCGAAATGATAGTCTCTGTCTATACCGTTTTTGCTCCAACTGCGATAGAAAGCCCCGTATTGTATTTGAAGGCCGAAATCTATCGGATATGTTGCAATATTATAACGACCTTCCGCATAAATATTCCATGCGGTCTCGAATTTGCCGCCGTATTTTTTTGCGATTAACGGAATAGCAGCCCCGACTTCAACTTCGTAACGGGCGACCTCTTGTGCATTGACAGGTGTGGATAAAAGTAGCCACAGACCTATAGCTAAAATATATTTCATTTAGTAGCTCGGTTTAATATCGACAATCGCATAGTTCTTATTCCTGTTATTCGTTTTATAATCGTATCGGAACCAGCCATCGTATTCCTCGTTATAATATTGACCTTTCTTCTTAGAATAGGCATTCATGGAACTAATATAGTGAAAATAGTCACGATAATAGTAGTAAGTGCGTTTTTTATAACAAATACCGATAAAATACCATTTTTTTACGACTTTCACTCGAATTTCCTGATAACCGTCAACAATCCAAGAATCGCCCATATGCTGTGTTGAATTTAAGTTATAATAGGACGGAATAGCACAAAATAGTACAGGATGGTAACATCTTAACGAATTGTAAACTGATAAAAAGGTACTCTCGTCATTTTTGTATTGAACCAACGTCCCACCGGAAGTATATTCGAATTTTGTTTTCAATGCATTCGGAATATTAGATATCCTGTTGCATGGTAAATCATATGAATACGATCCACTTCTGGTACATCCGATATTCTCTGAAATGTCTTTTAACATGCTACTTACAAGTGATTTCTGCCCGGCAGGTACTTGTCGTGGCATATACATCCAATTAAACCGGGACGGCCACCAATGACGATACATGATTTTACTTAAGGCTACAGAAATACTCGGAACCGCTATATGTGCTCCGCCATACTCATAAGGCATTTCAATATTATAGGGATTGCTTCGATGCCATTTTAATCCCCAAATTCCTACTAAAGGATATCTGGATGGTCTGTTTTTCGGCTTGCTTCGGTCTGCAATTGCCCGGGTTGCTTCCGCGTGTGGGATATCTTCGGAAATGGTGGTCAGATCGTCTGCAATTAGAACACTGTCTCTATCGTTGGCTTCTTCAAGAGAATCGACCGGTTGAAATTCAATCGTTGTAACACAAACACTATCAGTCGAATTTACCGGTATTCCATCGTCATTCAATTCTGGATTATTCATACAATCGACAATATCGTCCCATATATTTATTTTTTCGCCGTTACATTCGACCACATAGCTGACGTATTGTTCCTGAAATTCGATTTTTTGAAGAGAATCCAATTCATTGAAATGAAAACTACCCTTGCTGTTGAAACTTATGATCGGGAAGTTATTTTCATTCATATCTACAATCAGGTAACCGTTGTCTTCAGCATAATTAACTACATATAATACGGGAACCTTGTCGGCATCTATTGAATCAGTAATTTTCCCCTTCGAATCTATGAGTTCAATTGGGGTAATTGATTCTACCTCCTTGGATGAAAAATCTGTGCTGTCACTACCTTCAACCGATAGTTCGACTCGTGTTGAATTTTCAAGAGATGGTGATGCAATATTCTTTTCGCCAAATAAGAGAGCTAATTTTGCAATTGCATTTTTCGAGATTTTAGTCTCTTTTGGACCTGTTTGTGTGATTTTACTTTGTTCATTGATTTCATCTTTGGCACACGATAACATAGCAGAGGCGATCATGCAAAATGTAATCCATTGTCTAATTGTTTTCATGAGAAGATAATTTTAGTTGGCTAATAGTTGTGGGAACGGAACTCGGACATATGACTTTTAGAAAGAGAATCTCATACAGCTAGTTTTATATATTAAAGATATAATGGATCAATTTATATTGTTACTTAACATTCTCGTTTTTTTATAGAAAGTATCTGTACGGAATATGAATAGGGCGTTGTAGAATATTTTGTGATCTGAGACTTGCTATCCGAGTCTTCGCAGTAACAATGATACGACTGCTCGTTGACGAACCGGCGGGAATAAAAAATCCCCTTTGAAAAGGGGATTTAGAGGGATTGTCTGTACGGTGTATTATCCGCGCCGCGCCGACACGACGGGCTAGTAACCGAGTATTCGGAGCATCGACCGATACGACTGCTCCTTGGCGAACAGGCGCGTGTAATACTCGTTGTCGCTCTTGTCGCGGTCGATGATGATGTGCTTGGGCGCGGGAATCAGACAGTGCTGGATGCCGCCGAAGCCGCCCAGCGACTCCTGATAGGCTCCCGTGTGGAAAAATCCGATGTACTGCGTGTTGCCCGGTTCGAGCTTGGGCAGGAAGATGGCGTTGGTGTGCGACTCGGCGTTGTAGAAATCCTCGCTGTCGCAGGTCAGTCCTCCGAGCAGTACGCGCTGGTACTCCTTGTCCCAGTTGTTCACCGCCAGCATGATGTAACGCTGGTTGATGCCCCATGTGTCGGGCAGGGTAGTGATGAACGACGAGTCGATCATGTACCAGTTCTCGCGGTCGTTCTGCTGCTTCTGGTTGACGATCGAATAGAGCGATGCGCCGCTTTCGCCTACCGTGAAGGAGCCGAACTCGGTGAAGATGTTAGGTTCTTCGGTGTCGTTGCGCTGGCAGATGTTCTTGATCTGGGCGATGATCTCTTCGGTCAGGTACTCGTAGTCGTACTCGAAGTTGAGCGAGTTCTTGATCGGGAATCCGCCGCCGATGTTGAGGCTGTCCAATTCGGGGCAGATGGCCTTCAGCTCGCAGTAGACGTTGATGCACTTCGACAACTCGTTCCAGTAGTAGGCCGTGTCCTTGATGCCGGTATTGATGAAGAAGTGCAGCATCTTGAGCTGGAACTTCTTGCTGTTCTTGAGTTTGGCCTTGTAGAAGTCGATGATGTCGTTGTAGCGGATACCCAGACGCGAGGTGTAGAACTCGAACTTGGGTTCCTCCTCGCAGGCGATGCGGATGCCGACTTTGCATTTCTTGGTGAACGAATCCTCGAACAGCTCCAGCTCCTCCTTGTTGTCGAGCACCGGAATGGTGTTCACGAAGCCGTCGTTGACCAGCTGGGCGATGTTCTCCACATACTGCGGCCGCTTGAAACCGTTGCAGATGATGTAGCGGTCCTTGTCGATGATTCCGCTGTCGTAGAGCGCGTTGATGATATGAATGTCGTATGCCGACGACGTTTCGAGATGAATGTCGTTCTTCATTGCCTCCTCCAGCACGAACGAGAAGTGGCTCGACTTGGTGCAGTAACAATAGTTGTACGACCCCTTGTAGTCCACTTTGGCCATCGCCACGTTGAACATACGCTTGGCCCGGTTGATCTGCTGCGAGATCTTCGGCAGGTAGGTTATCTTGAGCGGCGTGCCGTACTGTTTTATCAACTCCATGAGCGGAATGTCGTGGAAATTCAGCTCGTTGTCTTCGACCGAGAACTCATCCTGCGGGAAGTCGAACGTCTGTTCGATGAGGTCGATGTACTTGTCCTTCATGGCTCGTTTGTCGTGGTTTTTACAATCCGTCCTGTCTACATCCGAAATTTTCGGGCAATGTAGCTCGCCCGGATTTTCCGAAAAAACGGGATGCAAAGTAGGCGAATATTTTTCGTATAACCAACACTTTGCCGGATTATTTTGAAAAACTCCCCCGAATTTTGGTTTTTTCTTCGAAAAAAGGTACTTTTGGTGCAAATTTCAAGCAAGATTTCAATCGTGTTGATTCGCACCATATCGCAATATCTTGAGTCGCACAAACGGCTCGTCGTTCCCCAGCTTGGGACGTTTATCGTCAAGGAGCCGGGCGTAAGCATCGTTTTCTCGGAACTTCTGAAGCGCGACGACGGGACGCTCCGCCGTCTGCTTATCGACGGGGGGCTGAGCGAACTGGAAGCGGCGGGGGAGATCGACCGCTTCGTCTTCGAGGTGCGCCACGCCGTGGAGCACGGCGCCGAATTCCGGCTCGACGGTTTCGGCGTGATGAGGCCCGGTCCCAACGGCACCATCGCCTTCGCTTTCGAATCCCGCCGTGCGGAGTCCGCACTGTCTCTTATACACATCTGACGCTGCCGACGACTTAATAGGTGTAGAT
>ERZ1694968.973-NODE-973-length-10650-cov-7.054554_pt1 | contig 10650 bp, 6 predicted proteins | sample MGYA00581610_ERZ1694968 | MGnify/ENA primary metagenome ERZ1694968 (study PRJEB42213, sample SAMN07424363) | human gut metagenome | biome: ENVO:00009003; feature: ENVO:2100002; material: ENVO:00002003 | host: Homo sapiens | place: USA | collected 2014 ... | reverse complement strand
CTACACCTATTAAGTCGTCGGCAGCGTCAGATGTGTATAAGAGACAGGTATTTGAGTTCGGCGTTGTCGCAGGACACGAGTCCCGTCACGATCGCTGCGACGGCCGATAAATAAAATGCCTTGATTTTCATTGCAGTGGTTTTATTCGGTTATTCGTTCGGAACCTCTTCTTCGTTCTCGGACCGATGTACGGCGTTGATGGCCTGCCGGGTCCACGGATAGAAGCCCGATTTGCCGGACAGATAATATTCGTATTCGATGTGGTAGGAGCCGAATCCGCCCTTGCGGTAGGTCTTGCCCTCCCATGTGGGTTTCCAGAGAGCCTGCCCCAGAAGCCGGTTGATGCCGCCCGTGTAGGAGCCGCCGCCCTCGGCGGCATATTGTTCGAAGTTGACCGTGGTGTAGAGCTTGCGGATCAGCTCTTCCGGCTCCATGTATCCCGAACCGTTCCGGATCACCGTGCTGATGTAGGTGTTGAGTCCCGAATCGGAGGAGGTGCTGTACGCCTGCCAGATGAAGTAGTCGAAATAGGGCATGCAGCGGCCTTCGACGGCGTTGATCTCTCCGTCGATGACCAGCAGTTTGTCCGTGCCCGATTTCGGTCCGAGGTATTTGCCCAGCTCGTCCACGAAGATGTAGAAGTTGTCGCGGTTGGATAGCTCGCGTTTGCAGCCGGCTCCGCCGACGTTCGGCTCGTAGTCCAAGTCGATGCCGCTGTAGCCGCCCGTATAAACGCTGTCGGCGAGCATGCGGGCGTATTTGCGGATGGAGGCTTCCTGAGCGGCCCGTTCGTCGGTGCCGTCGGCGGCCCGCCAGCCCGACGGAGTGTCCCATTCGGGCTTCCAGCCGAAATACTCCTCTTTCTGGGGGTTGTTCTGGTAATCGCCTCCGATCACGTCGACTCCCACCCAGCCGGTAATGGTGGTGCACACCACTTTGGTGCCTTTTACCCGCTGGACATACTCCATGTCGGCCTTCATGGCGTCGGTCAGGACGCTGGGACGCCACCGGCCCCAGATGGCCGCCAGATAGAGGCTGTCGGGAAGGCCCCGGAGCGAGTTCTTGAGGTTGGTGGCGTTGGCGCCCCAACCGCCGAACCATCCCCATGCCATGTCGTAATCGGTCTCCGCCTTCCATTTGCGCAGGGCGGCGTAATAGGCGTCGTCGTGCCCGTCGCCCTTGAGGAACACCTTGCTTTCGGGCTCCGTCCAATCCTCGCAGGAGACCAGAGCTGACGCGAACAGCAGCAGGGACAGACACATCAATAATATCTTTTTCATACTTGTCGTTTTTTTCGGGTTACATTGAAAAATTGCCGGTCGGCAGAAACCTTCTACCAAGCGGGTTTGTCTGTTTTGACGTCCCACCACAGCCGGGTTCCGAACTTGTCGCCGCCGGCGCCCAGCAGGGCCACCGCCGCGTCGTAGTTGTCGGCGTTGCGCGTCTGTTCGTTCGGGGCGAAGGGGATTCGCGAAGCGCCTTCGGTCGGCAGGTTAGGCTCGTTCGAGGCGTTGGTGCTGGTGGGCGTGGGGTAGAACCGCGGGTATCCCGTGCGGCGCTGCTCGGCCCACGCCTCCGTTCCGAGCGGATAGAGGGCGATCCATTTCTGGGTGATGATCTTCTCGCGCTGCTTTTCCGCCGAAAGGGCGCCGTCCCATGCGACGGTGACGCTGTAGGCCGTGCCCGGCGTATAGTTGTTGGCCCTGCGCGGATCGGAATAGGCGGTCGGCGCGGCCGTGCCGGCGATGTAGGACGTGTAGTTTTCGGCCTGATACTGCTCGAACGAAAGGCGGATGCCCTCTTCGTAGAGCGTCTTGGCGTCGCCCGTCACGTCCCATCCGTTGACGGCCATTTCGGCCTTCAGGAAGGCCACTTCGGCGGCGTTCATCCACATGAGCCGGTCGAGGGCGTTGGTTTTCGGAAGCGAATAGTAGTCCTTCCACTGGCTGGAGGAGTAGGCGCCTACGCGCGAGCCGTGGTACTCGCTGTCCCGGACCGCAGGGTTGAAATATTTGGAGAGGCGCGGGTCGTCGAAGCTCTTCATGTAGGTGACGATCTCGGCCGCCGCATGCACGTCGCTGTAATCCTCGACCAGCCAGCGGAGCGGATTCTGGTCGTTGGTCTGGGAGACGTCGAGCGAGGCGTTGTCCGCGTTCGATTCGATCACGCCGTAGGGGTGCGCGACGGCCTCTTCGGCATAGCGTTCGGCATCGGGCGACACGTTCGAGATGCGCATGGCCAGACGGAGCTTGAGCGAATTGGCGAACCGGATCCATTTGGCGAGGTTGCCGTTGTAGACGTAATCCGCCGATGCGGCTTCTGCGACCACGTCCGTTCCGGCGAGGGTGATGTAGGTCTCCAGCACGTTCACCGCATGGTCGAGGTCTTCGAGCATGAAGCCGTAGACGGCCTCCTGCGACTGGTAGGGAGCGGTCAGGTCGTCGTTGTTCTCCATCGTGCGGTAGGGAATGGGCCCCTGAATGTCGGTGACGCGCTGCATGGCCGCCACGCGGATGATCTGGGCGAGCGCCATGCGGTAGTCGTCTTCCGGCTCTTCGAGTTCGGCCTTGATGGCCCGCCAGTTGCTGTAAATGTTGGTCATGGGCACCTCGTAGGGAGGATTGGCCCAGTCGTTGGCGATTCGGTAAAAGGCGAACATGCCGGTGTTCCATCCCGCATCGGTCGATTTGGCGTAGGCGAAGTAGCGGCCGTAGGCGCCTCCCGACACGTTTTCCACGATCTGATATTGGTTCTTGACGGTGGGAATCACGTTGTACTGCATGCTTTTGATGTAGTTCCAGACGTCGCGGTCTATCGTGCTCGGCTGGTCGGGGTTCCGGTTGTAGGTTTCGAAATTGCCCGTGCAGGACAATGCCGCCAAGGCGACGGCGCCGAACAACAGTCTGTTTATGATGTTCATGTATTTTCTCATAACGGTCTTAAGGCTTGGTTAGAACTTAAGTTGGACATTGAAACCGAGGCTTCGCAGGCTCGGCTGCATGAAGTAGTCGATACCTTGGAGGTAGGAACCGGTGGAGGCCGTGAGTTCGGGGTCGAACGGGGCCTTGCAGTAGATCATCCAGAGGTTGCGCCCTACGAGCGATGCGGTCAGCTTGACCCGGTCGCCCATCCATTTCTTCGGGAAGGTATATCCGATGCTCGTCTCCTGAAGGCGGACGTTCGTGGCGCTGTAGGTGTAGTGGGAGAGCAGCTGTCCCAGACCGACGGTCTCGTAGTAGTGCTGCGCGTCGATCCTGCCGTTGTTGATGGGCACGCCGCCGGCGTCGCGCGCATCGGCGCTCGCCTTCGATACTCCGAGTCCGTCGAGAAAACCTTGGGTGGGCGATACCACGATGCCGCCGAAGCGTGCGGAGAAGAGCAGCGAGAGGTTGATGCCCTTGTAGGAGAAATCGTTGCGGAAACCGGCGTTGTAGTCGGGCAGCACCGAGCCGAGCTTGATGCGCTCGTCGGTGACCATCAGCTTCGGGTCGTTGGGGTTGATGTAGATGTAGCCGTTCTCGTCGAGCCACAGGTCTCCGTAGGCGTACAGGTCGCCCATGGTGCCGCCTTCGGTCATGATGAAGTTGGCGCCGCCCATGCTGGCGACCTCATACTCCTTGAGCGTATAGTATTTGTCCGTCTGCGGGTCGTAGTAGTTGTTCATCAGCTCGACGACCTTGTTCTTGTTGTGGCTGAGCGTGAGGCTGGAGCTCCACGCGAAGTCCCTCCATGTCTTGTCGTATCCGATCGAAAGCTCGAAACCCTTGTTTTCGACGTTGCCCGTCTGCGCGTACATGTTTTCGTAGCCGGCCGAACCAGACAGGGGCACGAGGAAGGTCTGGTGTTTGGTGTTGGACTTGTAGTAGGTGAAGTCCAGCGAGAGCGAATTGGCGAACAGTCGGGCGTTCAGACCCACCTCCCACGAGGTCGTGTTCTTCGGGCGGAGATTCTGGATCGGTCTGGTGGCGCTCGTGGACCACGAACCCTGCTTCCATTTGTAGGTCAGGTAGGAGATGCCCCAAAGAATCGGGCTGCCCACTTCGGCCCACGAAGCCCGCACCTTGAGATAGTCGATGAACGAGGGGAGCTTCACCATTTCGTGAATCAGTCCCGAAAGGCCGACCGAGGGGAAGCAGTACGACAGGTTGTTCGTGTAGGCCGGATTCGAATGCCATTCGTTGCGGACCGTGGCCGTGAGGTAGAGCATGCCCCTCCATCCGGCCTCCACGCTGGCGAATACGGCCTGCTCCTGCTCGCGTTTGCGCTCCTGAAGCCGTTGGCCCGATGCGCCGTAGGGGTTGGTGTTGGTCAGCGAGAAGAAGTTGGGCAGTTCGAGCGGACCGCGCGCTCCGGCGATGCTGGAGAGCTGGTCGGAGATGCTGGCGCCGACATTGGCGAAGAGCGAGAACTGCTCCCAGTGCTTGTTTACGGTGGCGATGAAGTCGCCGTAGCGGTGGGTGTCCTCCTCTTTGGTGAATTCGAAGAATCCGTTGTCGCCGCCGGCGAACAGCGGGTCGGTCGATGCGTAGAGCTTGCGCGACGATTCGCCGACGCTCAGGTCGGCTTTGGCGCGGCCGGCGAGGGTGAGCCAGTCGGTCACCTTGTAGGTGAGGCTCGCGTTCATCATGGAGCGCCGCCGCTTGTTGTTCTGGATGTTGCGGTGCATCATCCACAAGGGGTTCTGCATGTCGAGCGCGCCGCGGCTCCACGCCCAGTTCTGCACGTAGCGTTTTTTGTTCGAATCATAGATCTCGAACATCATCAGATCCTCGACGCTTTCGCCGCGCGGGTAGGTGTAGAGCGAGGTCAGCGGGTTGAAATAGCGTCCTGCCGAGAGCATGTTCTGGTCTTCGGTCTCCACGTAGCTGAAGCCTGCATCCAGCGTCATCCGATCCTGCAGGAACGAGGTCGTGTTGCGAACCGTGACGGAGTGTTTGTCGTATGAGTTGTTGGGCAGGATGCCGTTGGCATAGACGTGCATCAGCGAGGCGTAGGTCTGATTCTTCTCGTTACCTACGGAGATGCTGGCGTTGGTCTGCGTGTTGGCCGCCGTGTTGAAGAAATCTTGCGGGTTATAGGACGAAGGGGTCGCCAGTACCCCCCCCCAGCTGGAATAGGTTCTCGGCTGGTTGCCGTATTTGGTCTGGAACTCAGGCATTTTGAGCGGCGAGGAGAAGGTCGTCTGGTTGGAGAACGAAATCTGGGGCCGGCCGGCCTTTCCCTTCTTGGTGGTGATCACGATCACGCCGTTCGCCGCGCTCGATCCGTAAAGCGCCGCCGCCGAGGGGCCGGTGAGCACGGTCATGGATTCGATGTCGTCCGGGTTGAGGTCCGTGAGACCCTCGCCGCGGGGCTGCGACTCGAATTCGCTCTTTATCTCGCCGTTGTTATTGTTGAAGAGGGGAATTCCGTCCACCACGTAGAGGGCGTTGTTGCTGCTGATGATGGATTTCAGACCGCGAAGCACTACGCGGGTGGCGCCGCCGATGCCCGATGCCGACGAATTGATGACCGCGCCTGCGATTTTACCGTTCAGCGAATTCATCAGATTGACGTCCTTCACGATGCTGATATCCTCCGAACTCACCTGCTGGGCGTTGTAGCTGAGCGCCTTTTCCGAGCGCTTGATGCCGAGGGCCGTTACGACCACGGCGTCTACGGCCTGCGACTCTTCGTGCAGCGTGAAATCGATCTGCGTGCGATTTCCGACGGTGACCTCTACGGGGCGGAAGCCCAGATAATTGACGACCAGTACGGCGTTTCCAGCCGAGGGGGATATCTGCAGCAAGTAGTCTCCGTCGGCTCCGGTGCTCATGCCGACGGTCGTCCCTTTGACGATGACGGCCGCTCCGACAACGGGGTTTCCCTGTGCGTCGAGAACCTTGCCGGAAACGAATCGGGGTTGTGCGCTCACCTCTTTGCGGACCGCCGAGAGCACGACGTTCGAGGCGTCGATGCGGTAAGCCACGTCGGTTCCTTTGACCATCTGCGTCAGTGCGGTCTCGACGGAGGCATCCGTGCAGGAGACGCTGACCTTCTGGGAAATGTTCACGTTCGTGTCGATGGCGAAGAGATAACTGGATTGTTTTTCGATGGCGTCAATCACCCGTTCCATCGGAACGTCCGCCATCGTGATCGTGATCCGGGGCGGTGCCGGCTGGGCAAAAGCCGCGACGGATGACAAAGATAGAGATACAGCAAATAGCAGCGAATATAAACTCCTGATTTGCAGAATCAATTTTTTGTTCATACTTTTGTATAAATTCTAGGGTTTAAGTAGGTTTTACGCCTGAAGAATGTACCTATGGATGCGCCAACATTCATAGGTTTTCTTTTTTTATCAGGACTTGATACGGAAGAAAAGGGTTCTCGGTTACTTTCTCATAGGCATCGGGCTGTTGGGTTCGTACTTCATCCGTTATCTGATATAGAGCGTATTGGTCGTAATATCTCGTTCGTACCTGAAATCGGCCGCGTGCTGCAGCACCGCGAGGGCGTGGTCTATCCCTTCGCTGATGCGGAGCTTGCATCGCTGGAACTCGATCTGGGGCAGGTCGTCGCGCAGAATTTCCACGTTGATGTCGTAGCAGCGTTCGAACTTGGCCATGACCTCCTCGAACGTCATTCCCGTTATGCAGAGGATGCCGTCCGTCCAGAGCAGTTTGTCGGCGTTCTCCTGCGCGTGAAGCTGCAACTTTCCGTTTTCCAGATGGACCGTCTGGTTCGGCTCCATCGTAATCCGGTCGCTGCGGTCCGTCCGGTTGCAGACCTGAACCTTGCCGCGGAGCAGGTCGGCGCTGAAAATCCCCTTCTCTTCGTTCGCCTCTACGTTGAATTTGGTGCCCAGCACCCTTACGTCGCAGGCGAACGTCTCGACGACGAACGGATGCTGCGGGTCGCTCTTGACGTCGAACATCGCTTCGCCCGTGACCTTCACCCGGCGCTCTCCGCGTGCAAAAACCGCCGGATATTCCAGCGTCGTGCCCGAATTGAGCCATACGGTCGTGCCGTCGGTGAGCGTCATGCTGATGCGCTCGCCGTTGGGTACGAACACGCTCAGTGAATTGTTGGAAGCCTTGCGGTCGAACATCTTCGTAGCTGCGAAATAACTCACTCCGAGACATAAGCACAGGACTGCCGCGATGCGCATGCTCCATGCGCCGATACTGCGCAGCGACGGGAGCGGACGACGCAGGGGTTTCCGGCCTGCGGGGCGGTTTACGCGGGCGGCATTGAGCATATTGTCCAGCCCGTCGAAATATTTCCGGTTGGCCGGGTCGGCGTCGAGCCAGTCCAATACCGTCCTGATTTCGTCTTCCGACGCTTCGTTCTGCAAAAACTTGTACAGTAATAAATCGTCCATCTTCTCTTTTTCTCTCTGTTAGTAGTAATAACAAACAAATGCACCGTGTTAGTAGTGAAACGGTGCATTTATTTGTTTAATAATTTATTTTATTAAATCAAGTTGCTGACAGCCAGTAGTATTATCAGCGTGAAAATATAGTCCTTGAATTCTTCCCTAAGTATTTTCAGCGCCCGCCGCATCTCGAAATTGACGTGGGTGAAGGCGATGTTCAGCTCCTGAGCAAGCTCTTTGTAGCTTTTGTTCTCGTAGCGGCTGCCTTCGAAAATGCGCCGTGTAAGTTCCGGCATCCGGCCGACGGCGCGGTCGAGCATCGTCTGCATCTCCTCCACGAACAGCGTGTCGGGAACGCAGGCCGCCAATGACTGAATGTCGGACTGGATCAGCCGCTGCTGGGTCGAATGCAGCTTTTTCTCGATCTGCAGGTGCAGCAACCTGACCTTCAGGTGGTTCAGGCACTTATTTTTGACGATGGTCAGCACGTAAGCCGGGGCGTTCACATCTTCCGGCAGCCGGTCCCGCTCCTCCCAGAACGCCATGAAACTGTCCGACACCAGATCCTCCGCAATTCCCCGGTCGCGCACGTAACGGTAGGTGACCTCGGTAAACCGGGGATTGTAGTCGGAATACAATCTCCCGAACTCCGCGGAGGTAATGCAGGTTTTGGTCGGTTTCTGGTGCATCGGGGGTAATTAATATGCCAAAATTAAGACTTTTAGTATTATTTGCAAAATCAAAATCCCCCAAATCGAAAACGCTCTGCCTCAAATCGTTGTTGCGGGGCCGCGAAATCTGTTTTTCCGGCCGGAAAGATTTTTGTCCCGCCGCGCGGAAATCGAAAAAAACGGACCGGAAAGATAGGGCGTATCTTTTCCCGGTCCGGATTATAATATAAGTTGTCTGCGGATGCGTCGCGATCTGTCAGACGGTTTTACAAGGCTTCGGCGACCACATAGGTGCTGCCGCCGATGAAGATCATGTCGTCGGCGCCGGCCAGCTCCTTGGCGCGGGCGACTGCGGCGGGAACTTCGGCGACGGTCTCGCCGTGCAGCCCGTAGATCGCGGCTTTGGCGGTAAGCTCGGCGGCAGAGAAGGCCCGTTCGGTCTTCGCCTGCGTGAAGATATAGTGGGCGTCGTGCGGCAGCAGGGGGAGGATATGGGCGAGGTCCTTGTCGCGGACGAAGCCGATCACGCAGTAGAGTTGTTTGTGGGGCGTGGCTTTGAGCTGCCGGGCGACGTAGGCGATGCCGTGAGGGTTGTGGCCTGTGTCGCAGACCGTAAGCGGCTGTTCGCCCAGCTTTTGCCAGCGGCCCATGAGCGAGGTGTTGGCTGCCGTGTCGCGCGCACCTTCGAGGAAGGCGCGGCGGGAGATGGTCAGCGGCGTCTCCTCGTGCAGGAAATCGACCGTTGCGGCTGCCGTGACCATGTTGCGGCGCTGGTAGTTGCCCCCCAGATCGAGATCGACCTCGAAGTTGCGGTTGTCGCGGGTGCGGTGCATGCAGAAGTGTTGGCGGTCGGTTCCGCAGAGGCAGGGCTCGCACGAGAACTCCTGCTCGGCGTAGATGACCTTCGACTTGTTGGCGGCGGCGGTCTGCTCGATGACCTCGTTGTAGCGGGGATCGCTCTCGCCGATGACTACCGGAATGCTCTTTTTGATGATGCCGGCCTTCTCGGCGGCGATTTTCGGCAGCGTGTCGCCCAGCAGCGCCGTGTGGTCCAGCCCCACGTTGGTGATGACGCTCACCAGCGGCACGATGATGTTCGTGGCGTCGAGACGTCCTCCGAGTCCCGTTTCGATCACGGCCACCTCGACGTCGCTCTGCGCGAAGTAGTCGAAAGCCAGCGCGGCGGTCATCTCGAAGAACGACAGCTCCAGCTCGACCATCTTGCCGTGGTGCTTGTCCACGAAGTTCACCACTTTCTGTTTGGGAATCATCTCTCCGTCCACCCGGATGCGTTCGCGGAAATCCTGCAGGTGGGGCGAGGTGAAAAGCCCCGTGCGGTAGCCCGCCTGCTGGAGCACCGATGCGATGATATGCGACACGGAACCTTTGCCGTTGGTTCCCGCCACGTGGATCGTGAAAAAGTTACGCTGGGGATTGCCTATGTGGCGGCAGAACGCGGTGATACGCTCCAATCCCGGCTTGTAGGCCGTCGCGCCTTTGGCTTCGAAGACCGGCAGCGACGAGAAGAGGAATTCGAGGGTCTGGGTGTAATTCATATCGGGTTTCGGGTTTTATTTTACGAGGTAATTTTTCCTTTTGACCCGGTAGGCGATGTAGTAAAGCACGCAGAGCAGTGTCAGGTACTCGGAAATGCGGCCCAGATAGTCGCCGTATCGGGTGTAGAAGGTGAGTTCGGAGTTGAGGGGCACGGCGGCGGAGATCACGCCCCGCTTTTCCCAGCCGAGGGTCTCCCCGATGTCGCCGCGGGCCGATATGAAGCCCGACATGCCCGTATTGGCCGATCGGGCGATGGCGCGGCGGTGTTCGATGGCCCGCAGCCGCGAGATGGTGAACAGGTGCTTGTAACCCGGCGTGTCGCCCCACCAGCCGTCGTTCGAGATGATGGCCATGAACTGCGCTCCCCGGCGCACGAAATCGCCGTAGAAGTCGCCGTAAAGTCCTTCGTAGCAGATGGCCGGGCCCATGCGCATGCCGGCGTGCCCGAAGGCCGTACCGTGCTGGCCCATGCCGATCTGCCCCACGACGCCGCCCAAGTCGATGACCAGAAACTGCATGAGGTCGAAGATGACCGTCGGGGTGTTTTCCACGCCGATCACCAGCTTGCCTTTGTGGTGCAGCTGCGTGTGGCCTGCGGAGTCGAGTCCCACGGCCGTGTTGAAGTCGTCGTAGTAGCCTTCGCCGTAAGGGTTGCCCTCGGCCGTGCGGGGCTGCAGCCCCGCCGCGTAATAGCGGTTGGTGAAGGCCCCGGTGACGAGCAGCGCCTGCGGATGGCTGCTGCGGAGCGTGTCGGCCAGCTCCTGCCAGAACGGTCCCGGCTCGTTGTCGAACCGGGTCTCGGTGAGTCCCGGTTCCCAGTAATGTCTCGGCACGGCCGTTTCGGGGAGCAGGATGAACTGCGCTCCGGCGGGGACTTCCGTCAGCAGGTCGACGATGTTGCGCTCCTGCCACTCCGCGCGGCCGTTGAATTTGTCGTAACAGTCCACGTTGGGCTGGACGACGCTCACTTCGGCCGTCCCTTCGGCGGGCTGCTGCCAGCTCCACCAGATGCCCAGCGATACGGCGGCCGGGACGAGCAGCATGCCGGCCGCCGCGGCCCAGCGG
>ERZ1694968.971-NODE-971-length-10671-cov-7.670403_pt1 | contig 10671 bp, 5 predicted proteins | sample MGYA00581610_ERZ1694968 | MGnify/ENA primary metagenome ERZ1694968 (study PRJEB42213, sample SAMN07424363) | human gut metagenome | biome: ENVO:00009003; feature: ENVO:2100002; material: ENVO:00002003 | host: Homo sapiens | place: USA | collected 2014 ... | reverse complement strand
CTCGGAGATGTGTATAAGAGACAGGTTATAAGTATGTTTTATAATTATGATTCTTTTCGGAGGATTATGATAGTGCAAAGATTGTGTATTTGAAGGTAGGTTACCTAGGAAAATTGTACCGAAAGTAGGGTAAAATTGTCATGGGGTACAATTGTATATGCTTAATTTTGTGGGGATAAACGTAAAAGAGGCCGGAAGTGATGACATTTCCGGCCTCTTTTGTGGAAGAAGGGTGGATAGGGGGACCAACCTTCTTTCTGTGTTAAGTTATTATTCTAATATTCTGTCAAAAAGCTTACTTTATACCTTTTGAATTCTTATATCTGTGCAGTGCTTCCAAGAAGTAGTAATCGGCATATACCAACGGTACGTCAATTTCGTTTTTGTGCGGGATACTTCCTACACAATGTTTTAAGAGAAAGTTGCCGTTGGTTCCTTGGGCAGCCAGATAACTTGGCGAAGCCAATGATTTTAACGTTTTCACTGCTGCCTGGTAATATCTTTTTCCAGTTTTCTTATCTACATATTGATAAAGTTCAAGTAGGGCGGAAGTTGTGATAGCTGCGGCTGAGGCGTCTCTTGGTATCTCTTTGAAGTCGTTTGCGTCATACTCCCATTCGGGGACATAGCCTTCCTGTCCGGCATTGAAATCCCAGTAGGGTACCATGTCTTCGGGCAGATTGGAGTGGTTGAGCCAGAATTCGGCGGTGCGCTGTGCCATTTCCAGAAACTCGGGTTTCTTTGTTTCTCTATAAGCCATTGTGTATCCGTAAATGGCCCATGCTTGTCCGCGTGCCCAGGCGGAATTGTCGGAGAATCCCTGACAGGTTTGTTTGTGGAGTACTTTTCCGGTTTCCGGGTCGTAGTTGACTACGTGATAATTACTGTAATCTTCACGGAATTGTTCCCGCGCGGTGGTGATAGCGTGCGAGTTGGCTATTTCTGCATAATGCGGGTCACCGGTCACTTTGCTGGCGAAATAAAGTAATTCCAGATTCATCATATTGTCGATGATAACGGGGTAGAACCATTCGTCTTTACCATTCCATGATTTCCGGTAATTCCATGATTTGATACACCCTGTCTTCGGGCTGAAACGCGTGCAGAGTGAGTTTGCTGCTTCTATGATGATCTGTTTGTATTCTTCCTTTTTTGTAAGGCGGTATGCATTGCCGAAGCTGCAATAAATAAGGAAGCCGATGTCATGGTGTCCTTTCTGTTTCTTTAGCGGTTCCAAGGCTTCTGTCCAGCGGATTGCTTCCTGTTTCCATGTATTTTGCTTATTGTTCTCGTAGATATACCAAAGGCTGCCGGGATAAAAGCCTTCCGTCCAGTCATTGAGTGGAGTGGTACGTAACTTTCCGTTGTTATCGGTAGTACGCGGATAAGCGGTTGGTTCGGGTAAGGCCTTCAGCATGGCAGTATATTGCTGCTCTGCCCGGTCGAAAGAATGGGTTATTATTTTATTATCACCTTTGCCGTACAGAGTCGAAAAGGTTGACAATAAGTAAAAAGATAGAATGGATACTAGCTTCATATATTTTTAGGTTTTTGTTAGTTAATGGTGCAAAGATTACGTATTTATTGCTTAGAGGACATACAAAATTGTCCCGAATATCCTGTGTTATTGTCCTCGGGAAAGATAAATCATGTTTTATCGGATTAGACAGACGTATCCGGTGCGGCGGGATTGGACTTTCGGAATGTAAGCGGTGCCATTCCGAAGACGGATTTGAAACATTTGCTGAAATATTGGGTCGTTGAGAACCCTAATCGGTCGGATATTTCGGAGATATTCAGTTCCGGGTTGTTTTTGAGCAGGCGCATACTCTCGTCGAGTTTCATTTTAAGCGTAAATTCGTTAGGAGTCAGGCCGGTGATCTCTTTCATACGTGTATATAGCTTGTTGCGTCCCAATCCCAGTTCGGCGGCAAGCACATTCATATTGAACTCCGGGTTTTCAAAGTTGTTGGAAATGATTTCTGTCGCTTTCTTGATAAGTTCCCGGTCGGCTTGGTTGACGGCAATATCCGTCACAGTGGCCGGCTGTTGATTTCTGAACTTCTCAATCAGCTTTCTTCGGCTTTTCACCAGATTGTTGCAGCGTGAGACGAGCAGTTTTACGTTAAACGGCTTCGTGATATAGTCGTCCGCTTCATACATATATCCTTCTATCGTATATTCCACAGATGTCTGCGCAGTCAATAGCACGACAGGTATATGTGACAGGTTAACCGTGTTCTTTATCTTATAACACATTTCCTTTCCGGACATTTCGGGCATCATGACATCGCTTAGTACAATATCCGGCTGTATTGTCAACGCCTGTTCAAATCCTTCTTTCCCGTTTCCGGCGGTGTGTACTTCATAAATGGGATAAAATATTTCCTTCAGCATTTCGAGGATATCGTCGTTGTCCTCTACGATCAATATGACCGGCTTTTCTGTGAGTGCATGTTCTGCTGTTTCTTCTTCCAATGGCAGTTCCTCCAGTGGAATCAGTTCCGTACTAATCATGCATGCCGATGTATTTTCCGTTTGTAGCTCGTCCGCTTTAAAATGGCTGTTGCCTGTTTTCAGGATTACGGTAAAACAGCTTCCTTCATCCACTTTACTTTCTACACGGATATTTCCTTGATGCAATTCCACGATATTTTTGCTCAAGGTCAGTCCGATACCCGTTCCCAAAGATAAATTGGATCTTTGTCCGTCTATCTGATAGAATTGGTCGAATATTTTATGGATTGACTCCTGTGGGATACCGGTTCCGCTATCCTTGATTTGGAGCAATACCTGTTGGGAGTGCATGCGGATACTGACTGTGATATTTCCTTCTGCGGGAGTATATTTGAAAGCGTTGGATAGCAGGTTGATAATAACTTTCTGCATCTGCACCGGGTCGAACCATAGATTAATACTTGGTTCGGAAGTCTCGAAACGATATGCGATGTGATGCTTGAGTGCGTATTCATAGAATGACATGTAAACTTCCTTGGTGAAGGCGACAATATCACGGCATTCCACCTTCAGTTTCAGATAACCCTGTTCTTGTTTACGGAAATCCAACAGCTCGGAGATGAGCGTGCGCATGTGGCTGGCGTTCTTATAAATACGCAGCAGACGGTTGTACATGGAGGGAGAGAGCTTGTTTGATTGTAATAAGTTCTCTATTTGTCCGATGATAAGCGTTAGTGGAGTGCGGAATTCGTGTGAGATATTTGTGAAGAAACGCAGCTTGACCTGGTTCATTTCTTTGATTCTTTCTTTTTCTTTCTTCTCAAATTCCAATGATGCTTTTAGTTTAGCTTGCCGGGTGTTAAAACGGATGATAGCATACAGTACAAGACAGAGAATCAGTATATATAATAAATAGGCATAAAGATTAGCATAGAAAGGGGGACGGATATAGATGTGAAGCGAACGTTCACCACAGATCGTTTGCGAATCGTTTTTCTCGCGTACAGTCAGTTTATAATGTCCCGGGTCGAGGTTGGTATATACTATTTTCGGGGAGTGTAGCGGAAGCCATGTCCGGTCGAAACCTTCCAATTGGTATTCATATTTGTACTTGTTTTGTGTATAATTGGAGGTGGCTATTTCCAGGATAAGACTGTTCTGATTGTGTGCCAACTTGATAGATTCCGTATAAGGCATCGTTTGTGACAAGATGTGTGACTCATCTCCGGGTTGTATCACTTTATTGTTGATAATCAGTTGGTCGAAGTAGAATTGATGATCATTCGATGTGGGGAGATTCTGTATTCCCGGCAGAGAAACCAAGCCGTTGGTTCCTCCGAGGAATAATTCTCCGCTTTGAGTAAAATAGATACATGAGCCTTGTCCGAAACTCATATATGGAATAACGTATGTATATGTGAGTTCCTTTTTTTCAGAATTCAGGCAGGAGATTCCCCGGTTGTGGAGTACGAACAATTCATGTGAAGGCGATTCGGCGACATAATAGCAATAATTACTCATTAGAAGATTGTCCTCCATGGCGAAGCGGAAGAAAGAATCTGTTTCCGGTTCATATTTGAATAACCCGGAACCTGCCGTACTGAAGAATAATTCGCCCAAGTGGTTCTCGAAGATATGTAGCACTTTGAAGCGTCCGATGTTGTGTTCTTTTTTGAGGTCATGCCGGTAATTCTGTCTTTTTCCTGTCAACAGGTTCACCCGGGTTATTCCGCCGTTGCCGTTGGCTAACCAGATATTGTCATTCCGGTCGATATGAAATGTTACATAAATATAGTTCTCTATAAGACTCCGGACGTCGGGCAGGGGGGATAACGGCTCGAAAGTCTCCGTTTCCGGATTCATGGCAACGATTCCTGCTTGGGTAGACAGGACGAGTTTTCCTTTATAGGGTTGTAAGTCATTTATCACATTGCTGGGTAAAGAGTTGGCTTTGTCGGGGCTATTTTTGAGTGTATGTGCCGTTTTCCTTCGAGTGTCAAAGATCGTGAGTCCCCCTGTATGCGTACCGATATACAATTGCCCGGTTTCTTTGCGCAGCCAGATACATTTCAGATTATTGTGCCCGATTCCGGACAAGCCTCCCTTGTTGTGGACGTATCGGGTGAATTGCCGGGTTTGCCGGTCTAAGAAATTCAGTCCTCCTCCTTCGGTACATATCCATAAATTATGTTCGGCATCTTCCTGCATTTTACCTACAACGGGGAAGCTGAGTGCATGAGGCATATCAGGATTGGCTTCGTAGTAGCTGGTATGATCATCGGTGGGGTTGTAGTAGTTGACACCTCCGAAATAAGTCCCTATCCAGATTCCTCCTTGCGTATCTTTGTAGAGAGCGAAAATGGATGAGTGGCTCAAACTATGGGATATATTATTTTGATGAACATGATTCTCCCATACTTGTGTTGACGGGTTGTATTTATTCAGTCCATAAAATGTGCCGAACCACAGATTTCCTAAGTCATCTTCGATAGCACAGCGCACATCGTTGTTCGATAATGAGTTGGTATTATCGGGAAGGTTGCGGAAGTTGAGGATAGAACCGTCGGGAGCCAGCCGATACACTCCCTGGCGGGAGGTACATATCCATAAGTTCTTTTGAGAATCCTGATAAAGACTTTGCACTTTGATGTCGGGCAGGAGAGAGTGTTGGCGTTCGGGTTGTGCACGGTCGATTCGTAGAAGTCCTTTGTTCATACCTATGTATATATATCCGTCATCAGTGCAGCAGATAGGTGAAGAAACTCTTATATTTTCTTTGAAAGTGGTGAGCAGGCGGATAGTAGAGTCTCCTTCCACCCGGAACTCCAGTTTGTTACGCCCGGCAATCCAAAGCGTATCGTTCTTGTAGTATATGTTGGAGACATTATTTGCGCGTAATTTATGAAACTGTTGTGTGCGGGTATTGTAGCACACCAAGTCATGCAGTGCCTGTATGTATACATTCCCTTTTTTGTTGCCGCAAATGGCCATTATTTCATTCTCGGTCAGACCTATGTTGTCTTGGGAAGGGTGAAATACAGTGACGGACTGGCCATTATATCGATTGATTCCTTCAAAAGAACCAAACCATAATGCTCCCGTCTCATCTTGATAAATGGATATTATATTGACCTGCGACAAGCCATCCTGTACACTTAAGTGTTTAAAATAAGCCGTATTCGCATAGGTCTGTATAAGCAGAAGTAAAAAAGAAGCTACTAACAGAATCTTTTTTATTGCCATATATTAGATTTTACTTTTCCAGCAACTCTTTCAGAAAATCATCCAACTCTTTATCCAATCCTTTCAGTAGCTCGTCATTCACCAGCATCGTATCGTCGTCTACCAACAATAGTTCAGTTACCGTTTCTTTGTCCTCATCCACCAGTACAAACGAATAAGGTTTCAGGATACTCACCTTGTCGAAGTCACCCGCATCTTTCATTCTGCAAAGGATACTACGTAAGCCGGGCTCGATATTTTCGAGGAAATCATCGCCGTCGTATGTTGCCCATTCTTCCACCATGACGTTTGCTAGTTCTTCATCATCATCGTTGTAAATATTCAGTTGCCCTGACGTCTGGTCAGGTTGCAGATGAATATCGGTTACGACTGTCTGTTCACAATTGCATACATATTTGCCGACTGCCTTTTGGATAGCCGATTCGATGATAGATAATGATTGTTGGCTCAGTTTCATAGGTTCCTTCTTTTTGTCAGTTCAAAGGTATAAAAAAAATAAGATTTGATACATGATTTCCTTAAAAATCATCATTAAATCGGCTCATTTGCATCTTTAATTTGGATATTTGAGCATTTCTCTCCTTCAATTCGGCCAAATAGAGGCTGGTGAGGTAATAATTCGGCACATCGTCAATACTCGCTTTGACATTGTTGACAACATTCTTTTTCTCTATCTTCTTGGCTAGTTGCTGTGCCTTTTCCGCCCATTTCACTGCTTGAGACAGACTATCTTTCGTCTCATAATACACGGCAATATTGAAGGCGGCCCTCATCTGCTTCTTTGTGTTCTTGGTTCCTTCGAAAGCCTGATGCCAAAGTTCGAATGCATTATCCCATGAATTTTCGCGGACGTAGATAGCTGCATCGCGCATCTGAACCGAACCGCCGGTGTATAAATACCGTTTTCCCGTTTTCCATATCGGAACCAGATGCTTTACCGGAACTGTTCCTGCAAATTCCGCAGCTTCTTTCAACATTTCCCTTTCGGGGATGATACGGGCAGCCGCTTCTGTGACCGAACCTCCGAAATCTTCCCAAAAGATACTGTCATTAGGGTGAAGGGTGGTCATGGGCTTGCTTCGTCCCGGCACATAAACCCGTACTGTGGGATATACTTTTACATCCATAGCTCCCTGATAACAATTGAAATCGGGTAGATAACGAATGGTCTTGGTTGCTTTGAATTGCAGATTCTCTAATGCAATAATAAAATCAACTCCTAAATCGGAAGCTAACTGGCTGACTTCCTCTTGACTTAGCATATTTTCACGCGCTAACTTGTCATTGGCACGTAAGGCGGAGTCACAAATGACAACTTCATCAAAGTAATTCTGGTGGGCTATTTCTTCTGCCAATGATTCGGCAGCAATCTTGGGATCACCGTTGGCATAGGCTGTGGCGCGACTTACTTCCGGAACGTTTTCCTTCGTTTTCTGTACTTCTGTAATCAATTTGTTATCCGGTGCATCGCTGGTGTTATTCACAACAGCTACCTTTCGGAGCTGGGGTGGAAAACTCAAGTCGGCAGGTTGCAGATAATCAATGGAAATCTGTTCGATGCTCTGGCAACTGTTGAATAGCAACAGGAACAGAGAGATGAATGCCAGTGAATAAGATTTTGCCATAGTTTGATTCATTTAGTAGTTTGAACAAAAGTACTATTTTACACGAATAAAAGAAAGAGGCCGCCTGACAAGTCGATAGTATCTAAAACTCTCCTCCTTCGGGAAGGAGGAGTCCCCGTAGGGGGAGGTGGTAGGTGAATATATAAGTCTATTATTATCAGCATTGTGTATCCACCTACCACCCCGGCTTTCAGCCAACCCTTCTTCCCGAAGGAGGGGAATTGCAGATACTACTGACTTGTCAGGCAGCCTTTATTATTTAGTAAAGTAGTTAGGACTAATTAACTACTTGAACTCTTCTTTATCAAACGTTCTTTCCGTGACAGTTTTTATACTTCTTGCCGCTTCCGCATGGACAGGGATCATTACGTCCTACAGTCTTTTCGGCACGAATCGGTTCACGTCTCTGTTGCTCGCGCGTATCCTGACTGGCAGCAGCCTGCTGATTCGGATCACTCAGGTCCTGCTTGTTCTCACGATACTTGCTCATGTCCTGACGCTGTTCCGGTGCAGCCTGGCGTACTTCTACGCGACGGGCAGCCTGTTCATCCGGAACTTCCTGTACAGGAATTTGTCCGCGCATCAAGATAGAAACAGTCTGATTGTTAATCTTATTCACCATTGAATCAAACAACGTTACAGATTCCAGTTTGTAAATCAACAACGGGTCTTTCTGCTCGTAGCTTGCATTCTGTACAGAGTGTTTCAACTCATCCAGTTCGCGCAGGTTCTCTTTCCATGCTTCGTCGATAACGTGCAGCAGGATTGACTTTTCAAATGCTTTTACTACCTCTTTGGATTCGGATTCGTAAGCAGCTTTCAGGTTACAAGAGATATTGTACATACGTTTACCGTCCGTGATAGGAATCAGGATGTTCTCGTACATGTGTCCCTGGTTCTCATATACCTGTTTGATAACCGGATTGGCAATCTGTGCCAGGCGTTCAGTCTTACGTTTGAAGTTCTCCATGGCAATGCTGAATGTCTTTTCAGCCAGTTTCTCTTTCTTCTCGTTGCGGAATTCTTCTTCGGTGAACGGAGTTTCCATAGCCAACGTCTGAAGCAGTTCCATTTGGCAACCTTCGTAGTCGTTGTTCTCGATAGCGTTGGCGCAACGGTCCCAAATCATGTTCACAATATCCATACCGATACGTTCGCCCATTAAAGCATGGCGGCGTTTCGTATAGACAACCGTACGTTGCTTGTTCATCACGTCGTCATATTCCAACAGGCGTTTACGGATACCGAAGTTGTTTTCTTCTACCTTCTTCTGTGCACGTTCGATAGAGTTGGAAATCATCTTGTGCTCAATCATTTCACCTTCCTGGAAACCGAGCCTGTCCATTACGCTGGCGATACGGTCGGAGGAGAACAGACGCATCAAGTCGTCTTCCAGTGACACGAAGAATACAGAAGAACCCGGGTCGCCCTGACGTCCTGCACGACCACGCAACTGGCGGTCTACACGGCGGGATTCGTGGCGCTCCGTACCGATGATTGCCAAACCGCCTGCGGCTTTCACTTCCGGGCTTAGCTTGATGTCGGTACCACGACCTGCCATGTTGGTGGCAATGGTAACTGTTCCGCTCAAACCGGCAGTAGCAACAATATCAGCTTCTTTCTGGTGTAACTTCGCATTCAGCACCTTGTGTTCGATCTTGCGCATGGTCAACATCTTGCTCAGCATTTCAGAGATTTCTACCGAAGTAGTACCTACCAATACCGGGCGTCCGGCGTTCACCAGTTGTTCGATTTCTTCGATTACGGCTTTATATTTTTCACGTTTCGTCTTGTAGACGCGGTCGTTCATATCTTTACGGGCAATCGGGCGGTTGGTCGGGATCACTACCACATCCAGTTTGTAGATGTCCCAGAGTTCGCCGGCTTCCGTTTCGGCTGTACCGGTCATACCGGATAGCTTGTGATACATACGGAAGTAGTTCTGCAGAGTAATCGTAGCAAAGGTCTGTGTGGCAGCTTCCACTTTCACGCCTTCTTTGGCTTCGATAGCCTGGTGCAATCCGTCAGAGTAACGGCGGCCTTCCATGATACGTCCGGTCTGTTCGTCTACAATCTTCACCTGTCCGTCGATCACTACGTATTCGTCGTCTTTCTCGAACATGGTGTAAGCCTTCAACAATTGGTTGATAGTATGTACACGTTCCGATTTAATAGCGTAGTTTGTAAGCAGTTCGTCCTTTTTCTCCAACAACTGTTCGTTGGTCAGGTTCATATTCTCCAATTCCGAGAGTTCTGCGGCAATGTCCGGAAGAACGAACAGTGTCGGGTCTTCGGAGTTACCGGTGATCAGGTCGATACCTTTATCGGTCAGGTCTACACTGTTCAGCTTTTCATCAATGACGAAGTACAACGGTTCCGTCACTTCGTGCATACGCTTGTTGTTCTGCTCCATGTAGATTTCTTCCGTCTTCAGCATACCGGCTTTAATGCCCTGTTCACTCAGGAACTTAATCAATGCTTTGTTCTTCGGCAGACATTTGTGGCTGCGGTACAGGGCGAGGAATCCTTCTTCCACTTCTTTCTTATCGTTGGATGCGATCAGTTTTTTTGCTTCAGACAAGTACTTGGTTGCTAATACTTTCTGTGCTTCTACCAGACGCTCTACTAGCGGACGGAGCTGCTCGAACAGTTGGTCGTCACCTTTCGGCACGGGACCGGAGATAATCAGCGGAGTACGGGCGTCATCGATCAATACGGAGTCGACCTCATCGACGATAGCGTAGTTGTGCTGACGCTGTACAAGGTCTTTCGGACTGATCGCCATATTGTCACGCAGGTAGTCGAAACCGAATTCGTTGTTGGTACCGAACGTGATGTCTGCCAGATATGCTTGGCGGCGTGCGTCGGAGTTCGGCTGGTGACGGTCGATGCAATCTACACTCAAACCGTGGAACATATAAAGAGGGCCCATCCATTCGGAGTCACGTTTTGCCAGATAATCATTCACGGTAACCACGTGCACACCGTTTCCGGTCAGTGCATTCAGGAATACGGGGAGGGTAGCCACCAATGTCTTACCTTCACCGGTTGCCATTTCCGCAATCTTGCCTTTGTGCAGAACGACACCACCGAACAACTGTACATCGTAGTGTACCATGTTCCAGACCGTATCGTTACCACCGGCTATCCAGTGATTCTGATAAATGGCCTTATCGCCCTCGATGCGTACAAAGTCTTTTGTAGCAGCCAGTTGGCGGTCGAAATCAGTGGCGGTAACTACGATTTCTTCATTTTCCGTGAAACGTTTTGCGGTAGCCTTGACGATTGAGAAAGCAACGGGCAGTACTTCTGTCTCTTATACACATCTGACGCTGCCGACGACTTA
>ERZ1694968.951-NODE-951-length-10840-cov-5.549745_pt1 | contig 10840 bp, 4 predicted proteins | sample MGYA00581610_ERZ1694968 | MGnify/ENA primary metagenome ERZ1694968 (study PRJEB42213, sample SAMN07424363) | human gut metagenome | biome: ENVO:00009003; feature: ENVO:2100002; material: ENVO:00002003 | host: Homo sapiens | place: USA | collected 2014 ... | reverse complement strand
GTGTATAAGAGACAGCCCAGGACGTGGAGCTGACTGCCGAGGATCTGAAGGAGCTGGCCGGCCAGTTCAAGGCCGAGTACAAGTCCAAGATCGGTCAGGACTTCCCCTCTGACCCCAAGGAGCAGCTGATGGGCGCCATCAAGGCCGTGTTCCGCTCCTGGGACAACCCCCGCGCCAACGTGTACCGCCGGGACAACGACATCCCCTACTCCTGGGGCACCGCCGTCAACGTCCAGTCCATGGCCTTCGGCAACATGGGCGACGACTGCGGCACCGGCGTGGCCTTCACCCGCAACCCCGCCACCGGCGAGAAGAAGCTGTTCGGTGAGTTCCTGACCAATGCCCAGGGCGAGGACGTGGTGGCCGGCATCCGGACTCCCATGCCCATCAGCGAAATGAGCGAAAAGTTCCCCGAGGCCTTCGCCCAGTTTGAGAAGGTCTGCAAGATTCTAGAGGATCACTATCACGATATGCAGGATATGGAGTTCACCGTGGAGAACGGCAAGCTCTACATGCTGCAGACCCGCAACGGCAAGCGCACCCCTGCCGCTGCGCTCAAGATCGCCTGCGACCTGGTGGACGAGGGGATGATCGACGAAAAGCAGGCCGTGGCCATGATCGATCCCCGCACCCTGGACACCCTGCTGCATCCCCAGTTTGACGGCGAGGTGCTGAAGAAGACCCCCGTGATCGGCAGCGCCCTGGCCGCCTCTCCCGGCGCCGCCTGCGGCAAGGTCGTCTTCTCCGCTGAGGACGCCAAGGCCTGGGCCGAGCGCGGCGAGAAGGTGGTCCTGGTCCGGCTGGAGACCTCTCCTGAGGATATCGAGGGCATGAAAGCTGCTCAGGGCATCCTGACTGTGCGGGGCGGCATGACCTCCCACGCGGCCGTGGTGGCCCGCGGCATGGGCAAGTGCTGCGTCTCCGGCTGCGGCGCCATCAAGATGGACGAGGAGAATAAGCAGTTTGAGCTCTCCGGCAAGACCTTCCACGAAGGCGACTGGCTGTCCATCGACGGTTCCACCGGCAAGATCTACGACGGCGCCATCCCCACGGTGGACGCCTCTATCGGCGGCGAGTTCGGCCGGGTCATGGGCTGGGCCGACCAGTACCGCCGCCTGAAGGTCCGCACCAATGCGGACACCCCCCACGACGCCGCCCAGGCCCGGAAGTTCGGCGCTGAGGGCATCGGCCTGTGCCGGACCGAGCACATGTTCTTTGACGCAGACCGCATTCCCGCCATCCGCCGAATGATCTGCTCCGACACCGTGGAGCAGCGTGAGGCCGCTCTGGCTGTTCTGGAGCCTATGCAGCAGTCCGACTTCGAGGGCATCTATGAGGCCATGGAGGGCCTGCCTGTCACCATCCGTTTCCTGGATCCCCCGCTGCACGAGTTCGTGCCCACTGAGGAAGCCGACATCGAGCTGCTGGCCAAGGACATGGGCAAGAGCGTTGCGGAGATCAAGGCCATCATCGCCGGCCTGCACGAGTTCAACCCCATGATGGGTCACCGGGGCTGCCGTCTGGCGGTCACCTATCCGGAGATCGCCGCCATGCAGACCCGCGCCGTTATCAAGGCTGCGCTGAACGTCCAGGCCAAGCATCCCGAGTGGACCATGGTGCCTGAGATCATGATCCCCCTGGTGGGCGAGGTCAAGGAGCTAGCATACGTGAAGAAGGTCGTGGTGGAGACCGCCGATGCCATCATCAAGGAGGCCGGCTCCAACATGAAGTACCTGGTGGGCACCATGATCGAGATCCCCCGGGCCGCGCTGACCGCCGATGAGATCGCCAAGCAGGCGGACTTCTTCTCCTTCGGCACCAACGACCTGACTCAGATGACCTTCGGCTTCAGCCGTGATGACGCGGGCAAGTTCCTGGACGCCTATTACGACAAGAAGATCTACGAGAACGATCCCTTCGCCAAGCTGGACCAGACCGGCGTGGGCAAGCTGGTGGATATGGCCTGCAAGATGGGCCGCGCCACCAACCCCGAGCTGCATCTGGGCGTGTGCGGCGAGCACGGCGGCGACCCCTCCAGTGTGGAGTTCTTCCACCGGACGGGCCTGGATTATGTGTCCTGCTCTCCCTTCCGGGTGCCCATCGCCCGGCTGGCTGCGGCACAGGCTGCCATCAAGGACGAGAAGTAATCTTCTCTCTCATAAAAAACCGGACCGCCCAAAGAGGGCGGTCCGGTTTCTTTGTATCGATGCATAAGTCACTTCGCTGTGGGCATGAAGGGCCGCAGAACCCCTGCCACCTGAGAGATCGGCATGGTCTGGAGATAGACATGGCCCGGTCCGGTGATAATGGTGTTGAAGATCCCCTCACCGCCGAACACCATGTTCTTGAGCCCCGGGACCGCCTGGATATCCATGGAGCAGGTGGCATCCATGGCCGCCAGATATCCGGTATCCACCACCAGGGACTCACCGGGATCCAGGTCGTATTCCACGATATGCCCGTCGAACTCGGTGAAGGCAATCCCCCGGCCGGAGAGCTTCTGCATGATGAAGCCCTCGCCGCCGAAGAAGCCGGAGCCCAGCTTCTTCTGGAAAAAGACGGACAGCTGGACGCCCGCCTCGCTGGCCAGGAAGCCGCTCTTCTGCACCACCAGCTCCCGGCCCGGACCGATGTCAAAGGCCCGGATGCTGCCCGGGAAACTGGAGGCAAAGGCGATCAGTCCTTGGCCGCCCTGGGCGGTGTAGCGGTTCTGGAAAATGGAGTCGCCGGAGAGCATCCGCCCAAACGCCTTCCCCAGACCGCCGTTGGTGCTGGTCTCCATCTTCATGTTGGGGGTCATCCAGCTCATGCTCCCCCGCTCGGTGAGCATGGTCTCGCCGGCCTCCAGCTGGCAGATCACCACCGGCAGCGGTGCTCCCTCGATCTGATATTCCATGGTGTGCTCCTTTCTCTTCTCGGCCCGGGGCCGGTTTTCTCCATTCTACCGGGGCCGCTGCATCGTGTCAATCCAAACCGGGCGGCTTTCCTGGTCCCTACAGAAATTTTACAGCCCCGGCATCTAAACGGATGCCGGGGCTGTGCTGCGCTCAGTACTCCACTACGCCGGTGTAGACCAGCTTGGCATCGCCGGTGAGGGTGACGGCTTCGTCGGTGTAATGCACCACCAGGTCGCCGCCCTGGACCCGGACCGTGATGTCCCGTCCCTTTTCACAGAGGCCGTTGGCCACCGCCGCCACCACCGCGGCACAGGCGCCGGTGCCGCAGGCCAGCGTCTCACCGCTGCCCCGCTCCCAGACCCGCATCTTGATGGTGCTGGGATTTACCACCCGGATAAACTCCGTGTTGATCCGGTCCGGAAAATAAGGCGCATGTTCAAACTGCGGCCCGATCCGGGCCACATCCACGCCGTCCACCCGGGAACAGAACACCACGCAGTGGGGATTGCCCATGTCCACGCAGGTGATCTCCCAGGGCTGCCCGGCAATCTCCACCGGATAGTTCACCACCTGCCGCTTCGGGATATTCAGCCGGAGGGCCGTGGTGTCCAGGGTCGCGTAGCCCATGTCCACGCAGGCAGAGGTCACCCTGCCGTCGGTGGTGTAGACCCGGACGGTCTTGGTGCCCTTGTCCGTCTCCAGGGTCATTTCCTCCTTGCGGACGATACCGTTGTCATAGAGGTACTTCGCCATACACCGCAGGGCGTTGCCGGCCATGGAGCCCTCAGACCCGTCGGCGTTGAACATCCGCATCTTGGCATCCGCCTTCCGGGATCCCTCCATGAGGATGATGCCGTCGGCGCCGATGCCGTAGTGCCGGTCGCAGAGGGTGACGCACAGGGACTCCGGGCAGGTGATCTCCCCGCTGAAATTCTCCAGGAAGATGTAGTCGTTGCCGCAGGTCTGCATTTTGGCGAAGGGCAGCTTCTGCCGCTCCGTCCGCAGATGGCAGATATCGACGAGCTCCGTGTTCTCCTGGTTGTAGCGGCTGGCCAGGATGTCCGTCAGGGCACCGGCCGTATCCAGCGAGGTCAGGCAGGGAATGCCCAGCTGGACGCACCGGTGGTTCAGGTGGATGAAGTCCCGGATATACTCCGGCTCCGTAGAGCCGGTGAGGATCACGTAGTCGATCCTGCCGGACTCCAGCAGCTGGAAGACCCGGTTGTCCCGGCCCAGCTTGCCCACCACCTCCACGTCCGTGCCCAGGCGGGAGATCTCCCGTGCGGTGCCGTCGGTGGCGTAGAGGCGGAAGCCCATTTCATCCAGCTTCCGGGCGATGTTGACAATCTCCGGCTGATCCCGGCGGTTCACGGAGATCAATACCCCCGCGTGTCCGCTCTTCTCCACCTTGTACCCGGCGGAGACCAGGCCCTTGAACAGCGCCTCCTGCATATTGGCGCCCAGGCCCAGCACCTCGCCGGTAGATTTCATCTCCGGGGACAGGGCGGCGTTGGCGTCGGTAATCTTCTCGAAGGAGAACACCGGCACCTTCACCGCCACGTAGGGCGGACGTTTGTACAGGCCCGTGCCATAGCCCAAGGCCTTCAGGGGCTGGCCCACCATGACCCGGGTGGCCAGGTCCACCATGGGTACGCCGGTGACCTTGGAGATATAGGGCACCGTCCGGCTGGCCCGGGGGTTCACCTCAATGACGTACAGCTCTCCCTGATAGATCAGGTACTGGATGTTGATAAGCCCCCGGGTCTTGAGGGACAGGGCCAGCTTTTCGGAGCAGTCCACGATGGTCTGGAGCATCTTGTCCCCGATGGAAAAGGGCGGGTACACGGCGATGGAGTCGCCGGAGTGGACGCCGGTACGTTCGATGTGCTGCATGACGCCGGGGATCAGCACATCGGTGCCGTCAGAGATGACGTCCACCTCCAGCTCCTTGCCCATCAGGTACTGGTCCACCAGCACCGGGTTCTCAATCTTGCCGGAGAGGATGATCTCCATGTAGCGGCGGACTTCCTCATCGTTGTGGGCGATGACCATGTTTTGGCCGCCGATGACGTAGCTGGGCCGCAGCAGAACAGGATACCCCAATTCATTCGCTGCCTCCAGCGCCTCATTCATACCCAGCACGCCCCGGCCGGCGGCCCGCTTGATGGAAAACCGCTCCAGCAGCGCGTCGAACCGCTCCCGATCCTCCGCCATGTCGATGGACTCGGCGCTGGTGCCCAGAATGGGGATGCCGCGGCTGTCCAGGAATTTCGTCAGCTTGATGGCCGTCTGGCCGCCGAAGGCCACCACCACGCCCACCGGCTTCTCCACGGCGATGATGTGCATGACGTCCTCCGGGTACAGCGGCTCAAAATACAGGCGGTCGGCAGTGTCGTAGTCCGTGGAGACAGTCTCCGGGTTGTTATTGACAATCACCACGTCGTAGCCCAGCTCCTTCAGCGTCCAGACACAGTGGACAGAGGAGTAATCAAACTCGATGCCCTGGCCGATGCGGATGGGGCCGGAGCCCAGCACCATGATGACCGGCTTGCCGCTGCGGGGGAAGGCCCGGGACTCGCAGAACCGGTCATAGGTGGAGTAGAAATAGGGCGTCTCCGCGTCAAACTCCGCGCCGCAGGTGTCCACCATCTTGTACACCGCATCCCGGTGCTCCGGCAGTTCTCCGCCGCCGGAAAGCCTGCGGAGAGCCTCATCGGGATAGCCCAGCCGCTTGCCCTCCCGGTACTGCGCCTCCGACAGGCCGTCTGCAATGGAAGCCTCGAACGCCGCCAGCTTCCGCAGCTTGCAGAGGAACCAGGGGTCGATTCTGGTGATGTCGTGGATCTCCTCTACGGTGACGCCGGATTTCAGCGCCTCGAACACCGTGAAGAGCCTGTGATCGTCCACTCGGCGGAGCCGCTCCCGGATGGGGGCGTCGTCCCCGTGGTCCGGTTTCCGGTTCAGGGTGTCCATGCCGATCTCCGCGCCCCGGACAGCCTTGAGCAAGGCCATCTCGAAGCTGGGGGCGATGGCCATCACCTCGCCTGTGGCCTTCATCTGCGTGCCCAGGGCCCGGCTGGCATCGGCGAACTTGTCGAAGGGCCACTTGGGCATCTTCACCACGATATAGTCCAGGGTGGGCTCGAAGCAGGCACAGGTCTTGCCCGTGATGTCGTTTTTAATCTCGTCCAGGGTGTAGCCCAGAGCGATCTTGGTGGTGATCTTGGCGATGGGGTAGCCGGTGGCCTTGGAGGCCAGGGCCGAGGACCGGCTGACCCGGGGATTCACTTCGATGACCGCGTACTCAAAGCTCTCCGGGTTCAATGCCAGCTGCACGTTGCAGCCACCCACGATCCCCAGGTGGGTGATGATGTCCAGAGACGCCTTGCGGAGCATCTGGAACTCCTTGTCCGCCAGGGTCTGGGTGGGGGCCACCACGATGGAGTCGCCGGTATGGACACCCACCGGGTCCAGGTTCTCCATGGAGCAGACGGCGATCACGTTGCCCACGCTGTCCCGCATGGTCTCGAACTCGATCTCCTTCCAGCCGAAGATGGCCTTCTCCACCAAAATCTGCGTGATGGGCGAGGCGTCCAGGCCGGTGCCCGCGATGATCTTCAGCTCGTCGGGATCCTTGGCCGCGCCGCCGCCCGCGCCGCCCAGGGTAAAGGCGGGCCGCACGATGACGGGGTAGCCGATCTTCTCCGCCACCGCCAGGGCCTGGTCCACGGTCTCCGCGATGTCGGAGGCAATCACCGGCTGGCCGATCTCCGCCATGGCCTCCTTGAAGAGCTCCCGGTCCTCCGCCCGGGAGATGGCCGCTGCGTCGGTCCCCAGAAGGCGGACGCCCTGGGCCTGGAGAAAGCCCTCCTTGTCCAGCTGCATGGCCAGGGTCAGGCCGGTCTGGCCGCCCAGGCCCGCCAGGATGGAATCGGGGCGTTCCTTCTTGATGATGCGCTTGACGGTCTCCACGGTCAGGGGCTCCAGGTAGATCTCATCCGCCATGGCCTGATCCGTCATAATGGTGGCGGGGGTGGAGTTGCAGAGGACCACGTTGATGACGGCATCCTTCAGCACCCGGCAGGCCTGGGCGCCGGCGTAGTCGAACTCCGCCGCCTGGCCGATGACGATGGGGCCGGAGCCGATGACCAGCACTTTCTGAATGCTCTTATCCAGCGGCATTACCGGTCACCCCCTTTCATCAGAGCTACAAATTGGTCGAACAGGAACGATGTGTCCTTGGGCCCGGTGCAGGCCTCTGGATGGAACTGGACCGTGAATGCCCGCAGGTCCGGATAGTCGATGCCCTCGCAGGTGCCGTCGTTGGCGTTGATGAAGCGGACCTTCCCCACCGGCAGGCTGGTACCGTCCACGGCGTAGCCATGATTCTGGCTGGTGATGTAGGTGCGGACGCCGTCCAGGTCCCGGACGGGCTGATTGACCCCCCGGTGGCCGTATTTCAGCTTGTAGGTGCCGCCCCCCACCGCCAGGGCCGTCAGCTGGTGGCCCAGGCAGATACCGAACAGGGGCACCTTGCCCAGGAGCTTTTTGATCTGCTCAATCTGATAGACGTTCTCTGCCGGATCCCCGGGGCCGTTGGAGAGCATGACGCCGTCAGGCTTGGCCGCCAGCACCTCCTCTGCACTGGTCTGCGCAGGCAGGACAGTGACGGTGCAGCCGCGCTTTTGCAGCTCCCGGACGATGTTGCGCTTGGCGCCGTAGTCCAGCAGGCTGACCCGGAACCGCTCCTCTCCCTCCGCCGGGTGGGCGGATGCTGCTTTACAGGTGACCGCCTCCACCACGCCGGTGACGGCATAGGTCTTCACCGCCGTCAGATCCGCCGGAACCTCATCACAGATCGCGGCGTTCATGACGCCGTGCTCCCGGATGATCCGGGTCAGCTCCCGGGTGTCCACACCCCAGAGCCCCGGCACGCCCCGGTCCCGCAAAAAAGCGTCCAGGTCTCCCTGGCAGCGGAAATTGGACGGCTCCTCGCACCACTCCCGCACCACGTAGCCCCGGACGCAACACGCGCCTTCAAAATCCTCCGGAATGATCCCATAATTGCCGATCAGAGGATAGGTCTGCATCACGATCTGTCCAGCATAGCTGGGATCCGTCAGTGTCTCCAGATAGCCGCACATGCCGGTGGTGAACACCAGCTCGCCCACGGCGTCCGCCGGCCCCCCGAACCGGAAGCCCTCAAACACCTGGCCATCCTGTAATACCAGATATCCCTTCTTCATGTCGTCCTCCCTCTCCGGCGCATCGACCGGAAAATCCCTATTAGATGTTATTATGCGTTTTTTTTCTGAAGCAGTCAATCCCCCCGTGCAGTGCGGCACGGTAGACTTTTCCAGGGATGAAGGTATTACTTTTTGTGCATTTTCGCAAAGGTCGATCTATTTCCCGCCGCACTGCCTCTCTTGCAAAGCAGTAACCAATGGGCTATGATGCAGGAAAAGCGGCTCATCTGCACAGGCGGAAGAACTGCTCCGGCAAAGGAGTGCGCCTATGATCTGTTTGCATGCATTCCGGATGCCCGCCCGGGAGGACGAAGAGGCATTCTTCTCCGATCCCCGGAACCAGCGGATCTGCTATACCGCCAAAGATCCCTTTCATGTATTCCGCTGCTGCCATCTGCCGCAGCACCCACCTCCCCATTCCCCAAGAGGGCCGGATCATCACCAGCGACGATGTCTTCGGCCACCTGCCGGACATCCGCTGCATCAACGGCGGCATCGACGCCGCCCCGGCCCCGCCTCTGGACGGCGCTGGACAATGTGCGGGTCTGCCGGGCGTTCTTTCGGAAGCGGGAGGCAGACTTCCGCTCCACCCGAAAACGCGCCGCAGTCGGGCCGCAAGGTATTTTGGACTGCCGGACAAAGAAATTTCTTCTGGCGCCGTTGTCATGCGGTGGCCCGCCATTTATAATAAAGGCAGCAAAATCAGGGAGGAGGCGCATCCTGTGGCAAAGCATCTGGACAAGTTTACCCAGCCCTTCCGGGACAGCCCCATCCCCTTCGCCCTGGCGGAGATACTGACCAACGGCAGCGGGGAGATGGTGGATCTGGTGTGCCGCTTTTTGAATCCTGCCGCGGCGGCGCTTCTGGGGCTCTCCCCGGAGGAGGTGCAGGGCCGCCGCCTGTCCCAGCTCGGGCCAGAGCGGGCGCTGGAGCAGCTGGCGCCCATGCAGGCCGTAGCTTTTTCCGGCTCCTCCGCCTCCTTCCCCTATGTGACCGCCGGGGGCCAAACCCTCACCGTTACCTGCTATCAGGTGATGTACGGCACGGTGGCCTGCCTGCTGGATCCCCGGTCGGGGGCCGGAGCCCAGAGCGGCGCGTTGCCGGAGCTCCTGCCCGGCGCGGATCTGGAGCTGAACCGGGAGGGACTGCGGTGCCTTGCCTGCAGCCGGCAGCTGTGCCAGCTGACCCAGTGGTCCCGGCGGGCGCTGCTGGACCGGGGCGGCAGGGCCTTTTCCGCTCTGGTGGCTCCGGCGGACTGGCCGGCGCTGCTCCAGGAACTGCTGGACGCGGCGCGGGAGAAACGGGGCGTGGATCACGACTTCCGCCTGCTGCGGCGGGACGGTGGGGCAGTCTGGGTGAATCTCCGGGCGGAAATCCTGTCGACCCGCCAGGGGGCCACGGTCTTCCGCGGCGTCTTTCTGGATATCGACCGCCTCCGGCGGGAGGGGCAGGACCTGCAGGCGGCCCTTTCCCGGCGGGAGACGGCTCTGCGGGATGCGGAGACGCTGCTGGACCGGATGCCGGTAGGTCTCTGCCTGCTGCGCCGCCGACCTGACGGTGGCGTGGAGCTGCTGCGGGCCAATCAGGTTCTCTCCCGGCTGCTGGGCCTCTCGCCCGCAGCTCTGGCCCGCCGTCTGGCGGAAGACCCGGGCAGCGGCCTGCCGACGGGCGAGCGGGAGGAACTGCTGGCCGCAGCTGTTCGGTCCCGGGAGTGCGGCCTGCCCCTGCGCCGGGCCTGTCGGGTCTGCCTGGGCGGCGGGCGGGAACTCTGCCTCTCTCTCCACATGTCCTGGGTGGAACAGCCGGACGGCTCCTGGCTGGCATACATCGCCTGTGCCGATATCTCCCAAGAGGCCGCGGCCCAGGCCGAGCATCAGATCCGCTCCCGGATGTACGACCTGCTGTTAGAGCACACCTCCCTCCTGACACTGGACTATGACCCCGCCCGGGACCTAGCCCAGATCCAGCGGCACAGCACCAGCGGCCGCAGGACCTCCCGCACCGTCTCCGGCTATCTGAAGAGCCTGCTCACCGCGTCCTACCTCCACCCGGAGGACCGGCGGCGGCTGGCAGGCGCGGTCCGTCGGGCCATCACGCATCCCGGGACGGTCTCCTGCACCTATCGGGCGGATTATGAGGACACCGGCTGGCGACGCTATCAGGTGTCGTGGATGAGCCTGTTCGATGAAGCCGGAAATGTGTACCGTCTGCTGGGCAAAGCGGAAGATGTGACTGGCCGCCGGGCGGCTGCGGAACACTTCCGGCAGTTGGCCGCCCGGCACCGCCGGCAGGCCAGGGCCTGTCTGGCCTCCGCCCGGCTGGATCTGACCGCCGGACAGACATTGGACGCCAAGGCCGCGTCCCGGCACCTGCTGCGCACGCTGTTCGACCGTACCGCAGGCGCCTGCCTCCAGCAGATGGCCTCTGCCCTGCCGGAGGCAGAGGAGCGGGCGCGGTTCCAGGCTCTCTTCTCTCCGGATGCTCTGTCGGATGCCTTTGCAGAAGGCGTGTTCCAATTCTCCATGGACCACTGGATCTCTACCGGAAAGGGCGGCCCGTCCTGGGTCCGGACAGAAGCAGAGATGGCGGAAAACCCGGACACGCTGCATCTGGAAGTCTTTTTCCAGCTGTGGGACCGGAGCTTCCGCAGGCTGCAAAGCACTCTGTTGGATACCCTGACCAGGCAGGATTACGAGC
>ERZ1694968.929-NODE-929-length-11015-cov-7.980383_pt1 | contig 11015 bp, 8 predicted proteins | sample MGYA00581610_ERZ1694968 | MGnify/ENA primary metagenome ERZ1694968 (study PRJEB42213, sample SAMN07424363) | human gut metagenome | biome: ENVO:00009003; feature: ENVO:2100002; material: ENVO:00002003 | host: Homo sapiens | place: USA | collected 2014 ... | reverse complement strand
AAAAATGACTAAAAAAAAGGAACGTTTTTTCTAGTCATTTTTATTTGGCAAATGGTATTGAGGCTTAATTAACAAACTGAAATACATATATATATGCATTAATAAGGGAATGCATTTAATCAGGGAGAATGGCTGTCGTTGGTGAGATTTTAGACTTGAAGAAGGGAAATCATAAAACTTTTGAGCTTTTATTCAAAAAGTACTATGTTTTTCTTTGTTATGAGGCACGTTCTTACATCACGGAAAAATATATAATAGAGGAGGTTGTCGGTGATGTATTTCGCTGGTTATGGGAAAACAGAGAGACATTGGTTATTACTTCCGTCAGGGCTTATTTAGTCAGGGCTGTTCATAATGCGTGCTTGTCATACCTTAGGCAAAATCAACCTGAATATGTGGAGTTGGATGATACTGTTGTAGAAAGGAGTACTTTGTTTTCTCTGGATGAATCTCCCCTCGATTACGTTCTTTCTAGGGAGTTGATAGAGCGGGTTGATAAAGCAGTGAAAGAACTACCTTCCCAGTATAAAAGGGTTTTTGAACTGAGCCGATATAAAAATTTGACCTATGCCGAGATTTCGGAAGAAATGGGTATTTCTATTAATACTGTAAAACTGTATCAGAAGAAGGCGTTAGCGCAACTTCGTTTGGTTCTAAAAGAATACTTATCGACTTCTTTGGATTAATCTGATTTGAACAGTTTTATAGATCTATATTTGAAAATATATATATTTATTTCGTTTATAAACTTTTTTATGGACGAAAAGATGCTGATTTGCAAAAAGTAAACAAAACTTTGTTGTGATAAAAGATAATCGGTTTATCAGTTGTCTTTATGTTAATGTAACAACAATAATAAATATTTATGAAAAAGATTTTTATACTTATTGTTTCGTTGGGATTGTTGTATCCTGACCGACCGTTTGCACAGAACAGTATTAAGCTGTATCCCTATCAAATGCCCCCGTCCCATCATCCCGATTATCAACGTCATCATGTGAAATCGCCGGATGCCTCTTTCTTTAATAACAAAATTCAGTTTATAGCCCTTCGTGATCTCTCCGGAGATTACAAGCAAAAGCTCGATCAATGGGTGGTGAAAGATAAACTAGGGGATATCCTGTGGGTTTCCTATCCGCTGGTTTTTCAGGATAATCTGAAAGAGGTCGTTGCCGAGATAAAGAGAAGAAACCTGTATCTGTTCGACCTTTGGGGATATATTCCCGGTTCTGGTCCTGGTGGGTACTGGACCCAGTTCGTTATCCCGGACGGCGTACTCGATCTTTTCGAGAAAGAACTGGGCGACCATTGGCTGGGCATGGATAACGGTGAACAGGATGGGCGTTATGTCGGTAGTTTTGCTCCCCGTATGTATCCTTTAGGGGCAGATCGCAAACAACAATATTTTAATTTCCAGCGTCATTTTCAGGAAATGGGCGATCAGTTGGGAAACAAAATGGCGACGCTTGTTTCTCTGAACTTCGGACATTATTTTCTGAAAGAAGGCGTTTATACCCTGATCGGAGCTGAAACGGCGCAGGGTTTGCCTAACTCACAGATCTATTATTCATTTATCCGTGGAGCCGGGAAACAGTATGGTGTAAACTGGTTCGGAAATGCTTCCGTATGGAATCGTTGGGGATGGAAATCGTACGATTCGAATGCGGAAGGTATCGATAATGATTACAATAGCGGAGGTCCGCTGAAGGGAACCTCTCTCGGATTGCTGAAACGGTTGATCTATACTCATTTGATGTACGATTGTGTGGCTGTCGGTTTTGAAGGGTCCATGCGGATAGATGATAAGAAGCTGAGTCCCATCGGAAAGATACAGCAGAGTGCGGTTAAATGGGTAGATAAATACGGTGATCCGGGTGTGATGTACACACCGGTAGCATTGATGACCGATTTCTTTTCCGGCTGGTCTTTCCCGCGTCATCTATATTCCAGACAGGCTTATAAAGTATGGGGGAATCTGCCGTATGAGTTGCCGGATTATCTGACGGACGGAATGCTTGATGTTTTGTATCCGGGTTATCAGGATGCTTCCTATTATAAAGATGAAAGAGGGTTTATCACTCCGAACCCTTACGGAGATATTGCTGACTGTCTGATGAGTGATGCCCCGCTGTGGGTATTGAAACAATATCCGGTATTGGTCATTGCCGATGAACTGCATCCGGGGCAGGAGATTAATGATAAACTGAATGCCTATATACACGCTGGTGGTCATCTGGTCATTACGGCTGGTTCATTGAAGAACATGCCGGATGGAATAGCCGGTATCCGTACCGGAGAAAAGACAAAGGTATGTACTGCACCGATTACATATAAAGGTGAGTCATTCAAGGAGCGTGCTCCTTACACATTAGCCGAATTAATCTATCCGGCTTCCGCTACTGTATTGCAAAAAAGTAATGAATTTCCGGCTGCCATCGAATTGAATGCAGGCAAAGGGAAAGTGACAGTTCTCGCTTCTCCGTATGGCGTTACAGAGCAACCGCAATGTGAATTGCCTGTAAAGGTGATGGAAGAAAAGCCGTTGGATAAACCTTATCCAATACTGAACCATACGAAAGCACTGATGGAAGATATTTTTACTTCTGTGCAACTGTTTGAAACCAATCCGGAGTTAAGTCTTGTGACCTGTACGAGAGGAAACGGCGAATATACGGTTCTGATCTCCAATGAGTCTTGGGAACCGAAAGAGTTTTCGATCGGAACAAAGGCGGGAAAAATAGTTTATATCAAAGAATTACCGACCGATTGCTCGGAGATGCAGGCAGTAGGCTATGCACCTAAGGTGATGCTGAACACATCGTTTGGTAAAAACACAGCCCATACGATAGCTGGTGGAAATGTCCGTATTTTCCGCGTCTGCCTGGATAATAAGGCAGACGTGACAGTTATGCCGGAAAGTACTCCAGTAGCGAATACGATCGGACGGGCGCTTGTACTGCGTAATATCCAGGATGTAAAGGAAGAAATCCTTTCACGCCCGACATTCTTCGAACATTATGACCGTGTCGTGATCGACTGGCGTTATCTGCATAACCGGGAAAAAGAGACTTTGAAACAGGAGGCCGGCTGGCTGGGACGGCAGAAACTGAAAATGACGGTCGACCTGACTTCGGGGCTGAACCTGTATCCGGATTTGAGAATTGTAAATAATGATCCTCCTTTCTATCAGAAGAGTATGGAGGCGATGAAAGGAGTTATCGATAAGATGGAAATACTAGGTGCTGACGAATTGTTGATTTCTACCCAGCGGACCATCGAAAATAATTATACGATGGAACAGTTTTATGCTTCGCTGAAAGAATCCTTCCAGGTATTATCTGATTATGCGGCAAAGAAAAATATCCGTTTGTTGCTGAGACAGTCTGTCGGCCGTACGCCTGATACGATAGAGGGGCTTCAGAAACTGGTCGGGGAGGTGAACCGCCCGAACTTTACATTAGCTCCGGCCCTGTCGTTGCTGTTGAATAACGAGGTCAGTCTGGATGCCGATTTGAATCGTCTGAAGCAGATGGAGATCAAAGAAATCCTCATTTCTGCACCGGAAAAGGATATTCATGATCAATTGTGGAATACCAATGCTCCGATATATAAATCCGATAAAGCAACACTTATCCGTAAAATACTGGCTGCATTCCCGCAGGTGGATTATATCATGGATGGTCTGTATGCTTCGCAGGATGAAGAGTATCTGGATGGGAAAGCGATGGACGAATTTGTTATTAAATAAACATCTATGTGGAAGAAGTTATTGATTACAGGATGTGTGACCTTCAGTTTGTTGAGTGGAGGTACATTATCCGCACAACCCAGTTGTGAGATAAAGGAGGAAGTTACCTCTGAACAGCTTGACAGGACCCAAAAGGAACTGGTTGCTATGATGAAAGAGTTAAAGAACGACTCTTATTTTCAGACCGAACTGGACAAGGCTGCTGTTCAGTCGAGTCTATCCAAACGGATGGCAGCATATAAAGATCTGACAGTCCGCTTACTGTCTGTTTTGGAGATACAGGCTGAACTGGAATGGATGAAGCCGGAAGCTATTCAGGAGGCTTTAGGTATCATGAAAAAAAGTTCTGGATTTGATGCAGTATTGGCGGATAAACGTTTCGGTGAATTGAAGTCGTTGCTGGCTGGTGGTTTTGATGGTATTTATACCGGAGATGCTCAGGCTATCGACAAGGCAAATAAAACATTGACTTTAAAACGAAAGTTGATGCTGATGAGTCCGGATGTGAATGTCGACAAAATGTTGACGGTTAAGTTCGATCTGGGCGAAAGAGCTAATTTCGTTGGAGCGGGCAGTCTGGGGATTCAGCCGAACAACTGGTCGAACCTAAGTTCTGCCAGCCGTAAGAACTTTAAGGCTCAACTGGTTGAATTGTCGGGCTTGCAAAGTGGCGAATTGAGCGAGAAAGTACTTTATAAACCGGCTGTGGACGGTTCTTCCGTTACCGACTTGGTATTGAACTGGGACGGAAAACGTTTGATGTTTACCGCTTTGGATACGACAAGGAGATGGCAGGTACATGAATTGGATATCAACAACGGAGAGGCTAAGCAGGTTACCAATATCCCGGAACCGGATCTGGAGTTCTTCGATGGAACCTATCTGCCTGACGGACGTATGCTGGCGATCTCCAATATCGGTTATCAAGGCGTACCTTGTGTAAACGGTAGTGATGCGGTTGGTAATATGGTTCTGTATGACCCCAGTAACGGTTACCTGCGCCGTCTGACTTTCGATCAGGATGCGAATTGGCATCCGGTAGTGATGGCAAACGGAAAAGTAATGTATGTCCGTTGGGAGTATACCGACCTGACACATTATTTCTCTCGTATCGTGATGCACATGAATCCGGACGGAACCGAACAGAAGTCGCTGTATGGTAGCGGTTCCATGTTTCCGAACAGTATTTTCGATGTGCAGCCGTTACCGAAGCATACCAACCGTTTCGTCGGAGTTATCTCCGGTCATCATGGAGTGGCCCGTTCCGGTCGTCTGATGATTTTTGATCCGGCAAAGAGCCGTAAGGAAGAAAAAGGAATGATTCAGGAATTGCCTTTCCGTGGTCGTCCGATCATTCCGGAAGTAAAAGATGAACTGGTGAACGGCGTATGGCCGCAGTTTATTAAACCGTATCCGCTGACGGACGAAACTTTCTTGGTAACAGCCAAACTGTCTCCGTACAGTCGTTGGGGAATTTACCTGGTGGATATTTATGATAACCTAACATTGGTTGCTAATGCCGACGATGCCGGTATGATCTATTCTGTTCCGGTGAAAAGTACTCCTATACCTCCGGCAATCCCAGATCGTATCAAACCGAATGAAAAGGAAGCGACTGTCTTTATCCAGGATGTCTATGAAGGCGAAGGCTTAAGAGGCGTTCCGCGTGGAGAGATCAAGTCGTTCCGTGTGTATGCATACGAGTATGCGTATCGCCGGACATTATCCGATCATTATAACCACGGTATCCAGGCAGGATGGGATATCAAGCGTTTGCTGGGTACAGTTCCTGTGGAGAAAGACGGCTCTGCTATCTTTAAGATTCCAGCCAATACACCTGTTTCTTTGCAACCGTTGGATAAAAACGGACGTGCCGTACAATGGATGCGTAGCTGGCTGACCGGTATGCCGGGCGAAGTCGTTTCGTGTGTCGGTTGCCATGAAGACCAGAATACCATTCCTGTTCCGAAACGCGTGCAGGCTTCTACCCGTCAACCTCATGAATTGAAAATAGCGGAAGGCGGCGTTCGCCCTTATACTTTCGCTTATGAGATTCAACCCATTCTTGATCGTGCTTGTGTGGCTTGCCACGATGGAAGCAAACCGGAACGTCCGAACTTCAAGGATACGACATCCGTAGGTATTACCGACTGGAGCGGTACACGTTATTTCCAGAAGAGTTATCTGGCTTTCCATCCGTATGTGAACCGCCAAGGGCCGGAAGCGGATATGTATGTCATGAGCCCGTATGAGTACCATGCTTCTACCAGTGAGATTGTTCGTATGTTGGAACGTGGACATCATAATGTGAAGCTGACCGACAACGAATGGGAGCATCTGGTTATGTGGATTGATATGAATGCACCGGGCCGTGGTACATTCGATGCAGATCTGTTGAATGGTTACGACCAATATACACGTCGTAAGGAGCTGGCTGATAAATATGGCAATGCCGGTGTGGATTGGCGTAAAGAGTTGGCCGATTATGCTTCTTATCTGAAAGGTAAAGGAGAAATCTGTCCGGCAATGCCGGAAAAGGTGACTTCGGCAAAACATAAAGCGGTAAAGATGAAAAGATGGCCGTTGACGGCTGAAGATATTCAGAATCTGTTATCAAAGGAAACAGGACTTCGGAAAGATGTGGAAGTGGCTGATGGTGTAAAGATCACTTTCGTACGTGTACCGGCAGGCAAGTTTGTAATGGGAACGAATGATGCTTATCCGGATCAAGCCCCTGCATTCAAGGCCGAAGTAAAAAAGGGTTTCTAGATGTCGGAAAAAGAGTTGACCAACGAACAGTATAATGCGTTGGTTCCGGAGCATGACAGTCGTATCTATGCACAGTTCTGGAAGGATCATACAACTCCCGGTTATCCGGCCAATAAACCGAACCAGCCGGTTATCCGTGTCAGCTATGAAGAAGCTATGAAGTATTGCGATATACTTTCGGAAAAGACCGGATTGAAGGTGACGCTTCCGACAGAAGTGCAGTGGGAGTGGGCCTGTCGTGGTGGTAGCGACCAGCCGTTTTGGTATGGTGCGATGGATGCCAACTTTGGCTCGTATGAAAACCTAGCGGATGTCCAGTTGGAAAAAATGGCGGTAACAGGTATCGATCCGCAGCCGATGGCAAAGGATAATCCCTGGTTCCCGTATTACAATTATCTGCCGAAAGTTGAGACGGTCAATGACGGTATGATGATACCGTCCGATGGATATAACTACAGGCCGAACCCGTTCGGGCTGATCAACATGCATGGTAACCTGCAGGAATGGACTCGTTCACTGTATGCTCCTTATCCTTACAGTGAAAAAGCCCAGGCGACAGCTGATACCCGTCAGGTCGTGGCCCGTGGCGGTTCATGGATAGACCGTCCGAAAGATGCTACAGCAACTGCCCGCCGTGTTTATCTGCCCTGGCAGCGTGTCAATAATGTGGGGCTTCGCCTGATCATTGAGGATTGACTTGGGTGAAATATGTATCATAAAATATGTAATTGGAAACTCTAAAAGAATGAAGTGTTTGATTAAACATATTGTCTTATTGTCAATTATTGGATTTCTATTAGCTTGTACTCAACAATTTCGCTCTGATTCTTGAAATCGGATACTTTTAAGCGGGAATTGTGGGGTACAGTTGGATACAGCAGCAACAGGGATTATTTCTGGTTGGTTGTCCCGATTCTTTATTCCTGCCATGTACTACCGGTTATGAAAGAAAGGGTATTTATAATACAGATACGGTCAGACTACAGCTCTTTCTAAAGAGTATGTGTTTGAAGAAATAGCACTGTACACAAGACTGTATGTATACCGGAGGAGTGGAGAGGTACATGTATCCGTTTGATAATGGAACGGACTAAGCCAACGACCGTTTGGATTGATGGGAAAGAGGTTGGAACTAATAGTAATATTTCTACAGCCCAACAATATGAGTTGTCTTCTTATTTATCTCCCGGATCTCATGATATTGCTATTATAGTGGATAATGGGAAACAGGCTGTTCCGGAAAAAGTGTATGGATCTTCTCATGCCTATTCCAGTTCCACACAGACAAACTGGAATGGGATTATTGGTGACTTTTTTCATAAAATACATTCTTTTTCAAGCCGATATCTCATAACAAGTCAATCTTGCAGGATATCGGCTTTTTATATTCGGTCACGGAACAAATCTACGATCAAACGGATTTCCTATGTTCTTTTCGGCATTCAGTCGGAAACTGTACTTTTGTCTACCGGATCTTTTTGGGGCTTTCTACCCGTCCTTATCCCTGTTGTTTTCTCCATACACATGAGATTTTTGGTTTGTACTTTTTCTTCTAGAATCCGCGACTTTGGAGCGGATTCTCCCGCCCTTGGGGCGGGCAAGTTGGTCCTTGTCCGACAAAAGACTTTTGTCGGACAAGGACACAACTTGCTCTGTTCGCTTGAACAGAGAATCCTCATAAATTCGGATTGCCATGCAACGTTTACACAAAAAGAGGTTTTTTCTGATCAAATTTTGTTTCAATACCCGCTTTTAAAGAGAAGTATAACCGCTTGGTTATCTGTTAGTATCCGGACATCTGGTGACATCTGATGACATCTGATGTCACCAAAGCCGGATTTGGCGGCATCTGCCATACTTTTGCAACGGGATATAAAAACGGTGTCATGCCCGGTCACCGGAATATCCCCATGTCGGCGCTCCGACAGTTCCTGCTATTGACATTCCATCATGATGTTATGTCAATATGTCAAGAGGAAAATGGAAGATCGTATTGCAAGTATGAGAGTTTCTCATGACAAGCTCCGGAAATGTCGGGACCCCGTGAAAATGGTACGGTACCGGCAGACAGCCTTCCTGCATTCTTCCGGCACGGCTTTGGACCGGCGGGGCGGGAATGTTTTCGAGATGACATGACAGTTTCATGATATGGGAAACCATCGGTACAAGGAGCCGGCGTGATTAAAAAAGGACGGGACAACAAAACGATTATTAACCAATCATTCGGAAGCCTATGAGCAAACGATGTGTCTTTGTCGCCATGAGCAGTCAGAAAGGCGGCGTGGGCAAGTCCACCATGACGGTGCTTCTTGCCGGTTATTTTCATTACGTAATGGGATATAATGTCGCGGTCGTGGACTGTGACTATCCCCAGTTCAGTATCAAGGCGCTGCGCAGTCGGGATACCCAAAATGTGGAAAAGAACGTGAATCTCCAGCGTATGTTGTGCGGACAGTTCGACCGGACGGGCAAAAAGGCGTATCCTGTCCTTACCAGCGTTCCGGGCAAGGAACTGAAGACGGCACTTCCCTTGACAGGTGGGTGTGACATTCTCTTTTTTGATCTTCCGGGAACGGTGAACTCGCCTGGAGTCATTAAGACGATTGTCAATATGGACTATGTGTTCACCCCGATCATACAGGACCGTATGGTGATGCAAAGCAGCCTTTCCTTCTTATTGGCCCTGAAAGACTTCATACAGCAGAATCCGGACATGCCCTTGAAGGAAATCCGTATGTTCTGGAACCGGATGGACGGGCGTGTATCCAAAAGGCTGTCCTATCAGTACGGACTTCTTTTCAAGGAACTGGGATTGAAGGCTCTCGATACGGTCATACCGGATATGGAGCGCTATGGCAGGGAAACCTCCCCCGAGGAGCGGATCCTTTTCAGAAGTACGCTTTTCCCTCCTTCCGGGAAATTGCTGAAAGGCAGCGGTCTTGATACGCTGGCCGGAGAGATAGAATGCATTATCCATCCTGACAGGCAAAAGGCATGAGAAGAAAGGAATTTATGAACGTGAATGAGGAACGCCTGAAAGAGATCATGGCGCACGAGACCGATGCCGACGGATGTCCGAAGACGCATCCGGACGGGATAGGGAAAGAGGAAGACAGGGGAAAGGAAGGGAAGGAGTCTGTATCCATACCCGATGGCAGGACAGAAAAGCCGACCGTTTTCCACAAGCCCGCTGTCCGGTCAGGGACCTCCCTTGCGGAAAGGATGAAGACATATCGTGCCGACTATCTCAGCCGCAGGGAGTACGTCCACCGCAAGCAGACCTATATCAGTTATGAGACCTACCGCAGACTGGCACGCATACTCCCCCTGCTCAGCGAGGGCATGACCGTACCGGCATTCCTTGACAATGTGCTCAACCGTCATCTGGACGAGCATGGGGATGTGCTTGACGAGATGGTCCGTACCGGTACACGGAACTCACGCTGACACGTGGAACGATGGGAATGACAGACGAAAAGACATGGGAACCTGTTCGTCCCGCCAATGGAGTGTGACAAAAAGAAAGGGGCGTCCAGCGGGTCTATACCCGGTCAGACACTCCTTGGTGTATATTTATTTTATGTACAGCCTATCTTAAAATCGGATTCGAGAGCAGTATCTTGTAATAGACCGTTCCGTTCACCTCCATGGGTGTCTTCGCCATCATGAACTGTACGCTTTTCCGCTCCACCTTCGCCTGCCGCATGAGCCTGTGCACGATAAACCCCGCAGAGAATCTTGCACATCTTTTGTCCTTCCATACGATGAACCCGTCATCATCGGTGGTACGGCAGATGTACCAGTCCCCCGTCTCGTCATCATGCGCAAAGCTTACCCGGCCTCCGCCAAGAACACCCAGTTCAATTGACATCATCTTTGATAGATAGACAGTTCCCCTGCTGTCCAGATTGATGGTCCGCTTGCCCTTGTATGTGACTTCCTGCGGACGGGAATTCTCCTTGTTATATACGATAAGTGCCATAGTCCTTTCCTTTTATAATGGTGATAAATGACTTCCGTTCAGGATATCGCTCCTTCAATTACCAGCATCTGGCTCCTCCACGCAAAACTCCTATGCGAGCGCACCGCTTCCACTATGGCGCATACTTTCTGTGATATTGCCATAGCTGAGATGCCCATGCATTCCGCCAGTGCCTTGAAAGAGAAACTGGCCTCGTAGAACCGGAGCATGAACATCCGGTATTCGTCATAAGAGAATTTCTGCCGGATAAAGCGGAGTATGTCCCTTACCAGCCTCTCACATCCGTTCAGGTCGTCCGTGGAAAGAAACTCCGCCTCCTCACCGCATCTGAGGAAAAAATCGTCTTCAGGATGGGCATACCGGTTCTCTCTTTTTATCTTTACCAGAGCCGCTTTTTTGTAGCATCCGACAAAATACGCGTCATAATCCGTTATGTCCTTTCCGGGGACTAGCACCTGCTTCCTTACGAAAAGGTAGGTGTCATGGAAATTGTCCTCGTCCAGCATTCCGTACCGG
>ERZ1694968.926-NODE-926-length-11101-cov-6.450661_pt1 | contig 11101 bp, 5 predicted proteins | sample MGYA00581610_ERZ1694968 | MGnify/ENA primary metagenome ERZ1694968 (study PRJEB42213, sample SAMN07424363) | human gut metagenome | biome: ENVO:00009003; feature: ENVO:2100002; material: ENVO:00002003 | host: Homo sapiens | place: USA | collected 2014 ... | reverse complement strand
GTCTATGGAATGTCACCGACAGAATATCAGGAAACAAAATCTCAAGACTAAGAATGCATCTATCAAAATTCATCAAAATAAATGTTTTTTAGCACGTTGGTATATTTTTATCCCCTTTTGGAATAAAAATACACGTGCTTGGCTTGCATCTTTCATTCTTTTGACATAAAAAACAAATAGAATCGACAAGTTAATTATTAATTGTTTAATGTGCTAATAAATTATGAAAGGCATGAACAGACAACTACGAGGGAATTTGCCTCCCAACGAAAAGGCAAACGGGAAGAACCGGTTTCTTTCCTTATTATTACTCTTTATGGCGTTTATATCCGTACAGGTATATGCGCAGGACGTCAAAGTTTCCGGTACGGTTATCGCGGAAGCTGACAAATTTCCGATTATCGGGGCTAACATTGTTGTAAAGGGTACGACGATCGGTACTGTTACCGATATAGATGGTAATTTCTCCCTTGACGTTCCCCAGAACTCGACAATCGCTATCTCTTACATCGGTTGTGAAACGCAAGAAATCAAGATTACAGGAGCAAAAACATTGAACATTGTTCTAAAAGACAATGCGATCGGTTTGGACGACGTTGTCGTTATCGGTTACGGTTCGCAACGCAAATCAGACTTGACGGGCGGTATCGTGGCTGTTGGCGAAGAAAAACTCCAGATGGTTACGACAAACAATTTGATGGATAAATTGGCCGGACAAATCCCTGGTATGAACGTGACAACCAGCAACGCCAAACCTGGTGAAGACCAGTCTTTGCGTGTCCGCGGTGAAAATTCGTTGAGTGCGGACAATTCTCCGCTGATCGTCATGGACGGTATCCCTTACAGCGGATCTTTAGGTGACATTGATCCGGATATCATCGAGAATATGTCTGTATTGAAAGATGCATCTTCAGCTGCCATTTACGGTTCACGCGGTGCAAACGGCGTAATCCTGATTCAGACCAAAAAAGGTAAAAAAGGAGCACCAACAGTCTCATATAAAGGACAAGTCGGCATGCAACAAGCACAACATCGTATCGATATGATGAAAGGAGCCGAATATGTAAAATACACACAAGACTACAACCGCATGAAATACGGTTATTCTGGAGATCAACTCGATCCGCTTGTACTTTTGAATCCGAGTGAACGTGCGAACTATCAGAACGGTTCTGAGTTGGACTGGCAAGACATCATGTTCCGTAATGCTTTAACCACCAGTCATCAGATCAGCATTTCCGGAGGGACGGAAGCTACAACCTATATGGCATCAATCTCTCACTTAAGAGAAGATGGCGTTATGGAAAACACAGGTTTAAAACGTACTAACATCGCATTGAACATTACACAGGTTTTAAATAAATGGTTAACTGTCGGAATGGGAACGCAAGCGATCCAAAAAGAATTCGGCGGAGAGCAACCTTATTTGGAGGCTGGGTTGAAAATGAGTCCTTATGGCATTTATAAAGATGAAAATGATCGTTACGTCGACTATCCAATGGACCAAACTTTGTTCTACAATCCAATGGCCAATATTGATGCGACGAACGACAAAACAAATCGTAATGTATTCATTTCAACTTTTGCAGAAATTCAATTCCCGATTGACGGTCTGTCATTCCGTACAAACTTCGGTTACAACTACCGCAATAATTTTGTAGGATCTTATTACGGAAGAAATACTCTTTCGGGTAAAAAGGTGAATGGTTCCGCTTCTATAGAGAATATCCACTATTATGATTACACATGGGAAAATCTCTTGAAATATAATAAGACATTCGGTTTGCATAAAATTGATGCCACCGCCTTGTTCAGTATGCAGGAAACAACCAAAAAGGAAGCAAAAGAATCAGGCGAAAGTTTTGTAAACGACGATTCCGAATACCACAATATGGCTGGTGCCGAGAAAAATAAAGAAATCACATCCAAACTGACAGAAACGGCAATGCTGTCTTATATGTTACGTTTGAACTATTCATACGCCAACAAGTATTTGTTGACACTGACAGGACGTTCCGATGGTTACTCCGCATTTGGAAAGAACAACAAATATGCATTCTTCCCTTCCGTTGCCGCAGCATGGAATATCTCTTCCGAAGAGTTTATGGAAAGCCAGACAAATTATTTGGACATGCTGAAAATCCGTCTTTCATGGGGTTCAAACGGTAACCAGGCCATCAATCCTTATCAGACGCTTGACCGTTTGACACTGACCAACTACATTTGGGGCGACAACGGAACGGTTGTAAACGGAGCTTACCTGCCTACAAACGGTGTTGGGAACCCAAACCTGAGATGGGAAACCTCACGCACGATCAATGCAGGTATCGACTTCAGTTTCTTCAACGGACGTCTTTCCGGTAACATTGACATGTATGTGGTCAACACAAGCGACTTGTTGATGAGCCGTACAGTTCCTTACATGAACGGTTACAAATCCATTATGGACAACGTAGGTAAAACCCGTAACAAGGGTGTTGAAATCGCATTGAACTCCGTCAACTTCCAAAACAATGATTTCCGTTGGACCACAAACGTCAATTTCTCGCTGAACCGCGACAAAATTATTGAACTGCGCGGTGATGGCAAAGACGATATCACAAACAAATGGTTCATCGGAGAACCGCTGCGTGTATTCTACGATTACAATGTCGTTGGGACATGGCAGGAAAACGAAACATATGTTGAAAACGGACATACGATCAGCTGGGATGCCGAAAGCGGCAAGTTCCTGAATGAAGAAGGAAAAGAATACCAAAAAGGCGCTGTCCCCGGTTCTGCTAAACTGGAAGACAAAGACGGAAACGGCTCTATCACAGCCGATGACAAGAAAATCATCGGTTCCAAACTGCCCAGCTTCCTGCTGTCAATGGGTAACCGCTTCGATTACAAAAACATCTACTTCTCTTTCTTGCTGAACGGAGTGTTCGGACAGACAAAAGAATTACATGACTACAACTTCGACCGCTGGATGCCGACATACAACTACATAAGCGGTATGGACTACTGGACACCGGAAAATCCGACAAACGAAATGACATCTCCTGCTTATGTTCCTTACGATAAACATTCATTCTACAAAAAAATGAATTACGTCAATATCAAGAACATCACGATCGGATACACGTTCCCGAAGACAACATTAAGTGCAATTGGAATCAGCTCGCTGAGTATCAATGCAAGTGTCAACAACCTCTATACTTTCAGTAACATCGACAACTGGCTGAACTTAGAAGATAGCGATGCTAACAGAAATGTTCTCGTTACCTACCCGACAGCCCGTTCTTACATGTTTGGATTAAATCTTACTTTCTAACATTATAATATAATTGAATTTGGATATGAAAAATATATTAGCAACTGCCGCTGCTGCATTTTTATTGGTGACATCAACCGGTTGTTCAGGTTTTCTGGATGAAGAGCTAAAAAGCTCGCTATCTCCAGACAATACATACACAAGCAGCTATGGTTTTGAAGTCGGAGTAAACGGGTTGTACGGTTGGGCCCGTTCCGAATTTAACACATGGGGAGGAGCAACAACAAGCCAGGGACAAGCTTGTCCGTACGAATCATTTCAGGTAGCAACAGACATTGTCTACACAGGGCATGGAGACGGTTCATTGGTTCCTTTCGAAAACTTGTCTTATACACCATCCACAACATTTGTCACTTCCTATTGGAACTGGGGATACGGTTTGATCGCCTCTGCCAATGAAATCCTCGAATATTCGGAAGGTAATGTAAATTGGGACAAACCGACCGATAAAGCCTACTATCAGGCTATCGCTCGCTTCTTCCGCGCTTATGCTTATCGGTATCTGGTATATTTGTACGGAGATGTTCCATATGTTGATAAAATTGAAAAAGACTTCCGGATAGACTTTACCCGCACACCGAAAGCGGAAGTTTTAGGCAAGATGATCGAAGACTTGCAGTTTGCAATCGCAAATCTTCCGGAAGATCCCGATAAGGTCGAAGTTGGACAGTTAACAAAATGGGCTGCCCAGCATATGCTTTCGGAAGTATACCTCATGGCAGGCAAGTATGCAGAAGCGGAAGCAGCAGCAAAAGCTGTAATCGATTGCGGTTACTTCCATCTGATGACTTCACGCTTCGGTGCGGAGAAAGACAAAGCCGGAGATCCGTTCTCCGATATGTTCAAAGAATATAACCAGAACCGTACTTCCGGTAATATGGAAAGCATCTGGGTTATGCAACTCGAATACAACACGACCGGAGGCGGCGGAGCAAACGAAGACTGGACAAAACGTGCTTGGGTTCCCAAATACTACAACGAAGACGGCTTTGTGTTGGCAGACTCTTTAGGCGGACGTGGTTTGGCACAGATCGTCCCATTCAAATGGTGGATCGACAGCAACGACTTCTTCGCTTCAAGCGATATTCGTAACTCGGAATATAACATCAAGAGAAACTGGTATTACAACGATGCTTCTTCTGATAAATATGGAAAGAAAGCCGAAATCACAGAAGAGACATGGACAAAATTCACCATATACCCGGCTGTCACGAAATTCTTCTACGGAAAAGCAGAGGATTTGAGCTATGGCGGTAACAATAAAGACCGTATGAAGTTCCGTCTTGCCGAAACATATCTGCTATTGGCTGAAGCACGCTTGATGCAAAACAATGCACAAGGAGCCGCAGACGCGATCAATGTAATACGCAAACGAGCCAATGCACCGGAAATTACAGCTAAAGATGCCACAATTGACTTCCTACTGGACGAACGTATCCGTGAATTGGTTGGTGAAGAGTTACGCCGATTTACGTTGGTTCGTACAGGCAAGCTGGTTGAACGCGTAAAGAAATACAACCCGCACAGCAACACTATGGATGAACATCACACCTTGTGGCCGATCCCGCAGACCATCATCGACTCTAACACAGGAGCCGAATTTCCACAGAATCCGGGATACTAAGCATTGAATAGCTATAAAGTAAAAACACACTTATAGGATGAAAGGGGAAGTTCCAGCCAAAGGGACATCCCCTTTCTTTTTAATAATCATAAAATTTGGTACATTTTTTACTCATTTTGAGATGATATTATTATAGCCTGAGCCTTATCTTTCCTATTTTTGATGCAGAATTAAAAGAAACAGAACGAATATCATGAAAACTACAATCAAGTACATCTGTACAGGCCTCTCACTTTGCGCTTGTACCTGTTTAGTGAACAATCTGCCGGCACAGGCCGAAACGACAAATACAGCCGCTGTCAGTGCGACGGAAACGGACTGGGACCGGCAAAGCATCATGGAAGTTGCCCGGCGGGTGGCGGACTGGCAGATCAAAGATTATCCCGAAAACAAATATGCCAAGAGCGAACCGCGCGGATGGATCGCCGGAGCACTTTATATGGGGATGTTCGACTGGGCGGAACTAAGTGGAGACAATACATATTATGACTGGCTCCGGAAAATCTTCAACCGACAGAGCTGGCAGGTTGCCAACCGGATGTATCATGCCGATGACGTTTGCATCGCACAAACCTACATCGATTTCTATAATAAGGAAAAGAACGAGAATATGCTGAAACCGACCATCGCCCGCGCCGACTGGGTGTTGAACAATCCTTCCAACGGAAGCATGGATCTCGATTACAGCAAAGGCAGCACGATCGAACGCTGGACGTGGTGCGACGCCCTTTTCATGGCGCCCGGAGTCTACACGCGGCTCTACACGCTGACCGGCAACCGTAAATACATGCACTTCGCCGACAGTGAATTCCGTGCTACCTACAATCACCTGTATGATAAAGACGAAGACCTTTTCTATCGCGACAGCCGATACATCGGACAGAAAGAAGCCAACGGCAAGAAGATTTTCTGGGGACGTGGCAACGGTTGGGTAATCGGTGGGCTGGCGGAAATCCTGAAGACGCTGCCGGCGGAAGATACCGAATTCCGTCCTTTCTATCTCGAACTTTATAAAGAGATGTCCGAGCGCCTCGCCGGGTTGCAAGGGAAAGACGGTTATTGGCATGCCAGCCTGCTGGACCCGGACAGCTATCCTTCACCCGAAACAAGCGCGACCGGATTTATCGTTTACGGCTTGGCATACGGAATCAACCAGGGGTATCTGCCGGCAGACAAATACCTACCAGTCGTAAAAAAAGGATGGGAAGCACTGACCCGTGCAGTTGAAACGAACGGGAAATTAGGGTGGGTTCAGCCGGTAGGTGCCGATCCGAAAAAGGTGACACGCGACATGACCGAGCTCTATGGTACAGGTGCATTCCTGATGGCTGCATCGGAAATTTACAAATTAGCAGACAAATAAGTCACAACAAGGCTCTTTTTTTCATAAAAGTACCTGCAAAAGCTCTTGAACACCCGGGTAAACCCGCCTTTAACATCCGGATGTCGGGAGGGCAAACACCCGGATGTACAGAGAACAAACATCCGGGTGTTCAGCATCAAATCTCACTATCTTGTTGAAAACAAGCGATATGCTTTGTATCTTTTTCTGCCGTATTGGAAAAAGATGGAGTGATAGTAGAGTGATAGATAAAAGTGACATATATCACACAACAAACAGTTGTATATGAATAGTTTATATACGAAGTGTGATAGAGTGATAGAGATTTTGAAAAAATAATAATGATATGAAGCATAAAGTTTGTTTACTCTTCACGTTCCTCTCTCTTTCCGTATCCGGTATTTCCGCAACGAACGGACAAGATTCAATACGCCAAATTCAGCTAAGCGATCTGGAAGTGCAAATCCGATGGGTAAATCCTACTGCCATACGTGCCTATCTGGACGACACAAAAACAGCATTGGGAGGAAAAGCTCCCGCGCTTTACGAAAAACTATCCCGTCTGGAAACACTTCTGCCCGGCGTGCGGCAGGCCTTCTCCGATAAGGTTTCCAGCAACGCGACCGACGAAGTAATTGGCCAAGCTCAAGAAATACTTGCCTTGAAGCGTGAGATCATCCTGGCCAACCCGCTGCTGGACATGGACAAGATCATAGTGGCCCGTTACCGTTTGGGAAACAAGGCCCGTAAGGCGATGGGCCCGTCGATGGGAACTTCGACAGCCAACTACAACTCGCTATTTTCCAACTCGCGTAAAGGCTACGATGCCGAGATCGACTTGCTCACGGGCTTGCGCGGACAAATCGAAAGCAGCCGGATATACAAACCCGAAGCCGATGTTCCCATTTCGGACATACAGCTCCACTGGGATGCCGACCGCCTCCTCTTCTCCTCGCTCGACAAGAACCGGAAGTGGCAGATATACGAAATGAACATCGACGGAAGCAACCTTCACCAAAAGATCACCGTTGATGAGCCGGATCTGGAATTCTGCGACGCCAATTACCTGCCGGACGGGAAAGTGGTGGCGACGACCAACATCGGTTACAACGGCGTTCCTTGTGTGCATGGCGACGATGTGGTAGCCAACCTTGTCTCCTTTGACCCCGAGACGCGTGCCTTGCGCCGCCTCACCTTCGACCAGGACGGGAACTGGTCGCCTATCGTGATCCCGAACGGACGCATCATGTACACCCGTTGGGAATATACGGACCTGACACACTATTTCTCCCGTATCGTGATGCACATGAACCCCGACGGGACGGAAAACAAAGCGCTCTACGGCAGCGGCTCCTATTTCCCGAACAGTACGTTCGACATGAAACCGCTCTCCAAGCACAGCAGCCGCTTCATCGGCATCATCTCCGGCCATCACGGGACGGCACGTTCAGGGCGGCTCGTCATCTTCGATCCTGCCAAAAGCCGGAAAGAGGAAAAGGGGATGATACAGGAACTGCCGTTCAAAGACCGCCCGATCGTCCCGATCATCAAGGACGAATTGGTCGAAGGCGTCTGGCCTCAGTTCATGAAGCCGTACCCGCTCAGCGAAAAATATTTTTTAGTTGCCTGCAAACCGGCCAAGGATGCACTTTGGGGAATTTACCTGGTCGACGTTTTCGATAACCTGACACTCATTGCCGAGCAGGAAGGGGAAGGTCTGACCGCTCCCATCCCGCTGGTAAAACGCGAAACGCCTCCTGTCATTCCTTCGAAGATCAAGCCGGACAGCAAAGAGGCTACGGTCTTTATCCAGGATATCTACGAAGGAGAAGGTACGCAGGGCGTTCCCCGGGGCACGATCAAGGCTCTCCGTATCTTTGCTTATGAGTATGCCTATATCTTAGCTCCTTCCGATCACGATGCACAGGGAATACAGAGTGGATGGGATATCAAACGTATACTCGGAACAGTCCCGGTCGAGGAAGACGGTTCCGCGCTATTCACCATTCCCGCCAACACGCCGATTTCCATCCAGCCGTTGGATAAAGACGGGGCAGCCATCCAATGGATGCGCAGCTGGCTGACAGGGATGCCGGGCGAGATCGTCTCCTGCGTCGGTTGCCATGAAGATCAGAACAGCATACCCATTCCCAAACGCACGATTGCTTCGGCCAAGCAGGCACGCCGGCTGGAAACACCGGAAGGAGGTGTCCGCCCATTCACGTTCCGCCTGGAAGTGCAACCGGTACTGGATCGTAACTGCGTCTCTTGCCACAACGGGAAAAATGCCGAACCGGACTTCCGCAAGGATCAGATGGTCACATATAAGAGAGGTATCTTGACGAAAATCAACAAGCAGTACGACCAGAGCTATCTGAACCTGCACCCATACGTGTACCGCCAGGGACCGGAATCAGACATCTATGTCCTCAAGCCGGCCGAGTTTCACGCGAGCAACAGCGAACTGATCCGCATCCTGCAAGCCGGACACCACGGCGTAGAGGTTCCGGAAGAGGACATGCGGACGCTCTATGCCTGGATCGATCTCAACGCGCCTTATTATGGGGCTTTCACCCAAATAGACCTGAAGCCTCAATCTCCCAAAGGTCAGGTGGAACGCCGTATGGAGCTGGCCGAGAAATACAGCGGTGTACAGGTTGACTGGCAAAAAGAGATTGCCGACTACGCCGACTGGCTGAAAGAAAACAAAAAGGCAGACGGCATTACCGGAGCAACGACCGGCGAAACAGTCGAAATAAAGAAGCCGACCAAACCGGTCCGCCCGGTCAAGGTAAAGGGATTCCCGTTCGACACGCAGACAGCGACTGCCCGGCAAGCCGCCCAAGGCGAAACGACCCGCCGCATCTCCATCACTCCGGATGTGCATATCGACCTGGTATGGATTCCCGCCGGCAGCTTTGTGATGGGTAACAACCGGACTCCCTCCGCTTCGCCAGCATTCAAGGCAAACGTGAAGGAAGGCTTCTGGATGAGCACGACCGAAATCACGAACGAGCAGTTCCGCGCACTTTTCCCGGAACACGACAGCCGGTACATCGGACAGACTTGGAAAGATCATACTACCCCCGGCTATGCAGCCAACCGGCCAAAACAGCCTGTCGTGCGCGTCAGTTGGGACGAAGCGAATGCTTTCTGCCAAAAGATCAGCGAAATATCAGGCAATACAGTTTCTCTGCCTACCGAAACACAATGGGAATGGGCAGCACGCTCGGGAAGCGCAGATGATTTCTGGTTCGGATCGACGGAGAGCGACTTCGGTGCTTTCGAAAACTTGGCAGACAGTACGACTGTCGATCTGGCGGTAACAGGCGTAGATCCGAAACCGATGCGGGCAAACGATCCCATGCGCAAGTTCTGGGATTTCCTACCGAAAATCCTGAACGTAAACGACCACCAACTGATCAGTTGCCCTGTTGCCTCTTACCAGCCCAATCCCTGGGGATTGTACGACATGAACGGGAATGTGGCGGAATGGACAGCCTCCGATTACATTCCTTATCCTTTAAAAGAAAAGGCAAACAAAAAGACTGCCGAGAAGAAAGTTGTACGAGGCGGCTCCTGGCGTGAACGTCCTAAATACTCCACATCGGCCGTCCGCAAAGCCTACCTGCCTTGGCAGCGGCCGATGAACGTCGGCTTTAGGATTATTGTCGAAGATATGTAAAGGCGAAAGCCCTATTCTCGCGCTTGACGCGGGGACAAGGGATTTTGGAACTTTACAAAACTTCAAGAAAGCTGCGTCCATTGCCGGCGCGATTCACACAGATGCGGACAGGGATGCGCTCAGTCATTTCCTGCACATGCGAGATGACTCCGATCTTGCGTCCCTGTGTCCGCAAACTTTCCAAAGCATCCATCGCCACACGAAGCGTCTCGGCATCCAAAGAACCAAAACCTTCGTCAATGAAAAGGCTTTCAACCCGCATCCGGTTGGATGAGAGGGAAGACAGGCCAAGCGCCAGTGCCAACGAAACAAGGAACGATTCGCCCCCTGAAAGGCTATGGACGGTACGCACCTCATCGCACATATCCCGGTCGATCACCTGCAAGGCTAGTGTTTCGGGAACCCGTTCCAGCCGATAGCGCCTTGTCAATTCACGCAGTTGCACATTGGCATAGTTCAACAGTATATCGAGCGTATATCCTTGCGCTATACGACGGAACTTGGCGCCGTCGGCAGAACCGGCCAGTTCGTTCAGCTTCGCCCAACGTTCGCTTTCCGTACGCCGGACATTCAATTCTTCCTGCAGACCGGAAACTTTCGCCTTGTTCTCCGTCTGAGTACGAAGCCGGAAAGCAAGTTCCGTCTTTTCCTGTGTGTACCGGGACAAGATAACTTCGAGTGGCTCTCCACCCGAAGAATCCAAATAATCAGCTGTCCATTTGTCTAAAGCCGCCTTTCTCCGGAGTAGGTCGGCAGAGGCCTCGGTCAGGTCTTTTGCAATCTGGTCGGCAATGCCGCGTGTCTGGTCGGCGATGCCGGATTGCTCAGTCTGGGTGGCCGACAGTTTTTTCAAACGCTCTTTCAGTTCTTCCATTCGTCGGATGTACTCCTGTTCTACGCTATCTGCAGATCGGCCATTCAAAAGTTTCTTTCGTTCTGCCTGCAAAGAGGAAAAAGCGGCACGGTTCTTTTCGTGGAGCTGTCCGGATTCTTCGGCTTGCTTTTCGAGAGAAGGAAGGAAGGAGGCGAGAGATTCGCATTCGGCTTTTTGGGCGCTTTCCTGCCGTTCCAGTTGATGGAGTTTCTCGGTATCTGTCTCTTATACACATCTGACGCTGCCGACGACTTAATAGG
>ERZ1694968.913-NODE-913-length-11223-cov-9.518893_pt1 | contig 11223 bp, 12 predicted proteins | sample MGYA00581610_ERZ1694968 | MGnify/ENA primary metagenome ERZ1694968 (study PRJEB42213, sample SAMN07424363) | human gut metagenome | biome: ENVO:00009003; feature: ENVO:2100002; material: ENVO:00002003 | host: Homo sapiens | place: USA | collected 2014 ... | reverse complement strand
GAACTCTATCAAATATTTTTAACTTTTTTGGGATTTTAAAGTGTCAAACTTCCGAGCGTAGTAGATGATGTATGCCACGGTCAGCGCAATGGCGAAGATGAAATATGCTTTCATATCTTATAGTCTGATTTTAGAATATGATTAAAATATGAACGCAAAGGAAATACAATAATTTCATACTACGAAATATCCTTGTGAAAAGCAGCTGAATATTAAACATTATTCCGAGAAAATCTAAAATCATACTCAATTATCATACTTTAAGCGCAATTTTGAACCGAAATACGAGCCGGATTAAGACGAGGATGAAAGATGAACAGGTTGTCCGGTTTGCCCGGCTTAATGTCTTTACTTATATTTTCCAAAGAAGATCAGATGAAAGTCTCTTATTCATCAATGACTATTAAACCAATCACCCGTTTCTTTGCCAACTCGTGCAAAATCATTAACTTTGCAACAGATTTTCAAGGTGTTTGTGGTAATAAAAGACGAAAACGCAAAACTGCCATATATATTTTGAAAGACGAACAGAGGACAATTACCATTAAGCTGATAAATAATTATGGCACTTGCTATCAACATAGACGACCTGCTGAATAAACAGAGGATAGAATCCAATCGGATTGAATTTAAGAAAGGTTGGAATCCGGTGAGTATATACCACAGCGTATGCGCTTTCGCAAATGATTTTGACGACCTTGGTGGTGGTTATATCGTGGTAGGCGTTGACACTGACGACAAGACCGGAGTTGCCATTCGGCCTGTTGAAGGAATACCCATTGAAGAGATTGATGACATCCTTCAGGATATGGTCGGCTATAATAACAAGATAGCCCCGTACTATATGCCTCGGACAAGCACGGAGGAAGTGGACGGCAAGACTGTACTCGTAATATGGTGCCCTGCCGGGATTAACCGTCCGTATTCTGTTCCGGAGAATGTAACGGCAAAGAACGGTTCCAAGGAATACTTCTATATCCGCAGTGGAACAAGCAGCATTATCGCCAAAGGTGAGGTGTTGGATGAACTTCGCGAACTTACCAGTCGTGTGCCATTTGATGAAAGGGGCAACCCTGACATTCGTTTGGAAGACATATCCGCTTTGCTTTTGCGTGAATACCTGGTGAAAGTCGGAAGCAAACTGGCAAGCGAGATTAACGTCAGACCACTGCAAGAGATTCTGGAGCAGATGGACTTGTTTGTCGGCCCGAAGGAAAACCGTATGCTGAGAAACGTGGCGGCCATGATGTTCTGTGAGAATCCAAGCAAATTTTTCAAGCGGACACAGGTGGAGATTGTCTATTTCCCTGAAGGAAGGCTGAATAATCCGAGTAACCTTTACGAAGGAGCAGTCATCACAGGTTCTGTTCCGCAGATTATAGACCGCACCTTGGAATACTTGAAGCGTATGCTCGTGATGCAGAGTATCATCAAACCGGAGAATGACTATCGCAGCAGGAAATTCTATACTTATCCTTATCAGGCATTGGAAGAAAGTGTCACGAACTCGCTTTATCATCGTGACTATCGGGAATGGGAACCTGTCGTAATAACAGTAGAGCCGGATAGTATTACCATTCAAAATGTGGGTGGTCCGGATCGAAGTATATCTGCCGCTGACATTTCCCGTTGTGAGATTCTTGTTTCAAAACGTTATCGCAACCGTCGCTTGGGAGAATATCTTAAAGAACTGGATATGACCGAAGGGCGTTCTACAGGTATTCCGACCATACAAAATGTATTGGAGAATAACGGTTCTCCTCGTGCAACTGTTGTCACGGATGAAGACCGCACATTCTTCCGCATCACGATTCCTTGCCATGAAGCAGCCGGCAATATAATAGCCGACATAGCCAACAAAGATGCTTCCGTGAAGGCATCAAGGCGAGGTGCACTCAAAACTGCACTACAAACTGCACTACAAACTGCACCAGAAACTGCACTACAAATTTTGGAACAAATACAAATCAATCCCAAAGTAACCATGACAGACCTTGCTAATCTGACAGGTTATTCAAGAAGGTGGGTCGCCCAAACAATGAAGCAGCTTCAGGAATTGAATGTTATTAAGAGGGTAGGTTCTACTAAGACCGGCTATTGGGAGATTATAGCCAAATAGATAGTAGGAAAAATCCATAACCAGGTTTACTTACACACATATCCACGAAAATCCCTCCTGTGCGGAGAGCCTTTCGTGGATACTATATTCCTATCAAAGGGAAGACAAAGACTAACGCCTTTTGCCTCTCAGATAGTCATTGAGGTCTTTGTAGTTATAATAACATTCCGAATGGTCAGTTACCCGGTTGCCGCAAAGTCCGGCAATGGTTTCGACTGTTTTTCGCCCGGCAAGGTCATTATCCAGATAGCAATGGATGACGGTGTACCGTTCCAGTTCCACAAGACACTTTTTCAGATTACTGACTGAGTTCATCACAAGAAAATCGGTAGGTCTGTCGATGCAGACATGATAGTCTCCTTTTCTATGAAGTTCTTGGTAAGACAAGAAGTCCATAAAGCCCTCGAACACGCAGACATGGTTTTGGATTATATCCTTGTTATACCTGATGACGGATATGTCTTTCACCTTTATACATCCTTTATAATAAGGATTACGCACCTCGTAACCGCCGGTCTTGTTTTCAAAGGCTATGGCGAAATAGTGTCTTTTGCGTAGCTCATAATGAATTTCCTTGCAATAAAGCCTGCCGATATTCTCACTGATATACCTGGAACGGAGGTAAGACAACAGGGCATGGTGGCTCAGTTCTCTTACTTCCACGTTTTCCATTTCTTCCTCGATAGGACCGGGACGGACACTCCGGCTTTGTAACTGTTGAAAAGGTACGCCAATGGCATTCTCGCTGATGCGGAGCAATACCACACTTACATTGCCAGTCCGATAAAGGTGTTTCCCCAGTTCTATGATGTCACCTCCGGCAGAGAGACCAAAGTCGTACCATTCGTTCAAATTATCGTTGACCTTGAACGAGGGGGTACGTTCCTCTCGCAATGGGGAGAGGTACCAATACTGGCAGCCACGCGTATTGACCGGAGAGTGTCCTATTATCCGCAGATATTCCACGAGCCGTATCTGTTTCGCTTCTTTTATATTCATTTTAGTATGGTTTACTTATATATACCCACAAACTAAACCATACTGCTTAGAGATGGAATGAACTATTATAGGAGTAGGTACGACCGTTTTTTGTAATGGCATGATTCTCCAACAGGAACTTACACAAGTTTACCAATGTGTTTCTTCCTCTTGAATACCCAATGCTCTCATATCCCTTTTTAAGAGCTTCAAGCAAAGATTGGTAGCCATATTCCGCACATTCTTCAAAGGTTACTTCCAAGGCGGTTCGGTGTTGCTGCTCGGTCATATCTATATAAGAAGCCAGTCTGTCCATTTTGTTCTTTTTGAATTGATGTTCTTTTACCAAGTGAGGGAGAGAGTCTTCTCCGATTTCAAATGCGAAAGGTGTAAATTCCCTGTCCCTTATGTGCATGGCTCTTACTTCGCTGATTTTTCCATTTTCATTGTTTTTTGATATTTGCAGGATAGTTTCAGCCTTATTGTTCAGTTCTGTTCCTATATGACCTCTGGTATTGTCATCGCCTTTGTTTAAATGTAAGACGGTGTGGATATGTAGCTCGTAATAGCTTGACCATCTCATCAGTTCATTGATTATGTCAAGGGATTCACTGGGACTATTTATGTCATGGATTAAATCACGGATGCCGTCAATGATTACGAGCCCGATGTTTTGCTCTTCGTGGAGTGCCCATCGTATAATATCTCTCCTTTGGTCAGGAGTGTATTCACGCAGAACCAAGAATTGGATGTTGTCATTTTCCTGGTCAGTAGGCAATCCTGCAAGTTTGAGGATTCGATGAAGCACTTTGTGGCAATGGCACTTGCTTTGTTCTGTGTCGATGTATAGAATTCGATTTTTGCAAGACGGCAGTTCTGCCTTATATTTTAGGACTTCCTTTCCGGAAAGGGCAGATGCGACAATGGCACTGACATTGAATGTCTTTTTGCTTTTGGGTTTGCCGGTGGAAGCACTGAAATTCCCAATTGTAGCAATGGTAACGCCGTCTATTTGTACGATTTCCTGTGGAAACTCATATTTTTCGGTAACACTCAGCCGTATATATTTCAATAAAGACTTATATTTGGCTTCGTCTATCCGATAATTGTTGGGTTGTATCATATCAGGTTGCATTATTTTTTCCCTCCTTTTGTTGGTTTGTTCTTACTTTTTTGTCCCAATGTGTAAGCGATGACATTGGCTTGCCTTTCTATTTCTGCATTGGAGAAACAGGGGTTGCGCTTTATCCATCGGTTCAGGTCATCCCTGAGAATGAATATGTTTTTCCCATTCGGCTTATACACGGTAAGTTCTTTCTGCATGGTTAACTTATAGACATAGCCTTTGGACACTTGTAGATAGGCGGCTACCTCGTCTATATTGAGAAACTCTTTTGCGGCATAAGCTATCTTTTCTACATTTTCAAGATGGGATAGCAGTTCGGCCAAAGAACCGAATCGTTTCAGGTAATTTTCAACATTCAGAATTTCCTGCTGAAAATTTTCCAAGGAGTTGTTTTCGAGGAATGATTTCAATCCTTCGATACGGGAGAGTAGTAAGTCTATTTCTTTTCTATTCATAATTCTTCTTTTGTTATAGCAGCAGGTTGCCCTATTGTTTGTACTTGATTTCTCATTGCCCATCTGCAAAGTTCCTTTCTGTTGAAATACACCAATTTGCCGTTTGGCTTGTAGTGTGGTATTTGCTTGAGAGAAGTGAGTTTGTAGATATAACTCTCGGACAAACCGAGATAAGCAGAAGCTTCAGCGGTAGTCAGCACTTCCTTGACTGCCCAAATACGCTCTTTCAGCTGTGCAATGTAATTCTCGATGGTCTGGATTTTATCCACTTCGTTGATCTTTTGTTCTAACGATTGGAGCCGTTCAAAAGGTTTCTCCGTTGTCATCATCGAAATCATGTTCTCCATTTTGGAGAGCATCTTATTTTCATTTGTTGTTCTTCGATGTCTCATTGATTGATGCTGTTAAATTTGACAATGGGAGGTATGCCCTCCGTGAGTAATCGATTACGGAGGGCAAAGGTAGATGAGTATATTCGCTTGATTATGTTGAGATTATTGAGTATCAACACAATTCTCAATACAACTCTCAACAATTTGTTATTCCTTTGTTATACTTCTTTGTTTTTGATTAGAGTGATATACTTGTCTATGATTGCCAAAAACTGCTTATCTATGGCGTTGGGAGTGGTGTCTTTTATCCGATTGAGGGTTGATGACATATCGTGTTGGGTCAGTAATTTCTTCCCTGAAGAACTGATGACAAGATGTTTTTGGGCAATTACCGATTGCCAGTTATAGGTTATCACATCGTGTGAAGCCAGTTTATCCAACAATAAAACCAATTTGCTGTTGTTTCTTGAAGTCACAGTCTGCAATCTGTCTGCTGCATAACAAATGGCAACATTGTCTACATCCAAAACTTCCTTAAACAAACAGACCTCATTGGCAAGTTGCACAATGAGGTCCAGAGTATATCTGTCAAGTAAAGGTTTGATGTTGGTATTCTGAATGGTCTGAATATGATTCCCCGGACTGCTGTTGTCGGACTCGGTAGTGGATTCCGACAGGTCAATGGCGTAAAATTCGTTCAGAAGTTTTATGATCCCATTTTCGTCCAATAGGTCATGGTCGAAATGTTTGCGAATCAAAATTTCATGCTTTCTCAGAAGCTCTATTACCGTGTGATAATTCTTTAGATGTTCATTTTTGCTCCAGGCATCAATCGCATCGTGAAACCGATGTGAATGGGTAAAGTCAAGCACGTATCGCCTGTAACTTTTTTGCCGTGTGGTGACTTCGTCTTTGTAAGACTTTTGGGCTTGCTCAACCAACCGGAATAGCCCTTCTTTACCGGTCTGCGCAGGAGTCCATTGGAAACCTCGCATCGCTCTTTTCAAAAAGAGAGAGGTGCAAAGATAATTTCTTTGACATAAAACATTATTTTAAGTATTGTTGTTTGCCACCTTTGCGTTGATGGCGTTTTTGTTTTGAGTGCTAAGATAGTTATCTGCAATGGTTTTTAGTTGAATATCGTATGTGTCCATCAATCCTTTTTTGACTATAAAACGAAAATTACTATCCATACTTTCTCTGTTAGGCACTTTATCATTTTGCAAGCGGAAGCAGTTTACGCACTTTACCCATACATCATAGGGATTGTGTTGCTTAAAGGCCAAATGTACAAAGTACATAAGTGAAGTCTGTGTTTTCATCCATACTATAGGATGTTCAAATACCGTTTCATCGAAAATACCTTTGAATGCGGCAAATGTGGTGTCGGAGGAGATATATCCACCGCCAAGTAGGGCGGAGAACATTAAATGTATCTCATCTTCGCTATTCGGACTGTAAAATACAACTTTGCTCGTATGAATGAGCCGTTCATCAGAAGTTTTTTCATTGAACGTATTTTCAATGTGGTTGAACTTATCACAGATAGTCTTTAATTTAACATCATACCTATCCAACCATCCGGTTCGCTTAATCCAACTGTAACCTGATACAAAACAAGCTTTGTGCGGAGTGTGTCCGTTTATGCTGAAACAACATTCTCCTTTTACCCACAAATCCTTCTTGTTGAATTTGTAAAATGCCTGATATACGAAAAAGGACAACTGCCGTTGCGTTTTAATCCATTCTACCGGCTTGCTGAATGTCTTTTTATTGAAAATTCCGACAAATGTTTTCAAGCCAGTGTCAGGTGCGATGTATCCGTATTTCACTAAATCTTGATACAGCACTGCTATATCTTCTTCACTTTGTGGTGTGTAGAATGTCTCTGTCTGATGCGTTGGCTCAAATTCAGTAAAGTCAACTTCCTGGTAGAGGGCTTTGGTCGTTTCGTAAAGTCCCGTATTGTGTCTCGGAACACGCCAAGTGCTGAATCGCTTTCCATTTTCCCTTTTCCATTGCTTTTCAAAAAGGATGTAGGTGCTGGGAAGTTTGCAGATGGTAGATACAGCATAGGCTATCACTTTCAGTTGCAGCGGCTTCGTTTGCGGCATCGGCTGATAGTGTTCATCCAAGAGACCTGTGTGTATGGCTCTTTGTAATAATGTAGCCACCTGTTCATTGGCTAAAGGCTCAATCAAATCTTTATATTCGCCTTTCACCTCCTCTTCTTGCCTTTTGCAAAGTGACAGCAACGCTTGCATATTGTTCGCATAACAGTCAATAACCTTGACGTATGCAGAATCAATTTCCTGTCTGTGACTTTGTACATAGTTTACGACCGGGACGGTAAATTCGTTATTTGTTATAAGGTTTGCCAAAAGAGGAGAGGGGGCTTGTTCCATATATTGATAGATCTCATTCGCCCATTTCCCGATATTCATCCACGAAGAGTCAAGTGCTTCAAATTCGATTTCATCATCCAAATCCAATTGGCTTTTCATTTCACCGACGATTCGGGTAATCTTCGTTATCTTTATAACGGTTTCTTGCCTTGTCATAAACACGAGATTTAATCAATGTCCGGAATCAATGATACGGCATTCTGCTTGTTTTTGTCAAGCACCTTTGCATAAATTTGCGTGGTCGCCAATTCTTTGTGTCCTAATAGTTTTGATACTGTGTAGATGTCTGCGCCCAAGTCAAGCATAAGCACAGCGAAGGTATGTCTCCCGCAGTGGAAGGTCAGATTCTTATTGATATTGGCAGCCATGCTCCAACGCTGTAATTCCAATGAAGTCCAAGCTCCGTATGTAAATCCTGTAAAGACGGGATCTTCCGGGTTGCCTCTTTCACCGAGGTATTTTTCTGCCTGTGAGGAAATGTCAAGATACTCTTGTCCGCCAGTCTTTTTTTGTTTGAAGACGATTCTCGTGTAATCTCCAAATTTTTGAACTTCGCTCCATGTGAGTTTCTGAATATCGCTTTTACGAAGTCCGGTCAGGCATGAAAAGAGGAAAGCTCTTTTTAGAATAGGATAGCGGCAAGGAGTAGCAGCCAACTGTTTTACCTCTTCCAAGGTCAGATAGTCACGCTTTACTTCTGCGGCTTTGAATCCCTCGATTCCACGCAAAGGATTTACAGGTATGATTCTTTCATCGTAAGCCTGGTTGATACAGGCGCGGAGCTTATTGAAATAAGAGACTTTTGAGTTTTGGGACAATCCTTGAAACACATCCCTCTCCCTACGTGGACCGGTACGCTTGTGAGTGTCTTTTTCCACATTGTTCAAAAAATCTTTGAAGCCGTTTATAAACTCCGGAGTAATATCTTTGAATGTGGTTTTCTCATCACAATAGATTTCGAGATAACGCAAGCAGCTTCTCCAGTTACCCCAGTTTCCCTCAGATTCTGGATTCTTGTGTCTTTCTTCAACCATCTTCCGATAGTATTCCAAAAAAGGAGTATCTTCTTTGAATTGGCGAGTGAAAGAATACTCTCCGTTCTGCATTTCAATGAGGCGTTTGGATTTTATAGCCTGAGCGGTTGCCAATGTCTGTCTGTTCTGCTCACGCTCCAGTGGAGTAGTGGCATCGATCAGATAAAGTTTCAAATACTCTTTCTGACGTTTCCCATTTCTGTAGATGTCGAGATACAAGCTCACGTTACCGTTTGCCAACTTCTTTTCCCGTAATTTTACAGGTTCTTTCTGGATTGTTGTTTTCTTAGTCATAGCCTGTTCCTATTTTAATGAGAGATGTGATTCATTGTCTTCGGGGGACAGATTTTTGTCCCTTGCATCCCTTTCGGGGGACAATCTGGGGACAAAATTACGAAAAAAATATGAAAACAGGCAGAAAGTATGGAGAAAAAGAGAAAATATAAATTCTCATAAAATCATTGATTTTTTGCACTTTACGGATTTATATTTTCTCTTTTTATGCTTTTCTTTTCTTTAGGTCACTTGCCGATGCAAAAAATTATGAATATGTTGTTTAAATGGTTTTTTCCGGGCCTGATCGATGATTCGCTTCCGGCTGAGATACGATCCGAGCCTCAATTATCTGTAAAGTACCAGACTTTGTTATCCCGGTCTGCGGCTTTATTTCAGGCGTTACAGTATATGGCCGATCCCAAGCACCAATATCCAATCGAAAATAAAAATGTTCGTCGAAGTAATCATCCTGAATATCAGTATCAGAGCGATTGTATGACTTTGCATACTGCGTTATATCATATAACATTTTATAGGCTCCCTCAGATAACCAGTCCTTATAAAAGTCCGTAATCCCGATTGTTTGCCAGTTTCCCTTAGCAAGTCCCTTTCCTGCCCGGATCTCTTGGGGGCCTGAAAGAATCTTGACATTTATTTCAGAACGATCCACACGTACAGAAAATTTATAATCCGGATACTGAGTTTTGCAATATGCACGGATCTTAATTGCAATTTCTTTAGTTGTGAGCTTGGAATCGTATCTGGAGCCTTGATAATCATTTGAGAGCTGATACCGTGTTTTATCTTTTTTCACTTCCTCTTTCTTGACTATGTTTTGCGCCCCTTCACATAATCTTTTGAACTCGGGTTCCGGCATTAACATCATACGCACATCATCTTTATAAAATCCCACACCAAACCGTTTACTAAGAGGCCGAATTAAATTTGTCGTACGCCTCTCTTTTGTTTGAGTATTTATCAGCGTATACGAATAGCCCGTACGTTGGGAATAGGTTATTTCCGAAACCACATAGGCTTCCTCCGGTTTTATTTCTGTATTAACACGAAGAATTAACTGACGTGTAACGGCCATCTGCACATCGGTATCATACTCTTCTTTCGCTTCTCCAAGGACAATTTTCATAATTGCTCATTTAAAGGTTATGTTTCTGTGACGGATCTTTTATCGTCCCTTGTTGCATTTTGTAGCTCCTCTCTATATTGCGCAGAATCTTACTACGGGAATCTTCCTGTTGAACTCCCTGATGATTGGCTTGTTCGAGGTACAGACGAAGATTCGAGTCATTGAGAACCGGCATCCTGATCTCAAGTGCCTGGTGCAACTCGATCTTCGCTCCGCAGCTCTCGACCCAATCCGGCAATAAACAGATAGCATCACTCGCGCGTAACATTTCAAGGTCGCGTTCCATATGATCTTCCCAGGGAGCATCGAAAGGCAGGCCGTTCTTCATCGGATTCACGGGAGTATGACCGGCGGCCTGGATGATTTCTGCATATTTCCCAAAATCAGCCTCTGCTTCTTGCTGGGTTTTTCCGCTGATTTTCCCACTGATATATACATCCATAATAACCAAGATTATTCAATATCACATCTGTCTTTGTTGACTAACCCGTTTTTTCGTTTTTTGAGCAGACATCTTAACCGCCTCTTCTACCGACTGGAGTGTTTGACTCGGATCCACAGATACGGATACACTCCGAACAAGAGGCTTCCCATCCTTATCGAGAACCGACTCCGACCTGATCGTATAATAAATCGGACTGTAACGGGCTTTGAGAACGAATACCTGCGATTTATCATTGGGGTTTTCACGTTCGTACTCCATAGACTTTCCGCTCATAATGGCATTGCTCTGTTCCGGGGTAAGAATTGAACCGTGCAGCGTCTTCGGGGCACGAACATACGTCGCTTCAGCAATAGCAAGACGGTTAAGTTCGGTATCGACCTCGGCGAAAAACTTTGCCCCCTTCTCTGAAACTAAAAGCTCATCAAGGAAGGCTCCGGCCTTCAACTTTTCAATCTGCTCGTCGGATATATTGATCGCATCCTGACCGTTCTTGATCTGCATACGATTCGGAATGACCAATTTCCGCTGGGCAAACAGAAAATCAAAGGAGATCCTTTCCTCACCATTTACCTCACTCACCAACAACCCTTTGATCCGTGCTTTATAGGGCCTCTTTGTATCTTTGGCTGAAAAAGTCATACACTGAGAAACGTAGCCTTCGGCGATTTTCCGAAACTCGGCTTTATGCCGTCTTCGAAACGACGGCCAATGTTCAGGTGACACATGCTTTTCCATGATCTCCTCTACCAGTTCCGGAGTAACCCGCTCTCTTTGTTCTTTTGTCAGCCGGCTTCTCTTGTCTTTAAAAGTCTGTGATGCTTCCATTGTTATTTCGTGTTTTGTGATTATGCCTTCTCAGCAAATATAAACCTGTCTCTTATACACATCTGACGCTGCCGACGACTTAAT
>ERZ1694968.905-NODE-905-length-11304-cov-8.169348_pt1 | contig 11304 bp, 9 predicted proteins | sample MGYA00581610_ERZ1694968 | MGnify/ENA primary metagenome ERZ1694968 (study PRJEB42213, sample SAMN07424363) | human gut metagenome | biome: ENVO:00009003; feature: ENVO:2100002; material: ENVO:00002003 | host: Homo sapiens | place: USA | collected 2014 ... | reverse complement strand
ACCAGGAAATCATCCGCAATGGTATCCGGCATCCGAAGATTGTACTGGCACAAGCCATACTCGAAACGGGGTGGTTCCGTTCACCACTCTGCCGGAACCGACATAACTTGTTCGGACTAACGAATCCCAAAACCGGGAAGTACTATGAGTTCAATCACTGGACGGAAAGTGTCCGGGCCTACTATACCAAGGTCCAATACAAATACACGGGCGGCAATTATTTGTTATGGTTGCATAAGATTGGCTATGCGGAAGACCCAAGGTATGTGCGTGAAGTGATGAAAGTAGTAAGTCAACTATGAGCAATCCTGAACTGACTATGGAGAAGCGATAAAAACCATAATATAGGCCGTTAAAAATGTAAATGGATGATGTAATCTCATGAATACTCTATACTTTTGAGTTCTAATACGTTTATGCGATATGGCATCAGAATTTATACAGTCAAAGGGCATTGCGATATACAATGCCTCTTTTTATGAAAGCAGGCTGGAAGAAAGTTTACAGGCCGGAACCTGGGCCGTTGACAACTTTCTGTCTTCAATGGCTTGTGCAAATGAAGAAACTCAAAAAAGAATGATATGGGGCACATTGCTTCATCTGAGAAATGTGGCTTTCAGCGATGATTACACAACCAGTTTTTTAGGAGCCAGCTATAACCATATCTTCTCAAATCCTCTCATCCGTTCACACTTGAACTATATGTTCAGACCGACGGATGTCACAGACTTGCTGGATTATGCTTCGAGGAACTTTCAGGAAGGTGACAGCCTGCAAAAGTCGTTTTGCTACATCGTTCTGCAGCTGCTGCTCTCGGAGCATGTGGCTATTTCTGATTTGATTCAACCCGTCTGTAAACAATTACAGGAGCTACATGAATGTATCAGACAGAATCCAGTTCCCCGATACAAGAATGCCTATGTACGTTATTCGTTTCTGCTATGCTGCTATCGGATTCTGCTATGTGACAAGAGTCCGATGGAGAAAGAAGAACTGTATGTCCTATTGTATAAGGAATGGAGAATGATTACCCGTATTATATCCGTATTCTCAGGCATTGTTGTAGGCTGTGAATTGATGAACTTTGCCAGTTTGACAGACAACATCAAAAGCCACATTGAGTTCGCCCATCTATATGTAGAGGCCACACTAACAGAAAAAGGAAGACGAAACATATACAGTGGTAAATCCGGGATAGACCGGTTACAAAAACTTCAGGAAGAAATGCGGAGACAGTCCGATAAAAAGAACTCGTCATTAGACGGACTATACAGAATTTTATTCAAATAAGAAAAGGTTCATTGTATCTGTACAATGGAAGTTATTTGTTTGATTTATTTAGCGAAAATATATGTTACAACGTTAATCAAACTTTGATTACTTTTGTAAAATTCATTCGGGCGTCCTAAAACAACTTGCCACTCGCCTGAAGGCTCGGGACGGGCTCCACTCCAAAGTCGTTGCGCCTGAAAGCCGAAAAAGAGGAACTGCCTCATTCCAATATGGTTATCCTGCATTAGTTGATAAATTGGGATGATTCAAAGTTTGAATCTATTGAGTATTTTCGGAAACGTAGTAAGCCACAACCAATTTAATCCAATTCTCTGAAATCGCTTGGTGTCATACCGACATTGCGCTTGAAAAACATTACAAAATTAGACACGTCTGAAAATCCCAGCATATCTGCACTTGTTTTACCGTCATTTCTAACGAATAACTCAGTATTCGTTTGGCTTCAAGAGCAATTCGCTCGTTTATGATTTCCAAAGGACGCTTGCCACTGACCTTTGTGACACCTTTGTTTAATGTTCCTACAGACAGGTTAAGTGCTTTCGCATATTCTTTTACTTCATGCATTTGTTTGAAATGTCCCTCCACATAGTCTATGAAATTCAGATAGTAACAATAATCATTGTCCATTTTTTCGTCTTTAAACTGATAACTCCAAGTGCCATGTCGTTTCAAGAATATAATCAAATTAGATAATAGCAGTGCTAATTTATCCTGATGACCAAAGAGTTGATTCCCGTTCTCGTATTCATCTAAGAGTACATTAAATAGCTGTTGGACATCTTCTATCAAGTTGATTTTGTCAATATAACAAATAAAAGAACTTTTGAATGAACCAAAAATTTCGTTCCTAATATACTTATGTATCATCTCACTCATATTGTATAGAAAGTCCTCTGAGAATACAATACCATATCCTTTGTAACGGAACATTTCTTTAAATTGATGAATTTGCCCCAGAGATACAAAAAATAAAGTTCCGTCTTGCACATCATATTCCTTAAAGTCTATCATGTGCTTACCCATTCCTTTTTCGAACCATACGATAAGATAGAAATCGTGGACATGAGGCATATTGATCAAATTTTGATCGAAATTAACAGTTTCTTGTATACTATGGATGGTAAATATGTCGACAAGGTATCACATTGACTGTTTACAATAGTCATATAATCCGCATAGCATATTTGTTACAATAATGTGAATAAAACTCAATATATTCATCAATGCTGAATATCAACAAATAACGTTGCGCAGTATCGTCGGTGAACGTATTGGGTGACGAATGTATAGGAGAATGTCTGCCCCAAATTGCAGCAGGGGAGCTCGTGAGAGCTCCCCTGTTGGGTGTTAGAGAATTACAAAGGGGCTGGTTGTCTCCTGTTTATTGGGCTTGATATAAAACCCGGTAGATGGCTTTTCCCCATAACTGTGCTAGTTTTTGAGCTCCTTGGGCATTTGGATGGAGGTAAAATGTTCCGGCAAAACCTTTTTCGGGGATTAGTTCGGTGGTATGGTGGCGTTCGAAATAAGCAGCAGCCTGGGTGTCGCCTTCATGCACCTGGTCGGGTCGGACTTGGGCATAATGTCCAATCAACTTCGCTAGTTGGGGTGTGTAGCTGGCCAGCCGTTTCTGGCCTTCGGCTAGGTAACGTGCACCGTTGTAGGTGTTTTCGCTGTACCAAATGGGGCGATGCAGGATGAAATGTGCTAGGGGAAAGTGAATCAGCAGTTCATCTATGATGGCCTTCAGGTTGGTGTAGTATTGAGGTCCCGAGACAGGGGCACCCAGCGTGCCGGAGCACGCGCTGTCGTTGGTGCCCAACATGATAGAGAATACCGGGAGTGCGTTGGGATGTGCCTGTACCAGCCCTTGCATAGCAGCCACTACTTTGGGAAAGCAGGTTTCGATGGCTGGTAAGAAATCGACCGTGGTATTCCCGCTCACCCCTTGGTTGGAGTAATGTACTTCGCTGATGTTCGGTTGTTGGTTAAGCCATTCTACGGTGCGCACTGGTGGTGCTTCGTGGAGCGGGTCTGTCAACAAGGCTCCTTGAGTGATACTGTTCCCGATGAACACCAGATTGATAGAATGCTTTGGCGACGATTGTGCCCAAATATATGTCGATGCACATAGGCAGATAAGAGAAAGTATTGCTTTCGACCGTATGGTCATTGTAGGGAATGGTTGTTGAATTTTTGAAAGATAAGTTAGGAGGTTCATATCTGGAAAGTTTATATCTTGATTAGAATTTTACGTTTATATCCTGAATGGAGGATACCAGCGGGAATACGCCCACCGAGTCGTTCATATTCAGCTCTTCGGGGGTGGGGGGCATGAATTCGGCATTCTTTCCTTTGAGTGTAGCTCCATTGGAGTTGAGGGTAACGATGGCATACAGAGGTTCGGTATAGGTCATCGAATACTTCAAGATACCGCCGAATCGGTCGTTCACCTCTTTGGAATAGCGCTTTTCGCTCTGAGTGGGTTCACCAATCCATACGTATGAGGCGCTATTGATTTGTACATAGGTGATGCCGTTGATTTCTTTGCTGTAGTTACTATGGTTATGGCCGCCGAAGGCCATAACAACTTTCTTGAAACCGGTCCGTTCGTTTTCCGCTTCTAGGATTTTGCGTACTTCTGCACCGTTGTTCAGAGCCTGTTCGATGCTTTGGTGTGAGAAGAGGATGCACCGTTTATCGGTAGCTGCCAGGTCTTTCTTCAGCCATTCCATCTGTTCGGGGTCGATATAGGCTCTTTTCTTGGCATCTACATAATAGTTGGCTTTTGCGTAATGAGTGTATCCTTTTCCGTCGAAGAGGTTGTTTCCGTCCAATACGATGAAGTGGAAGTCGCCTTGATCGAACGAATAATAGCGTCCAGGCATATTCATACCTTGGGTGTATTCCTTGTAGGTATAACGATCCATATCATGATTGCCGATGACGTGATGTTTACCTCCAGGGAAACTGTTCCACAGGTCGCGGTACACTTGGCTGGCACTATCGAGGCGGCAGAAGTCGCCCAATTCGATGATGAAATCCACATTTTCGTCGTTGGCAGCCTGGATAAAGGCTGCAACACGTTGTTCGCCGTCGGGAATATCGGGTGCATGGAAGTCCGATGCAATGGCAAATCTGACGGGTTTCTCTGGGTTTGTCTGGCAGGCACAGAATCCTGCCAGCATCATTAGGACTGTACAGACCAGTCTGATACGGTTGGAAAGTTTTCTTTTCATAACGTGATTGTTCTATTGTTTTTTGTTATTTTTTGCGAGAGGTTTTCTGTTCATAGAACAGGTGTGAAACAGGTACACGTTTCCACCGAAGTCGGTGGCAACAAGTACGTTGCCTGAAGCGGCTAAACTGCCGAATACAGGAACACCGGTGGCATGTTTCCATTTGATTTGTCCTTGTCGCTTATCGATTCCATAAATGCAACCGTCAGAGGCTCCTACCCAAACCAAATCTCCAGCCAGCAGGGGGCTAGTTTCTATGGTGCCTGATACGGGGCGGGTATAGGGTGCTGTGTAAATCAAGGCATTGTTTACCGGACAATTCCAACGTTCTTCCAGGGTTTGGTTGTCGAGGGCCACCAGTCCTCGTTGGGCGGAACCGAAGATGATTTCATGGTCGGTCAGCAAGGGCGTAGAAGTAACGTCGACACTATAGCCCAAGTCTTTGCGTACGATTGTGCGACCGGTTTTTGCATCTAGGATGAAAAAAGCTTTTTCTGAAGTCAGGTAAAGCAGATTGTCGTGGATGGCTGCTGAAGCTCCTCGGTTGCGCAGACCGTTGTCGTTTCGTTGCCACAGAAGTTTGCCATTGCGGGCGTCGTTGGCATAGAGCGCACTCCATTGAACCGATCCGATGACGACGTCTGCGTTAGCTGAAAGGGTGGTAGTTGTACCTTCGCGTTGGTTCCATGCATCATTTCTCCACAGGAGTTTTCCGCTGGCTGCATCAAAAGCCGAGAGGGCTTTTCCAGTGCCGGCATAGACGATTTGGTCTGTGGCAGTCAGTCCGTCAATGAGTCCTGGCGGTGTGTTGATTGGCAGTTGTGCTTCCCATTCCACGGTGCCTGTTTCCGTATTCAAGGCATAGAGGTGTCCCAGTATGTCTTGTGCAAAGACTTTTCCGGCAGCGATGGCGATGGAGTTCTTTACTGAGGCACGTACGGGGTGCTTCCAGACCGTTTTGCCTGTTTGAGCATCCAGTGCATAAACGTGGGCTTGCCCTTTGGCATCTTCATCCACCGAAGCCACATAGATTTTCCCCTGGTGAATCAAGGGGGAGGTCATATATAGGTTAGCACCCACATTGGTTACCCATCTTAGGGTAAGGGTCGGGTCAAGGTTGGCACTCGATACACCACCGCTATGGCTGGAGTTGCCCAACAGGTTGTTCCAATCGCTTCCCAAATTGGTGGTTGGCTTTTCGGGTATATAAGTAAAGGTGCGTGTTTCAGTCGTTTTTTCGCCGTTTTCCTGAAGGGAAGTTACTTCAAGGGTCAGTTTCTTTCCGACATGTTTGTTGGCTAACGGCAATTGGGTAGTCCAGGTCCAGTCGGTTTGCGGGATCAATGCCTTGTCTTTCCAGAGTATCTGGTTGCCTTCCTTGCAGGTATAGGTTACTCGTCGGATAGGTGAGATAGAAGAATAGGCATTCACAGTCAGGGTGGTGCTGGCAGTCTGCTGGGTAGGAGTGGAAATACACAAGTGACGGTTCAGGTAACAATAGCGCAATTCGGAGGTGAAGTCACCCTTGCGATCCACCTTTATTACGCGGTAGCTTCCTTTCGAGTGGTCAATGCCCCCTTTGTCTGTCGATGAAGTACAGACGGTCCATACTTTCCCTTGCTTTTGTTTAAAATTGATGTGCCAGTGTCCGTAGATCCATGCTTTCAGGTTGTGTGCATCCAGGTCTATGCTTTCTGTTTTTCCTTGGTAGATGAAGCGGTCACCGGTGGTGAGTATGTCGTGATTGAAGATATACACCGGTGTGCCTTTCTTTACTTGAGCCAGATCGTTCTTCAGCCATCGGACCACTTCGTCGCGGGTATATCCCGGTTGGTGGTCACCGCCTGGCATAGGGGTTACAATGTAGTGTACTCCGGCCACATCGAATGAATAATAGACCGGTCCGTAATATTTCTCGAACACTTCTTCTCCATATTTTCCTTTGACTAGGTCGTGGTTGCCAATGCAGTAGAACACGGGTACGCCCATATTGTCGGTATTCATCAACCGGATATGTTCCTTGAGTCCTTTTTCGTAGCAGATGTCACCGGTATGGATGATGAAGGCCGCCTTTTCGTTATTGGCATAGGCACGTAGGTCGGCTACCCAACGTTCGTTTTGCGTGGTGTTGAAGATTTCAGTATCGGTTATTTGGAGGAAGCGATGCGATTTGTCTTTGGCTATGCCCGCATTATAGGGCATGAGTCCGAAGTCGTAGCTTTGGGTTGAAGGAAGTATGGGCTGGTAATGTCGGTTTTTGGTCAGGTAGCCTGAAGGGGTGGTGATGAAGATAAATCGTTCGCCCGGATGTCCTGGCAGCGTGAAACGACCGTCTTTGTCACTTTTCACTACGTTCAGTCCATCGGATACACCGATGTTTTTCAAGGCTTTTTCGCCCGCATCGAATAATCCGTTCTGGTTACGGTCCACAAATATGCGCCCGGTATGTTGGCCTAGGGTGGGAATGGCTATTGTTAGCAAGAAAACAGTAAGCAGATATTTCTTCATGGATGAATCTGTTAGTGTGTTTAAAATTATTAATATATCCTTGTGTCTTGTCGGTTTATTTAAAGATCGACATCGGAACTTCGCCTGTCCAGACGTTGGGCTGTTTTACCTTGAACAGATGCAGGATAGTGGCAGCCGTATTGACAGTATTGTTGGGTTCGGTCAGTTTAAATCCTTTGCGGATGCCCGGTCCGGTGCCCCCATGGTCCGAGAGAAACAGAAAGTGGGTGTCTTCATACAGTCCTTCTCTCTTCAGTTGGTCCAGGAATTTACCGATTTCGGCATCAGCTTCTTCAATGGAGCGGATATAGACAGGCGACATCCATTTTTCGGCATGGCCTGCATGGTCGGTATGTACCGAATAAAGGAAGACCAAGGTAGGGGCGTCCTGATGGGTTATCAGGAAATGAAGGACCTTCTCGTAATTGGGCACATAAGCATCTTTTTCCAGGTAGCTAACCTCATCCAGATAGGCCGGATTGTAGGGATAGAGCAGGTTTATCCAATTGTAATAGAAAGCTGTCTTACAACGAGGAATTGCTTCTTTCAAAACCTGAAAAACCGATGGATAATAACCTTTCTCATCGGAAACGGCTGGGGGAAAGTTTTTATTCTTGATTTCCCATCCATTATCTACAACGCCATGTTGTTCCGGTCCGCTGCCGGTGAGGTGGCTGGTCCAGTTGGGTAAGGTTACAGAGGGCATCACCACACGGGTGTCGGTTGACAGGGCACCTTCAGCCAGCAAGGTGTCCAAGTGGGGAGTTTGGGCTTGGATGAATCCCGGAACCGAGATACCATCCAGGGCCAGGATAACGACTCTTTTGGCGCACGGACGGGCCTGTGTGGGAAGGATTCCCAAAAATCCTACTGTCAGCAGGACTAGGAATAGCATACATGTCTTTTGGGCTTTTTTCTTGTTTTTTCTCATGTCTTTTTGTAAATTATATGTTATTTTATTTCGCATCCGGCTAATGGATGCTGTTTCATCGTTAAACTTTGTTAGTTGACCTTTGTTGGGGTAAAGCAGAAGTCCAGTTGGATATTTCTTTTCTTTATGTGTATCATGATTAATATGCTTGTGTATCGTTTTAATTCACTTCCGGATACTGTGCTTTTTGCAAAATAAGTTATTTCTCAGCAATTGAATGATGGAAAATATGTTTATTTTCATGGATAATATTTCGGCATGAATGAGGAAGGACCGAGAGAATGAGAGATTATCCGTACTATTCCTTACATCTGAAATTGTTTGTCTCAACCACCTGGCCTTCCCTCACAAACTTCACCTGATAATCACCCCGTTCAGACCAACTTCCATCGGATGGAGTAAAGGATATCATCTCCTTTTCATACGATTGAAGAGTACTAATGGGAGAACGCCCCATCGACACTCCGTTCTGGAACACCTCCACTTCAAAATCGGAAGCCGGCGACAGACCAAAGTTCTGTACCTCTACCTGCACCTTTTTCTGGGAAGGAACAAATACCGGACGCATAGCCGACAATATAGGAGGTAAATAATCCACATAAGGCAGACGGGCATATCCATAGAGCATCCGCCCCTCTTTGTCCTTTCCTATCAGTTTAGGAGCAAACTCATCAGTCGTGATACCACTGCCTTTGCCATCGAAGACCAAAATTAGGTCTTTTCCTGAACGTCTTGTCTGAATCACCCGACAACCTTTACCGTAATTGACCTCTCGAAAAGAACCAAAACGCAACGAAGCCACATCCATGTCACGGTGGGGATCAAAACCAGACTCAGCCTTCACCATCACCTCAATAGTTCGGGTATCCGCTGTAATGGGCTTTGAATTGAGCACACTCAGCAGCAACCCTTTGTTCATTGGAATGCAAATGTTTTTTGAACTGTGCCGATCTCCACCATGATCTTCCCACTTAATTGTATCAATAACGGCAAAGTTCATCTGTTCTACTCGGCCTTCCGCATCCTGAAATACTTTAGGCCGCTCATACTTGAACCACTTTTCCACCTTTCCGTCACGATGGAAAGAAATACCAGGCACATACGCTTCACCCGGTTCAACTATCCAATGAAGGCCGTCCTTCGAACGTTGGTAGAAAGCAATGCGTCCCAGCCAATCGTTCACAATCAAGTGATACTGCAAAGAATCGCGCCAAATAACCGGATCTTCAAATTCACCGGCTACCGACGGATACACCCGCTGATCAGTGAGCTGTTCATAGGGTGCAATGCCATCGCGACTGACCCAAATACCTCCCCCGCGACAGACCATCAAATAAGATCCATCCTGACGCTTGGCAAAACTTAAATTAGAAAGACCTTCGATGATGCGGCGGTCACGGGGATAAAACTTGAATTTCCCGTATTTCCACGGTCCGTTTATATGATCAGCTACATAATATCCGTTGATGACATACACCACAATCCGACCATCTTTGAGACGGAAAGCTTCCGGATTGTGTCCCTTCCCTATGGTATCGGCTATCTCATAAGGGCCATGCAGTTGGCTGCTCACTGCATGAAATACGGTTGAGTTTGGCCATTCCATATGACCCTTAGAAGCCGTTTCGGGCCATCCGCACACAAATAGGTGGTATTTTCGGTCCTCTCCTTTCAGGATGTTTCCACCCCAGAACGACCACTCCGGACATTCGATACCATTGTCAACAAAACGGGGGCGAACCTGTTCGGCTCCCCAGGTTTGAATTTCCAATTTCCCATCGGGCATCGCTTCAAAACGATCCAAGTAGCGAGCTCCAGTTATCAGTTGGTCCCATTCCTTCGGACGCTCCCTCTCAGTGACCTGCGCTGTCAGACTCAAAGGAAACAGACAGCCTAACAACAATCCAAATTTTACATTCATGTTTTTCATAATTAATACAATAATACTTTGTTAATCTTACAGATAATCCGTTGACAACAAACAAATCCTCTGATAAAGTACTGCAAAACAAAATAGGTCAAGTGACTGATGTTCATTCTCTTTAATAATATCTTACCACACATTCAAGAAATGAACAGAACCCGACTTGAACTATATGAGGAAATCGTAACCGATGCTTTGAAAAGTTATTCATTCAGAAAGTTGGATTTTCATTTCAATACATCGCTTACTGCTGTTAACTTGATCAAAGCGCATGCAAGAAATGGCAAAAAGCACGACAATCTTTCTAAACATAATTCTTTAATATCAGATAAATATTCAATCACAATTACTTATATCAATCTTATATTGACACAAATCCAAAGTCCAATCTTCCAATTATAACCTTCACATTCTACCTTCGCCATTAAAATCTTTTGAAAATTATAAAATCTCACTGCCAAATACAGCGTTTCAGCAGTGAGATAAAAGAATTAAAATGACTTAGAATAAGTTTACTTCCATCAAATCATATCTTTTTAATTGGACTCGGAATCCATATATAGATTCAATTCTGAAAAACCTGTAGAATTTGCCGACGGTTCCAGTATTTCAATTTTGAACTCCTTCACACCCTCAAGAGGAGAATTAAACAGAACATATTGCGGATTATCTCCATCAAATTCTCCAAAATTCAGTTCCATACCTACATTTGCCCATAGCTCATCACCTTCCCTCTTGTATTGAACAATTGCCTGCTTGACATTATATGCAGGACCTTGGGCGGATTGTTTAGTTATAGAAAAACCATGAATCCTTGAAGGAGTATCTAAAACAGCCTTCCACCAACACTTCTTATCTTTATTACTTCTATAATTCCTTGCATAGGCAAACCATACACTCCCCATATTTCCATCAATAGCATATTCAGGTTTATATTTCGGTCCCCAAAAATTATAATAGGTTTCTGTTGACGATGTATTCCAACCGCTACGATCCAACGCAACCCAATTTTCAGGTTTAGTATTAATAATGGGACTATATGCCATTTTACTAGTTGGTATAACCAATTCCTTTTGCAGCTCACTTATAAGAATATTCTTTTCAGCTGTTTGAATAGACTCTATCTTAACTCTAAATTTATAGTCTTTAGAATCTTTATCATTTTCCGCAAATTCCCAATCTGCCACTTCCACTGTAACCTCTTCTGATTCTATTTCACCCGCTGGAATCACAACATTTAATTTTGAAATCTTTATTTTTTCAATCGGAATATCTGTACTTTCCACTACCAAACGAATATTCACATCATCAGCTATAGGCTCCCGCAGCTTTGCATAAAAATTTGATGTCACTTCATCGCCATGAATACCTTCAGGGTTATGAGACTGTCTCTTATACACATCTCCGAG
>ERZ1694968.903-NODE-903-length-11330-cov-70.675831_pt1 | contig 11330 bp, 8 predicted proteins | sample MGYA00581610_ERZ1694968 | MGnify/ENA primary metagenome ERZ1694968 (study PRJEB42213, sample SAMN07424363) | human gut metagenome | biome: ENVO:00009003; feature: ENVO:2100002; material: ENVO:00002003 | host: Homo sapiens | place: USA | collected 2014 ... | reverse complement strand
AGTCCCGTACGCACCGCAATAAATATTGAAAATCAACAAGTTATAAAGAAAACACCCGATTTTACACCCAGCAATGTAAAATCGGGTGCTTTGATTTAATAGCAAAGTGGGAAATACAAATAGAAAGGACAACTTACTTGTAAGGTAAATAATCCTTTCTACTATTGAAATATTTTATTTCTTCAAATTTTGGCTTTCGTCCATTGCGGACGGAGTGATAACAACTGTTAGTGGGGGATATATTAAGGTTACCAACCGTTCCAAATCGTCATTATTTAACCGGATACATCCTTCTGTCGCTCTACTTCCGATACTTTTAGGGGCATGTGTTCCGTGAATGCCTATTCCCTTATGTCCGGGTACTTTCAAGCGTATGAAGTGTTTTCCGTATGCCCCCTTTATTTCTCCTTTGCCGTCGTGAAAATCATGTGTCCATTCAGACGCATTTTGAATATCAACAACTTGGAATACCCCTTCCGGAGTACGCATATCTCCCTGCTTCTGTTTGTTTCCGTATGCCTTCCCTACCGCAATAGGAGCGCAAAACAATGTATCTCCTTTGTAGTCGATTAGGTTTAGCTGCATATCTTGTTTGGATATGACTATAATGTTGGCGTTCTCAATTTTAGAGATAATCCTCTGATGATGAAAACTGCATACCAACCATGTACATACACAACTTACTAACAGTAAAAATACTCCTAATGTAGTTCTCATGAGAGTTTAAAATTGATAGGTACGGTGTACTTAACCCTCACGGGTACGCCTTTCTGTTTACCGGGTTTCCATTTGGGCATATTACTTAAAACCCGCAGTGCTTCTTTATCTAAATATTTATTCGCACTCCATAAAACTTTAAAATCGCTTGTGCTACCGTCTTTGTTTACCACAAATGCCACAATAACCTTGCCCTGTATGCCTTCCTCTTGGCAATAAGTGGGGTATCTTAAGTTCTTGCCGATAAAATTCATCAGACCAGCCGTTCCGCCATTGGGGAATTCAGGCATTTGTTCGGCAACCTCATATATGCTGTTATCATCCGCATTAGCAACAGCCACATCATTCACGCCTGCGCCAGTCGGTGCGTCGTCTTCCGCTATCACAAGTTTTTCTGCCTCTGCTTCAACTACCGGTACGTATGGGATTTCTTTTACGGTGTTTTGGTTTTGCTGTTGCGTGTATGTTTCCTTAGATTGAGCAACGGCATTATTTCCGGTATAGGTCACGCTATATTCATTCCTTCCATTGTTATATTTTACATTCTTTATTTGCCCGTCTTCCGGTGCATTCTCTTCATATAGGAAGATAGGCTGCTCTGTTTCTTCATCAAAAGAATATATGGCAAACCGCCGTTCTTGCGTGGCGTTGTTTTTGAGGATAAAGGCGAATTCTGTAAATTTCTCATAGCCATTATTCAAACGGGGGAATAAAACATTATTAGGCTTTACATTTTTCTGCAACGTGTAAAGCTGCCAACCGTCATTCCCGGTAGTAAGTTGATTGCGTTTGCAGTAATCAAGTATTGCAAGGCGGCACTTGGAAGATTCGATGTATTCCTTTGTGTCTGCGCTGCCCCATACATCATTAAGCAATTTGAAATCGTTCCATTCAAGCAAATATGGAGAGGCAACAAACCCTTCCACACCATTTACCTTGATTTCTGCCCATTCCGTATCTTTGGAATAGGTAATCAGTTCGGAGCCATAAGGCACTTTGGATAAAATATTGTACTCTACCCCTGCTACTTTTGATGAACGCAAAAATACATTGTTGGCAACTACATAAGTGCGCAGCGCATCCCTATCTTTGGCATAAGGAACATACCATATGAAATATCCTGCTATAAGTCCGACAAGTGCTATCGCACCAATGGCAATGCCAATAATCAGGGTGTTGTTCCGTTTTGTTGATGTCGGTACTTGATAAGACGGTGCAACCGGGGGAGTTTGAAAAGTCTGGGCGGGTTGCGAATGTATCGCATCAGTAGATGTTTGATTAGGATTGACTTGTTGTGACGGAATTTCAGGTTGAGCCGGAGCATAGGCAGAAGTCTGACTTGTCATTTGTGGTTCTTGCTCGATATAGGGGGCAAGTTCTTCATTAGGGTGTTCCATTTCTTGCATACGTGACTGAATCGTATCGTAATCCTCTTGGTCTGCCTTGATAGCACGACTGGATTTTGCGATAGCGATACTATTCTTTATCGTAAACCAAATAGCAGCAACTGGAGCGAAAACAAAAGCAAAGATTATTTTGATGATGAAAGCAACCATTTGTTGGAAACATCCTTCACTCGGATTTACACGTGACATGGCTTCATCTGCCCATTTTTCTTCTGCTGAACGGGTTACAAAGGTTTTCAATGCCGAGGGAAGTCCGCCAAGACCTGCATAAATCCATGCATTCATGATGTCATTTGGATTTGACAAATACATCATAAGTCCGATAGACATGAAGAACAACAAGAATATAAGTTTGACAATAGACCAGGCTTTTGTTTTTTTATTAGCTGCTATGTTCTCTGCTAACATCTGCAAGCTACATTCATTACATTGCGGCTTATTGTCTAATGTAAAAGGTGCTGAATCTACACATTTTTTACACATCGCTCTTCCACAAGTAACGCAAGACGATACAGCTGGTGCATCGCTATGCCAAGCGCATGGATTAAAGGAAAATCCCATCGGAATCCGCATAGATGCATTGGGATTGGGTGCACCACATTTTGGACAGCTTTGAGCTTTGTCAGACATTTGGCTTCCACATTCACTACAATTTATCAGTGCCATGAGTTTAAAACTTTATCATCCCAGTTCCAAGATGAGTTTATAAAAACACGAAGCGTGGAACTGCAATGCCATGCCTTTGTTCGAAGGTCCTGAGAAAACCTTGTATGACAGATATGGTAATAGCAGCCCACGCCTATAGCGTGAGAACCACTATGCCTTCTCTTGTCATACATTGAAAATTTCTCAGGTTTTCGAACGCAAGATGAGCATAACGCTTCTTTCTTCTTTTAATATGTACCGAAAAGAGCCACTGCTCAATTCCGATTGCAAAATTAGCAAAAAAATGGATAGGCTTTATAAACTGCCACTATATATTTATAATATAGTATATTTATAACCTTAATCCCCTCTTCGGTGTGTTTTCCTCTTTTTGGGTGCGGCTTATACCCAATTTTTCTTTGAGTTCCTGAAATTTCATTTTAAACCATTCGAGTATGGGCATACCGTCAATACATAGCCTGAATTTCCCATTCTCCTGCGGGTTCCTCTCCACGGTTGCCGTCGAGTGCTCCGTCCTGAACCTCTCCTTGTGTTCTTTCGAATAGAGCCTGCCTTTGAACCCTACGGGCTGCAGGCTGACGATTCGCCTTGTCAGTTCCTCGGTGAACCCCACTTCCCGGCATTGTTCGGCTATGGGCAGCAGTTCCGTTACGATAGGGAAATAGGTATCTATCTGTTTCAGCCTATTGTCGTACCCTGCAATTTTCTGTTGGTAACTCCGGTCTATTCTGATTATCTCGCTGTTGTGGCGGTTCTCCATGTTCTTCTGTTCCCTCTGCTCGGCTTGTACCCGCTTTTGCAGCTTCACAATGTCCTGCCTCAAACTTTCGTTCTCCGCTTCCAGCCTCTTGACCTTGCTGCCTCCCAAAAGAGAACTCACCCCGTCCGCTATGGCTGTGGTGGCGTTTACTGCCGCATTCTTCATCTTCTGCGTGTTGATTTCCCCCTTGACCTGCTTTAGTTTCTTCAGCGCTTCCTCTTCTAGTTGCAGCAGGTTTTCTATATTCTCCTGCAGGCTGTCCTGCTGCTCCACCAGTTCCTTGTAGTATTGCGAGGTGGAAACGTGCCTTGCCAGCGAGCCGTCCACGCCTCTCTGCAAGCCGTACTTGCTCATGGCTTGGGCATAGGTGTCCTGATAGTGTTTCAGCTTGTGCCTTGCCATGACGTCATCAGCGCACAGCCTCACGTCCTGCGGGTTCTTCTTTCTGTATTTCTTTTTCCCGTTCCGTTCTTCTTGTCTGGCTTTCCTGCGCTCCCCGGTCACTATCGGTACGACTGTGGCGTGTATGTGCGGTGTCTTCTCGTCCATGTGCAGGACTGCCGACACGAGGTTCAGCTCCCCGTATGTTTCACGGAGCCATTTCAGGTTGTCGCTGCACCAGCCGTCAAGCCGCCCGTCCGCTTCCATTTGCTTCATGTCCTTGTTGCTTCCGGTGAGCAGTACCCGGATTGCCTTCACCTGGTTGGTGCCCACCTTGCGTCTGATGCCTGCCGTTTCTATCCGGTGCGCTATCGCCTCGGTGCGGTTCTTCACCCCTTCGGGAAACTGCACCAGTTCCCGGTTCAGGTGCGTGCGCGTACTGTCCGCGTTCTTGGGGTGGACGGTACGCTCTATGTGCGTGGACATTGCACCGTCCGCACCTTTTGCCTTTTCCAAATGCAAAACTGCATATCCCATAACTGTAATACATTTTTCGGTTAATACTTCCCCTGCCTTGTTCCCATGCCGCATGGCTCCGGGGTTTCAAAAGGGGCGGCGTCCCTTTTGCTCATTGGGGCTTTTTTAGCAATGCGTGCATTGCGTGAAGAAAAAGCCCTAATGAGCTATGGCTTTTTTAAAGCCTTCCGGTGCACGTGCGGTTACATCCTGATGCCTTTGTTTTTCGGCTGCCTTGCCTGCCGTTGTCCTCCCTCCGGTTCCTGCTTCTCCTGCCGTCGTTCCGCTTGTCCTGACCGTTTACCACAAAGGAAGTCGTTCAGGTCGTTGTAGCCTCCGTATATGTGTGACGCGTCCCGGACACGCAGCCCGTATTCCTCCCGCAGTTCCTGAACGGCTTCCATTCCCGCCTTGTCGTTGTCAAGAAAACAATGGATGCGTCCGTAACCGTCCAAAGGTCGGATTGCTTTGGATAGGTTGGAAGTCGAGTTCAGCACGATGTAGTCCTGCCCGTCAAGGTCGGGGCGCTCCGGACACCTTTCCAGCCGCAGGGTGAGGAAGGAGAGGTAGTCCATGAAGCCCTCGAAGAGGCAGCAGGTCTCCCTCGGCTGTTCCTGCCGTATGTGGGTGATGTCCTTCGGTGCGATGCACCCCTTGAAGAGCTTGTTGCGTATCTCGTAGCCTCCCGAACGGTTGGGGAAGCCGACGGCAAAGTATGGTTTGCCGTCGGTCAGATAGCGCACTTCCCTGCATTCTCTTTTTGCCAGCTCCGTATTTATCCCCCTCTGCCGCAGATAGGAATACAAGGCGGGGGAAGAGAGCGGCACCACCTCCAACTGTTGGAAACTCGGTTTTGAGGGTGTCTGCTTGCCAAAAGAAAAGGAGACCGGATGCACGCCGGGCGCCTGCTCCGCTATCCGTTCCAAAAGGTAGGGCAGGCTGTCGGACGCGTAGAGTTCCTGCGCCAGTGCGATGATGTTCCCGCCCCTGCCCGCGCGTAGGCTCGGTACAGAACGCCTTACTGCCTTTCGGCAGTAGGTTTTCCCGTACCTGCCCCCAAACCGTACTTGCATGTCTCCACGCATACGGCTCTCCGTTGATAACATGACTTTATTTAGCATGGCTGTGTATTTTGGCATAACACTTTTCACAGACAACCAATGTCTTCCTATGCTTTTCAAGCATCAGCCTGTCGCATTCAGTTTTTCCTTTAAGCTGATTTAGCTTTCTGACATGACGCATGACTACAGGTCCGACTTTTCCACATAATTCACATGTTCTCGCATCCAATCGCTCAGTAAGTGTCGGCTGTGGAATTGCGATTGTGTAGGATAAGTCGTTTACCTCCGTATAGTACATTGGTGGTTTACGTTTGAATCCCTCATTATAGAACTTTCTGTGCCGTAAGTTACCTTTTGCATCCTGATATGGCACTATAATGTCATTCCCAACCTTATATTTGTCAATGACTTTGCTTACAGTGCTGTTGGTTTTTCCTGCAATGGTATGGTACATACTGTACTCCATGATGTATCCAAACTTTGAGAGCGCGTATGCCACGTTGTTGGCAATGCAGTAGTAGTTGTAGAACCCTCTGATTTCAGAGTTATATGCCGCCACTATGTCCTCGATTTTCTTCTTCATAAGATTGCCTCTGAACTTTGCAAACCAAACTTGTCGGCCATTTTCTACCTTGTATCTGATGGCGCTGTATTCTTCCAGTTTGTTCCGCACCGTTTCTATGGCGACCTTTAGGACTATCTTACCGTTGTAATAACGGGCTGGCACATTGTTCTTGTCCCGCTTGATAGCATCAGACTTACGGACTGAAACATCGAAGCCAAGAAATTTCGCGGGCTTTTGTGCGTTTGTTATCAATGTCTTTTCCTGTGACAGTTCCAGCTTGAGGTTTTCTTCCATATACTTGGTAATGTCCGACTTGATTTTAACGCACTCTGCCTTGCTTCCGATAACACCAATGAGGAAATCATCTGCGTATCTTACGTATCGAAGCCTTCTGTATGTTTCATCCATACTGTCTCTGCTCTCAATCTTTTGCCTTTCACGTCTCAGTTTCTCATACTCATCCCTAAGCTGTAATCTGACATCTGCATCCTGTATGTTCTTGATGCTTTTAAGGATGCGTTGCATCTTATCGCTAAGTTGCTTGTATTCTTTGGTGATGTGTCTTTCTTTTCCCTTATTGAAGCGTAGGGCGTATTCTTCCATATACTTGTCAAAATTATCAAGATAAATGTTTGCCAGTATAGGACTGATATTACCGCCTTGTGGAGTTCCCTTGTTTGTATTATGAAACTTCCAGTCTTCAATATATCCCGCATTCAACAACTTGCGGATAAGCCTTAGAAATCTATCATCGGCAATCCGTTTCCGCAAAGTTGCAATCAATACATTGTGGTCTATGTTGTCGAAGAATCCTTTAATGTCTCCTTCCACAAACCATTTTGTACCTGTAAATGTCTTTTGGATATGGGTCAGTGCGGTATGGCAGCTTCTGTTTGGTCTGAATCCATGTGAGGTGTTTGCAAACACCTCTTCATAGACGGCTTCAAGAATCATGCGCACCACCTCCTGTACAAGTTTGTCCTCAAAGGAAGGAATTCCAAGCGGTCTTTTCTTACCGTTTTTCTTGGGTATGTATATCCTTTTTGCCGGATTAGGCTTGTAAGACTCATCTCTCAAAGATGCAATGACTTTGTTTATTCTTTGAAGACTCATCCGATTGATGGTTTTCCCATCCGTACCGGGTGTCATATTGCCTGGTTTGGCGTAAATACGCTGGTAAGCAACATGAAACATCTCCTCATTGAATAAGATACGGTACAGCCTTTCGAACTTGTAATCCGAAACTTTACCATGCTTGTTTAAAGCTTTTAATACTTGCTCAGGACTTCTCATAATGTCTCACACATTTTCCATTATTTGTATTAAGTTATCTAACTGCTTCCCTTCGCCATGTACAAGACTTTCCCTTGCTCGGACTACTACGGAAGCTCCGTTCCCATGTCAGATATTCAGGGTCCTATGCCCATAGCCTTACGGCATTCTGATTTAGGGAATCCCCATTTGCTTTCACAATAACTGTTTGGCTCGGCAGACTGTCGGATGCGACTTACGTTCCTATTCCACTTATTGTGGTTGCTCTGAAGCCAGCTCCTGCTCCATTGTAATTTCGGTTTACATGGGGTGCTTCAGCCCGACGTGAATCAAATACCTTTCGTCGGGGCTGGTACGTGTGCAGCAGAACTATCGTTCAACCAATCAGGCTTCATCCTTGTGTCTGTCTTTTCCTCTCGCCATGCAGTCGCAGCTTGGTATTTAGCTGACTAATGACTTTACCGACATGCTTTTGTCACCTTTGGATTTCTCCTCCAGCTAAGTCGTTGAGGATAGGTCTGTTGAACTCTAACCTAATCTCTTGCCATAGAGATATTTATTGTGTAGCCTATATGGGCGCATCAAAATCGTACCATAGGTTGCGTTCCGTATTCACCTTGAAGGACGGCTCCCGCTCGTCCCTGAACGGTGACTTGTACCATAAATTTCCTCCCTGCCGCCTTACCGGGTCGTAGCCGAGACTGTGCAGGTATTCCTCTATGCGTATCTGTTTCGCTTCATTCGTATTCATGTAGATTTCTGTTTAAGTGGATATTGTTTTTTTTCTTTTCGCCCGTACCTTTCCGTATATTACGGGCTGTATCCACTTTACTTTACTTCCGTATATATATGGTACGGGAATAAAGTAAAGTGCTTTTATCAGTAACCGGAACACTTCACTTTACTCTGACGTATATATATGCCCTGACTAAAGTAAAGTGGTTTCCGGTCTGTGCCGCTAATAGTGGAAGTCGGGATTGAAGGTGTATTTCCTGCCGTTCTCCTGCACTATCATCCGCTTGCTTTTGAGTACGGTGATGAGTTTTACCACCTTGTTGCCGCCGAGTGTGGCACCGACAGAGGCGTATGCTTCCTGCAAGGCTTCCGCAAGTTCCTGATAGCCGTATTCGTCTTTCAGGGTGAATGCCGCTTCCAGTGCGATGCGGTGCTGCCTCTCGGTGATGTCCTTGTACGGGTCGAACTTCTCCCTATTTCCTTTTGTCTCATCCTTGTCCTTGAACTGGTAGTCCTCCAGCAGTTCGGGCAATGCTTCCTCATTGATGCGGAATGCGAACGGCTCGAAGTCCACCGCCCTGATATGTGCGGTTTTGACCGTACTTATGTCGGGGTTCTTGCTGTCCTTCTCCACTTGCAGCACCGTTTCCGCCTTGTTGCTCAGCTCGGTTCCGATGTGCCCCCTTGCATTCTCGTCCCCCTTGTTCTGGTGCAGTATGGTATGGATGTGGATGTTCCTTTCCCCCGTCCATGTCATCAGCAGGGAGATTACCTTCGTGGATTCGCCGGGGCTGTTGATGTCGTACACCATGTCCCGTATTCCGTCGATGATTACCAGCCCGACGTTTTCAGTCCGGTAGATTGCCTCCTTCACGATTGCTATGCGCTCTTCGGGTGTGTATTTCCGCAGGACGAGGAACTCAAGGTTCTCATGGTTGCTGCCTGTCGGCAGTCCCGCCATGCGCAGGCTGCGCCTTGCCACTTTCGCACAGTGATAGGAGCTCTGTTCGGTGTCCACATAAAGTATTTTCCGCTTGTTTTCGGGCAGTTCTGCCGTATAGTTCAGTACCGTCCCGTTTTTCAGCGCAGCCGCCACGATTGCGGAGACGTTGAATGTCTTCTTGCTCTTGGCTTTCCCGATTGACGCGCTGAAGTTTCCCAGCGTGCCGATGACGGAGCCCTGCACTTTCAGGATTTCGGGTGCCTGCTCGTAGTCTTCCGAAAGGTCGAGCCGCGAGGCATGCCATAGGATTACCGCCTCTTCGGGCGTGATGTTTCTTTCCTTGTTTTCCATATGGCACCTCCCTATCTGCGTCCCCCGCTTTTACGTCCTGCCAGTTCCAGCGCCATGTCCGCATCGACGATGATTTTGCGCCCTATCTGCGTAATGGCTCTGTCTATCCTCCCGCTTTTCTTGATGCGGTTTGCTGTGGGTATGCTGCACCCGAACAGCCGGGCTATGCCGCCTATCCCGTACACGTATTTCTTGTCCTTGTCCTTGTCGGCTGCTGGCTGGGCTGGCTTCGTTTCGCTTCCCTGCAAGGCATGGCGGTTCAGGAATATGAACTCTTCGCCCGTCATCTGCCATACGGGCTTTGATAAAAGGTCTCTAATTTCCATATCAGAATGAAATTAACGTTTGTACTGTAAGCCCTGCGCATGGGCTTTTTACCTCGTTCGAACAGTGCAAAGTTAGTTCCGGGTATGGGTGGTAAGGATGTGGATAGCGTGATTGGGGTATCACGCTATCTTGTTAAATATCAGTAAGTAATAAGAAGTGGTAGAAATTATTTTGGGTGGTAAAAGTGGTCGTGTCGTGGAATGTCGGGACATATCACCGGCTATCGGAATATAGACCGCATTTCCTTGGCAAATTCCTGATTGCTGTCACTGGCTAAATCTGTACGGGGAACGGGTGCCTTGTATTTGGATTTGTAATATTTTATGTCTATGTCCAGCAATCTCATGATTTCATCCTTCCACTTCTCTCTGTCCTGATTGGAGAGGGTCTCACTCATGAGGAATATCAGGTAGCATACACGCGCCTTTTCTCCCGGTCTTATCTTCAGTCTGTTTCTGCATGGCTGCAAGTTCATTCCGGCGTAGAAATCCGCTTCGGGAACGGCTTCAAACTGTTTGTCGTTGCATTTCTCATAAATGGCTGACAGCAGTCGCATGGGGAAATAGGCGGGCGGGCTTGCTGGGGTGGTAGCGGATGAGGGAATTTCCTTTTCTTCCCCTTCCTTTTTCTTTTGGTCGGTCAGGTATTTATCAAGGATTGCCAATAGTGAGCCTCCCAGCCTGCAAATGTCCCCGCAACGGTTTTGCAGGCATTGCAGGGCTTCCCGCCTTGCCTGCTCCTTCTGCGTGTACAGTTCATTCAGTTTGGCTTTCTCCTTGTCGTATTCCCGTTTGCACCGTTCGTACCTTCTTTCCAGCAGTTCCTCTTCCTGACGGTCGTGCTCCCTAAAACCTACTGCCTCCAAAGAACCATTCGCTTTCATGAGTTCCCGGTAATATCCGTTTGTGACTTTCATCTGTCTGTCAATACCCCAGTCAAAACGGCTTTCATGCTGTCGGCAGACATATCCGGTATCGAGACGGTCAAAAAACTCCTTGCAGGCATTGTAAGTCGAGATGTTGCTCTCAATCTCCCGTTTCAGACTGTTCAGGAGTACGGAATAGTGTGTGGCGTCCATTTCAAGCATGAGGCTGATAAGTGCCGCCTCAAAGGTCTGCGTGTCCCCGTACTCTCTGTAAAAATCGGAAATGAACTGTTGCTTCTCAAAAGAGAAACTGCCGCCGGACATTATTTCGGCGTATATTTTGTTGAGCTTCCCGTAGCGGGGTATCATTGATGTTATTCTTTCGTCCATAGTGTGATAGTTACAGTTGGTTGAATTTGCTCATTGCGTTTGCCTTCACGTCATCGGCTATGTCTATGTAGGGCTTCATCGCCTTGTAGTCACTGTGCCCCGTCCATTTCATCACCACTTGTGCGGGGATGCCCAATGCCAAAGCGTTACAGATGAATGTCCGTCTTCCGGCATGGGTGCCCAGCAAGGCGTATTTGGGTGTAATGGTGTCTATACGCTCGCTGCCTTTGTAGTAGGTCTCGCTTACCGGGTCGTTGATTTCCGCAAGCTCCCCCAGTTCTTTCAGGTAGTTGTTCATCTTTTGGTTGCTGATGACCGGAAGCGCCTTGTGTCCTTCAAACTCCACGTCCTTGTATTTGTCAAGTATCGCCCTGC
>ERZ1694968.848-NODE-848-length-12151-cov-4.849537_pt1 | contig 12151 bp, 10 predicted proteins | sample MGYA00581610_ERZ1694968 | MGnify/ENA primary metagenome ERZ1694968 (study PRJEB42213, sample SAMN07424363) | human gut metagenome | biome: ENVO:00009003; feature: ENVO:2100002; material: ENVO:00002003 | host: Homo sapiens | place: USA | collected 2014 ... | reverse complement strand
CCCGTTGGGCTAGCGTGCCGTCCGAAGGCAGAGGGTCCTCATAGCTGCCGGCGTCCAGTGCCTCCGGCGGGATCAGCGTCACCCGCTTTCGGCTGCGAAGCACGTCCATGCACACGTGAACCAGAATGTGATAAAACCACGCACGGAGGGCCTCCGGCTCCTTCAGCTCCCCCTGTTTCTCCAGTGCCCTGCAGACGGCGGTCTGCACCGCGTCCAGAGCCTCTTCCCTGTTTTTCAGGTAGCTGTACGCCAGTCGGTAAAACCGCGCCTGATCCGTTACGAGATAGTCGGTCAGTTGCTTTTCCAGGATATGTGACACGTTTCTCATGGTCCTTTCCGTTCGTTCTGCTGTATAGACGCGCCGGGAGCGGAAAAAGTTTGGAGGGAGAACAATTTTCTGAAAAATTTTCTGCGCAAAAAAGAGACCGGTCTCCCGGTCTCTTTTCATCGGCTGGAATCAATCGTAACGCAGGGCGTCGATGGGGTTCAGCTTGGCCGCCTTGTTGGCGGGGAGATAGCCGAACAGGATGCCCACCGCCACGGAGACGCCGAAGGCCACACCGATGCCGCCAGCCGTGGGCATAGCCACGAAGCCATCGTTGCCGGTGCCCAGCACCAGAGCGATGACATTGGTCAGCACGTTGGCCATGAGGATGCCCAGTAAGATGCCGATGGCACCGCCGATGGCGGAGGTAGTGCCGGCCTCAATGATGAACTGGCTACGGATGTCCCGGCATTTGGCACCCAGGGATTTTCGGATGCCGATCTCCCGGGTCCGCTCCGTGACGGACACCAGCATGATATTCATGATACCGATGCCGCCCACCAGCAGGCTGATGGCCGCGATGAGGATCAGGATCATCATCAGGGTGTTCAGCATGGAGTCCATGGCGTCCATCATCTCTGCGGAGGTCATGACCATGTAGTAGTCCGAGGACTGGTAGGTCTTGAACAGCCGGTTTTCAATGATGCCCTTGGCAGCAGACGCCGTATCCCGGTCCGTACTGGTCATCAGATACATGTCCCCATATCCGCCCCCCAGCCGCTGGGCATTGGCATAGGGGATGTAGATCACATCATCGACGCTGCCCTCGGTGCTGTCGCCGCTCTCCGCCAGTACGCCCACTACCATGTAGGGCACGCCGCTGACGGAAATCGTCTGACCCAGCGGATCCGTCCGGAAAGCGTTTTCCGCCAGATAGGAACCGATGACACACACATTCTGATGGCGCTCCACGTCAATGTAGCGGAGGAAGCGGCCATTCTCCAGGCTGGAGCCCTGCATGGTCTTCTGGGTGTCGGCGCGGTAAAATGCCTCGCTGACGCCGTAAATGCTGGTGCGGTCGAAGTCCTCCGTTCCCTGCCGCACCTTGGCTGTGGCGGACACATAGGGCGTGACGCCGGAGAGGTACTGGGGGTACTTCTCCACAAGCGCGTACATATCTTCCGTGCTCACGTCCCGGGTGCCGCCCTCGCCGCGGCCGTAGACCATCACCTGGATCAGGTTGGAGCCCAGCTGCTCGAACTGGGCGTTCATGTAATTCTGCATGCCGTTGCCCAGGCTGGTGATGATGATGACCGCCGCCACGCCGATGATGATGCCCAGCATGGTCAGCAGCGCCCGCATCTTGCTGAGCAGCAGGGATTTGATGGCCAGCTTGAAGGATTGGGTGAAATTCATGCCGGCTCCCCCTCTCCCGCGTCCTCCTGGGGCTGGACCACGGCCTGGGGATCACTGGCGTCCCCGTCGTAGATGATCCGGCCGTCCTGCAGACGGACGATGCGCTTGGCCTTAACAGCGATGGAGTTGTCGTGAGTGATGAGGACCACGGTGTCCCCCTCCTGGTTTAGCTTCTGCAGGAACCGCAGCACCTCCCGACCCGTGCGGGAGTCCAGGGCGCCCGTAGGCTCGTCGGCCAGGATCACCGACGGATTCCCCGCCAGGGCCCGGGCGATGGAGACCCGCTGCTGCTGGCCGCCAGAGAGCTGGCTGGGCAGGTTCTTCCGCTTGTCAGCCAGACCTACCCGCTCCAGAGACTGGATGGCCCGTTCGCGGCGCTCCTCTGCGGAGACGCCGGCGTACAGCAGCGGCAGCTCCACATTTTCCTGCACCGTCAGCTTGGGGATCAGGTTATACTGCTGGAAGATAAAGCCCAGCATTTTGTTGCGGATCTCCGCCTGCTGGTCGTCCTCCATGGTGGACACATCAATGCCCCCCAAGTGGTAGGTTCCCGACGTGGGAACGTCCAGACAGCCGATAATGTTCATGGCCGTGGACTTGCCGGAACCGGAGGAGCCTACGATGGCCACGAACTCCCCCTGATCCACCGTCAGGTTGATGCCGTCCAGGGCGTGGACGGTCTCCTCTCCCATGTGGTAGATCTTGTAGATGTCTTTCAGTTCAATGAGATGGCTCACGGGATCAGCCTCCCATCATCATGTCCATCAAACTGGAAGCCTGGTTGCTGATGAGGACCACATCGCCCTCCTCCAGGCCGTCGGTAACCTCGATATACTCGTCATCGTTCCGACCCAGGGTGACCTCCTTGGTCTCCAGCTTGGTGATGTCCACCACGCTCAAACCGTCCTCACTGAGGGCGCCGGGGCCGGGAACAGTCACCGTGTTGCCCCGTTCCACCGCATCCACGGGGATGCACAGGGCGTTGGGGACCACTTCGCCGATGATCTGAGCGGAGACATTCATGCCCGGCCGCAGATCGCCGTAGTCCTCAATGATGATGGTGACGGGATAGCTGGTGGCACCGTTGGCGGTAGTGCCGTTGATGCTGACCTTATCCACCACGCCGGAGAACGTCTGGCCCTCCAGAGCGTCGGCGGTGATCCGCACCTCCTGCCCCACTTCTACCTTGCCGATGTCCAGTTCATCCACTGCCATCTCCAGCTCCAGATAGCTCAGGTCGTAAATCACCGCCAGCGTGCCGGAGGAAGCGCCGTCCACCTTGTCGCCGGCCTTGAAGTTCTTCTCAATCACGGTGCCGGCAATGGGAGATTTGATGTTGTAGTCATCCACTGCGCCGGAGGCAGTGCTGGCAGAGAGCTGGGCGGACTGGAGGTTCAGCCGTGCGCTCTCGATCTGGTCCCGGATGGTCTCGGACTCCACAGTGCACAGCACCTCGCCCTTGGTCACCGTGCTGCCGGCCAGCTTGGAGAAATCGTTCACCGTGCCGGAACCGGAGGCATACACCACAGAAGAGGCGGGCATGGACACCGGAGCCTGGCCGTAGCTGGAATAGCTGCCGATGATGGCGGAGGCAGTGACGGCGTCGGACACCGTACCGGGATTGTTCAGCCGCACCCGGACGGAGACGGCCTCCTTGCCGTTGCTGGTGATGGTGGTGGAGTTGGAGACATAGGTCACCGTGCCCATCTGAGAGCCGGCGTAGCCGTCCACAAACACGGTGGCGGCCTGCCCCACATAGAAGTCACTGGGGGAGGCAAAGGGGAACAGGAAGTCGATGGACAGCTCCGTGCTGGCCACGATCTTCGCCAGCTGCGTCCCAGCGGTGACGCTCTCGCCGTTGTGGACGTAGATCTCGCTCACCGTGCCGGAGATGGGCGCCGTGGGGTGCAGGGCCTCCTGGGCCTGCTGATAGGACATCTGGGCCTGCTGCACGGAGATCTGGGCCCGGTCCATGGAATCCTGGGCGTCGCTGCTGTCCATGGTGTAGAGCAGGGTGTCCTTGGTCACAAGGTCGCCCTCTTCAAAGGGAGCGCTGACGATATCGCCGGAGAGCAGGGTGGTGACGTTGTAAGAGTCCGCCGGCTGCAGCGTGGCGGTGCCGGAGACGCTGACCGTCAGATCCTGCCGGGTGACGGTGGACACCAGATAGCTGCTGCTGCTGAGTTGGGTGTTGACGTTTTTGGTCAGTCTGGACACGCAGCCCGCCACAATGGCGATCACCACTACCAAAATAATCAGAATTTTCAGCCAGCGCTTCTTTTTCTTGCCGCCAAAGCCCTTCAGGGAGAATTTCTTTTTCTCCGTCTTTTCCGGCGCGGGCACGCTGGGCGCCTCGGCGGAGGTCTCGTTCATCCATTCAGTTTCCATGTTATGTAATCTCCTTGTTCTCGATTTCCGCGGTGGGGCGCTTCCCCATACCGCGCTTGAAGATGTTCAGAATGTTTTCCAGGCGATCCCGGGTCCCGGGATCGCCACCGGCCTGCAGGCCGGTGTAAATCATGGGAGCCGCCACAACCAGCAGTGTGCCCAGGATGTCGCCCAGGTCCCGGTCCTGCCGCAGGTCCAGCAGGTCCGGATTCACCGCGCCGCCCAGGCGCTGGAGAAGCGTTTCCGCATCCAGCATTTCCAGCAGCCCATTCTTCTGCATCCCGCTGTTGCAGCGGATGATTCCGGTCATGGCGCCGATCTCTCCCAGGTGCTGATTGTCGATTTTTGCCTGCACGTAATCATACAGATCCAACAGCGCCTGAAAAATGTCGCCGCCGTTTCGGAGCAGAAACTCCTCCAGCAGCATGAACAACTGATCCACATATCCCTTCAGCAGATAGCGGAACAGGTCCTCCTTATCCTGAAAGTACATGTAAAAGCTGCCCCGGGGGATGCCTGCCTCCTTGATGATCTGGTTGATGGACGCCTCGTTGAAAGGCCGGTGGGAAAACTCCCGGGTGGCCGCCTCCAACAACTTCTCCTGCTTTTCCGCCGGCAGATTCAAAAAAGTGCTGCTCGGCACGCTGTTTCATCCTCTCTTATACGAAATAGAAGGTCCGTTTTCTTCAGCGCCGCCCCTGATTTTATACCTTCCTCCCGGGGGAAGGTCAAGGGGTTTCCGGCGAATGGAAAAAAGAAACATGACAACCTGTCGCTTATCATAGCTGACAAGTTGTCATATTGCAAGAGGGAATTGCGAAAATTCACAAATATTTCACAGTGTTTCCGTCACTTCATACAGAGGTCGGACCCGCTGATAGGGCTGAGGCCGGTACTCCACCGAAGCGATCCGCCGTCCGGAGACACCGTACTTGGGGGAGTAGCCGAATAGATCCACATACCGATCCAAATCGTCCCGCTCCGCCGCCATGGCCTCCAGCAGCACCGCTGCGGCCCGGGCGTCATCCACCGCCCGGTGGCTGTTCACCGCCTGATCCTCCAATCCGTAGGCTGTGATGGCATCGTTGAGCTTGTGAGGGTAATCCCGCCGGTCCCGGTACACCGTGAGGACATCCAGAAACCGGGGTGCCCGCAGGACATCCGCCCGCCCGAAGGGCCGCAGGAAATGATAGAGGAAGTTCAGATCGAACTGGGCGTTGTAGGCCGCCAGCAGCGTCCGCTCTCCCCCGCCCAACAGGTTGCAGAACGCCTCACAGGCGTCGGCTTTCTCCACGCCCTCCTGTTCCAGCTGCTCTTCCGTGATGCCGGTGAGCTGGGTGATAAAGGGCGGCAGCGTCCGCCCCGGGGAGAGGCGGAGCAGCAGGTCCATGCAGTCCGTCTCTCCCTCCGCGGAAAAGGCGGCGGCCCCCAGCTCGATGATCTCGTCCCGCCCGAACTCGATGCCGGTGGTCTCCGTGTCGAATACCACGATCCGGTCAAATTGCTTCCAAAGGCCTGTCTCCATGGCAGTCCCTCCTGTCGAATGTTGTCTTTTCAGAATAGGGCGGCCAGCCGGAATTGTCAAGGGGGTGCCGCCGTTGACTTTCTCCCCCGGGCCGGATAAAATGAAGGCAGAATCTCGGAGAGGAGGGTACTCTGTGAAGCGCGGACTTGACACCGCCTCCTAAAATCAACCAATTATTTTAGGAGGCTTATATGAACGACAATTTCTGCCCGTCCCACACTGTGGTGGAACTGGATACCTGGGAGCGCGGCCCTGTATTCCGTCATTTTATCGACGACCTGCGCTGTGTCATGAGCCTGACGGTGGATCTGGAGATCTCCCGATTCCTGAAGCGGCTCTCGGCCAGTGGCTTCCGCTTCTACCCCGCCATGATCTGGGCGGTGTCCAACGTGCTCAACGCCCACGCGGAGTTCCGGTACGGCTGGGACGATCAGGGGCGGCTGGTCCTCTGGGACCGGATCGAGCCCTACTACGCCCACTTCCACCCGGACAGGGAGACCTTTGCGAAGCTGGTGACGCCCTTCTCTTCGGACCTGGAGACCTTCCACCGCCGCTTTCTGGAGGATCGGACACGGTACGCCGCCCTGGACCACTTCGACCTGACGGACGTGCCGCCCAACACCTTTGATGTGTCGTGCCTGCCCTGGGTCCGGTACCGCAGCTTCGACATGCACATCTTCGACAGCGGCACCTATCTGGCCCCGGTGGTCACCTGGGGAAAATATGAACGGGAGGGAGACCGGACGGTCCTGCCCGTCTCCCTGAATATCCACCACGCCGTGGCGGACGGATTTCATCTGTCCCGGTTTTTCCTGGAGCTACAGGAGCTGCTGGACGCACCGGCGGAGCATTCATAAATTATAAAAAGAAGCGGGAGGCATCCAGCCTCCCGCTTCTCTTCGCTCAATGATCGAACTTGTCGATTTGGACGCTGTCGCAGTACTGGGCTTTCAGCTCCTGAAGACGGCCGAATATCTCCGTCTGGCAGTGGGCCTGCTGGAGCTCCGGCGTGGTCCAGCTCTCCACCAGCAGCAGGTCCTCCGGTGCCTCCGCCGCCAGGAAGTAGTCGTACTTCAGGTTCCCCTCCTCTTTCAGGGAGTTGGCCCGGATGCCCAAATCACAGAGGGCCTGATAAAAGGCCTCCCGTTGGCCGGACTTGCAGTGATAGGTGACGTTCCAAGTTAACATAAGATATCCCCTTCCATTTTATGGTCAAATTTCTTCACTTGCGCACTCTGTTTCCGTCAAAAGCTCCGGCGCCAGCCGGGCCATGTCCGCCGGGATGGGCGCCGTCAGGGACAGATGCTCTCCCGTCACCGGATGGTCCAGATCCAGAGCGTAGGCGTGGAGGGCCGGCCGGGGGATCAGGTCCGGGTCCTCTTCCCCGTACAGCCAGTCCCCTGCCAGGGGGCAGCCGATGGAGGCCATGTGCACCCGGAGCTGATGGGTCCGCCCTGTCTCCGGCCGCAGCCGCAGGAGGGACAGGCCGTTCGACCTCCCCAGCACCTCATAATGGGTGACGGCCCGGACACCGTCAGGCCGGACGCACCGGCCCACCACAGAATTCGGGTCCCGGCCGATGGGGGCGTCGATAGTGCCGGATTTCGGATCCGGACAGCCGATGCACACCGCCCGGTACTCCCGGCAAAACCTCTCCGTGTGGAGCGCGTACCGGAGCCGGTCGTGGATGTAGCCGCTCTTGGCTACCACCATCAGTCCGGTGGTGCCCTTGTCCAGCCGGTTCACCGGGTGGAACACGAAGTCCGCGCCCCGCTGCCAGGCCAGGGCTCCGGCCACGGTGGGCGTGTCCGGCAGGAAATTGGAGGCGTGGGCCGTCATACCGGCAGGCTTGTTCACCACCAGCAGATGGCCATCCTCCCAGACGATGGGCAGGGGCCAGGGCCCCGGCGTGGGGCGCACCCGGGGCGGACGGTGGTCGCTGGTCTCCACCTCCAGCACGTCGCCGGTGTGAAGGATATCCACTGTACGGGCATGGATGCCGTTGACCCGGATGCCGTTCTCCGTCCGGGTCAGCCGGGATATGGCGTGGGAGGAGACATGGAGCGCAGCCTTCAGGATATGCCGGACCGTGGCGCCGTCCTGTTCCGGCGGCAGGGTATATGAAATCGTCTCCATCGGACACCTCTCCTTCGGCGCAGCAGAAAAATCCCAAGCGGCAGACAGGCAGCGTCCAAGGCGGCGAACACACCCCACAGACCGCTCCAGTACCAGGCCGCCGTGTCGAACATGGCTACCAGCAGCCGATGCCAGAAAAGCAGCTCCGCCGCGATGGCGAGGAGGTCGAACAGCACATATCCACCGCCCAGCAGGTAGGCCCACCGCCCCCGGTGCAGGCAGAACAGAAAGAACGACAGGGCTCAAAAGGCCGGAACTCCTGCATGGCAAAACCTCATTTCTCTGTTATTGTACTCTGACGCCACTCTGTTTGCAAGGGTTTTGGCTCTAGTAAAACGCCATCCTTCATGGTACAATAGGAGCAGTTTTTTTCAGGAGGAACTCCCATGCTCTTATCCGCAGAACATCTCTCCATCAACTTCGGCAGCCGCCAGCTGCTGGATGATGTGAATTTCTATCTCAACGAGGGGGACAAGGTGGGCGTTATCGGCATCAACGGCACCGGCAAGTCCACCTTTTTGAAGGTTCTCTCCGGCGTCACGGAGCCGGACGGCGGCACCATCTCCCGGAACCCCAACGTCCAGGTCAGTCTGCTGCCTCAGAACCCGGCAATGGAGGAATCCGCCACGGTGCTGGAGCAGGTCTTCCTCCACTTCCCCGCCGAGTTCCGGGAGCTGAATGAGTATGAGGCCAAGGCCATGCTGAACCGGCTGGGGATCACAGACTTTGCCCAGAAGGTGGGGACGCTCTCCGGCGGCCAGCGGAAGCGGGTGGCCCTGGCGGCGGCCCTGATCCACCCGGCGGACGTGCTGATTCTGGACGAGCCCACCAACCACTTGGACAGCGAGATGGTAGCCTGGCTGGAGGACTGGCTCCGCCGGTTCAAGGGCGGCCTGGTCATGGTGACCCATGACCGGTACTTCCTGGAGCGGGTGGTGAACCACATCACGGAGCTCTCCCAGGGGAAGCTGTACCACTATGAGGCCAACTACTCCAAGTACCTGGAGCTGCGGGAGCAGCGGGCAGAGATGGTGGAGGCCAGTGAGCGCAAGCGCCAGTCTATCCTCCGGGTGGAGCGGGAGTGGATCATGCGGGGCTGCAAGGCCCGGACCACCAAGTCCAAAGAGCGGATCCAGCGGTACGAGGCCCTGCTGAACCAGGAGGCACCGGAAACGGACGAGGCCGTGCAGATGGCGGCGGCCTCCAGCCGCCTGGGGAAGAAGATCATCGAGCTGCGGGATGTGTCCAAGGCCTTTGACGGCCGTCCCATCGTCAGCCGCTTCTCCTACAACCTGCTGCGCGGTGACCGCATCGGCATCGTGGGCCGCAACGGCGCCGGGAAGTCCACCCTGCTCCACCTGATGGCAGGCGAACTGGCACCGGACAGCGGCACGGTGGAGGTGGGCGCCACCGTGAAGATCGGCCACTTCTCCCAGGAGGGACGAGAGCTGGACCTGAACCAGCGGGTCTACGACTTTATCCACGACATCGCCGATGAGGTCAGGACCGATGAGGGCACCTTCTCCGCCAACCAGATGATGGAGCGGTTCCTCTTCCCCGGTGATCTTCAGTCTGTGCCCATCGGGCGGCTCTCCGGCGGGGAGCGGCGGCGGCTGTATCTGCTGTCCGTGCTGATGGAAGCCCCCAACGTGCTGCTGTTGGACGAGCCCACCAACGACCTGGACGTGACCACCCTCTCCATTTTGGAGGATTATCTCCTGGGCTTCCCCGGCCCCATTCTGGCGGTATCCCATGACCGGTTCTTCCTGGACAAGCTGGCGGAGTCCATTTTCGAGGTCCGGGGAGACGGGGAGATCCACCGGTTCACCGGCAACTGGACGGACTGGCAGGCCAAGCGCCGGGCGGAAGAGGCCCCCTCTCCCAAGGCGGAAAAGCCCAAGCCCGCGGCAGAGCGTCCCCGGGAACGGAAACTGAAATTCACCTTCAAGGAGCAGCGGGAATTTGAGACCATCGACGCGGACCTGGCGGAGCTGGAGGCTCAGATCACCGCCTGCCAGACGGAGCAGGAGAGCTGCGGCAGCGACTATGTGAAGCTCCAGGAGCTCCAGGCCCGTCAGGCGGAGCTGGAGGCCGCTCTGGAGGAAAAGACGGAGCGGTGGGTATATCTGAATGAGCTGAAAGAACAGATCGACGCGCAGAATGGGTGAGGGGCCTTTCATCAGGAATCGGCGTTCTGCACCGTACGTACAAGTATTCCGTCAAGGGGCGGTATCTCGGCGGAATAGCACTTTACGCCTTGTGTTATGAATATCAAAATCGCGGAGGCCCTTCCAGGTGTTGGACCCGGAAAAAGAGGGGCATTGCCTGTGGGCAAGATGATGTCCATACTCTCTGCGAAGCATTGGAGATACCACGCGGCACACTCTGCAATCACATTCTTCGCAACAAACGAGCGAATGCCCAGTTTGAGAAACGCAGGGAGGAATACCGCCTTCTGATCTGTGAGGTCTTTGCTGAATATCGGCAGGTACTTGGCGCTGAAAAGATTTGGATGATTCTCGCACAGCGCGGGCATCAGGTCGGCGCCAAATTTGGCGCTGACCTGATGCGGGAGATGGGGTTATCCAGAGTTTGAAACTGCGAGAACCGGAGAAGAAGAAAATACCCTCCGTCAGCAATTTTCAGCAGACAAGCCAATCAAATCCGGGCCAGTGATGTGGCCTGTTTTAAGTATAGAGAATCGATATCTTTATATCTGCGTGATCTTGGAGCTATTTTCCCGTAAAGTGATCGCGCACAAAGTTTCCCGAAAAACAGCACGCAGCTCATTACGGCTACATTACAAAATGGCGTATGAGTTGCGTAAGCCAGAGACAGGATTCATTTTTCACAGTGACTGCGGATTTTGTTTGACTTTGCAAAAGGCCGATGGATTTCCGTAAGGAGCTGATGGCCGTGAGACACAGAGGTTCAGACTTAGAAAATCAGACTGCTTGCAGCCAGAATTTGAACTGTTCCCATTTTTATGTCACATTTTACTTTCGAATACCTTTCCTCAAAAAAGCTTGTGCTGCAAGGATTTCGCACATAAAACAGCCCTACCTAATCTGATAAGTCCTACAAACTTGTTCAGATTGGGTAGGGTCGTTTCTCTTATTCTATCAATCGAACTTAGGTGCGGAAACCTCGTTTCCAGCAAAGGTATTGGGGCCGGGATTGGAGAGGGAGAAATACATTTTCGCCGCCTTGGTCGTACCAAAATCCCGGTTGGAGCCACTGTCCTGCACCTCGTTGAAGGCATCCCGGAACATCTGGTTGTGAGCCTCCTCCCGGTTGAGCAGGAAGTCGATGGTTTCACGGACCTTCTTGTCGTCGATCTGGCGGTACAGGTATTCATAGACCACCTTGGCCCGCTGCTCAGAAGCGATGTTGCTGAGCAGGTCCGCACACAGATCGCCGGTCACGGTCACATAATCGCCGGTCCAGGAATAGCCGGAGGCATTGATTAAGCCGGGGTTCAGGCCCAAGATCACATGGCTCTGGATCTCGCCCGCCTTGACCTGATCTGCATCTACATCGTGGCCGTTGAGCAGATTAATGGTCTGGGCCACCATTTCCATGTGTCCCAGTTCCTCTGCTGCGATATCCAGAAACAGGTCCTTGATCTTCTGGTCCTTGATGCGGAAGCTCTGGGACAGATACTGCATAGCCGCTTTCAGCTCACCGTTGCCGCCTCCCAGCTGCTCCTGCAGCAATGCTGCATACTGGGGATTCGGCCGCTCCACGGCCACCGGATGGAATAACTGCTTTTCATGCTTAAACATATCTACCGCTCCTTTTTCGTGGTAATTCTTAGTTTGCTTGATATGCTCCGAAATATACCGGCAGAAAGCGGCTCAGGAGATGCTAGGCCGAATCAAGGAATAGGGCCATCAGTCGCGGAACTGCAGCTAGAGCAAACAATTTTACCGCGTACATTTACAAAGCAATCGATAAAACCGAGCGGTGAATCATTTTATCGCTGTTCAAAATGGGAAGCAATGATTAATAATCGGCAGCAGAAATCGGTGATAAACACAAAGATGAAAAAATGGGAATCTCTACCTCAGGGACCATGCTAAAACCGGAGCTTCCGCCATTGTTGAGATATCGGTCAAAAACCTTTCCTGAGCGACGGAAAAGGTAAGATCTGTCGGATCATTCGCTGTGCCTATGCTTGTCCACAGTTCAGCAAACTGCTTCAGGAATACGAAGCAGGCGGCAAAGATGCTGTGGATGATAAAATCATCCACACGCTTCGCAAAAGATTCCCCACAGCTAAAATCATGCCCGACCTCCTTGTAGAAGCCCAACACAGTACGGTCCGGATCTTTGAAGTTATGAAGGCAATCACGGAAAAGAAGGATAAGCCGTGAATGCAATCGCAGAATTTCTAAGAGAGGAAAGAGTAACCTTTTCCG
>ERZ1694968.822-NODE-822-length-12471-cov-6.791398_pt1 | contig 12471 bp, 8 predicted proteins | sample MGYA00581610_ERZ1694968 | MGnify/ENA primary metagenome ERZ1694968 (study PRJEB42213, sample SAMN07424363) | human gut metagenome | biome: ENVO:00009003; feature: ENVO:2100002; material: ENVO:00002003 | host: Homo sapiens | place: USA | collected 2014 ... | reverse complement strand
CCTATTAAGTCGTCGGCAGCGTCAGATGTGTATAAGAGACAGTTTTACGCCCGCAAAAGTACGCATTTTTTCGATAGTTCCCTCATCTTGAAGGAAGGTTATTTCGCAAATCCAGATATTCTTTCTTGAACATATTCACGAAAAGGAAGAATAGCGAGAGTAATAACGGCCCGAAGATGACTCCCATAAATCCGAATAACGGCAAACCGATGACAACTCCGAAAATAGTGATGAGCGGATGTGTGTCCGCCATTTTCTTTTGAAGGATAAATCGGATCAGGTTGTCGGATTGTGACACGACGATGGCTCCGTATGCAGCGAGCCCGATTGCATGGAACCAGTCTCCGCTAATAGCCAGATAAGCGGCTACGGGAAACCATACCAATGCTGTACCTACCATTGGAATAATAGTTGCGAAGCAGGTGAGGAAACCTAATAATAGTATATTGGGTGCTCCGAAAATAAGATAGCCTATCATGGCGACGCCTCCCTGAATGATAGCCAGCAGAGGAATGCCGATAGCATTGGAACGTACAATCATGTTAATCTCACGAATGACTTCCTGCGTATTTGCCTCATTAAAAGGAAGAATGTCGTTGACGTATGCTTCCATTTTTTTTCCTCCTATCAGCATAAAGTAAAGCACGAATATCATGACGAATAGATTGACTGCAAGGCTGCTGGCGCCTTCCATAATTATCTGTCCGATACGAGGGAGGATAGATACGATGAATGATAGCGTATCTTTTCCCAATACATCATAACCGGTCTTTTCTTTAATAAATTCTGCTACTTGCTGAATGGGTTCGATAAAGGTTTGCGGAGCCAGATTTATATCCTGAAGTTTGTTTACCACTAGCCAGATTATTAATCCCAGCGGAACAAGAAACACCATAATGGTTTCTGCCGTAATCAGTAATGCACTGATGCTGCGTTTCATTTTCCGCTTTTCTGTCAGATAATTCATGTGTGTGCGTACAAGTATATACATAGTTAATGCTCCCAGTAATCCTCCCAAAAAAGGAGTGATTTGCCGGAAGATGATAACTCCCATAAATAGAATAATGACAATGAGGGAATATTTCCAGTATTGTTCTTTGATGCTCATATCGTGCGATTCGTTCGTTTATATAATAATAAACACGAAAAGCACCGGAAAGGTTTGTTTTATAATGGCATATCAATATGAAAAATTGTTTTGCCGGGATTGCTTTCCTGAATGGTGAGATGCCCGTCGTGAAGGCGGATAATTTGTTTGCATAGGCTTAATCCGATACCGCTGCCTTCTGATTTGGTGGTAAAAAAAGGAATAAATATCTTTTCCTGTAATTCAGGCGGAATACCCGGGCCGTTGTCCGCAATGTCAATAGATATGTGTTCGTCTTGTTGTGCATGGATGCTGATTCTGCCTTTTTCTTTTCCTTCCAGTGCTTGCATGGAGTTTTTCAGAAGGTTGAGCAGGACTTGGGAGAGTTGGTTCTCGTCACCTTTCATATAAATCGTTTTAGGTTCGCAGGTCAGTGTGAAGATGATATTGCTTTCTTTGAAGTCGCCGGATAAGAGTTCCCGGAGATTTTGCAGGGTTGCCGTAAGTGAGAAAAGTTTCTTTTCGGGTTTTGGCAGGTAGGAGAGGTGACGGAAGGATTCGGTAAATTGCAATAAACGTTCGCTTTGTGCTTGAATGATGCGAAGTCCGCGAACTGCTTTTTCGTTGATGTCCGGATAGGTGGACAGTGTTTGTGACAGGGAGATAATGGGAGCAATGGTGTTCATTATTTCATGAGTGAGCACGTGGCTTAGTTTGTTCCACGATTCACTTTCTTTGTCGCTAAGCTCGTCACCGATATCCTTGATAGACAAGAGAGTTATTGTTTCATCTTGTAGTTTCATCCGGCTTTGTGAAAGACTGAGATGCTCCTTTTTGCCTTTTTCTTGCAGTAAGGATTCCAGTTGTCGGTATCGGGTTAATTGCTGGCAGTCTAATAAGGAAAGGGCAGTGCTGTTTGCTATGATTATTTTTCCGGTAGAATCCCATGCTAATACACCGCTGGGCACTTCTTCCAAGAGTGAGCGGTAGAAGTGTTCCTGTTTGGAATATTCTGATTGAGTTTTGGCGAGCAGGAAATTGATGCGGTTGAGAGAGCGGTTCAGTTTTTCCTGTTCTTTACTAACGTTTTGTTCGGGAAAGTAAAGCATATTATCCTTGTCTTCTATGGCATCGAAAAAGACACGCAACTTTTGGTTGAATGAATTTAGTTTATTTACCAGCCTGCTGATTTGGAAGAGGGAACAGGTAATTAGTAATGTGCCTATTACAAATCCGCGTTGTGAGATGATAAGCCAGGCGCCTGTTCCCGAGGTGACGAGGATAAGTATGACGTGTAGTAGTATAACCCAATAGATGTGTCGGCTGAATATCATGCTGTTCAGAGTTTGAAACGTTTTAGTTTGTTATAGAGTGTCTGACGGCTGATTCCCAATTGTTCGGCGGCGGCAGTCAGGTTGCCATTATTTTGCAGAATGGCTGTTTCAATGGCTTGCCTTTCCACTTCTTCCAAATTGGGGACAGTGCTGGTGGTTTGCGGCTTCCAGGTTTGTTTTACCAAAATGTCTTTGGGGCGTATCACGTTGCCTTCACACAAGATAACGGCTTTCTCGATAGCGTGCTGCAGTTCCCGGATATTGCCCGGCCAGTGGTAAGAGCGTAGTTTCTCTATTGTTTGCTCATGCATTCGCATTTCCGGGCGTTGGTATTTCGAAGCGAAACGGTGGAGAAAGGTTTCGACGAACAGGAGTATGTCGTCTCCTCGTTCTCGTAATGGAGGAATTTCAAGGTGGATAGTGTTGATACGGTAGAATAAATCTTCGCGGAATAATCCTTGTTTCACCATTTCCGGGATGTCTTTATTGGTGGCGGAAATGAGTCGTATATCAACGGGGACGACTTTATTACTTCCGATTCGGGTGATATTCCTGTTTTGTAGTACAGTCAGTAATTTGGCTTGTAGTGCAAGGGGAAGATTTCCAATCTCATCCATAAAAAGCGAACTGCCGCTGGCAGCTTCGAATTTTCCCGGACGGCTTTCGTAAGCGTCCGTAAAAGCTCCGCGCTCGTGACCGAAAAGCTCGCTCTCAAAAAGGGATTCACTGATAGCTCCCATGTCAATACTTGACATGGGACGAGTATTGCGTGGAGACAGGCGGTGTATTTCTCTGGCCAGCATTTCCTTTCCGGTCCCGTTTTCTCCGGTTATTAGAATATTGGCGTCGGTCCCGGCTACTTTATTGACTACCTTTATTAATTGTAGCATGGCGGGAGAATGCCCTATCAGCATTTCAGGTTTGTTCGGATTGCCGGATCCTACGATTGAGTTTTTTGATTTTGAGGAACTTTTCCTGTTCGATTTATTATTGTATGCTTCCTTTATTTTCTGAACCAGTGTCCGGTTATCCCAAGGTTTGAGAAGAAAGTCGGCAGCTCCGTTCTTCAAAGCTTTTACGGCTAGTTCCACATCTCCGTAAGCAGTTAACATTACCACAGGAAGTGTGGGGCGGATTTCGTGAATATGTTTCAGCCAGTATAGTCCTTCGTTGCCGTTATTGATACCAGCCGAAAAATTCATATCGAGAATTACGATATCAATGGAAGTGGTAGTGAGCAGTGTTGTTATTTGATTAGGATTGGCAGCTGTGCGGACTGTACTGAATTCATTTTCGAGTAAAAGTTCCAGCGAAGCCAACACACTTTTATTATCATCTACTATTAAAATAGTTCCGGTTTCCATATATGTAAGATTGGGGGGATCTGCCTGGGTTGAACGATTCTTTAAGTTTTTGGGTAAAGATATTCGTTTTTACTTTTCCCTGCAAGAGAGTGTCCAATAATTAGACGTTTTATGATACATTTCCTGAAACATGACTTTATTCTATGTTTTGTTTAAGTAATATTTATAGCCTGAACGTTGAATAATGGCTGTTTGCACGCAGGTCATGGTGGCTTTTTATTGATAACGTCCAATTTTTAGACGTTATAGTGTGTAATAATTGGACGGGAACGATAAAATAATGTATGTCATCTATCTTGTAATCAGTGGTTTAAGTATTGTGGCATTATGTTTGCTTTTTTAATTCATATAGAACACAATTGCATATATACTGAAGAATGAGGAACATTTTCTTTTTATTGTTTTTATTGCCCGTGATTACGTATGCTCAATCTGCAATGAGTTTGGATGAATGTATCCGTTTGGCATGGAAACAGAATCCTTCTATACGGAATAGTGCCATTAACATAAAGGAAGCACGAACGGATTATGCTTCCGCTATCGGTACATTTCTTCCCCGCATAGTAGCCAACGCAGAAACAGGAAAGCGTTTCGGGCGTTCGATAGACCCGGATACCAATGGTTATACAGAAAAGACTTTTGAAGAAGGAACGATAGGTCTTGATATGACGTTGTCTTTGTTTGAAGGTTTTTCACGTATCAATCAGGTTCGTTTTCGGAAAATAAATCGGGAACGCAGCAAGTGGGAACTGAAAGACAGGCAGAATGAACTCGCCTATCAAGTGACGGATGCTTACTACAAACTGGTTTTGGAAAGAAAACTCTTGAATTTGGCTTTGGAGCAAAGCCGGTTGAGCGAACGATACCTGAAACAAACCGAGACATTTGTGGAACTGGGCTTGAAATCCGTTTCCGACTTGCAAGAGGTAAAAGCCCGCAGGGAAGGGGATATATATCGTTACCAATCCCGTGCTAATAGCTGTCGGTTGTCATTACTGCATCTGGAACAGTTGATGAACTTTCAGTCGGGTGATACACTTGTCATTCAGGATACGATTGTCGAATTGAATAAACTCCCGTTACTTTCACTCCCCTCTACGGAAACATTGTATAGACAATCGTTGGAAGTACTCCCTGCCATGCGTATGATTAGCTTAAAGCAGAAAGCTGCCCGCAAAGAATATGCAATGGCGGGCGGAGCTTTTTCTCCTTCTGTTTATGCCCGCCTTACGGTAGGTTCTAATTTCTACAACACTGCATTTTCCGCCAGGCAATTGCGGGATAATATAGGAAAATATATCGGTATCGGTATCTCTTTCCCTTTGTTGAGCGGTTTTGAACGTTTTACGAATCAAAGGAAGTTGAAATTGAACTTGTATCGCCTGAAGAATGAAGAGGAATTGGAGAAGCAACAGCTATATACTGAAATTGAGCAAACTCTTCTTTCCCTACGTGCCAGCTATACGGAACATCAACAGGTATTGCAGCAATTGAGCGCGGAAACTCTGGTCTTGAAAGAATCCGAACGAAAGTGGGAAGAAGGGCTTATCTCTGTCTTTCAGTTAATGGAAGCCCGTAATCGTTTTATTTCCGCCAAAGCAGAACTGGTTCGTGTGCGCTTGCAGGTAGAAATGATGATGAAACTGGAGAAATATTACCGGGAGGGAACTTTCTTATAAAGGCAGAGTTTATATATTTTGAATAACAAAGTTGATACTTCTTTAATAACTAATTTATAATAACCCTATTTTTGATTGATTCCTTATGGATACACCTATTGAACGTAAACCCGGCATTACCCGTAAACATCTATATGTAATAGGTGGTATAGCCTTTGTTATTGCCGTTGTTTTATATTTCATATTCAGAGACACTACCTCTTCCATGATTGTGGAGAAAGAACGTCTGACGATTGTTACCGTTAACCGTGGTGAGTTTAATGACTATATTCGTGTCATTGGTCAGGTAATGCCTAATCGTATTATTTATATGGATGCCGTGGAAGGTGGACGTGTGGAAGAACGTCTAAAAGAAGAAGGTGCTATGGTGAAGGCAGGCGACGTGATTTTGCGTCTCAGTAATCCGTTACTAAATATTGGTATTATGCAGAGCGAAGCGGATCTGGCTTATCAGGAGAATGAACTTCGTAATACCCGTATTAGCATGGAGCAGGAACGCTTGCGTTTAAAACAAGAGCGTATCGGGCTAAATAAAGATCGGCTGGTGAAACAGCGCCGTTATGAGCAATACAGTCGCCTGATAAAAGAGCAACTTATTGCAGAAGAAGATTATCGACTTGCCAAAGAGGAGTATGATGCGGCTAAAGAACAGTTGGATGTCATTGACGAGCGTATTCGTCAGGATAATATTTTCCGTGAAAGTCAGGTAAACAGCTTGGACGAGAACATACGTAATATGAAACAGAGTCTCGCGCTGGTACGCGAACGAATTGAGAACCTGAAGGTGAAAGCTCCTATTGACGGGCAGGTAGGTAATCTTGATGCACAGATAGGACAATCAATAGCTGCGGGCGAGCACATTGGTCAGATCATCACTTCTGACCTGAAAGTACAAGCGCAGATTGACGAACATTACGTGGAGCGTGTTGTACCCGGATTGCCGGCTGACTTTACCCGTGACGGTGTCAGTTATAAACTGGAAGTGACGAAGCCGTATCCGGAAGTAAAAGAAGGGCAGTTTCGTACCGATTTGCAGTTTACAGCCGGACGACCGGAGAATATACGTGCAGGGCAGACCTATCATATCAATCTACAATTGGGTGACCCTGCACAGGCTATTTTGGTGCCGCGTGGCGGATTTTTCCAAATAAGCGGTGGACGATGGATGTATGTTGTGGATGAAAGTGGTAAATTTGCTATTCGTCAGCCTATCCGCATCGGACGACAAAATCCGCAGTACTATGAGGTTACCGAAGGATTAAAACCTGGTGATCGGGTGATTGTATCCGGATATGAACTGTTTGGCGATAACGAGAAACTGATACTGAAATAAGTCTATGATATGATAAATTACTTTTCACAAGTGATACGTAGTCAGCGGGTTAAAAAATCTCTGACACTGATAAATATAACGGGATTGTCTGTTTGTATTGCAACAGCATTGCTTATCATACTTTACGTATGGTCGGAGTTAAGCTACGATTCATTCCACAATACCGAACGTGTATATCGTGTTGAAAGCCGGTTGTATGAAGGCAAGACGCTGACAGATAACTGGGCGACTACAGCTTACGGCCATGCACCTGCAATGGCTCGTGAAATTGCAGGCATTGAGAAGTATGTCCGTGTAACAGCACAAGACCGCGAACAAGTGGTGAATTACTTCGACAGGAGATTTGCCGAAGCACATTATTGCTACACCGAACCTGCTTTTTTTGAGATATTTAATTTCCCGATAATTAGAGGAGATAAGACCGGGCAACTGGTGCGTCCTAATACGGTGGTACTGACCGAAAGTGCGGCAAATCGTTATTTTGATGAAGAAGACCCGATAGGGAAGGTGCTGACTTTCAGTACGCCTTCATCGCAGCAAAACTTTGAAGTTACCGGCGTGATAGCAGATATGCCTGTTCGTTCCCATCTGCAATATGATTTTCTACTTTCATATAGTACGATTCCCAAAGAGCGACAGGACATTTGGTACATTCACGGAGTTTATACCTATGTCCGCCTGATGTCCGGAAAATGTCCGGAAGAGATTGAAGAGGCTTTTCTCAATATATCCGATAAGTACAAAACTGATGCCTTGAGACATAAGACTTGGGCGGTAGAACTGATACCGCTGAAAGACATTCATCTCACTCCACAAAAAGCTTATGAGAAAGAAGTGAAAGGGAGTCGGACTGCGGTTCTTATACTATTGGTGATGTCCGTTGCCCTGCTACTGATAGGTTGGGCTAATGCCTTGAATCTGACTGTGGCGCGTTTTTTGGAACGCGGACGTGAGTTCGGGTTGCGTAAGGCTTTTGGTGCTTCGCGCCGTCAGATTATTATCCAGGGACTTCTTGAATCAGGTTTCATGAATCTGTTGGCTACGCTGATAGCTCTTGGTTGGCTGGAACTCCTTTTACCCCTTGTTTATCGCTGGGCAGGGCAAAGCTTTGGGGCGGATATACTTATGTTGCCTGCTTTTTGGGGAATTGTAGCCGGAGTGGTTGTTATCGGTACGTTTGTTGTAGGCTTCTATCCTTCTTGGCTGATGGTTACTATACGTCCGTCGGAAATTATGAGGGGGAAACTGTTACACGGTAAACGTGGTAACCGGATAAGGAAAGTGCTGATTGTGGTTCAGTTTCTCGCTTCTTTTGTTCTGATTACTGGCACGTTCACAGTGATTCGGCAAGTGTGTTATATGCAAAGTGAGGCTTCCGTCGATTCTCATTCACGTATGTTAGTCATTAAGTACCCCTCTTTCACCGAGGGATTGGCACTACGTCTGGAAAGTTTCACCAAGCGTCTGAAGCAACGGGCAGATGTAAGCCACGTAACCGTTTCAGGAGCTGTTCCCGGGGTGGAGGTAGCCAATTATTTTACCAATCGTCCTTATGGAAGTGACCCTTCGCAAGTGAAACTGATACAGATGTTTGCCGTAGATTATGATTATCTATCTGCCTATATGCCCGCTATGATTTGTGGGCGGTACTTCTCTGAGGACTTTGGCGGTGACCTCAACCGGATAGTGCTCAACGAGGAAGCAGTCAGGTTATTAGGTTATGAGTCGCCCGAAGCCGCATTGGGACAGCAGGTTAAAATGGAGGTGGTAGACGAACCGCTCGAAATTATCGGAGTGGTGAAAAACTATCACCAGCAATCGCTTTCCGTGGCTTACAAACCTATTATCTTCTTTATGAAAGAGCGAGTACCATTTATTGCAACACCTTATATTTCAGTCCGCTTGACAGGCGAAGGAGAAGATAGTGCTTTGACGGAGATCGAGCAGATGTATCATGAATATTTTCCGACTTCTTTATTTTCTTATTTCTTTTTGAGTGATTTGAATACTTTCCTTTATAAATCAGACCGTAATTTCGGTTGGATATTTGCCAGTGCTTCTTTAATTGCCATATTTGTGGCATGTCTCGGTTTGTGGATTGTAACATTGTTTTCAACCTTATCGCGCTTGAAAGAAGTGGGTATCCGCAAGGTGCTCGGTGCAAATAAAAGCAGCCTGTTTTTTATCTTGACCAAGGAGCTGATGTTGCTCACTATATTGGCATCTGCAATCGGTATACCCGTATCAGCAGTGTTAATGAATGGCTGGTTGGAGACGTATGCTTTCCATATTTCGCTACCTTGGTGGATATATGCAGTCGTTTTTGCGCTGTTGATGCTGATTGCGTTCCTTACTGTTTTTCAACAAGTGTGGCGCATTATCTGCTTGAAACCGATGAGTATTTTAAAATATGAATAACTAATAAATATTGAACTGATTATGATTAAGACTGAAAAACTGACAAAACTCTTCGCAACCGAAGAAGTGCAGACAAAGGCATTGAACGAAGTCACTTTACAAGTGGAACAAGGGGAGTTTGTTGCTATAATGGGCCCTTCGGGATGCGGTAAGTCAACACTGCTGAATATTTTGGGTACACTCGATTCTCCAACTTCCGGCTCTTATTTCTTTGAAGGAAAACAGGTGGATAAAATGAATGAGAACCAATTGACTGCCCTCAGGAAAGGTAATCTCGGCTTTATCTTTCAGAGTTTCAACTTGATTGACGAGCTGACCGTATGTGAGAATGTAGAATTACCCCTTATCTATATAGGCGTCAAAGCCAATGAACGTAAAGAAAGAGTAAAGAAAGTACTCGAGAAAGTAAACCTGCTGCATCGTGCCAACCATTATCCACAGCAATTGTCCGGTGGACAGCAACAGCGCGTAGCTATTGCTCGTGCCGTAGTGACGGACTGTAAATTGCTTCTCGCTGACGAACCTACCGGAAATTTGGATTCGGTGAACGGTATAGAAGTAATGGAACTATTGAGTGAACTGAATGCTCAGGGAACTACTATCATCATCGTTACCCACTCTCAACGGGATGCAATGTACGCACACCGCGTCATTCAATTATTAGACGGACAAATCGTAGCCGAAAACGTCAACCGCCCGCTGGGAAAAAATATGTCAGCTAAAAATGAAACTGTATGATAGGAAATTACTGGAATAGTGCTTGGCGGAATCTGATGAAACGGAAAAGGTTCAGTTTCATTAATATATTCGGACTGGCGATTGGTATGGCATCGGCACTGCTGATTCTTACCTACGTGACTTTTGAATTCAGCTTTGATAAAATGCACACAAAGTATGACCATATCTACCGTGTGCAAAGTACGTTTCACGAAGGGGAAGTGCTGACCGACTACTGGGCAAGCAGCTCCTTCGGATATGGTTCGGCAATGAAAGAGAACCTTGCCGGAATAGAGGATTATACCCGAATCGGCTCCCTACTCCAGCCGGAACAAATAGTGAAATACGGTGAACTGACCTTGCGGGAGAATCAGATAGCGTATGCCGAACCCAGCTTTTTTCGCCTTTTTGATTTCGAACTTTTGAAAGGCGATAAGAAAACCTGTCTCTCCATGCCGGGGCAAGTGGTAATCACCGAACGCATTGCTAGTAAATATTTCAAGGACGAAGACCCTATCGGGAAGATATTCATCTTTACCGGCGCATACGACAAGATATCGTGTGAAGTGACCGGAGTGATGAAAGAAATGCCTTCCAACTCGCATATACATTATAGTTTTCTGATTTCGTATAAATCTCTGCCTAAATATATGCAGGAATATTGGTACAAACACGAGGCTTATACCTACGTCCTGCTTGACTCTCCCGAAAGGAAAGCGGAAATAGAGAGAGAATTTCCTGTAATGGCGGAAAAGTACAAGACGGATGAAGCCTTGAAAAACAAGACATGGGGAGTCTTTTTAATCCCTCTGGCAGATATACACCTCACTCCGCAGGTAGGATACGAAGCGGAGACGAAAGGAAACCGTTCTTCTATGATTGCCTTGATTTTTGCTGCTATTGCTATTTTGGCTATTGCCTGGATAAACTATATAAACCTCACCGTAGCCCGTTCAATGGAGCGTGCCAAAGAAGTGGGAGTTAGGCGGGTAGTGGGAGCTTTCCGCAAGCAGTTGATTCATCAATTTTTGTTTGAAGCATTAGTGATGAACCTGATAGCTTTTGTACTCGCCGTTGGCTTGATAGAATTGGTTCTTCCGTACTTTAATCAATTGGTAGGCCGTACCGTTACCTTCTCCGTTTGGCTGATAGATTATTGGTGGATTTTATTGATTCTTGTTTTCATCATCGGGATATTCCTTTCTGGATATTATCCGGCATTGGCTTTGCTGAATCGGAAACCAATTATGTTGTTGAAGGGGAAATTCTTGCATAGTAAATCCGGAGAACGGACACGGAAAGTTTTGGTTATCATTCAATATATGGCTTCAATGATATTGTTGTGCGGCACATTGATTGTCTTTGCACAGTTGAGCTTTATGCGCAGCCAGTCTTTGGGAGTTAAGACCAATCAGACATTGGTGGTCAAGTTTCCTGGGCATACCGAGGGACTGAATACGAAACTGGAAGCTATGAAAAAAACGATAGCACGTCTTCCGTTGGTATATCAAGTCACTTTCTCCGGCGCTGTGCCGGGCGAGGAAGTAGCGACTTTCCTTTCCAACCGCCGTACCAATGATGCTCTGAAGCAGAATCGCCTGTATGAGATGCTTGCCTGTGACCCCGATTATGTGGATGCCTATGGATTGCAAGTTGTGGCCGGAAGAAATTTCTCGGAAGACTATGGAGATGATGTAGACAAACTGGTGATTAACGAAACGGCTGTGCGTAACCTGGGCTTTACATCTAATGATGAGGCTATAGGGGAGTTGGTGAACGTTGAATGTACTGATGCCCCGATGCAGATTATTGGAGTAGTGAAAGATTATCACCAACAGGCATTGAGCAAGAATTATACACCTATCATGTTGATTCATAAAGATAAGATTGCCTGGTTACCACAACGTTATATCTCTATCGTAATGACTTCCGGCGATCCTCGTGAATTGGTATCACAGGTGCATGAGATTTGGAATCAATATTTTGCGGATTCCAGTTTCGATTACTTTTTCCTCGACCAATTCTTCGACCACCAGTATCGTCAGGATGAGGTGTTTGGTGTAATGATTGGCGCTTTTACCGGTTTGGCTATTTTCATTTCCTGTTTGGGACTTTGGATACTGGTCATGTTTTCATGTTCCACACGTACCAAAGAAATGGGGATACGTAAAGTTCTCGGGGCTTCCCGTTGGACACTCTTCTATCAGTTGGTTAAGGGATTCTTTCTGTTAATTCTGATAGCAGTTGTTATTGCTTTGCCACTAGCTTGGTTTAGTATGAATGCCTGGTTGAGCCATTATGCTTTCCGCACAGATTTGAAAGCATGGTTCTTTATTATGCCTGTATTGCTAATGTTGTTTATCTCATTTATAACAGTAGCTTTCCAGACCATAAAGATAATAATGAGCAAACCTGCCCGCTCTTTACGATATGAATAATCTCTGAATCACTCAATAGGATATTCGTTAATATCCAATTTGATTTATGTTAAATGTTAACGAGACTATTACCTGTCTCTTATACACATCTGACGCTGCCG
>ERZ1694968.809-NODE-809-length-12623-cov-5.859405_pt1 | contig 12623 bp, 8 predicted proteins | sample MGYA00581610_ERZ1694968 | MGnify/ENA primary metagenome ERZ1694968 (study PRJEB42213, sample SAMN07424363) | human gut metagenome | biome: ENVO:00009003; feature: ENVO:2100002; material: ENVO:00002003 | host: Homo sapiens | place: USA | collected 2014 ... | reverse complement strand
CCCAATCGGGTCAGAAGAAATATATATCCCCATTTCAGGCGAGTAGTATCTGAACCGGAAATAAGCGGCAGGAAATTCACGCGGCAGCAGGGACGCGGCAGTCCGGCGCGCAATCCGGGGCATGAGCCGTCACATAACGCACACCGTCCGTATCCACGGAAAGTATCCGCCGGAGTATATCCGCGCAGGCGTATCAGCGGAAGTCGATAAATTCGTAACCTTTGTAGTCCCCTTTGGAGAAAGCTTTGAGCGGTGTGTCGAGCGGCGCGACGCCGAGAACGGCGATGCCGACCTGCTCGCCGTCGTAATCGTAGCGGAGCGATTCGGGGCGCATCGCGGCGGTATCGACCGTAACGAGAATCTCCCCGGCGGGCGAGGCGTCCGCCGAAGTCGGGGTCAGCCGCACGACGGCCCGGCCCTCCGCATCGCTCACCAGCGAGGGGGCATACTGGGTGCCGATGAAGTCGAAGGCATGGGCGGGGTTGCTGAGCAGATTACGGCTTGAAGTATCCACGTCGTCGATGGTCACTTCGCGGCGGCGGTTGTCGATCTCGTAGCGGATTTTGCCGTCGCAGTAGACCTCCGCCTCCCCCACCGCGATATAGTAGTTTTCACCCTCGACGGCATAACGGCCGCGGGTGGTGTATTCGTCCGAGCTGACCTCGAACGTCACTCCGTAAGCGCCCAGCGCACGGAATCCCGCAGCCAGTTTTTCGAGAATCTCAGCGGCCCGTCCGTCGGCAGAAGGCTCAAGGGCGGCAACCGCCGCGGAGGATGCGGGAGATGCAGCAGCAGCCGGAACGCCGGACCGGAAGAAATCACCTGCGGCCGCAGGAACAGCGGATACGGTGGTTTCCGGGAAAACCGCACGAAGACCCGACGCGGCTTCGGCAGACACTGAGGAAACAGCGGACATGAAAGTTTCGGCTGACGCTGAGAAAACAGCGGATGCGGCGGTTTCGGCTGACACCGAGGAAACAGCAGACGCAACAGCTTCGGCAGACGCTGAGGAAACAGCGGACACGGCGGTTTCGGCTGACGCTGAAGAAACAGCCGACGCGGCGGCGGTTTCGGTTACGGCGAGGGTTTCGGAAAGCATCCCGCGGGCGGCGGCCGTCCGGGCCGCTGACAGCAGCACTATTGCGAATAAAAGTCGTTTCATGGGCGTAAGCATCAGAATAAACCGAGGTCCTGCAGTTTGGCTTCGAGCGACGGCAGGTCGTGGAACAGAATGTCGCGCGGCTTGGCCCCCTGCTGGCGGCCGACGATGCCGGCGCGTTCGAGCTGCGTCATGATGCGACCGGCGCGGTTGAAGCCGACTTCGTAGTTGCGCTGGATCATCGAGGTCGAGATATTGCCGCCCGAAACTGCGTCGCGGGCGATCTCGGCGAAGAGCGAGTCGTATTTCACCGGAGCGGACTCCTCGCTGCCCTGACTGCTGCCGCCGCCGTCCGCATCGGGAGTATAGTCGGGCAGCGGGTAGGCTTCGGTATAGCCCTGCTGGCGGGAGATGTAATCGACGACGCGCTCCACCTCCTTGGTCTCGACCAGCGCACACTGGATACGGGTCAGCTCGCCATCCTTCGAGAAGAGCATGTCGCCACGCCCAATCAGCTGGTTGGCGCCCGGCTGGTCGATGATCGTGCGCGAGTCGATCATCTGCATCACGCGGAAGGCGATACGGGCCGGGAAGTTGGCCTTGATACCGCCCGTGATGACCTTCACGTCGGGACGCTGCGTGGCGATGATCAGGTGGATGCCGATGGCGCGGGCCTTCTGCGCCAGACGCATCACGGGTACCTCGACCTCGCGGGCGGTCATGATCAGGTCGGCGAACTCATCGACGACGACGACGATATAAGGCAGGTAGCGGTGGCCGTTATGCGGATTGAGCCGCCGGGAGGTGAACTTCTCGTTGTATTCGGCGATATTGCGCGCCCCGGCCTTCTTACAGAGTTCCAGACGGTTGTCCATCTCCGTACAGAGCGAGTTGAGCGCATAGACCGCCTTACGGGGATCGGTGACGATCGCATCGTCCTCCGACTCCATCTTGGCGAGGAAATGCCGTTCGATCTTGGCGTAGAGCGAGAATTCGACCATCTTGGGGTCGATCATCACGAACTTCAGCTGCGCGGGGTGTTTGCGGTAGAGCAGCGAGGTGATGATCGCATTGAGTCCCACCGACTTGCCCTGACCCGTGGCACCCGCGACCAGCAGGTGCGGCATCTTGGCCAGATCGAAGACGTAGTTTTCGTTCTGGATCGTGCGGCCGATCACTACCGGAAGCTCGGCCTTCGACTCCTGAAAACGCAGCGAACGCACGGCGGAGTACATCGACACCACCTGCTTGTCGCGGTTGGGGACCTCGATGCCGATGGTTCCCTTGCCGGGAATGGGCGCGATGATGCGGATACCCAGCGCCTTAAGGCTCTGGGCTATGTCGTTTTCGAGACTCTGGATCTTCGAAATCTTGACGCCCTGCGCCTGCACGATCTCATAGAGCGTGACCGTGGGACCGACGGTGGCCTTGATGCGCTGGATCGGAATGCCGAAATTCTTGAGCGTCTCCTCGATGCGGGTCTTGTTGTCGAAAATCTCCTCGTCGCTAACCTCCGAATCGGACTGGTAGTCCTCCAGAAGCGTCACGGGCGGCTTGCTGTAGTTCACGAGGTCCTTCAGCGGATCGTAGCTCTCGGTCGTGATCGCCCGTTCGTCGACCATGCGGGCCTCGTTGGCTTCGACCGTAACGACGACGCCTTCGGCACCGGCCGAACCCGCGGAAACAGATGCGTCGGCGGGTGCGGATTCATATTCGGGCGCGGAGCCAGCTCCATGCGCAGGCGCATCTCCGGATGCGGAAGCAGAGTGGGAAGCAGAACCGGAAAGGGATTCGGAGCCGGAAAGGGATTCGGAGCCGGAAAGGGATTCGGGAGCGGCTCCGGCGAAAGTCTCCGGGGAAGATGCGCCGGCATCTCCGCCTACGGTAAGTTCGGTGAACGGGCCGTCGGAAACGGGCATATTGCGGACCGGAGTTCCGGCGGAGGGTGCGGCCGAGGGTGTCGAGGGACGCTCCAGCTCGACGAGTCCGCCGGGGCCGAGCACCAGCCGCCCTTCGGGATGCGAGAGGTCCACTTCGATAAATTCGCCGTCCTCGTCGGTCTTTACCGCGGATTCCGCTTCGCGGGCGGGTTCCGAGCCGACGGGGGTGCCGTCGGACGAGGTTTCGACGAAGGGATCGTCCTCTTCGCCGCGGACGATCTGCGTCGCGGCTGCTTCCGGCTCACGGGCGGGACGTACGATTTCGGGGTCCGGCGTACGTGCGGCGCGCGGCGTTTCAGGCTCCGGTACGCGCACGGCGCGCGGCATTTCGGGTTCGGCGGCATCCGGCGCGGCCGGCGTCGCGGCAGCAGAAACGGCCCCGTCGGCTTCTTCGGCGTGGAGGTGTCCCGGAACGACCTTATGCTTGACGATCTCGACGATCCGGCCGCTCTTGTCCACCATGACGTTGCCCGCACGATTGACCTTGTTGATGAAATTGCGGTTGATGAAGACGCCCGTCAGTATCCAGCAGCCCACGAGCAGGATAAGCGTGCCGAAGACGCCGATATGCGTGTGCAGCAGGGCGCCGGTCTCGATGCCGAAAGCGCCGCCCCACCCCGTCGAGCTGCAAAGGCTCCACTTGTCGCCGAAGGCGAAGCCCAGCGTCAGCGAACCGAGGATCATGATCAGGAAGAGCGAGAGAATCGAATGGTTGAACAGCAGCGGACGCTGGCGGATGATCCGCACGCCGACGAGAATGATCATCGTCGGAATCAGGATGCCGAAGACGCCGAACGAATTATCGACCAGCAGGCGTCCCAGCTTCGCGCCCGCCCAGCCGCAGAGGTTCTCCGGCTCGACGCCCAGCGTCAGCCGCTCCTCAGGCGAGAGTTGCAGGCCGCTCTGGTCGGCGGCCCAGCTGAAGAACGAAAACAGCACGGACGAAGCGGCGAACACGCCGACGAACAGCAGCAAAAGGCCCGCGATCCAGCGGGCGCTGTCGCTGTTGGAGCGTTCGATGCGCTGACGTCCGTTTTTAGAAGCAGTTGTATTTGTCGTATTTTTAGATGCCATCTCGTGTTGCGCTTGATTTTATCAAGCGAAGTTACGCATTTTTTTCGACATTCGGGGTATCAGGGGGAACTTTATTGAATCCCGCGCCCGCTCAGAGCGACTCCGCGGCCTTATGTTCCAGACGCAGACGGTAGCTTTCACCGGCGAAGGTGCGGAACGTATAGGACGGGACATGGTCCGGGGCGGCGTGCAAGCCGTACTGGTCGAGCAACTGGACGACGCGGCGGGCGACGGCGGGCGACGGATCGACGATTTCGACGCCGCGGCCCGCGACGACGCGTTCCAGCACGGGAAGCAGGAAGGGATAGTGCGTGCATCCCAGCACGATCTGGTCGGCGCCGTGTTCCAGCATCACCGCGACGGCGTCGCGGACGGCCTGCTCGGCTTCGGGCGTCGATTCGCGGTCGCTCTCGACCAATTCGACGAAACCGCGGCCGGGGGCGGTGATGAGTTCGACGCCGCTGCCGTATTTGGCCGCCGTGCGGCGGAAAAGTTCGCCGTCGAGACTCCGCTCGGTGGCCAGCACCCCGACCACCCCGCTGCGGGTATTCAGGCAGGCGGGTTTCACGGCCGGCTCCATGCCCACGATCGGCATGGGGGCGTATTTCTCCCGCAGGAAGTCGATTGCGGCGGCCGTGGCGGTATTGCAGGCCACGACGACCATCTTGCATCCCTGCGCGACGAGGCTGGCGACGGCCTCGTCGGCGAGCCGCCGCACCTCCTCGCGGGGGCGCGATCCGTAGGGGCAGTTTTTGCCGTCGCCCAGATAGACGAGCGATTCGGAGGGCAGCATGCGCCGCACCTCGCGCCAGACGGTCAGTCCGCCCAGCCCCGAATCGTAAACACCTATGGGAGCATCGTTCATTCGTTTCTGTGTATTTGTCACTCCGTCCGCTTCGGGGAAAGCAACCGCCGCGGAGGGAGGTTATTCGTTCTGCATCGTGTGTCGAAGGATCGTTTCGACCACCTCGTCGTCGGACAGCTCGCCGCAATCGACGATCAGCTGCGCCTGCGCGTAAAACGGTTCGCGCGCAGCCATGTCGCGGCTCATGAACTCGACCAGTTCGGCGTCGTCCAGCCCTCGCAGGCGGGGACGCTTCTGCCGTCCGTAAGGGCTCAGCCGCCGGGCGATCTGCTCCGCCTCGCGGCGCAGGTAGACCGTAAATCCCGCAGCGTTCATGCGGGCCATGTTGTCGCGCCAGACGGGAAGTCCTCCGCCCGTGGAGACCACGGCGGCGGTACCGGCGAGCGTCTGTTCCAGCACTTCGCGCTCCACCTCGCGGAAACGCTCCTCCCCTTCGTAACGGAAAACATCGGCCACGGAAGCCCCCTCGCGCCGTTCGATCAGCGCGTCGGTGTCGGCGAACTCCGCACCCAGACGGCGTGCGAGCCTGCGTCCGAGGGTGCTCTTGCCGCACCCCATGTAACCGATCAGAAAAAGAGGTTTCATCGTCGGAGGTTAAAACAGATTCAGCTGTTCGGGGTCGATCACCTCGTCGGCATCGCCTTTGGCGCGTTCGATTTCGAACTCCACGCCGCCCGAAGTCGTGCCCGTACGGGGCAGGCCGGCGGGCGACGCGGGCGTTTTCTTAGGAGCGGAAGCCTTCGCGGCGGGGTTGTCTTTCACGGCCGAGTCGTCTTTCGCGGCAGGATTATCCTTTGCGGCAGGAACGCCGTCCGCCGCAGACTTGTTCCGAGCAGGAGCGGATCCGCCCGGAACGCCCGGCGCGGAAGGAGTTTCCGCAGCGGAAGAGGCCGGCGCAAAGGCCGGGCCGGCCGTGGCGGAATTCGCACCGGAAGAGACGGCAGAACCAATTCCACCGGAAAGTGCTGCGGCGTCGATCGCGCCGCGATCAGCCGCATCACCGTTCGAACCGCCCACCGCACGGTTGTCCGCACCGTTGCCGGAACCGCCTTGCGCTCCGCCGGAAGCACCGCCGCCGGAGGGCGTATCGTCGGGAGCGTCGTCGCCGTCGTCGTCCGAAGGTTCGGGTTCGGGCGGCAGTTCGGGTTCGATGAAGCGCAGCGCGGCGACGTCGTAGGTCGTCAGGCGCTTGCCCTTGGCGCGGTGGCTCTTGACGCCCACGAATTCGTCCACGTCGATCTCGTCCGCAGGGCGCGACGCATGCGCGCCCTTGTAGGTGATTTCGAGCTTGGCGCCCGTGCGTTCCGTCACGGCGACCAGATCGGCCTGTCCCTCCTCGTCGAGGAAGAACTGCATCTTATCGCTCATCTCGGCCGTGAAACGCTTCATATAGTAGTACTGCTGCGAGCGGTCGTAATAGCAGATGCTGTAGATGCGGTCGGCTTCGTAACGGCTCACGCGCACGGTTTCGTCGGGAAAGTGCTGGCCGAGATCGTAACCCGTGATGTAGTACTGGTTCTTGGAGGTCCAGACGATGATCTTGTCGTCGCCCTTGAACTCGCCCAGCAGCGTGCCGCGGCCGTCGGCGTTCAGGCGGCGGACATCCTCGTCGAACCAGACGTTCTGGCCGCCGAGCGTCGAAGTACCGCGCTCCTTGAGGACGATCTTGTGGATGCCGTAGCGCGAGAAGAGATTGCCCTGACTCTGGCGCCCCTTGATGGCGAGGGTCGAGAAGTCGAGGTCCACGATCACCTTCTTGAGACGCGGACGGGGCTTGAAGTAAATCTTGAGCACCTCGGCCTCACCGTTCGGATTGACAGACATATAGAGTATCTCGCTCTTGGGCGTGCCCTTGGTGATGTCGTACTCCTTGTCGCGCGTGATGGCCTTGATGGCGCAGCGCTTCATCATGATCGGGCCGTTCTTGCCGTCGCGGTACAGCACGTTGTAGATCGTGCGCTCGTCGTTGCGCTTGAAGACGCCGATATAATAGATGCCCTTCTCGAAGAAGGCCTTGTCGCTGACCTTGGTGATGACGTAACGGCCGTCCTTGGTGAAGACGATCACGTCGTCGATGTCCGAGCAGTCGCAGACCAGCTCGGCGTCCTTCATCGACTTGCCGATGCCGAAGAAGCCTTCGGCGCGGTCCACGTAGAGCTTGGCGTTGGTCACGGCGACCTTCGTGGCTTCGATATTGTCGAATTCGCGCAGTTCGGTCCTGCGCTCCCGGCCCTTGCCGTACTTGTCGCGGATACGCTCGTAATAGGCTACGGCATATTCGGTAAGATGGTCCAGATCGTACTGCGTGGACTTGATGTCCTCCTCGATCTGGCGGATTTCGTTGTCGGCCTTGTCGCTGTCGTAACGCGAAATACGGATGAACTTCAGCTCCGTAAGCCGCTGCACGTCGGAGAGCGTCACCTCGCGGCGGAGCAGTTTCTTGAACGGCTCCAGCCCCTTGTCCACGGCGGCGTAGGCCTCCTCGCGGCTCTTGCTGCCCTCGATGAGCTGGTAGAGCTTGTTCTCGATGAAGATGCGTTCGAGCGACGCGGCGTGCCACGCTTCGTTCAGCTCGCCGAGCCGGATCTCCAGCTCGCGGCCCAGCAGCCATTTGGTATGCTCGGCCGAGCGGCGCAGGATTTCGCTCACGCCCAGAAAATGGGGCTTGTCCTCCCAGATCAGGCAGGCGTTCGGGGCGATCGAGACTTCGCAGTCCGTGAAGGCGTAGAGCGCGTCGATGGTCTTGTCGCTCGACTCGTCGGGCGAGACCTGAATGACGATCTCGACCCGGTCGGCCGTATTGTCATCGACCTTCTTGATCTTGATCTTGCCCTTGTCGTTGGCCTTGATGATCGAATCCTTGATCGACTCGGTGGTCGTGGTATAGGGAATTTCGGTGATGGCCAGCGTACGTTTGTCGATCTTCGAAATCTTGGCGCGGACCTTCACAGCACCGCCGCGAAGACCGTCGTTGTAACGGCTCACGTCGGCCATGCCGCCCGTCGGGAAGTCGGGGTAAAGCTGGAATTCGCGGCCCTGAAGATGGGCGATGCAGGCGTTGATAAGCTCCACGAAGTTGTGGGGCAGGATTTTCGACGCCAGACCTACGGCGATGCCGTCCGAGCCCTGCGCCAGCAGCAGCGGGAACTTGATCGGCAGTGTGACGGGTTCCTCCTTGCGGCCGTCGTAGGTAAGCATCCACTCGGTGGTCTTCTTGTTGAAGACCACTTCGTTGGCGAATTTCGAAAGGCGGGCTTCGATATAACGGCCCGCGGCGGCTTCGTCGCCCGTGAGGATGTTGCCCCAGTTACCCTGACAGTCGATCAGCAGGTCCTTCTGGCCCAGCTGGACCAGCGCATCCTTGATCGACGCGTCGCCGTGCGGGTGGTACTGCATGGTCTGGCCCACGATGTTGGCCACCTTGTTGTAGCGGCCGTCGTCCACGACCTTCATGGCGTGGAGGATGCGCCGCTGAACGGGTTTCAGACCGTCTTCAACATGAGGCACGGCGCGTTCGAGGATCACGTACGAAGCGTAATCCAAGAACCAGTTCTTATACATGCCCGTCAGTTTGCGCACGCCCCCCTCGTCCTGCGTCAGCCGGTCGAACTTGCCCGCCTTGCCCTGAGGCCCGGCGGCAGGGGCTTCGCCGGCCGCGTCGCCGGCCGTTTCCGGGGTCGATGCGTCCTCGTTGAGCGGCTCTTCCCGCCCGATGATATCTTTTTCTTCTGCCATATTCCTTTAACTGATTGCAAGGTCCTGCTCGACGATATCCTCCTCGATGCGCAGGTTGTCGATGATGAAGCCCTGCCGCTCGTAGGTGTTCTTGCCCATGTAGAACTCCAGCAGGTCGTGGATCGGGTCGTCCTTGGTGATGCGGACCTTGTCCAGCCGCATCCCCTCGCCGATGAATTCGCGGAACTCGTCGGGCGAAATCTCGCCCAGACCTTTGAATCGCGTGATTTCGGCGTTGGCGCCGCAGCGGGAAACGGCCTTCAGGCGTTCGTCCTCCGAATAGCAGTAGTGCGTCTCCTTCTTGTTGCGCACGCGGAAAAGCGGCGTTTGCAGCACGAACAGATGGCCCTGACGGATCACGTCGGGGAAGAACTGCAGGAAGAAGGTCATCATCAGCAGGCGGATGTGCATGCCGTCGACATCGGCATCGGTGGCGATGATCACCTTGTTGTAGCGGAGGTTGTCCATATCCTCCTCGATGTTGAGTGCCGCCTGCAGGAGGTTGAACTCCTCGTTCTCGTAGACGACCTTTTTGGTGAGTCCGTAGCAGTTGAGCGGCTTGCCGCGCAGCGAGAAGACCGCCTGCGTACGCACGTCGCGGCTCTTGGTGATCGAACCCGAAGCCGAATTACCCTCGGTGATGAAGATCATCGACTGTTCGGCCAGCTCATGCTTGTCGGTGCGGTGTATCTTGCAGTCGCGCAGTTTCTTGTTGTTGAGCGACACCTTCTTGGCCGTCTCGCGGGCCTTCTTCTGGATGCCCGAAATCGCCTTGCGCTCCTTTTCGTTCTCGACGATCTTCTTCTGGAGAATCTGCGCCGTCTCGGAGTGCTTGTGCAGGTAGTCGTCGAGGTGCTTGCCCAGAAAGTCCACGACGAAGTTGCGCATCGACACGCCCGGCTCGATCTCCTTCGAACCGAGCTTGATCTTGGTCTGCGACTCGAAGACCGGGTCGGTGACCTTGACCGAAATGGCGGCGATGATCGACGTGCGGATGTCCGAAGGGTCGTAATCCTTGTGGTAGAACTCCTTGACGGTCTTGGCGATGGCCTCGCGGAACGCCGCCTGATGCGTGCCGCCCTGCGAGGTGTACTGGCCGTTGACGAACGAGAAGTAGCTCTCGCCGTAACCCGTGCCGTGGGCGATCGCCACTTCGATGTCGTCGCCCGAAAGGTGGATCGGCGGATAGAGCGGCTCCTCGGTCATGTTTTCGTTCAGCAGGTCCAGCAGGCCGTTTTTCGAGACGTAGCTGCTGCCGTTGAAATTGAACGTCAGACCCAGATTCAGGTAGGTGTAGTTGCGGATCATCTGCTCGACGTATTCGAGGTTGTAGGCGTACTGCCCGAAAACCTCCTCGTCGACGCGGAACGAGATGAAAGTGCCGTTCTTCTCCCTCACGCCGCTCTCCCACGTATCGCTCTGTTCGAGTCCCTGCGCGAAGGTCACCGTGCGGGCTTCGCCGTCGCGGACCGAACGGGCCGTGAATTCGCTCGAAAGCATGTTGACGGCCTTGACGCCGACGCCGTTCAGGCCGACGGTCTTCTTGAAGGCCGAGCCGCCGTACTTGCCGCCGGTGTTCATCTCGCTGACGGCCGCCGCGAGCGACTTGAGGGGAATGCCGCGGCCGTAGTCGCGCACCGAAACCACGTTGTCGGCGATCGAAATGTCGATCTGACGGCCGACGCCCATGATGAACTCGTCCACCGAGTTGTCCACGACCTCCTTGATGAGGACGTAAATGCCGTCGTCGGCCTGCGCGCCGTCGCCCAGCTTGCCGATATACATACCGGGCCGCAGGCGGATGTGCTCCCGCGGCGAGAGGGTGACGATGGCGTCGTCGCCGTAATTGTCGTTCGGATTCGTATTGAGTAAATCTGCCATAGTCTATTTTTTGTTTCGGATCTCGGCGAGGGCCGCGCACATGGCGTCGTGCACCTCCTGCATCAGTTCGTGCGTCTCGGCCGCGGCGACCCGCCCGGCGGAGACGGGGGGCAGCACCCGGATCGTGATCCGGTTGCCCCAGTTGAACAGCGCGTTCTTTTTGATGAGCGTCTTCGTACCGTCGAGCACCACGGGAAGAATCTCCACGCCCGCCTCCTTGGCCAGCGTGAAGGCCCCCGCCTTGAAACGGTGAATCTCGCCGTCCTTGGAGCGCGTACCCTCAGGGAATACGGCCACCGAAGCGCCGCGCGAAATCCATAGTTTGCCGTCGCGGACCATCTGCTCCAGCGCTTCGGAAGCGCGACCGCGGTTGATGCAGATGTCGCCGTGCAGGACGAGGTACTGCCCGAAGAAGGGGGTCTTGAAGACCTCGCGCTTGGAGACCCAGCGGAAATTGAGCGGAATGTAGTAAAGCGTCGGGATGTCGATCACCGTATTGTGGTTCAGCACGATGACGTAACTCTTCTTCCGGTCCACGTACTCCCGGCCGATCACCCGCTGCCGCCACCGGGGAGGCACGGCGAAGAAGATGCGGACCAGAATGCGCGACAGTTCGTGCACCACGCGGCGGCCCTTGTCGAAAGGATAGCATACGACCAGAGCGACGGCCGACAGCACCATGAAAAAGGTGCAGAGGAAGACCAGAAAGATATAGTAAACTGCGCTTATCATAAAATCAGTCTTTAAGGCCCGGCCGCCGCACCCCGCCGCACCCGTCCGGACGCCGTATCGGGCGGAAAACGGCATAGCGGAGCGTTCGGAATAACGTCAGGGGACAATGAGCCATAATAATTCAATCTGCAAATTTAGGAATTATTCGCAGGAATCCTAAATCGGGGAGCAACGATTTTTCAACAAAATATTCACGATGACCGTCGGGCCGGACCTTTTTTTCGCAGGCCGCCGAAAAAAATAATGCGAAACAGTTGACCCGTCCCCAAGGTCAGGGTGTATCTTTGCCGCATGAACACTGCGCAGAGTTTATGAAGACAACGAAAATCAAATTCAAAATCGGAGAATTTTCCAAGCTCAACCGGGTTACCGTCAAGACATTGCGGCACTACGAAGAGATCGGTCTGCTCGTACCGAGCCAAGTGGACAAGTGGACCGGATACCGTTATTACGACGTATGCCAGCTGGGAAGGATGAACACGATCCGCTACCTCAAGGAGCTGGGATTCACGCTCGAAGAGATCGGAGAGCTGTTCGACGAGGGGCGGACACGCCCGTCGCCGGAACTTATCGCGGCCAAAACCGCGGAGTGCCGGGAGACGCTGCTCCGGCTGGAGCGGCGCATGGCGGAGCTGGAAAGGCTGGGAAAAGAACTCGCAAAACCGAAGAAAATGGAAAAAGCATTTATCAAAGAGCTGCCGGCGGTCGTCGTCGCCAGCCACCGCCGGGTCGTCAGGGGCTACGACGAACTGTTCGACCTCTGCCCCAATGTCATCGGACCGGAGATGGCGCGGCTGGGCTGCGAATGTCCCGAACCGGGCTACTGCTTCACGATCGACCACACCTGCGAATTCAGGGAACGGGACATCGACATCGAATACTGCGAAGCGGTGACCGAACGGAAAGAGGACTCGGAGCTGCTTGAATTCAAGGAGCTGGAGGCCGTGCCGACGGCCGTGTGCATGTATCACCGCGGAAACTACGACACCCTGCCGCAGACCTTCGCCGAGCTTTACGCATACGTCGAAAAAGAGGGATACAAGCTCGCGGGAAGCCCCCGGTTCAGCTATATCGACGGCATCTGGAACAAGGACAGCGAGGAAGAGTGGCTGACCGAAATTCAGATTCCGGCAGGCAGGTAACCCCGCCGTCCTACCCTTTCGGACCTCCGTACCCTGCCGGTACGGAGGTTTTATTTATATATGTATCAAAATTTTCTGCAAAAATACAGTACTATGCATTGCAAAGTATAAATACTGTCTCTTATACACATCTCCGAGCCCACGAGACTAGCGCT